>Ga0209056_10003428_pt1 | contig 16905 bp, 18 predicted proteins | sample GraSoiAngelo_114_FD_185876 | JGI IMG/M metagenome (GOLD analysis project Ga0209056, IMG submission 185876) | Grasslands soil microbial communities from the Angelo Coastal Reserve, California, USA - 14_0903_13_40cm (SPAdes) (version 2) | ecosystem: Environmental > Terrestrial > Soil > Grasslands... | reverse complement strand
ATGCCACCCAGCTGTTCGCGGTGTGCGCTCTGGTGAACCTGTATCTGCTGCGTAAAAAACTGTTGCTTCTGGCATCGGCTTAAGGCGGAGCGAAGGTTCCCGATCACAAGCGAACCGCCGAAGCGGGCGGAAGAGCGAAAACGGATCCGAAACGTTCGCACCGGAAGACTTACTACCGCGAAGACATGGCTTATTCAGGGTTTCCCTAGGTTAATCATAGCTCTGTTAACAGCAGATGCAGATCTTGAAAACCAGAGCAGCTGACGCTTGGCTAGCTGGTTCCGCGCTGAGCCGCATCCGCCTCTGCTGCCAACTGAGTCACGAAGTCAAAGAATGCTTTTGATTGGCCAACGAAGACATTCATGTTGATAAAGCCTTGGAGAGCCACGGTGGCTGCATTCTTCGTCGCGGTTGGACGAATGATCGAGCAAACTGGCAACTTCTGTTTACTCAGAAATGCCGTCGGTTCCGGCATGATCAGATTGGACTGCAAATCCTCGCCGACAGCCGGAACAGCCGCATTTGTCAGATCCGGAAAGAACACAGAGAAGCCGGTAACCGGATCAATAATGGGCACACCATTCGGCGAAGGAATCGCGTTCCCAGCCTTATCGTGCCAGGTCTGGAAGTGCATAATTTCCGTTCCGCCGATGCTGAGCAGGATGCGCAGGACCTCTACGCTGGACACTCTCTGCGCAAGGCCAGGGTACATACTCGCGCCGCCAACTTCGATATCTGCGAAGTGAAAGCCGGCCGTGTTGGCAATCGCCTGAAGGAAATCCCCATTATTCAGATCGTCATTTGTCCGCGGGATCCCCGGATGTGTGTTGACGATTAAACTGGGAACTGCTGGCTGAAATTTGTCGCCCAGGTCCGGATTGCCAGTGCGGCTGCGGTAGCGAGTCCACCAAGTCGTGTCCACTGTGAGCTTTCTCAGGTCAGTCAGCCTCGCAAATTGGTTCGCGCCGGTTGCCTTGCTGCTACTGTCTAACGTGCGGAACTGGTCTAGGCTCACCGGAGCTGAGCCTTTCGACACCAAGTAAGCGTTGATGAACGTTTCATGGGTCAATTCATCTTCCGTGTTGTCGTGGATGTATTGATCCATGTCTCCGTCGAGCTGTAAGACTGCATTCGTGTAAGGCGAGTTTCCCCCGCTAGGTTGTGACGGATACCCAGGAATTTGCTGACTTGCGATGGTGGAGACTTCGTTGTCCTGGGTTCCTGCAAGTTCCTGGTACTGCAGCCACAGGTCGGTTTCGATCATTTCGGCCGCCGCCAGCCAGCGGAGGATGGCTGCATCGCCGCGTGTCAGGCGGCCATTGCTTGATTGTGCCAGGGCCGACGGGACATTTTCCAAAATCGCAGCGCCTGCGGTTACGGCAGCTCCGGCCACCACGCTGTTTCTCAGGAATGAACGCCGGTTAAACGCCTTCTTCTCAGAGGAGGAACCGCCTTCTCCGGAAGCTTGGTTTGACTGCGAGGGTGTACGATCTGCAAGACTTCTGAACTTCATAATAATTAACTTCCTTTGCTCATTAGGGTTTGGTGCGACTTGCCCGAAACTTGTTGATGGTTCACGTATTGACCCCACTTAGAAACCCGCCGAGATGCGCCGCAAGTCCGATCGCAACGACTCCAAGTAGCTCGATGGGAATGCGGAAGCCAGGGAGAAGCAACGATTCGGCTCTACGCGTCCGCCAGTGGAGCCACCACGAAGCAATTACCAGCAGCGCCGCAATCGACGCCGCGATAACGTGCAGAAGCAAAAGACCTTTGAGCCTTTTGCCATCGAGAGCAAACTGCCAAGCTAGAAGACCTGTCAGGGCTGCGGGAATTACTGTCGCGGCAGCAATGGACAGGTTCAAATAGGCGGCGCCGGCAAGCTGGGAGGTACGTTTCCCGCGTGACAGCAGATCTAATCCAACTCCGGTTATAAAGAGAGCAATCGGAAAATGGATGAGCACGACGTGCTGTGCATGTTTTGCCAGCAGAATCGTCCGCAGATCGAAAGGGTTCACCATATTCGCGTTAGTCCAGTCTGTTAACGTCGACCTGAGGACAATCGTTTATTGAACAACGATCTTTCCCACCATCTTTGGGTGAATACTGCAGTAGTAGGCGAAAGTGCCGGCTTTGGTGAAGGTGTACGAATACTTGTCATCCGTGTCCAAAGCCTTGGACTTAAACAATCCGTCATTGCTGGCGATCACGTGTGGCACGTCATCTTTATTTACCCAGGTCACTGTGCTGTTCGCCGGCACAGTGAGCGTGTCCGGGCCAAAGGTAAAGTTATCCACACGTACTTCCATGGACGCCGTCTTGGTGTCCTCGCTCTTCGCTCGTGTCGGATGCAGAATCACAACCGCGGCAAGTGCCAGTGAAAGCGCCACGACCGAGGCGGTAAAGAATAGTTTTCTCCTCATGATTGCCTTCTCCTGTGTGATTTAGTTAACGAACCAAAGAGGGCAGAGCCCTTAAACGAGGGGCGAGTCCACCACCGCAAGCGCGTGTCGTCCCTGCACGTAATTGACATCGGTGATACCAAGAACACTGCGCAATTGTTCCGCCGGAACCTTCATTGGTCCCGGGCCTTCAGCTTTACCCGGCGCGGGCTGGGGAAATGCTGTCGAGAACGCAGTGTGGAAGGTCACGTTGCCTTCGACTTTTTGCATGGTTTGGTGGATATGTCCGTTGAGGACAGTTACCGAGCCAAATTTCTTCAGGTACGAAAGCGCCTGCGCGCTGTCGTCGGTCCCCCAGCCCCATTCCGGATAGACCGTCCAGAGCGGGATGTGCGCAAAGACCACAATGGGCGTGCTGTGCTTCAGGTGCTTCACATCATCTTCCAGCCACTCCAGCTGCTCGGGTCCGAGCGTGCCTAAACCGCCAGCCTTGAGATTCATCACATTGACCAGGCCGACGAAGTGGACCCCATTCTTGTCGAAGCTGTACCAGCCTTGTCCTTTGGAGTTCTTCGCGTAGCGCTCGCGGAATATGGCGCCCTCATCATTGAGAACGTCGTGCTCTCCGGGCACGAAAAAAATCTCTTTATTAGTAGCTTTCAGAATCTGGTCCACATTGTCGAATTCTGACGGCTTGGAGAGATGGCTGATATCGCCGGTGTGCAAGATAAACTCCGGCTGCTCCGGTAGAGCATTAATTTTGTCCACCGCGGCTTGCAAGGTTGCGATTACGTCGGGATTGGCCGGCTTGTTGAATCCCATGTGGCTGTCGCTGATCTGTACAAAGGTAAGTTCTCCCATTTTGTGGGGCTTCATCTCCGAGCCCATCTGGGAGGCCAGAGCGCGGGATGTCAGCACGCCTCCCTGAACAACGCAGAGGGCACCGGCGCCGGCCCACGCCATGCACTTCAGAAAGCCGCGGCGGTCGATTCCGTCATTATTATGGTCGTGCTCGATGAATCCTCCAGCTTTCGGATCCAATAGGTTCTTTTTCGCCATTCCTTTTCCTCCGCTTCAAAATGCAGTCCCAGCAACTTCTGGGAATCAGGCGACGCAAACCGCTACAGATCAGGTTGGATTCTGGCTCGCGTCGCCTGCCAGGACGTGTTACACCTGCATAAACCAGAGCCGGTCAGGTTTTATTCCAAGGCGAGCCACTTTGTATGGAACCAGATGTGCGGGAATAAAATGCCAGTGGTGGCGGTTAATACATAGAGGCCTAGGAACAGGGACGTGCTAGAGCCAGAGGACAGAATTCGATTTGAGCAACTGGTGTTGCCGCATCTGGACAGCGCCGCCAACTTGGCTCGATGGATGCTTCGAGATCGCGCCGATTCCGAAGATGTAGTCCAGGAGGCAACGCTGCGCGCCTTCCGATTTTTCGGGCGTTTTCACGGAGGAGACGCGCGTGCCTGGTTGCTACAGATTGTTCGCAACACTTGCTACACGTGGCTGGGGAAAAACCGACCAGCCGAATTGATGACCGAATTCGATGAAGACGTCCACCAACTGCCGGCCGCTAACCCCGAGACCCTGGCCAGTCAGGCGGACGAGCGGCAGCGCTTGACGCTGGCATTGGAGTCGTTACCCCCGCGCTTCAGAGAGGTGCTGGTGCTAAGGGAATTGGAAGGGTGTTCTTACAAAGAGATCGGGGAGATTACCGGAATTCCGATTGGCACGGTTATGTCCACTTTATCCCGGGCGCGCGAGCGTTTGCGGCAAACTCTTACCGTAGCTGCTGCAAAGGAGGCATTTTGAGCTGCGAACTCGCACAAACGACAATTCACGGTTACTTTGATGGAGAACTCGATGCCGTGCGGTCCGCAGAATTCGAGCGCCATCTGGAGCGCTGTGCGGAATGCCAGTCCGCTCTCGCAGGCATCGAGTCTCTACACACACGAATTCAGCAAAGCAACATATATGAGCAAGTCTCGCCCGAAGTGCGTGATCGGATTCGTAAGCAGATCAAGCAGGCCGCGGGCAGGACAAGCGCTACCCTGGAATCCTCGCGGAGAAAATGGTTTCTTGCGCCAACCTTCGGTGCTTTGGCGGCAGCAGCGGCCGTAATCACCATTATGTTTTTTGTAATCCAACCGCGCACGCAGTCGGCGCGAATTACCGCCGAACTGATCGATGCGCATGTGCGTTCGCTGCAGCCTGGACACTTAATGGACGTACAGTCCACCGACCAACACACGGTGAAGCCCTGGTTTGATGGCAAACTCGACTTCATCCCACCAGTGTCTGACTACTCCGAACAAGGGTTTCCTTTAGTAGGCGGGCGCCTGGATGTGGTTGACGGGCACAATACGGCGGCATTGGTTTATTCCCGGCGCAAGCACTTCATCAACCTTTTCGTCTGGCCTTACCGCGAGAAAGAATTCAACCCTGACAATTCGGGTTCACGCCAAGGGTACAACTGGGTTTCGTGGCAATCCGGCGAAATGCGTTTTTGCCTGATCTCTGATGCTGCAGCGTCAGATCTTCGCGAGTTGAAAGACCTCATACATCCGTAGTCGGGCACAAGAGTGTCGAGATCAACGTGGTTCTTTCAGTCAGACCATCCTCAGCGGGGCATAAGCCGGAAAAAGAGGGCCTGCTTGGCAACAGGTTCCACTTTTGCCTCCAGCGCAGCCATCTGAGTCTGATTGAGTGGGGTAAAGGAACGGGCGAGCTCGACGCATTCCTCAACCTGCTCGACAGAGTCACACCCGATAATTCCCGTGCTGATGGGTAATGACAGCGTGTAGAAGAAGGTTTCCTGTTTGGTCAGCGTACCCGGAATTGTAGTGATCGCACCTCTGCCTTCCCATGAATGCTTTTGTTCTTCCACAGGTGGCGGCGTCCAACTGGAAAGAATGCGGCCGCGCGCCATCACCTTCATCCCGATAATCCCCATCTGTTTCTCGACGGCCAGCGGAAGCAGCTCTTTTTCAAAGCTGTAATAGTATTTGTCGGCCGCATTGACGCCCATAAGAACGGTGTCGAATGGAAAGCGGCGTATGCATTCGATGAGCGCTTCTGGACGGAAGCGGCCAGTCACGCCAAGATGGCGAACCGTTTTCTGATCGCGAGCTTGCACCAGGGCTTCGATGGCGCCACCTTTGGCAAATATCTGGTCAATGTCTTCCTGAATTCCAACATCGTGCAGTTGCCAGGTGTCAATGTGGTCGGTATCAAGCAACTTGAGCGAGACTTCGAGGTTTTTAAGCGCGGCATCGCGGGTTCGCTCTTTAGTTTTGGTGGCGATAAAAACCTGATCACGGTATTCCTTAAGCCCCTTACCTAGATATTGTTCACTCCACCGATCGGGTCCGCCGTAGATCGCGGAAGTGTCGAAATAATTTACGCCTAATTCGAGCGCGCGTTGGATCATCGGCAGGGCCAGGCTTTCGTTATTGGCCTTCTCCAGCGCTCCCTGGCCGCCGAGGCCGAAAATTCCGACCCGAAATCCTGTCTTGCCCAGATTGCGCGTCGGCATCATGTCCTGCACGGCCTTCGCCGCTGCTGGACTGTTTTCCTTCGACATTACCTCACCCGACGCGCGCGAGGCGATCACTCCGGCGGAGATGCCGGCTGCCAGTGAGGCTGCTCCTGTTTTAAGGAAACCGCGCCGGTTCTGATTAGCGCCATCCTGAGGTGTGTCGTCGGATTTCATATCCATCTCTCCAAGTCATCCGAAATAGAATACCGATGTTCTTGGGAACTGATCGATTATGCGACTATATTTTTCTCTTTGCGAGCCAGTCAATCGGAGCAAAAGATTTTAACCGCAAAGGCACCAAGAAAAGGCCGGCAAGGACGCAAAGGCCTCAAATCAGGTCGGCGTGAAGGGAGTTGGAGATGAACTGGAGAATGTTTTCTTTAAGCTTCATGGCCACATCGGTATTAACGGTGACCGCGTTTTCCCAATCATTTGTGAGCCAATATAAAGGATTGCCTTACCAGGACACCCGCTATAGTGGCGGTCCACAAAAAATACCGGGCAAGGTATTGTGCGCCTACTATGACTTGGGCGGCGAGGGAGTCGCGTATCACGACACCGATCCAAAGAATCACGGCAGCGGAGAGTTGAATCCGGCTGACGGGACCTATCTCAACGAATTTCGTATCCATGAAGGAGTGGATACTTCATACACGAAATTCAACCGGAAACCAGATCCGATTGACGACAGCCCCTTCGACAAGGTTGTTCCTCCCGCAGACCTGCCCTATGTTGGCTGGACCGAACCCGGAGAGTGGTTCAACGTTACGGTAGATGTGACACACGCGGGAACCTACGCGGCCGATTTCCTTTACACATCGAATCGCGGCGGAACAATATCAGTGGATGTAAATGGAAAGGACGCGACCGGACCTTTGCAGATCACCACAACCAACGATCCTGCCGACCCGATTGCCTGGCGTCAGTGGCACCATTGGAATCCGGCTTCGCAACTTTTCAAAGTCCGTCTGAGCAAAGGGAAAAATGTTCTCATGGTGCACATAGTGGCAAACGGAAACATGAATCTGGCTTATTTCGACTTCAAAAAAGTCCGCAAATGAAATGAAAGCTGTTCGAGGGGGGGCGCCTCTCACCTGCGAACTTCTGTAGTTGCGGACCGACAGCGCGTCTTGCTGCAACTTTCCTCAGATGCGTACATCTAGACAGCGAGGCCGATTCCCTTCCCCGGGATCTGATGGCGAGAGGAGACAAATCATGTCCTACAGCATAGCGACCTTGCTGCTTCGTAATCTGAGCGACGTATTTGGCGAAAATGACCCCGTGCGTCGGCGCGCGGCCATCGACGACATCTGGAATGAAGATGGTGTGTTCTACGATCCCAACGGAGGCATCTACCGTGGCCGTGACGAGATTGACCGTATTGCTGGTCTGATAAAAGCAACCCATCCAGATTTCGAATATCAGCCCCTCTCCCCTCCCGAGGAATTAAGTGATGCCGGACGGGTTCGATGGGTATCGGGCACTCCCGGCAAACCTCCAGCTTACGCGGGAACCGATTTTATCGTCGCCCGGAACGGTCGCATTGCATCGGTCTATCTATTTTTCGACAGTCTGCCCTGAGCTGGGCTCTGCTGCCCACGATACCCGAATGACGAACGTTCTTCGGCAACCCGGATCTCCGGATATCGGAAACAATCGACGAGATGATCGTTTACCATTCCAACGGCCTGCATGTGGGCATACACGACCGTCGAACCAACGAAACTGAATCCGCGACGCTTAAGGTCCTTGCTGAACGCATCGGACTCGACAGAAGTCGCGGGAATCTGCCGCATGATCTTCCACCGGTTAAGCTTTGGCTGTCCGTCAACGAAACGCCAGCAATAGGTGTCGAAGCTTCCAAACTCTTCCTGGATTTTGAGAAACGACCGTGCGTTGCGCACCGCGGCCTCGATCTTCATTCGGTTGCGAATGATCTCAGAATTTAATGAGAGCTTCTCGATTCGCCGAGCCGAATAACGCGCGACTTTCTCGGGATCAAACCCATCGAAAGCGCGCCGATAACCTTCCCGCTTCTTCAGTACAATCGTCCAGCTCAACCCGGCCTGCGCAGCTTCAAGCACAAGAAATTCAAAGTGCTTGCGGTCATCGTGGATGGGGACACCCCACTCGTGATCATGATATTCGATCATTAGCGCATTATTGACGCCGACCCAGGAGCATCGCTTTTTCGGCACATCATCGTGCATGGAGACACCTCTCTCAGGTTTTCCTAACTAGGAACCTCGAAACGCGCTTGGCGGCGGCTGCGCCTAGTGCGGATGCAATCCTGACCGAAACCTGTCATCATCATATGCACGATCGGTCGCGCGGTGGAGGTCGCGATGAACAAGAACGCTTCGCCGATAGCAGAGAAGAATCCGCAGGCCTCACCTGAAGCTCCCTTCACTACGTTCATTCAATTGGACGGAACGTCGCCCGTTCCATCGCAGTTTCGTACTCCCGGGACTTTTACCATCACCCGGCTCCAGTCCCCGGTTGGGCTTCCTGACCGAATCACGAAGCTGTCGCCCGTCCCCGCTCTGTTAGTGTCGATCTCCCTTAAGTCTCTGCCGTCATCGAGGTACCAGGTGTGGACGGCAGACAAGCTCATTGCCACATCCATCGTTCATCCATTTCGCTCCAATGTGATCGATTTCGATTCACAGCCAAGGTGCTGGGCAGGTAGCGCCTTCGATTATGTTCACTATTCTATCCCTCGTAAGGGACTAGATGATATTGCCGAGGATCTCGGTTTGGGCCGGGTAAGTGACTATCGCTTGGCAGTGCTCGAAGATGATCTTGTTGTGGCCCAGATCACTAAAAGCATCCTTCCGTTCCTCGGGCGAAAGGACCGCCTCTCTGTACTGGCTCTCGATCAATTCAGCCTCGTTCTCGGAGCACATCTTCTTCAGCGGTATGGTGTACAACAAAAAAAATCACCGCGTTCAAACGGAGGTCTGGCGCCATGGCAGAAGCGACGAGCCTCGGAATTTCTTCATGAGAACATGCATGGCCGGATCCGGCTTTCTGACATTGCACGCGAATGCGGACTTTCCGTCAGCCACTTTGCCCGCTCATTCAAAGCCTCTTTCGGCGCCTCCACTCACCGGTGGCTGATTCAGCATCGCGTTGACCACGCCAAACAACTGATGAGCCAGACCAGCATGTCGCTGATCGACATCGCGATTCAGTCAGGATTTAATGACCAGGCAGCGTTCACTCGCACATTCCATCAAGTCGTCGGTGTCAGCCCCGGAAGATGGCGACGGCATTACAGGACAAGGCAATTCTCAGCGTGAGCCGCTTTTTTCGTGAACAGTCGTCGCCTCTTGGTCTGTAAATGCGACTCTTTTTTAGGCAATAAACAACAAAACCAGCAAAATTCCGCAAGAGAGCAGCTGGGCTTGGGCCTAGGGTGAGTAACATTATGACTGCAAATTCCACGCAACTCACAGAACGTCTCACCCGCAACAACGCCCTACTGCTCCTGGTGGATCACCAGGTCGGTCTGTATACGGGCGTACGTGACATCGATACCCTTCAACTCAAACACAACATCGTTGGCCTGACACAAGCCATGCTCGCGCTCAAAGTGCCAATTGTCTTAACCACAACCACGGAGAACATGTGGGGGCCGATTATTCCCGAGCTTGCGGAGGTTTTAACGGGCGTGCAGAGAATCGAACGTACCACGGTCAACGCGTGGGACGAAAAGCGCGTCGTCGCTGCGGTTAAGGCCACAGGGCGCAAGAACCTTATCGTAACCGGCATTTCCACAGACGTTTGTCTTGCCTTGCCAGCCATGGCTGCGCTGGCAGACGGGTTCCAGAGTTATGCTGTCATTGATGCGTCCGGTGGCTTCAGTCAGACTCAGGTCGACATGGGGATCGTGCGCATGCAGCAAGCTGGTGTGGTTCCTGTGGGCTATTCCAATGTCGCTATTGAAATTTTGGCTGATAATGCGGCCCCGGAGGCCGAGGCGGTCTACGCAGCGCTCGGCATTCCCTTCAGCACCTTGGTCTTTGGTCTGAGGCAATACTATTCCGGGTCGCGCGAAGACGAGAAGTCCGGGTTGCCGCATAGATGCTGATGCGCGGAAGAGGAAATCAAAGATAGATAAAGGAGAAGAAGCAATGACATCGAAATCCAGTCAAACCAAACCAAGCATCGTTTTCTGTCACGGGCTCTGGGCCGACGGCTCGTGCTTTAGCAAGCTGATCGTTCCCCTTCAGGCGGAGGGGTATGAGTGTATTGCAGCGCAGTACGGTCTCAACTCAACGGAGGAGGACGTCGCCCTGGTGAAGGCAACGATCGGCCGGGTCAGCGGCCCTGTCATCCTCGTCGGACACTCCTACGGCGGAAGCGTCATCACCGGCGCCGGAACCGACGATCGCGTTGCCGGGCTGGTTTACATCTGCGCGCTCGCTCCGGATGCCGATGAGACATCTCAGACACAGCAGGCTAACTTCCCGACAACGGACGTCTTTTCCCACATCGAAGTCGTGGATGGTCGTATCTGGCTCCGTCCCGAGGGGACGGAGTATTTCTGCGGAGATCTCTCGGAGCAGGAGCAGAAGCTCGTTTGGGCGACTCAGGGCGTCCCCAGACCCGACTTGTTCAACGCGAAAGCCGGCGGAACCGCTTGGAAGTCGAAGCCAAGCTGGTACATCGTCGGCAAAAACGACCGCACCGTCCACCCGGATTTGGAACGGTTCTTTGCGAAGCGCATGGGCGCCAAAGTGACTGAGGTTGCCAGCAGCCACATTCCCATGCTCTCCCACCCCGACTTGGTGATCGATGTCATCCGTGCCGCCGCAAATGCAGTTCAAAAAGTCACGGCAGCAGCGTAAAGCGGGTCGAGAATCGTATCGTCGGCCCGCAGCGCTTCAGCAGTCTCGGTAGCCGTTCAGTTGGGTGGCGATGCGGCGCGATGATTTGGTGTCAGTTGACGATGTCCAGTTCGTCTGAACAATGAGACCAAGGTGTTTTTGCCATGACTGAATTAGTGGCGCATGTGCGGGTGATCGAGGAAATGCCTGCGTACTGGAGGGTTGTGTTCGATTACCCGCCTTTCAACATCGTAGACGCCAGCATATTCGAAGCCCTACAGGATCTGCTCGCGCGAATGGACGCCAGCCCGAGCCTGCGGGTCGTCGTATTCGAAAGCGCAAACCCCGAGTTTTACCTTGCCCACTTTGATTTGACCGGCAAGATAGGGAACATCATGACTGCTGTCGGGGCTTCGGGCCTCCCGATCCTGATGGATACGTTCGTGCGTCTCACCAAGTCCTCGGTGGTCAGCATCGCGAAGATCCGAGGCTGTGTCCGGGGCGTGAGCAGCGAGTTCGTGCTCGCCTGCGACATGCGCTTCGCATCGCGCGAGAATACCCGACTCGGCCAACCCGAAGTCGGGGTGGGAGTGCATCCCGGCGGCGGCGGTACAGAACGTCTTCCACACCTGGTCGGGCGCGGTCGGGCGCTCGAAATCGTTCTCGGCGCGAACGATTTCGACGGCGACACCGCGGAACGATACGGATACGTCAACCGGGCGCTTCCAGACGCCGAACTGGACGGCTTCGTTGACGCGCTCGCGCGCCGGATCGCCTCCTTCGACCGGCGTGCCATCGCCGCCGCGAAGAATCTCGTCAACCATGTCTCGTTGCCGTCCGCCGACCGGCTCCTCGCCGCCATCACTTCTTTTGAGACCGCGCTGACGTGGCCTGAAACGCAACAGCGAATCCAGAATGTGTTGCAACGCGGACTCCAACGAGACAGCGACTTCGAAACTCGCTGGCCCGAGGTACTCGGCACGCTGCTTGAGACGTAGTCACCGTGTGGCGATGCGCAGCCTCTCGCCGAGCTGGCAAACTTAACTTTGCCGGGGGAACGAGCGGTTGGTCGGCAATGCGGAAGTAATGCTGCCTGTAGTTTTGACAGAAGACGATACGAGTTCGGGTCGAAGGTTTGGCGGGAGCGACGGGACTCGAACCCGCGGCCTCCTGCGTGACAGGCAGGCGTTCTAACCAACTGAACTACGTCCCCACTCGCCAAATCAACGAGATGCGCAATCGCCAGTGTTTATGCGGCTTTGCACGATTTGCATATAATGCACCGTCTGCCCTGACCGACCTGGATTGCTCTTATCGGGCGGAAACCGCTAATAAACCGCCAATAAATTTTGGAGCGAACTACCGTATTGTCCAGGACGATCCGCGCCGATGGCCAGGAAGAAAACAAAAGGAAACGAACCAGAACCGTAGCGTAATCCGTAGTGCAGTGCACCCGACATGAGAGCCCCATCGACGCACAGCGGGAGTCGACGTATCACGAGTTTCAGCAAGGAATTCTAAATAGAGATTAAGCGGTTTTCGTATAAAGCGGCAACATGAGATTGAACCATACTGGAAAAATGAAGATGACTGGCTGTGCACGATCGAATTCTTGCCTCGCGATGACCCCGAAGGGCGACTGTTTGGCGCAGACATCGTCGGCTATCTGTTTGGCTACGCCCAGTTGACGAATACACGCGCTGTGGCACTCGTCGGCGATCCTGATGCCAGTGCCTACGAGCTACTTTTTTCCTTTTCGTCTCCTGAGGAGAAAAACGAGTTCCTGAACTTGGTCCGTTCAAATGAGGTCATGGAGAACGACTACATCATTGAATTTACGCCGCCCACCGCTGAAGAAATCAGGAATGCTCGTGCACTGGCAACGGTCCTACCGCAGGATGTCCTCACCCATGCCTTGCTGATTGCAGCGACCCTGTGCGCGAGTACAGATGACTTTCGCGCTCTGTTGCCAGTTCAACCCACGACCCAGCTAAAACTGTAGCAATGCTCGGCCGTCAAGATTCGTAACCTTAAGTCGTCTTCTCGAAGTAGCGTCGATCGGCTTTCAGATCTGAAAAGCACTTTCGCAGCGACCTCGATGAGCGTTGCGACACTTGGTCAAACCTGGCTACCCAACATGCGATCCAGATTGAATGCGGCGCTGATCAACGCGAGATGAGTGAAGGCCTGGGGGAAATTGCCCAGCGCCTCGCCCTGCGGCCCGGTCTGCTCTGCATAAAGCCCAAGATGATTCGCATAGCCCAGCACTCGTTCAAACAGCAATCGGCTTGATCCAGCCTTTCGGGATACGCCAGGCCTGCTCGTGTCAGCGCTTCCACAAGCCAAAAGGAGCACATGTTAAAAGTACCTTCCTCGCCCGGGAGTCCGTCAATACGGGGATGCGGCGGATAGCGATGCACGAGGCTGTCGCTGACAAGGCCCCCGTGACTGGGGCTTTCAAGGATAGCGTCTATGGTGTTGAGCATCCGCGGATCGGTCGGAGCCATGAAGAAGACGAGCGGCATAATAAGGAGGGACGCGTCCAGATCCTCACTACCGTAGAACTGTGTAAATGATTTGCGCTTCTCGTTCCAGCCCTGGGTCATTACTTCTTCGTAGATGCGGTCCCTCTCGCGGATCCACTTTGCGCGGTCGGCTGGAAGAGCACGCTTGTCGGCCAGGCGAATACCCCGATCCAGAGCAACCCAGTTCATGACCTTCGAGTAGACAAAATGTTCTTGGCGATTGCGCATCTCCCAAATGCCGGCATCCGGAAGCTGCCAGTTCTCGCAGATCCACTCCATAAGATTACGGATCTTTACCCACATATCGTACGGCGTCGGGCTGACATACTTATTGGATAGATACAGGGCGTCCATCAGTTCGCCATAGATGTCTCCTTGAAACTGCGAGACCGCCAAATTGCCGATTCGGACCGGGCGGGATCCCCGGTACCCTTCCCAGTGGTCCAAAGTCAGCTCGGGAATATGAGTCTCACCTTCGATCGTGAACATCACCGGGCTAGGCGCGTTCCGGCGGGCGTGCTTGGAGGCGTAATCCTCGAGCCAAACCCAGGAAGGCCGCCGCTTCGTCTCGGAAACCGATGCGCAGAAATGCATAGACCGTAAAGGCGGCATCGCGCATCCAGGTGTAGCGATAATCCCAGTTGCGAACGCCTCCGATGACCTCGGGTAAGCTCGCGGTCGGCGCAGCAACAATCGCCCCGGTAGGTTCGAACGTAAGAAGCTTTAACGCCAACGCCGACCTGTGCACTTGGTCCCGCCAGCGCCCATGGTACGTGCAGCGGGAGAGCCAGTTATGCCAGAATTTCACGGTGCTCCGCAGCAGTTGCTCAGCACCTTCTTCCGACGGCGCAGTGGGAGCACCGTCCCCGTCGCTGTTTTCCCCAAGAATGAAGGTCTGCGATTCTCCTTCGGTGAGAGTGAATTCGGCGGAAACCCCACCTTGCCCGTCATCGCTGAGCGGCACGGTAGTTGAAAGAGCTAAGGTCAAGCTGCCTGACTTGAATCTCGCCCCGTTAGTCTCAATCACGGTCTCGTGAACTTGCCGTGCATAATTAAAAGCCGGACGGCACGCGACCCAAATGCGCACTGCTCCCCTAACGCAGCGAACGCGGCGGTAAATGCGATGGTACTCAAGGGAGTCGGAAGGCAGCCCCGCCGGCATGAAGTCTTCAAGTTCGACAATTCCGTCTGGGAGCAGGAATCGAGTCACTAAGACATTGGTGGAAGGCCAATAAAACTGTTTGTGCCGCACCCCGTCCGGGCCAGCAGAAATTTGGAACCGCCCGCCCTTCTTATCATCTAAAATTGCCCCGAAAACGCTGGGCGAATCAAAGTGAGGATAACAGTACCAGTCGATCGAACCATCCATGCCTACGAGGGCAACAGTTCGCATGTTGCCGATGATTCCGTAATTTTCGATAGGCTGATACGACATTGCGTTTCCTGTTGCGTCGAAATGAACTTTACATCGTCCCGCTGATTCGATCTAGGAGCTTGTTGAAAATACCCTTTCGCAGCGTGTAAATTTTGTGAACCACATGCTCAGGCGGAGTGTGATTCTTGGTGGCTTCCGCACGATTCGCCTGGCTCTCACGTTCATGGGTTCAAAGCCAGACACTCATCTCGCGGCGACGGACCGCTTCGGATTCATGTGCCAGGAGCGACTCGCATAGGGACAAGAAAGTTGCTGGCGAGGAGATAAGCGAATAGATGTCCGAGAGGCGGCGCACAACGCAGCTGGCTGGCAGAAACCCATCCATTCGTCTCAGTCCACTCCCAGCCGGTAATGGAAACACTCTTCAACCATTCCCCCAGATCCGTGGCGGTCATCGGATAAACGTAGATGCGGACATTTTGGGCGAAGAGACGCGCCAGGGCCTCCAGACGTCTACCTTCAAGATTGCCGTACGCATCTTCAGACGCTCGGATCATCAGGGAAAGACCGACGACGAAACGTACGGGCGCCGTCGTATGGCGGTTTACCAGAGCTGTCATGTGGAAGAGCTCGGGTTGGCGAAAAAGCAGCACGTCGCCGCGAGCGGCGAGAAGCACATCGATGCGACGAAGCAGGTCCGGAATTTCGGGGGCTGGCTCGTTTGGCGTGAACGGAGCAACCGTCAGGCAAAAAAAAGCCCGTGGGCGCCGACTTCGCTTCGCCAAGTTCCTCCTGTAGCTCCTGAATGCCCGAAGCCAACAGGCGCAAGTGAACTTGCGAGTGAACTGGATCCGTGTGGCCAAAATATCCCGGTGCAAGCACGACGGCTTTCTTGTAGAGAACCTCGGTAGGAGGAAGGGTAGAGCCGTTAGAGGAGAAAAGGACAGCTTCCGCGAGTCCCGCACCGACCAAGTGGACTAGCAGAGCACGACGATCCCAACTCTCGAATGCCGGGCCGCTAAGATCCACGTAGTCGATTTCGATCCGCTCGGCAACGACGTCTTGTGCGACGCCTTCCAGAAATGATTCCTTGGTTTGCCCCTCATAGAACGCGGCGTAGATTAGGTTAACGCCCAAAATACCGATGGCTTGCTGCTGGAGGACATTGGAAGGATCGCGCATATTGATGTGCAGCAGAACGTCGTTGGGAGGGCCACCGGGCTGCAACTGAAAGCGGAGACCGATCCAACCATGTGAGTCGTTCGTTCCGGCGAAGTTACGGGCGGAGACGGTATCAACAAAGCAAAAGAACCTAGTTTGCGATCCACGGGATTTACTTAATTGCGTGAGAAGCTGGGTCCATTCGTTGTCCAGCATCGCCTCGAGCCGCTGCTTGGAAACGTAGCGCGATCCGGAACCGTAGAGATCATCGCTGACTTCCTTGTCGTAAGCGGAGATGGTTTTGGCCACAGTCCCGGAGGCCCCTCCCACCAGCAGGAACCAACGCGCGACTTCCTGTCCGGCGCCAATTTCGGCGAAAGAGCCAAAGGTGGATGGATCGAGATTCAGGGTGAGCGCTTTGTGGTGAGTGTCGAGTTTTTGAGGGGAAGCATAGTCAAGATTCATTTATAAAATCGCCCTCACGACACCGCCATCTACTCGCAGAGCTGCCCCGTTCGTCGCTGAAGACACCTTGCCAGCTAGGTAGATCGCCATCGCTGCGACTTCATCCACGGTGGCAAAGCGCTTAAGCAGAGACGATGGCCGCACATGTTCAAAGAACTGCTTCACTACCTCTGCCTTCGATTTGTTTTCCTGTTTCGCCATCGCCTCGACAAATGCACCCACGCCTTCCGACTCCGTCGGCCCAGCAAGAATGCTGTTCACCGTCACGCCCGTTCCGGCCACCGACTCAGCGATCCCGCGCGCAATGGCAATCTGCGCAGTCTTGGTCATTCCGTAGTGCACCATTTCCGCCGGAACCGGAACTCCCGATTCGCTCGAAATGAAAAGGATGCGGCCCCAGTTCCGTTCCAGCATCGCTGCTAGATAGTGTCGCGAGAGCCGCACTCCGCTCATCACGTTTATCTCGAAGAGGCGGTACCAGTCCGCATCAGGAATCTCCGCAAACGGCTTCGGTTCGAAAATGCCCACATTGTTCACCAGGACGTCCACCGCAGGGAGTTTCGCAATCACGGCCTCTGCGCCGGCTGAACCAGAAAAGTCC
>Ga0209056_10003426_pt1 | contig 16907 bp, 19 predicted proteins | sample GraSoiAngelo_114_FD_185876 | JGI IMG/M metagenome (GOLD analysis project Ga0209056, IMG submission 185876) | Grasslands soil microbial communities from the Angelo Coastal Reserve, California, USA - 14_0903_13_40cm (SPAdes) (version 2) | ecosystem: Environmental > Terrestrial > Soil > Grasslands... | reverse complement strand
CGTGGATGCAACTTTGCTCTACCTCCTTGGACGGCTGACGCCCGAGCCGACCGCCGATGAGCTCAAGCGCGACTCGCCGTACAACACCCGGATCCATGCGGGACTGCCGCCGGGGCCCATCAGCAATCCGGGGAAGGCGGCGCTGGCCGCGTGCATCAACCCGCCCGTGACCAACTATCTCTTCTACTTCACCGACAAGCAGGGAACGACGCACTTCGAGACCAACCAGGCGGATTTCGACAGCGACATCAAGAAGTACGGCGTGAGCGGCAGCTGAAGGTCTTTCTCCTCGGGCAGAGAATCGCTTATTCGAGCAGCCCCGTCATGCACAACGCAGCGTTTCGCGCGCTCGGCATGGACTGGAGCTATGAGCTGCTCGACGTCGAGCCGCAGGAGCTTGCCGCTGCGCTCCAACAGCTGAAGGCGCCGGATGTCGCCGGGGCCAACGTCACCATCCCCTACAAGCAGACCGTGATGGAATTCCTCGACACCATCGCCGACGAGGCCCTTCGCGCGCGCGCCGTGAACACGATCGTCGGCGACGGCGGCCGGCTGGGAGGATTCAACACCGACATCCCGGCGATCCGTCTCGCCATCGAGGACGCCGGAGTGGAGTCTCGCGGCGCGAACGCGGTCATCCTCGGCGCCGGCGGCGCCGCGCGGGCGACCGCGCAGGCGCTGGAAGGCGCGCACCTCACGTTTGTCGCGCGACGTCCCGACGAGGTCGACGTACCCGGCAAGACCGTCGCTTGGGACGACCCGTCGGTCGCGTCGTTGACACGTTCGGCCGACGTGATCGTCAACGCGACACCCCTCGGCCGGCGTGAGGAGATGCCGCTGCGCCCCGCAGCGCTGCCTAAAGAGGGCGCGGTGATCGACCTCGTGTACGTCAAGGGCGGGACGCCACTCGTGCGCAAGGCGCGGTCGCTCGGACTTCGCACTGCGGACGGCTGGGGCGTGCTGCTGTCGCAGGGCGCGATCGCGTTCCAGCTCTGGACCGGTCGCACCGCCCCGCTCGAGGCGATGCGGGAAACTCTCCAGCCATGAGAACCCCGTGGACGCCGAGGCTTTGCCGTGCGTCTGCGGGGACCCCCCTTTAGTGAGTCCATACGCCCTGGCGGCGATCTGGGCGGTGGGAGGCGGGGCCGCCGGATGGGCGGTGCGATGGGGTTCGGTCAAGCTCGCTCGGCTCGAAGGTCTCGAGCCCGGAAGCAAGCGCTGGCAAATCTTCGGTCCGCCGGTTCTGTGCGCCCTCGTTTTCGCGATCTACGCCTTCGAGATAACGCCGTTTCCGCTGCTGGTGCTCCGCAGCCTCTTCGGGCTTGTCCTGGTGCAGGTGATCTTTTTCGATTTCGAGCACCGGCTGATCCTCGACCGCGTGATCTTCCCATCCATGGTGCTGGCGCTCCTGGTCAGCCTCTCGCCACTGGTCAGCAGCCGCCTTGGGCTGTGGCAGCAGCCGTGGTGGACGGGGATCGCAATGGGATTGGCGGCCGGGCTGCTGTTCTTGGTTCTCGCGCTGGCCGGGTCCGCTCTCTTCAAGGCCGAGGCGCTCGGCTTCGGCGACGTCAAGCTGGCGCTCTTCATGGGCCTCCTGCTCGGATGGCCCTATACGTTCACGGCGATGTTCTACGGCGTGTTCCTGGCCGGGCTGATCTCGATCGGCGTCATCGTCTGGCGGCGCTCGATGAAAGGCACGATTGCCTACGGTCCCTACCTGGCGGCCGGCGCTCTGATCGTGCTGCTGGACCCGCTCAAGTAGGGGACAATAGCCGGCCATGAGCAAGCTCCTTCCCGGCGAAAACCTCGTCTTGAAAGATCACCCACACTGGATCACCCTCGTCAAGAGCCTTGTGGTTCCCGTGGTCCTCCTCGTCGTCGTCCTCGTTTCAGACTTCACGCTGGTGGGCCTGGACGCGAGGCTCAGGACGTTCCTCACGTTGGGAGTGGTGGCGCTTGCCCTGCTCTGGTTGATCGTGGTCTGGATCCGCTGGCGGTCGATCACCTACACCCTCACAGACCAGCGCATCACGATCCAAGCCGGGGTCTTCAGCCGCCAAGAAAAGATCATCCCGATCGATCGAGTGCAGGACTGCACGACCAGGCAGTCGCTTCTCGGCCGGATGATGGGCTATGGACGTGTCGAAGTCGACGCCGCCGGCGCGCAGGGCGCCGAGGTCCTCGACCACCTGCCCAGGCCGGGCGAATTCCGCGATCAGGTTTTCGTGCAGTCGGAGAGGAGACGGGGCGGCGCGACAGCGGCATCGCCTTTCCCAGCGCCCGTGCCGGCGAACCCGAGCGGCGTCTAGTTACCGCGCGCGAAAGCCTCTCGCGCTGCTCGGCTTCATGGGGTCGGGCAAGACGCTCGTCGGGGCGCTGGTTGCCGAACGCTCCCGCGCACCGTTCTCCGACCTCGACCTGATGGTCGAAGACCGAGCCGGAATGCCGATCGCGGACATCTTCGCTGTCCACAGCGAGGAGGTGTTTCGGTCGCTGGAGAAGGAGCTCCTCCCACGAGCCCTGAAGCCGGGAGCGGTGGTCGCGCTCGGCGGCGGGGTCGTGATCGACGACGATAACTGGGCCTTGATCTCCGACCAGGCGACGACCGTCTATCTCGAGGCGCCATTCGCGACGATCTGGAGCCGCATCGCCCACCTGCCCGGCCGCCCGTTGATGGCCGGGCGCACGAGGTGGGATGTGGAGGAGCTGTTCGAGCGCCGGCGGTCACGATACGAGCAGGCGGAGCATCGGGTCGATGCAAGCCGCGAGCCCGACGCCATCGCCGACGAGGTGATGAAGCTCTGGTCCGCCTGATCCTCGACTCGTCGTCCGGCAGCTATCCCGTCGTGATCGGCTCCAACCTCCAACGCGAGCTCCGCAACGTGATCACGCGTCTCGAGCCGACAGGCGCCGCCATCATCACCGACCGCAACGTCCGCCCCTGGGCGCTCAAGGTCGCCAAGGCGATCAAACGCGTGGGGCTCAAGACCCCCATCCACGTCATCCCAGCGAGTGAACGCTCGAAATCGATGGCGCAGCTCGAGGAGGTGCTGTCGTTTCTGGAACGGCGGCAGATCGACCGCGGCGGGTGCGTCATCGCGGTCGGGGGCGGAACGGTCGGTGACCTAGCCGGCCTGGCGGCGGCGGTGTGGCAGCGGGGCGTGCGTCTGGTGGCCGTGCCGACGACGCTTCTGGCCATGGTCGATTCCAGCATCGGCGGCAAGCCCGGCGTCAACGGCCGCAGTTCGAAGAACGCGATCGGCGCGTTCTGGCAGCCTTCGGCGGTGATCTCCGATCTGGCGGCCATCGAGACGCTGCCGGCGCCCACCTACCGGGACGCTTTTGCCGAGGTTGTAAAGTACGCCGTCGCCATGGACCGAGGGCTGTTCGATCTGCTCCAGCGCAACGCGCCGCGGCTCGCGGACCGCGACCGATCGATGCTCGAGCGAGTCGTCTTTCGCTGTGTCGCGGCCAAGGCACTGATCGTCGCCAAGGATGAGCGCGACCGCGGACCCCGAGCGATCCTGAACTACGGCCACACCGCGGGGCACGCTCTCGAGGCGGCGACCGGTTTCCGCGTCACGCACGGGCGCGCGGTGGCGTTCGGCATGCGGGTTGCCGCGCGGATAGCTCTCGCGATGGACCTGTGCAGCAAGCGGGTCGTCGACGCGCAGGATGCGCTGCTCGAGGAGTTCGGCCTGCCCGACCGGCCCCCGCACGCCGATCCCAAGCGCGTGCTGGCGGCGATGGCGCTGGACAAGAAGGCGCGCCGCGGCAAGGTGGCCTGGGTGTTGCCGCGCCGGATCGGGCACTCCGAGATCGGCCACGCGGTGCCGGGCGCGATCGTTCGCCGCGTCATCACGAGGTCCCTGGCATGAAGAAACGGGTGGTGGTGGTCAATGGGCCAAACCTCAACTTGCTCGGAAAGCGCGAGCCCGAGATCTACGGCACGCGGTCGCTTGACGACCTGAACGAGACCGTGAGCGTCAAGGCCCGCGGGCTGGGGTGGGATGTGAGCTTGTTTCAGAGCAACGACGAGGGTGCCATCATCGATTTCCTGCAGCAGCACGCGCCCGGTTCGGTGGGCATCGTCATCAACCCGGGCGCCCTGTCCCACTACTCGCTCGCGCTCTACGATTGCCTTCAGGCGCTCGCGCTGCCGGTTGTGGAGGTGCATCTCTCGAACATCCACGCGCGCGAGGAATTCAGATCCCGTAGCGTGACCGCGCGCGCCGCGCGCGGCGTGATTACGGGACTCGGATTCGTGGGATATGAGCTCGCGTTGGAGTATTTGGCAGAGCAGTGATTTCGAGCAACGATTTCCGCAACGGGACCATGTTCGAGATGGACGGGCAGCTGCTGTCCATCGTCAGCGTCGAGCACATCAAGCTTGCCCGCGCGGGCGCGGTGATCAAGGCCAAGCTGCGCAACGTGCTCACCGGTTCCATCTTCGAGCAGAGCTTTCGCAGCGGTGACAAGTACCGCGCCGTCCGCATCGACAGCACTGAGGCGACGTACCTCTACTCCGACGGCACGCATCACCACTTCATGGACACCAAGACATACGACCAGGTCGCCGTCGACGAAAACATGCTCGAAACCGTGCTTCCCATGTTGAAGGAGGGCAGCACGGTCTTCCTGCAGCGCTACCAGGACCGGCTGATCGGGGTCGAGCTTCCGATCAACGTCAACCTGAAGGTCGTGTCCACCGATCCCGGTTTCAGGGGCGACACGGTCTCCGGCGGTACCAAGCCCGCGAAGCTCGAGACCGGCGCCACGATTCAAGTGCCGCTTTTCATCCAGTCAGGCGATGTGATCCGCGTCGATACGCGTGATCACTCCTACGTCGAACGCGCCTGAGCCTGCGTCACGCGGGTTGACTCGGTGGGGGATTTCCAGCGTAGGATCAGTCGGTTATGAGTGAGAACGGTTCGCTGGGGGCGGTCCGTGTGGCCAACGAAGTGATCGCAAGCATCGCCGCGCTTGCCGCATGTGAGGTGGAAGGCGTGGAGGGAATGGACGAGGCCGCGGCCCGTCATTTCGGTGATTGGGTGCGCCGCCAGGCAGCGCATCGGGGCGTGCGGGTGCACATCGAAGGCGATCGGTCGATCCACCTCGAGGTGTTCATCACGGTCGAATCGGAGGCCAAGCTCGCTGAGGTGGCTGCGGCAGTGCAGGCCAACGTCGTCGAGGCGACGGAGCGCATGCTGGGCCTGGAGGTCGGCGAGGTGAACGTCTTCGTCTCGAGCGTCGCCTTCGCCACTTAGTGGGTAAGCGCCACCAGGCGAGGGAGCTGGCGCTCAAGGTCCTGTTCCAACTCGAAGGCAGCGGCGACGATCCGGAGGATGTGCTGCTCTATCACGCGGCCGAGGGCGCGGGAAACGAAGACATCACCAACTTCGCGCGGCAGCTCGTCCATGGTGTCACCGCGAATCGCGACAAGCTCGACACCATCCTGAGCGAGACGTCGGAGCACTGGAAGCTCGAGCAGATGGCGAAGGTCGACCGCATCATCCTCCGGATCGCCATCTACGAGATCGCGATCGACCGCAAGGTGCCGACCAAGGCGGCGATCAACGAGTCGATCGAGCTGGCGAAGACTTTTTCGGGCGACGAGGCGGGCCGATTCGTCAACGGCATCCTTGGCCGCGTGGCCGCGACGGCGACTTGAGCGAGCGCGGATTCGACCAGATCCTCGCTGACCTAGAGAAGACGATCGCCATCCTGGCGGAGGGAAGCGCTCCTCTGGAAGAGCTTGTGGCGGCGCACCAGCGAGCCTTGAAGCTGCACGCTGAGGCGCAGTCTCGGCTGACGCAGCTGAGAGCGCACGTGGACGAAACTGCAAAATTGCTCTCTGAGTGAGATTTCTTCTGGCCCCGATCGTCGCTTGGGCTCTCGCCCAGGCGGCCAAGGTCACGCTGACCTCGGTCCGCCAGCGGCGCTTGAACCTAAGGGTCCTGGCCGAGACCGGCGGCATGCCCAGCAGCCACAGCGCGATCGTGATGGGCCTGACGACGGCGATCGGTAAATATTCCGGGGTCGGTTCCGCCGCGTTCGCGATCGCCCTTATCTTCACCTTTGTGGTCATGTACGACGCCGCCGGGCTGCGCCGCGCCGCGGGGCGGCAGGCGGAGGTCCTGAATCGTCTCGTCGAGGACCTGGTGCACATGCGGGGCGTCCAGGAGGCAAGGCTGCGCGAGCTGCTGGGCCACACCCCGATGGAGGTGCTGGTGGGTGCTGTGATCGGCCTCGCCGTCGGCCTCATCCTCTAGTTGCGCCTGGACGTGCTGGTGACGAAGAGCGGCCTGGCGGAATCGCGCGAGCGAGCCCAGGCGCTCATCCTCGCGGGCAAGGTCAGGGTCGCAGGCGAAACGGTGCGCCGCCCGGACCGTTCGGTCAGCGAAGACGCCCTGATCGCAGTCGACTCCGAGCCCGGCTACGCGAGCCGCGGCGCCCTGAAGCTCGCGCCTGCTCTGGACCAATTCGATGTCGACCCCTCAGGCCGTGTCTGCGCGGACATCGGTGCGTCGACCGGTGGCTTCACCGACGTCTTGCTCAGGCGCGGCGCGGCCAGGGTCTACGCCGTCGACGTCGGCCGCGGGCTGCTTCACTGGAGGTTGCGGCAGGACCCGCGCGTGGTCGTGATCGAGCGTGTCAACGCACGCGAGCTCGAGTCCTTTTCCGAGGCGGTGACCCTGGTCGTGATCGACGTCTCGTTCATCGGCCTCGACAGGATCCTGCCGGCGGTCCGGCGCGCCGCGCCCGGGGCCGAGGTGGTGGCGCTCTTCAAGCCGCAGTTCGAGGTGGGCCGGTCGGAGGTGGGGAAGGGAGGCATCGTCCGCAACCAGCCCGCTACCGAGGCTGCCCTGGGGCGCTTTCGCTCCTGGTGCGCGGCAAGCGGCTACACCGTCAAGGGCGAGGCGGCGTCTCAGGTGGCAGGCAGCGAGGGCAATCGCGAGATATTCGTCCACCTGGAGCCGCTCGAGCGGTGAAGATCTGCATTTTGCGTGGACCCGGCGCGGAGCAATCGGTTCTCGACCGCGCGCTCAGGTCGGCGAAGAATCGAAACGCGGAAGCGGTCGAGCTGCAGCGCGACGGCTCTGAGGAGGCGCCTCGCGGGAGCAACCTGATCGTGACCCTGGGCGGCGATGGCACCTTTCTCGCGGGCGCGCGCCTGGCCGCGCCTGCAGGGATCCCGATCCTGGGGGTCAACCTGGGCAGGCTTGGATTCTTGACCGAGGTCGAGGAGCCTGAGCTGGAACGCGGCCTGGAGCATTTCTTCTCCGGCGAATATCGGATCGAAGAACGAAGCATCCTGCAGGTGACGCTGTTCAGCGGCGAGACGGTCCGAGACCGTTCGATCGGGCTCAACGAAGTCGTCGTCGATCACTCGGGCGAGGCACGGATGCTGCGACTTGAGATCGATGTCGGCGGCCAGGCCGTGGGTGTCATCGACGCCGACGGCGCGATCGTGGCGACCGCGAGCGGATCGACCGCATACGCGCTGGCCAGCGGCGGTCCGATCCTGGAGCCGACGCTGCGCGACCTCGTGCTTGTGCCGATGAACCCATTCGCGCTCACGGTCCGGCCGATCGTCTTCGCGCCCGGCCAGGACATCACCCTCAAGGTGGTTCGCGGTCCGGCTGAGATGCGGGTCGACGGCGGGCGGCAGGGTGTGGCGGTGGCAACCGGCGACGTCATCCGCTGCGGATCACACGAGAAGCGCCTGAGGGTCGTGCGGTTCAGCCCACCGGAGAGCTTCTATCAGCGTCTCGGCGACAAGCTCGGTTGGGGTCGCCCGCTAGTTCCGAAGAAGTAACCGATGCTGACACACCTCAAGGTGCGCGACCTGGCGCTGGTCGCGGAATCGACGGTGCGGTTCGGACCGGGTCTGAACCTGCTGACCGGCGAGACCGGCAGCGGGAAGTCGCTGATCATCGACGCGCTGAGCCTTGCTCTTGGCGCCCGCGGCGGAGCCGACCAGGTCAGGCACGGCGCCGAGAAAGCGAGCGTGGAGGCGACGTTCGACTCGGTCGTTCTGTCTCGGGAGCTGGGCAAGCGGACGACCGCAAAGGTCGACGGCCGCCCGGCTGCGCCTGGTCAGCTCCGCGAGCTGGGCGAAAGACTCGTCGCGATCCATGGCCAGCACGCGCACCACGCGCTGCTCGACACCCAAACCCAGACCGAGCTGCTGGACGCGTACGCCGGAGCCCTCGATCCGCGGAGCGCGGTGGCAGCTGCCCACGCGGCGTGGCTCCATGCGGCGAACAATTTGCGCGATCTGGAGCAGCTTCGCTCGCGCGGGCACCGTGAGCAGGAATACCTCCGCTGGCAGCTCGAAGAGCTCCGCACAGTCGATCCGAGACCCGGCGAAGACGAAGCTCTGCGCGCCGAGCGAGCGGCGATCCGTCATGCGGCGCGTCTCGGCGAGCTCGGGCAGCAGGCGATTCAGGCCCTGCATGAAGATGGGCTGGCCAGGGCCGCCGTCGCGTTGGAGACCGCTGCGGGCCTGGATGCACGTCTGGCCGACCACGCAGGGCGCCTGCAGGCGCTTGCCGACGAGGCCGCTGACGTCGCCGCCGAAGTCCGGCGCTACGTTGAAGTGCTGGATTCCGACCCTCGACGCCTCGACGCCATTGAATCGCGGCTCGCCGAGCTCGAGACCGTCAAGCGCAAACACGGCGGCTCGATCGAGTCGGCGATCCAGGAGAGGCAGCGTCTCGAGGTGCAGCTAGGCGCGAACGAAGATGTCGAACAGGCTGTGGCCGGCGCCGAGGCGGAGAAGACAAGGCGCCGAAGCGAGCTCGAGGCCGCCGCGGCTCGACTGTCGAATGCGCGTGTGGTGGCCGCCGGCAGGATGAAGAGAGCCGTCGCGATTGAGCTGCACGCACTCCGCCTGGAAGATTCGCGGTTCGAGGTCGCTTTCAGACCCCTTGCCGACATCGGACCGGCGGGCGCTGAAGAAGCCGAGATGGTCTTCTCCGCCAATCCGGGCGAACCTCTGGCGCCGCTGGCGAGGGTTGCGTCAGGCGGTGAGCTCGCGCGCGTGATGCTCGCGATCAAGACCGCCGGCGCGGGAGCGGATCAGCTGCCGACGCTGGTGTTCGACGAGGTGGACGCGGGGATCGGCGGCGAGGCCGCGATCCAGGTCGGGCTCCGGCTCAAAGCTCTCGGCGTGCGTCACCAGGTTCTGGTCGTGACGCACCTGGCGCAGATTGCGTCATTTGCCGATCACCATCTGGTCGTCGAAAAGACGCCCGGCACCGACGGGCGCAACGTGGTTACCGTCCGCGAGCTTGCGACCGAAAACGAGAAGGCCGCGGAGCTGGCGCGGATGATGAGCGGCGGGGTCACCTCGAAAGCTATGGCGCGCGCACGCGAGCTGCTCGAAGAAGCTCACCGGGTCGATCAAGTGAATCTCAGGTAAGGTTGCGGGTCGATGGAATCGGCGCCAAGGCCACTCGACGCGCCGGCGCGCGCGCAGGGCGCCCAGATGAACGTAAGAACCCAGGTTTTCGAAGGCCCTCTGGAGCTTCTCCTCGCGTTAGTCGAGCGCGAGGAGGTCGACATCTTCAAAGTCTCCCTCGCGAAGGTGACCGACGCGTACCTCGCCGAGATCGCTTCGAGGGAGATCGCCGACCCGCAGGAGATGGCCGAGTTCTTGTGGATGGCGGCGCGGATGTTGCTCTTGAAGTCGATCCGCCTTCTGCCCGGCGAGACCCCGACCGACGAGGAGACGGAACTGCTCGGCTGGGAAGACGAAGTACGGCAGCGACTCGAGGAATACCGCGCCTACAAAGAGATCGCCGGTGAGCTGCTGGAGCGCGCGCAGCAGGAATCCTTCGCATTTCCTCCACCGGCCAGGCCCGTCCAGGCCGGCGGCCAGGAAGAACCGCTCGACGTCGACTTCCTCGTCGAGGCATTCAATCGCGTCCTCGCCCGCATCCCACCGCGGCCGTTGGTCGTCACTGGGCGGACCTGGACGCTGCAGGAAAAGCTGGACCTGATCACCGAGCGCCTGCGGCGCGGACCGATCGAGCTCGTCGAGCTGATCCTCGAGTCAGAAGACCGCCTCGAGGCGGTGGTCACGTTCGTGGCGCTGCTCGAGCTCATCCGGCGCTCCGCGGTCCGCGTCCGGCAGAAGGAGCGATTCGGTCCGATCCACGTGGAGGCGCGCGAGCCCGCCCCATGAAAATGCGGTCCACTGACGTTTCCGCTGTGCTGGAGGCGATCCTGTTCAGCTCGAACCACCCGCTGAAGGTCCGCGAGCTGCAGCAGGCGACCGACGTCGACCGAAACGGGATCGAAGGGGCCCTGGAGAAGCTGCGCGAGACGCTCGATGGCAGGGGCGTGATGCTGATGCGCCATCGCGACGAGGTCCACCTCGCGACGCGACCCGAGTACGCGGCCGCTGTGCGTCGCGCGTTGCGACCGGAGGTGTCTGGCAGGCTTTCCCAGGCGGCCTATGAAACGCTGGCGATCGTCGCCTATCAGCAGCCTGTGTCGCGCGCGCGGGTGGAGGAGGTGCGCGGTGTCAACTGCGAGAGCGTCCTCAGCAACCTCGAGCTCCGAGACCTCATCGTCGAGGTTGGACGCGGCTCCGGGCCAGGGCAGCCGAAGCTGTACGGGACGACGATGCGGTTTCTCCAGGTGATGGGCCTCGAGTCGCTGGATCACCTCCCGACGCCCAGCGACGGCGCGGAGCTCGTAGAACGGGCGAAAGGTTAAATCGATTCTTGGCGCGCTCCGGCGTGGCCAGCCGCCGCGCCGCCGACGCGCTCATCGCATCCGGCTCGGTTCGCGTCAACGGCGTGCCACCTCCCGCAACCGGTCTGCTGATCGACCCCGACCGCGACGCCGTCACGGTTGACGGTCGCGTGGTCAAGCCGCCCTCCGCTCATCGCTACCTGATGCTCAACAAGCCGCTCGGCGTGATCACAACCGCCAAAGACGAGGCGGCGCGAAGCACGGTTCTCGACATCGTCGGGGAGGAGGGCAAGCACGGACACCGCCTCTTTCCGGTGGGGCGGCTCGATGCCGACAGCACCGGCCTGCTCGTCCTCACCGATGACGGCGACCTTGCGTACCGGCTCACGCATCCTCGCTACAAGGTCGCCAAGGAGTATGTGGTGACAGTCGCGGGCGTTCCCAGCATCCGAGACCTTGAGGCCCTGCGTCACGGCGTGAAGCTGGAAGACGGGATGACCGCGCCAGCGGAGGTGGACGTTGTGCGAGTCACGACGGGATCTCGGGATGCGGGCCGCGCCGACCTCCGAGTTGTGATCCGCGAGGGAAGGCACCGGCAGGTGCGGCGAATGCTGGAGGCGGTCGGGCACAAGACCGTGGCGCTGAAGCGCACGGCCTTCGGGCCGCTCAGGTTGGGCCGTCTGAAGATTTCCGGCTGGCGGCGCCTCGCACCCGCTGAGGTGGCAGCGCTGCGCCGGGCGACAGGTCTCGACGAACGTTGATCGTCACCATCGACGGTGGTGTTGCTTCCGGCAAGTCCGCGGTAGGGCGGCGCGTGGCCGAGAAGCTCGGACTTCCATTCATCGACAGCGGACTCATGTATCGGGCGGTGACGCGACTGGCGGGGCAGCGTGGTGTCGACCCTCGGGACGGCGACGCGGTGACAAGGCTTGCGGAGGGGACCAAGATGCGCATCGACGGCGAACGTGTGTGGGCGGATGGTGTGGAGCTGACCGAGGGGATCTACGACACCGACTACGCCGACGCCCTCCCGGTGATCTCCGCGATTCCCGGCGTGCGCAAGGCGCTGGTGGATCAGCAGCGCGAGATGGCCCATTCGGGTGTGGTCATGGCCGGACGTGACATCGGCACTGTGGTGTTTCCCGACGCGGACCACAAGTTCTTCCTGGTCGCAAGCCTCGATGAGAAGGTGCGGCGGCGCGCTGCGCAGTACGAGAAGCGCGGTGAGCGCGTAGACGAGGAGGCGATGCGCAAGGAGGTCGAGATGCGCGACCGCGTCGACTCGGAGCGCCCGATCGCTCCGCTGAAGCCGGCGCCTGACGCGACCATCATCGACACCGACCACATTGACCTCGACGAGGTGGTTGATCGGATCGTCCAGAAGGTGCGCGCGCGCGCCTGATGTACCGCTTTCTGCGCGGCTTCATGCGCTTCATGACTCGCTCCTACCTTTACGGCTTGTTCAGGGTCGAGGGCCTCGAGAACGTGCCTCGCCACGGAGCCCTGGTGGTCTGTCCCAATCACTTCGGCACGCTCGATCCACCGATGGTGCCCGCGTTTCTGCCGCGCCTCGACGTCTGGAGCATGGCGAAGTCCGAGTACTTTCGAAAGGGCTGGATGCGCTGGCTCTTCACGGCCTATCACGCCTTTCCGGTCGTCCGGCACACGGCCGACCGGGAGGCCTTGCGCAGGTCATTCGACCTTTTGAAAGCCGGCCACGCGCTTGTCATGTACCCGGAAGGGACGCGCGTGGAGGCGGGCGTCCTCAGCTCACCCGAGCCCGGGGCCGGGTTTATCGCTCAGAAGGCGGGCTGTCCGGTCCTGCCCGCGGCGCTCACGGGCACGCGCGAGTGCCTGCCCAAAGGCAAGCTGTGGCCTCGTCGGGTTCCTGTACGCGCCCGGTTTGGGAAGCCGTTTGTGGTGCTGCAGCGCCGTGATAGCGGCGAACGTGTCTCACACGAGGAGGCTTCGGACGCGATCATGCTGGCGATCGCCGAGATCCTGCCGGCAGAGAAGCGAGGGAGGTACAGCGATCTGGATGGATGGCGCCGGCGCCTGGCGGGTGTGACTCGACCGGTGTAGGGGACTAGCCGATCGCCGGGCGCGCCCAGTCGTCCTCGACCAGGCTTCCGAGCGCGGGGTTGAAACAGGCGTCGAACGCCTCCTTCAACGATTGCGGCGTCAGCCGTGGCGGCTGCTGTCTGTAGTTCGCAAGGTCGACCAGGCGTGCGATCAGCGCCCGCGGATGCGACCCGCGCAGGGGCTTTTTCCCGTAGAGGTTGTTGAGCAGGTAACCGATCGCCTTCTCGTCCCAGGGCACGCCCTGGCGGTCGCACTCGTAGCGGAGGATGCGCCCGAAGGCCTCGGGCGACGGGTTGCCGATGCCGATCTTGTAAGCCATGCGCCGGAGGAATGCCTCGTCGACCAGCTCGGTCGGCGAGAGGTTGGTCGAGAAGACGACCTGGCATACGAAAGGGAGCTCGATCTTGCGGCCGGACGCCGACAGGTCGAGGTAGTCGATCTTCTTCTCCATCGGCACGATGAAGCGGTTGAGGAGACGCATCGGAGGCACCTCCTGGCGGCCGAAGTCGTCGATCACGAACACGCCGGCGTTCGCCTTCCACTGAAGCGGCGCCTCGTAGTAGCGGTTCTGAAGGTCGTAGGTGAGGTCGAGCTGCTGCAGCTTGAGCTCGCCCCCCGCAGTCACGACCGGACGCTCAACCCTGACGAGGCGGCGGTCGATCGGCTGCTCGCCCTCGGCGATCTTGTGGTACACGGGGTCGATCACGCGGACGATCTCGTCGCCGATCGCGACCGCGTGCGGGATCTCGATCGGGGCGCCCATCAACAGCGCCATGCGCTCGGTGATCGTGCTCTTGCCGTTGCCGGGGGCGCCGAAGATAAACAGCGAGGCCCGTGACACCATGGCGCCGCCGATCTGGTCGATGACATGCTGCTCCAGCTCCAGCTCACCGAGTGCTTTCTTGAGCTGCGCGTCGGTCACCGGCGATTTGCCCGTGACCTGCGAGCGGATGAGCGCCAGGTAGTCCTCGAAGTTGACAGGGCACGGTCCGAGGTAGCGCGTCTGTACCGCCGACATCTCGGCCGCGCGCTGGCGGCCGGCGCCGGAGATGGCGTAGTTCATCTTGACGGGGTAGGGGCGACCCTCCATGCCTGGGTCGTTGGAAACGCCACGGGTGTCCATGAGCTGGTTCTTCTCGAACTCATCGATCAACGGGGAGAAGGTTTCGAAGGGAAGGCCCAGGCGCTGCTCGAGGGCAGCACCGGTCAGCTGGTCGGCGAAGGCCAGGGTGCGGAGCAGAAGGCTGGCGACCAGGTCACGCCTGACGTGAAGGTCTTCCAGTCGCTTGGGAGCCTCGATCGCCCCGGTTACCATTCGGGCGCACATATTACATTTCGGTACTCACATTCCGACCGTATTTGGGAAACCCCCGTCATCGCCTTGGCGGCCAGGCTGCCCCTGGCCGCGACCAGGTCTTCAGGTCGCCCAATCGTCGTGAGCGGAGACATTCCGAAAATCCCAACCTCTCCGGAAGGGGTTAGCGGCGCGAATCCGGCCGGTCTAGCCTTGGATGGTGATCTACCGCGACCGGCCGTTGAGCGCCGCGACGTAGGGGGAACCTGGAGGGTTCCCCCTACGCACGTGGAGTACGCAGCCCTGGACCTCGAGACCACGGGTCTCGACCCGGCCCGAGACCGAGTCATCGAAATCGGCGCCGTCGCCTTCACGCCCGACCAGGTGACCTCAACGCTCGAGCAGCTGGTCGATCCCGGCCGGGCCGTGCCGGACGCCGTGCTGCGTCTGACCGGGATCAAACAAGACGAGCTGCGCGGAGCCTCCAGCCCTGGCGCAGCCCTTCGCGACCTGGCCGATTTCCTGCGCGGCCGCCAACCGGTCGGCCACGGAGCCCGCCTTGACGTCGAGTTCCTGGAGGCCGCCGGTCTGTGGGATCCCTCCCTGCAGATCCTGGACACGCTCGACATCGCGCGGATCCTCCTGCCCGCGGCGGTGAGCCACAGCCTGCCCCTGCTCTCGACCGAGATGGGCTTCACCCAACCCAGGCCTCACCGGGCCCTGGACGACGCCGACGCGACGCGCCAGCTCCTCCTCCGACTGCGGGAGGAGGCGGCCGCGCTCGACGAAGGCCTGAAGGAATCCATGCTCGCCCTCGTGGCCCCCTACCAGTGGCCCGTCGCCCGCTTCTTCGCCGATGCGCTGACCGCGCCGAACCCCAACCCGGAGCCGGCGACCGCGGTCCGGCTGGACTCCGCCGGACGAGGTCGATCGGCGGAGAAGCCCCCCGACGATCCGGCCGCCCTCGCCGGGCTGCTCGGGCCGGAGGGGCCGCTTGCCGACCTGCTGCCGGGTTACGAGCACCGCGAGCCGCAGCTGCAGATGCTCCTCGCCGTAGCCCAGATCCAGGCACGCGGTGGGTCGCTGGTCGTCGAGGCGGGCACCGGCACGGGCAAGAGCCTGGCCTACCTGGTGCCCTCGATCGCCCGGGCCGTCGGCCATCGAGAGAGGGTGGTGGTCTCGACCAACACGCACACGCTCCAGGAGCAGCTGATGGTCAAAGATCTGCCGGGCCTGCGCGAGTGGCTGCCCTGGGACTTCAAGGCTTGCCTGCTCAAGGGACGCTCCAACTATGTCTCCCTGCGACGCTGGCGCCGCTACCTGGTCGATCCCTGCAAGGACGCCGACGAGCTCATGTTCAAGCTGAAGATCCTCACCTGGCTGCACACGACCGAGAGCGGGGATCGCTCCGAGCTGCGCCTCTATGGCCGCGAGGAGGTGTGGTGGACGCGCATCGCAAGCGATCCGCTCGACTGCGTCGGGATTCACTGCACGAAAGAGGACTGCTACGTCCACCGCGCCCGGGCCGAAGCCGAGACCGCCGACCTCGTCGTCGTAAACCACGCCCTGCTCCTCGCCGACGCCGAGGTTGGAGGCGGCCTGCTGCCGGAATACGACCACCTCGTGATCGACGAGGCGCACCACCTCGAAGAAGCGGCCACCCGTGGTCTGCGGCAGGAGGTGGACGGACCCGGGGTGGTGGCGCTGCTGGAACGGCTCTCCGGTGGCCTGCTCTCGGAGCTCCAGCTACAGCCTCACCTGGGTGCCTCCGAGGATGCGTTCGTCGCCGCCGTACCGCAGGCCGTCACGGCGGCGGATCGCGTTCGGGAGCTCTTCCGGCTCGCGGACGGTTGGGTCGCGGCGCGCCTCGGCGAGGCCGAGCGCAGAGAGGAGTCGCTCCGGATCACGCCTGGGCTGCGCGAGGACGCGGGCTGGCCCGACATCCGGCTCGCGGGCGAAAACGCAGCCACCGCCTTGAGCGTGCTCGACCTGTCGCTGCGGAGCGCGGTGGCCGGTGTACGCGAATGGCTTGGCGGCGAGGAGCCGGATCAAGGCATCCGCGAGCTCGAGATGATCCGTGGCAGGCTCGAGACAGCTTTGGGCGTGATCGAGGAGGCCTTGCTGCGCCCAGACCCCAACCGCGTCTACTGGTTCAGCCAGGTTTCGCGGGCGGAGAACTTGCTGCTTCGCGCCGCGCCGATCAACGTGGGGTCGCTGCTGCGGGACCGCGTTTATGCAGAGCGGCGGTCCACCGTGTTCACGTCCGCGACGCTCGCGGTGGGCGGGACGTTCGAGTACTTCAGCTCGCGCGTCGGCCTCGGCCCGGAGATCGAGGAGATGATCCTGCCGTCGCCGTTCGACTTCTACCATCAGGCGCTTGTCTGCCTGCCGACCGACCTCCCGCTGCCGGAGCACGAGATGTTCGACGCCTCGGTCGAGGAGCTGGTCGCGGCGGTGGCCAGGCGCGCCGGCGGACGGACGCTGGCGCTGTTCACCTCGCACCGCCAGCTCCGCGACGTGCACACGGCGCTGAAGCAGCGGGTCGACCTCGACGACGTGCTGATCCTCGGCCAGGGCATCGATGGCCAGCGCCGCCAGCTTCTCAAGTCGTTCGAGGAGGCGGAGCGGCCGCTCCTGCTCGGAACATCGACCTTCTGGGAGGGAATCGACATCCCTGGAGAGCGACTGAGCTGCGTCATCGTGGTGCGCCTGCCGTTTCCAGTCCCCACCGACCCTATCTACGCGGCCCGGGCCGAGCAGGTACGCGACCCGTTCTCGCAGCTCGCGCTGCCGCAGGCGGCGCTTCGGCTCAAGCAGGGTTTCG
>Ga0209056_10003425_pt1 | contig 16910 bp, 11 predicted proteins | sample GraSoiAngelo_114_FD_185876 | JGI IMG/M metagenome (GOLD analysis project Ga0209056, IMG submission 185876) | Grasslands soil microbial communities from the Angelo Coastal Reserve, California, USA - 14_0903_13_40cm (SPAdes) (version 2) | ecosystem: Environmental > Terrestrial > Soil > Grasslands... | reverse complement strand
CACGGTCCAGTAGTTCGGATCGACTACGGCCGCAGCGGCTGGAGCAGGCGGCGCAGCGCGGCGAGGGAATCGGCCGACAAGGGGCCCCGCACGTCGCGGAACAGATCGGCGCTGGTCCGATTGGCCGCCGGTTGAGGGGCACGCCGTAGCGCGGCATCCCTCGGAAGAGCCGCCAGCGAATCGGCGCGCCGGGAGCGACCGGCCTGCGCGCGCTCGGAGACGGTCAGGCTGTCCGGCAACGCCGCGCCCGCCTGCGCCCCCGTGACCACGACCGCCTCGAGGGCGACTGGCGCTGCGCGTGCATTGATCACCTCGATCATGGTGCTCGAATCGAGCGCCTGCTCGACGATCACCACGCCCGAGTAACCGATGTGGCGCCCCCGGTAGATCGCCTCGATCGGGACACCGGGGACGATGAGGGGATCCGCGCCGAGCACGCGGCGCGCGCTATCGAGGCTGATGGCGGACTCTTTCTGCCACAGGTCGCGTGCGTTCTCCGGCGCCCGTCGTTGAGCCACTCTCGCTTCTGACTCCGCAGCCTGTTCGGCACGCGCCACCGGCGCGACCCCATCAACGAAAGCCCCGGCGGGCGCGGCCGGCTGAGCCGCGGGCGGCGTGCGGACCGCGCCCCGCACCTTGACGCGAGATGCGCGCTGTGCGACCTCGGAGCTGATCGGAGCCGGGAGGGCGCGGCGCCCCGCGGGTTGCGTGTCGGATTCTGTCTGCGCTTGCGGGACTGGTTCGACCCCGTTGCCGAGGTAGGTGCCGATTCCGAATGCAAGCGCGACGGTGGCCGCCCACGCGAGGGGTAGGCGCACCTGCCACCACAACCGGGTGGGAGGCTGTACGTCCCCGGCGCGAAACGGCGGGAGCTCTCGGTCGGGGGGCGCGGCCAGGGCCAGCAGCTCTCCGGCGCGTGTGATCAGCGCGCGCTCTTCCTCGAGCCGCCCGCGGCAGCCCGGGCACTGGGCGAGGTGTACCTCGACGCCCTGCGCCTCCGGCGGCGACAGCTCGCCGTCGAGGTAGGCGTGAAGTGTGCCGTCATCCACGTGCGACATGCTCACCTGGCTTTCCCGCCTCGTAGACCTGCACCAGCCGCCGGCGTGCCCGCGATAGCGTCGTGCCGATCGCGCCGCGTGCCAGTCCCGTCTGGGCAGCGATCTCTTCGTACGATAATCCCGAATCCCACAACAGCAGTACCTCCCGGTCGCGCGGCGAAAGCTCCTCGAGCGCGGCCTGGACGCGCGCCCGGTCGCTTTCGACCTCCACCGCCTCATCGGCAGCGGACGTGCTCTCCTGCGGCTCGGCCGTGAGCAACGTGAGATGCCGTCGCTCCCGGGCCGCACGCCGCGCATCGTCCCGCGCCATGTTCGCCGCCACGATGAACAGCCACCCCCTCGCGTTGTCGGGTTTGTGGATCACGGCCCGAGCAAAGGCCTCCTGGGCCAGGTCCTCCGCACGCTCGGCGTCCCACACCTTGCGGTACAGGAACCGCACGAGTGCGCGGTACGTGGTGCGGTAGATCTCGGCCAGGTCCTGGGGCACTGGACTAAGTGCTTCGCATTCGTGTCATCGCCTGAAGTCGCTCACGAGTTTCGCGAGCTCGCCCGACGCCCATTCGGTCTTGCCCCCCGCGTCAATCTTGATGCTCACGCGGCGTCCGGCCACCAGGACCGCGGGCTCGAGCGTGGCGGGCTGCGCCAGCTCGGGCAGGGCCCTGAGCAGCTCAAAATACGCTTCGCTAAAGGCCCCGACTCTCACCACCCGCAGCGAGTCGCCGTGCGCGATGTCGATCCAGGTGCTGTCGCGCCACATGAAGATGCGGCCACCGACCCGCTGCGTCTTGTTCTCCGTCGCAGCGCCTGGCACGCCCACGGAGTCCGCTGCACTCCCAGTGACGACCACCGCGCTGAGCTGGAGCGAGCCGGAGAGCGCCTGCTCGGCTCGGGAGCGCTGTACAGCCTCGGCACCCGCCTGGTCGCGCGGCGCCATCCGGAGGTTCACGTCGGGGCGCTGCGCCACGACGCCCGGTTCCTGCACGAGATAGGACGTGTACTCCGTCAGAATGCCGTACCGCAGGGCGAGCCGCTTGAGCTCGCTCACGATCTCCGGGTTCGGCCCGTGGAGGCGGAGGTCGCTCGCGAGGGCGCCCGCCTTCCGCGCAGCCCACAGCTGCTGGACGTAGTCGGGGCCTGCCTGCTCGCCCCCGAAGCGCGCCGCGGTCGAGAACCGCTCTTCACGCCCACCGCGCCGTCCGGTCACCGTTACGAACCGCTCCCCGCTCCCTGCTCCCCGATACCGCCCGAACACGACCAGCTCGTCTCCCCCGAACAGATCCGGCAGACTTTGCGGCTGGAGGTCGTACAGCTCGACCCCGTCCGCCCGCAATGCCAGGTCCGTGAGGACGGGGGACGCGATCTTGGATGCGAGCGACGCCACTGTCTCCTCGATGTCGCCGCCGGGCCGGACGTACGCGGTGACGCCCCGCGCCCGCTCGGTCAGCCGGTCGAGCAGATACGTGTTGACGTCATACCCGATCCCGAACGCGAAGACACGGAACGGCCCGCGGCCACGCTCGGCCTGGTCGGCGATGCGTTCGGGATTCGTCTCGCCCACCGTCGCCATCCCGTCCGTCAGGAACACGACCACGCCCAACCTGCCCTCGGCCGGCGGCTCCGCGAACGCTTCGCCGAGCGCGCCGGCGATGTTGGTGCCGCCGTCGGTGTCGAGGCGGCGGATCCACTCCTGGACGGCGCGCACGTTGTCACCCGACACTTCCGTCCACCCGGCGGCGTAGCGACGCACGCCGCTGCCGAAGGTGACCACCCGGAAACGGTCCCCCGACCGGAGCGTGCCGAGCAGCTGCACCAGCGCGGTCTTCGCTTGATCCAGCTTGTCACCCGACATCGACCCCGACACGTCGAGGACGGCGACCAGGTCGCGGCGTACCGATGGTGTCTGGGTGGCGCCGCCCGGCGCGAGCAGCAACATGAAGAACCCGTCTTCCCCCACCGGCTGGCTGGTGACGAGCGACATCCCCACCAGGTTGCGGGTGAGCGGCAGGAACAGCTCCAAGTCGCCCCGCGGGTTCGTATCGGCGAGTGCGAGCTCGATCCGGTCATCGCGGCGGCTCGCGTTCAGTCGATGCGTCGGCGAGTAGGGATCACCGACCCGGGCCGCGCTGTCCACCTGCATTCGGAAGCTCGAAGACGCCGCCGCGCCGGCCCCGGTGCCGGCGGTGTACCGGAACCGCCACGCGTCGCCCACACGATCGAGCATCTGGGTGTAGCGCAGCGTGATCTTGCGGGTCTCGCCCGGGCCGATGGGAAACACCCGTGCGCGCAACAGCCCGTGTCCCGCGAGCTCGATCAGGGCGGGATCGCGCTTCCGGCGCACGATCTCCTCGTAGATCGCGCGCGCCTGCGCGGCGTCCATCGGCTCGCCCTTGAGCTCTCGGTCGCCCTGCCAGAGGGAGAAGTTGCTGAACACCGCTTCACCCGGCAGCGGATAGAGGTAGTTGCCCTCGTCGAGCAGTGCGCCGGCGTTCCGGAACCACTCCTCCACCGTGACGCGCGCCACGCGCTCGGTGACCTCGACCTGGACGGCGCTGCGTACTTTTGCGATCGCGCCCCGCGGGTGCTCGATCCAGCCCTGAGCCGCCGCGGGGACGATCGGCAGGACGACGGCGCAGACGACTCCGAAGAGGCGACGGGCGGGCGACATGGCAACGGTTCCTGTGAGAGACGCCAGGAGAGACGCTTGGCGTCCAATGACTTGCACAGGGGGCCCGGCGTGCCCATTTTTGGGGCGCCGCAGCGCCCTCCGCGTAAGGCTGCCGCGCCCTACTGGATGGGGAATCGTGCCGCGCTACACATATCGCCGCCTTGCGAGGTTGCCCAGCACCGCAGACCAGCTGCGTCGCCATACCGTTCTCAATCTCCCGGGCATGCTGCACGGCCTCAGCTTCGAGCACACGGTCATGGAGCCGGGGGCCGCGGTGCCCATCTCGGTGGAGGACGACACCGGGCTTCTCATCTTCACGATCGCGGGCCGCGGAGTGATGGTGCTGGACGGGGATCGGATCGAAGTCTCGGCGAACGATCTCGTGCACATTCCGGCGGGCGTGCCGTACGGGATGCATACGCTGGGCGGAACGGATTGGGTGTATGTGGTACTGCAAGCGCCGGTGGCATAGGAGGGAGCGGGGAGCCGGGAGCGGGGAGCAGTAGCTGACTGGGCGCCGGAGCGTTCTGCTCCCTGCTCCCCGCTCCCTGCTCCCTTTTTATCCCACCGCGCAGAGGTTCGGCCCAAATTCCAGGAGCTCCGCCTCTGCGTCGGCGACGTCCACGAGCCCGAGATTCGCAAGCTTGATCGTGCGATAAGTCTCGGGCGGCGTGGTGGTGTGCGCGGTCACCCAGGCGAGGAAGGCGCGCGGGTCCTGGATGGCGACCGCCTCGTTCGTCGCGGCGATCACGTCGAACCGTGCGGCGACGCTTCGATCCGCGCGCCGCTCGCGTTCGCTCGCATAGTGCGCCGGGAGGACAAGCAGGTCACCCGGCCACTCGCGTCGTGCCCGTTCCAGGCTGTCCCACAGCCGCGCCGTCCACGCGTCGCGCTGGCCAGCCAGATCGGGGCGCCCCACCGACTGCACGAACAGAAAGTCGCCCGTCAGCGCGAGCGCCTCGTCGGCGACGAGCGCCGTGCTGCCCAGCGTGTGTCCCGGGACGTGAGCGGCGACGAGCGTCGCGTGCCCGAACGCGATCGTGTCGCCCTCTGTGAGCGGCTGGTGGGCGAATCGGCCCTCCGCGCCGTCGTACGGCGAACGGGCGTCGTCGGGGTGCACGAAGTATGGGACCTGCCAGCGGGCGGCGGCGGCGCGGGAGCCGCTCAAATAGTCGGCGTGCATGTGGGTGTCGATCACCGCCGCGGCCGTGGCCCCGAGGTCCTCGAGCAACGCCTCGTACGGCTGCAGGTGGCGGCCCGGGTCGACGACGACGGCGTCCCCGTCGCTCACGAGCACATAGGAGAGCGCGCCTTTGCCCACGCGGTCGACCTGGATCACGTGCTCGAGCGCGGGAGTCGGAGACAGGCGGCGCGGGAGGTAGACTGTTTCCCACGACGCCATCCCGCCCGCCACCGAGTACGCTTCGAATCCCCGCTCGCGCAAGAAGCGGGTGGCCTCGGTACTCGAGTTGCCGTGCCCACAGATTACCGCGACCGGGGTCGCGGGGTCGAGCCCCAGCGGGTCGAGCGTCGCGAGCTGGTACAGCTGCGATGCCGCGAGGGCGCGGAAATCGAGCGTGGCGCCGAAGGTGACACGTCCCTGGGCGACCCGCTCCGCCGATCGGATGTCGAGCAGCTGCAGGTGTTCGCCCTGGTCGAGGCGACGTGCGAGTTCGGCCGCGGGGATGAGCGGTACGGACGGCTCCGGCATGCGCATCAGTGTCGTCGTGGTGGTGCGAAAACGCAACGGCCCCGTGTTGGGAGGGCTCCCGTTTTGACAACCCGCAGATATATTGTGAACGCGTTCACAAGCGCTGTCTCGTCATTCGTCCCGGAGGGAGTCTGCAATGCGGTTCACCCTGTTCACCTCGCTCGCCGCGTTCGCGATCGTCGCCTGCGGCGGCGACAAGAAGTCGGCAGCGTCCCAGGCCGAGGCTGCCACACCCGCGCCGGCCGCTGCGCCTGCCGGCGCGGTGGTCGAAGTGAAGATGACCGGCAACGGCACGAGCGTAGCCGCGTTCGAGCCCAGCAAGCTCAGCATCAAGACTGGCACGACGGTACGGTTCATCAACGTATCGGGCGGTCCGCACAACGTCGCCTTCTACGCCGATTCGATCCCGAAGGGCGGCGCCGACGCCCTGAAGAAGGGGATGCCGAACGCGATGGGCGATCTCACCGGACCGTTCCTCACCCAGCCGAATGAGAAGTACGACGTCGCATTTGCAGGCGCGCCCGCAGGCGTCTACAAGGGCTTCTGCCTGCCGCACGTCGCGCTGGGGATGCACATCGCGATCACGGTGCAGTAACCCCGCGACGCTAGTGCCGCCGTGAAACGGCCCCGCACCTCCGGGGCCGTTTGACTTTCGGGGCGGCGGCCGGAATGTTCTCCCGTCCAGGTAACGTGTCGGCCTTCCCTGAGCGCCTGCGTGCGGCTTTGGCGCCTGAGTACGAGCTGTTGCCCGAGCTCGGACGCGGCGGCATGGGAACCGTCTACCTGGCGCGCGACGTGGCCCTCGACTGCCTCGTTGCCGTCAAAGTGCTGCGGCCCGAGCTGTGGACGGCGCAGTCCGTCAAGCAGTTTGTCGACGAAGCTCGCATCCTCGCGAATCTGCGGCATCCTAACATCGTTCCCGTGCATTCGGTGCATGAAAAGGATGGCCTGAACTTCTATGTGATGGACTACCTGGAGGGCGACACCCTCCAGAGCCATCTCGCGAAGCATGGACGACTGCCCGTCGACGCCGCGCGTAAGGTCGGGCGTGACTTGCTGGCGGCGCTCGGGAAAGCCCACCGAAAGGGTGTGATCCATCGGGACGTGAAGCCAGCGAACGTCTTCCTCGACGAAGAGGGAGGCGTGCTGACGGACTTCGGTATCGCCCGCCGCATCACGGCCGTAGAGCAGACCGATGCGCAGACGCTGCAGGGGACGGCGGCGTATATGGCGCCGGAGCAGTTCCTTGGCGTCGAGGCGAACGAGCGCACAGATATGTATGCGGCCGGCATGGTGATTTACGAAGCGTTCACGGGTCGCCGTTGGGAAAAATGCGCGCCCACGGATGGAGACTGGACCGGCGTACCGCTCAACGTCGCCCGCGTGTTACGTCGGGCCATGGAGTTGGACCCGAATGATCGCTGGCCGCATGCGACGCTGTTCCGGCGCGAACTGTGGCGTACGCGGGGGTCCAAGTACCAGTGGCGAACGATGTGGCTGTCGGTCGGGGGAGTGATTGTCGGAGCGTTCCTGGCGGCATTCACGGCGCGGGCGGTGATCAAGGAGACGTGGCCGTTCCACCCGAGCGGCACGTTACACGTTGTCGTAGCACCGTTCGACGACAAGTGCGCCACCCGCGGGCGCGGCGGAGATCGCTTGGCGCGCCACCTGGTCCGCGACCTGCAGGGCTACGTGGACTTCTCGGTGCGCGGACCGACCCACCCGCCGTGGTTCCTCACCCGATCGAGCGTGGTCGTTAACGGCGTGGTGTGTGAGCGCGGAGACTCGCTTCGCGCCGAGATCAGGGTGGCGGCGGGGAGGGAGGCTGACCCCGCGATCGCGGCCCGTGGCGACACGGGCCATCTCGATGCGGTCTCAGACACGCTAGCATACGGGATCGTGCGCGAGATCTGGAATCGCGAGAACCCACTGGATCCGGTGCTCCCCATCAACGCGTTGCCCCGGACGGCGCGTGGCCTCGCCGCCTGGCTCGCGGCCGAGCGACTGTTCGCGCAGGCCCGCTGGGGAGAGGCTGACTCGGCGTATGCAACGGCGGAAGCGATCGATTCGACGTGCCGGCTGTGCTACTGGCGGCACCGCGAGGTGCAGCAGTGGCTCGCTCGCGAGCCCGACTCCGCCTTAATGGCACACTACTATCCGCACCTAGGCTCCTTCCCCACGCGTTATCAGAGCCTGATGCGCGCGGTCAGCCTGCCATTGCGAGCGCGCCTCGACGCGCTGCGGCAAACCACGCGCGAGTGGCGCGACTTCTTCCCGGCGTGGCTCCAGCTGGCCGACGAGCTGTACCATCGCGGCCCCTTGGTCGGGTATTCCCGTGCCGAGGCTGTGGAAGCGTTTCAAATGACCGCGCACCTGCGTCCGGCCTTCGGCCCCGCCTTGGAGCACCTCACATGGGCGCTGACGGCCGAGGGCGACTCCGCCGGCGCGCGCGCCGCGTGGTCACAACTGGAGGCACTCGGGGACCCGAGCGATCCGTTCACGGTGGCGTTGCGAGCGTTGCTGCGCTCGGGCTACGCCTCGCGGTTCCTTGACTCCGTCGCGGTGCACGGCGTGATCGTCGGTGCCCTCGCCTCGGAGGGCATTCAGCAGTTCCCCGGGCTCGCCGCCGGGCCGCGCTACATCGCGACATTCGACGCGCCGACCGGTGCCGTCGAGATGGGGGACCTGTTCGCGGCCTCTCCCGATCGCGTCCTGCAGCGTTCCGGGCTCATCGCGGCCGCAATGGGCCGAGTCTCACTCGGGCAGCTTGCCGCTGCGCGTGCCGACCTCGGCCGGCTGCGTGATCGGCCGGAATTAGAGCTCATGGAGCCGGAGCTCGATGGAATACTCCTGCTGCTCGGGTTTGAGGCACGTGATGACGCGGGCGCCTGGCCGCGCATCGCCCACATCCTGGCGCGCGAAGCGGATTCCCCCTCCACGCCGGCAGGGATGCGGCGCCGGGCCGCATGGTTGCTCACGCTCGCCTCCCGAAAGTTGGGTGGCGCGGACACCGCGCGCTATCAGAGGTTGATCGCGGGGGAGCCCATGCCCCGACCCCTCGAGCGCCTGCTTACGGCGGATGGCTTCGCCCGTCGCGGGCGCTACGGCGACGCGCTGAGCGCTTCGGACGGGCTCCGAGAGCTCGAGGCTCCGGCGCTCTCGGGAGCGATGCCAGTCGATCCATTCTTCCGAACTGTGCTCCACGTGCTGCGGGCGGAATGGTCGACGGCCGCAGGCCAAGCGAGCGACGCCATCCGCGAGCTGTTGTGGTACCAGAACAACGATGCCTTTGGGTTACCCGCGGGCGATCCTCAGGTCGGCGACGTTGACTGGGCGTTCGGGACTTTCGCCCGGTGGCGGCGTGCGGCGCTCCTCGACCGGGAGGGCCGGCACGACGAAGCGTGTCACGCGTATCGCGACGTCGCCCGGTTGTGGTCGCAAGGCGACCCACCCTACCGCGCCCGCGCCGACAGCGCTGTTCGCCGGCTCGAGACCCTCGGCTGCAAGGAAGCCACGTGATCGTGGTCCGCGCCCTCGGCCCAGCGGACGTGAGCGTGAACGGCGCGGCCGCGCCGGCCAAGCTCCTGTGGAAGAAGAACCTCGCGCTACTCATCTATCTGGCCCGCTCACCCAAACGCCTGCGAACGCGCGATCACCTCATCGGCCTGTTGTGGGGCGAGAAGCCGGAGGAGAAGGCGCGCCACTCGCTGAACGAAGCCGTGCACGTGCTCCGCCTGTGTGCGGGCGACGACGGCTTCGAGTCCGACACGGCTCAGGTCCGGATCGCACCCGGCACGATCGAGCTCGACACCGACACGTTGGAGACGCTGGCGGCGGCGGGCGACTACGCCGGTGCGGCCGCGCTGATCAACGGGGACTTCCTCGAAGGATTCAGCGTCCGGGGTGCCTCGGCGTTCGACGACTGGCTGGCCGCGGAGCGCCAGCACTGGTGCCGTCGCTCGGTGGACGTGCTGGTGCACCGCGCCGAACAGCTGCTCGCGGCCGGGAATGTGGCGGCGGCCCACGATGCGGTGCAGCGCGCGCGGGAGCTCGATTGGCGCCCTGAAACCGCGGTCCGGAGCGCGCTGCGGACGCTCGCGCTCGCGGGAGACCGGGGAGGGGCGCTGGCCCTGTTCGAGGAGTTCGCGTCGCGACTGAAGCGGGAGCTCGGCGCGGAGCCGGACGCGGAGACCCGCGCGCTCGCCGAGCGGGTGCGGCTGGAGCGCACCTGGCGACTCCCAAAGGCGGTGCGCGACGCGGCCGCGCGCACGTCAGGGTCGCGTCGCGCCCCGCTGGTGGGGCGCGCTCTCGAGCTCGAGCGGCTCACGGCCGCGTGGACCGCGTGCCGGGCCAAGCGGCGGGCGACGGTCGCCGTCATCGAGGGCGACGCGGGCGCCGGGAAGACCCGGCTCGCGGAAGAACTCGCGTCGCGGGCCCGGCTCGACGGCGCAGTTGTCGCTGCGGTGCGCGCCGTCGCCGCCGACCACAGCGACGCATGGAGCGGGGTCTTCGGGATCGCGCGGGGCGGATTGCTCGATGCCCCGGGGGTCGCCGGGGCTCCGCCTGCCGCGCTCGCGCAGCTGCGCGGCACGGCGCCGCCCGGCGCGCCCGGGCGCGCCCTCGCCGACGTGCTGCAGGCCGTCGCGGACGAACAGGCGGTCGTCGTGTTCGTGGATGACGCGCACTGGCTCGACCGGGAGTCGCTGCTCGCGCTCGGGGGGATCATGCGCGACCTGGCGGGCTCGCCCGTCGCCTTCCTCCTCACGGTCGCGCCGCACCCCGCCGGCCCGGAGCTGGACGAGGTGCGCGCCCGCGTCGGTCGTGAGCTCGCCGGCACCGCCATGCAGCTCCGGGGATTCGGGACGGACGACGTCCGCGAGCTGGGGCGCTGGGCGCTCCCGTCGTACGGCGACGAGCAGCTGGACCGCCTTGCGCGCCGGGTCCTGGCGGACTCCGCGGGCATTCCCCTCCTCGTGGTCGCGTTGCTGCACGCGGTGGCAGCCGGCTTCGAGCCGAGTGATACGCAGCAGCCGTGGCCCAAGCCCACGGAGACGTTCGAGCAGACGTTACCAGGCGAGCTGCCGGACAACGTCGTGGCGGCGATCCGGATCAACTTCCGTCGCCTGTCGGCGGATGCGCAGCGGGCGCTCGTGGCAGCGGCAGTGCTCGGGGGCCGGATCCCCGGGGCGAGGCTCGGGCAGGCCGCGGGCGTCGCCGGAGAAGCGCTGCCCGAGGCGCTGGACGAGCTCGAGTGGCAGGGCTGGCTCGCGGCCGAGCCGCGAGGCTACGCATTCGTTGCGCGGATCGTGCGTGACGTGATCGATAGGGACATGGTCACCGCTGGGCACCGCCAACGAATCCGTCGCGCGGTCGACGAAACAGCTTGACCGAAAGGGAGGTGATATGGCTCGCGCTGCCAGTGTCTTCGCGCTGCTGCTCATCGCGGGGTGCGACACATCGAGCCGGATCGCTGCGCCGCCGGCGCTCTCGGCTGATCGATTTGGGCATCCCGCAATCATTGTGCACGCGGGAGGGTCAATTCAAGCCGCGATCGACGCGGCGAGGCCCGGAGCGGTGATCGAAATCGAGCCCGGCACGTACGCCGAGGGGCTCCACGTCGACAAGCCAGGTCTGAAACTCGTCGGGCGGCGCGGGCGCGACGGTGCCGGCGTCGTCATCGAGAACCCCGCGAACGAGGAGATCGGCATTCTCGTCTCCTCCAGCGCCGACGGCTTCGCCCTGGTCAACGTCACCGTCCGCGGGTTCGAGGACGACGGCGTCCTGCTGTCGGCGGTCGATGGTTTCCTGCTCTCCGGCGTGTCCGCCGTGGATAACGGGGAGTACGGTCTTTTCCCCGTCCAATCGAGCCACGGCGTCATCGAGCGGTGTACCGCGTCCGGCCACGAAGACACGGGCATCTATGTCGGCCAATCGCACGACGTGCAGATCCGCCACAACATCGCCTTCGCGAACGTCAACGGTATCGAGATCGAGAATTCGTCGCAGGTGCGGGCGGTCGCAAACGAGACCTACGACAACGTGGCGGGCATCCTCGTCGTGTTGCTGCCGGGGCTCATCGTGAAGACGTCCTCCGACATCCTCGTGGCGGGCAATCGCGTGCACCATAACAACCATGTGAACTTCGCCGAGCCGGGCGAGTTCGAATCGTTCGTGCCGAGCGGGTCGGGAATCCTCATCGTCGGCGCAGACGGGGCCAGGGTCGAACACAACACCGTCTCCGGCAACCAGTTCGTCGGTATCGCCGTAGGGAGTACCCTGCTGCTCGGCGCCCTCGCTGGCCTGCCGCCAGAGGCATTCTCCGACATCGAGCCAAATCCGGACCAGGTGGTGATCCGGAACAACCGGGTCACGGGCAACGGGACCGCGTCGCCGATCCCGCTCCTCCCCGCGGTGGACGTGTTGTGGGACGGCTCGGGGGTGGGAGACTGCTGGGGCCGCAATCGCTTCATCACCAGCTTCCCTGATCCGTTGCCGGCGTGCGCGCGTTGACCGGTTCCGGACGGTGTTGCGCCCTCACTTCACGGGCGTCGCCTGACACAGCCGCTGGACCTCGGGCTGCACGACCTGATCCACATAGCCCATCAGCGTCTCGAACGATCGGCAGGCGCGCGGGGCGATGGTGCTGTCTCCGGAGGCCGCCGCGACGCGGGCCATGTCGAGCCGCAGCGGCCAGAGCGACGCGACCAGCTCGAGCGGCACGCTCAGGACGGCGTAACGGCGCGTCGCGCCATCCCAGAGCCGGAGCGCGCGTGTCGTGTCCCGGCGTGCGAGGGCATCGCGAGCCTCGAGGTCCGCGGCGAGACTCGCCGGCAGTGGGCCCCGCTTCCCGGGGGCGAGCCGGGCTAGCGTGGCGGCGTGACGCGAGCGGTCGACCCCGAGCCGCGCGAGCAGCCAATGGGCGACGGCGTCGGTGTCGGCGGCCGCGTCGAGGCGCCCCCGCACGCGCTCTGCTGCGCTGTGCCAGTCGCCCAACGCCGGCAAGCCGGTCGCGTGTGCGAGCAGGACCCACAGGTCCCGCTCCCGTCCGGCCGAGCCTCCGGTCGCCCGCGCAAGGCGCAGGCGGGCACTATCTGCCCACCCCGCCGCGAGATCGGCGGCGACGCCCATGCGGAGGATACGGGCCCGCTCCGCGTCCGTGGCGCCGCGCTGCTCGAGGCAGCGAAGGACCACGCGCGCCGGTCCGGTCCGCTGCACCGGCGTTCCGAATTCAGCGGCCTGGAAGGCGAGGTACTCTAGCGCGAGGAAGGAGTGCCGGCACACCGTGCGCAGCAGCGCCAGCTGGGCCGGAGCGGAGCCGAGGATGAGTGTGTCGGCGATGCCCACTGCTTCCGCCACCACGGACGTTGAGTCGATGCGCAAGTAGCGGTGAATAAGGTCCGCGGTCTCGCGCCGGTCGCCTCCTTGGTGGGCCAGCGAGATCAAGTGTGCGATGGCCGGCGAGAACCGCGGATCGAGATCGAGAACGCGGTTGAACGCGACCCCGGCCTCGCCGACCGTCTCGTCGAACAGGCCGGCGAAGTGATAGTAGAACTCGCCGAGCACGTACCACGCCTGGGGGTAGGTCGGTGCCTGCTCGGTGGCGCGCTTGAATCGATCGAGCGCTGCCAGGCCGTCGCCTTCGGCGAGGAGCCGGGTGAACCCGTCGAGCAGCAGGCTGTCGGCCGGGGAAAGTCCTCCCTGGTGCACCAGCGCCCCTCGCAGCGCCGTGCCGAAACCCTGCTCTGTCGGGTCCACCTGCGCGGCGACGAGCGCGAGCCGCAGCCGCCCCATCGCGAATCCGGAGTCCGCACGAATAACCCGGGTGTACTCGTCGCGCGCCGTGCGGTAGTCGCCCCGACGGAACGCGGCTTCGGCGTTCAAGTACGCGGCCAGCGCCTCGGGGCCGCCGTTCGGGAGCGTGGCGTCCGCGCCAGGCGTGAACTCGGGGTACAGCCCGGCCCACACGCGGTCCATCACCTCCGACTCCTCGGCGCCGACTCGTCCCTCCGCCTTCGCGGTGCGTCGGGCCCGGCCGCCCTCGTAGAGTGTCGCCTGGAGCGTGACCGTCGGCCCCACGTAGGCGACGCTCCCCTGCACGAAGAACTTCGCCCCGAGGCGACAGGCGAGGGCCTGCGCCTCTTCGTTCGACGGGTGCTCGCTCGCGATCTGCGCGACCACCCGGCCGAAGGAGACGACCTCGGTGAGGCGCTCCACGGGGCGGAATCGGGAGATGAAGTACTCCGGGAGCTGCGTCGCCGGATAGGGTGGCGTGCCCAGGACGGCGAACGGCATCACCGCGAGGCGTGCCGGCGCGTCGCGCGGCAACCGGCAGGCCTCGTGAGAGCCGAGCATGAAACGCAGGGCAACGGCGCCCCCCACCGCGAGGACCCCCGCCGCCGCCCACGGGCGCCACGGCCGGACCTCCGCGCGCCCGAGCGCGGCGAGCCATGCAGCGGCCGTGGCCGGTCGATCCTCCGGCTGCTCCGCGAGCGGAGCGACGAGCGCGGTGGCAAGACGCGCCGACACGTCCGGCCGCACGGTGCGCAGCGCGCGCACCAGCCCGGCCCGATCCGCCTTGAACGCCGGCGGCCCGCCGCCCAGCGCTTCGAACGCGACCGCGGCGAGACTGTGCAGATCGGCGCGCCCGTCCACGCGCCCGCTCGCCGCCTGCTCGGGCGCCATGTAGCCGGGTGTGCCAATCGCGGCCCCGGGCTGTGTGAGCGACGACTCCCCCGCGCCTTCCACTCGGGCGATGCCGAAATCGGCGAGCAGGGCCCGGCCGCTGTCCTCGTCGAGGAGAATGTTGGAGGGCTTCACGTCGCGGTGCACGATCCCGCGCCGGTGGGCGTACCCGAGCGCGTCGGCAATCTCGCGCACCACGCGGAGGATGTGGTCGGTCGGGACGTGTGCGTCGCTCCGGAGGCGCTCCTCGAAGGTGTCGCCCCGCACGAACGTCATGATGAGGAAACTGATCCCCTCCCGCGTGTCGAAGTCGTAGACCCGCACGATGTTGGGGTGGTCGAGCGACGCGCCGAGGGTCGCCTCGCGGCGGAAGCGCTCGTGGCGCATCGTGCTCGCCGCCACGTCGGGCGGCAACACCTTCACGGCCACGATGTGACCGAGCGTGCGGTGGCGGGCGCGGAATACCGCGCCCATGCCGCCGACGCCGGCGAGACTCAGTACTTCGTATCGGTCGCCGACTGCGCGTTGCACGGCGTCGAGGTCGGGCGTCTGCATGGGCGCAGGAGAATGTACAGGCGCTTGCCCGCGGCCGCAGCGTGCCCGATACTGGGGGCGCCATGCCCTCCCTCTACTGTCGCGTGCTCGGTCCCGTGCGTGTCACCGTCGCCGGCGCGGACGCGCCCACGGAGCTGCTGTGGCGCAAACACGTCGCGCTGCTCGTGTATCTGGCGCGGAGTCCCCGGAAGAGCCGCACCCGCGAGCACTTGACCGGCCTGCTGTGGAGCGACCGCGACGAGCGCCAGGCCCGCCACTCGTTGAGTGAGGCGCTCCGCGTCCTGCGACGCGCCCTCGGGGACGAGCGGCTGGTGGCGGACGTCGATCAGGTCCGGTTGGCGGCGGACGCCGTGACGCTCGACTGCGACCGGTTCGCTGAGCTGTGCGGACGGAGCGATTGGGCGACCGCGGCCGCGCTCATCGACGGCGAGTTCCTCGAGGGACTCGCGATCCCGGAAGCGAACGATTTCGAGAACTGGCTCACTGCCGAGCGGGCGCTGTGGCGGACGCAGGCGCTCGAGGCCCTGGTGCAGGGGGTCTCCGCCGACCTGGCGCGAGGTGACGCGGCCGCGGCGGCCCGCCTGGCCCTCCGGGCCGTCGCGCTCGATCGGAGCTCCGAGCCGGCGGCCCGGGCCGCGATGCGCGCGCTGGCGTTGGCGGGCGACCGCGCCGCCGCCCTGCGGGTGGCTGACGAGTTGGCCCAGGCGTTGCATGAGACGCTCCGCGCAGCCGTGAGCGACGAGACCGCGCGGCTCGTCGCGCGGATCCGGGACGCACGCGTCGGGCGCCGCGTCGTCGCCGCTCCGCCCGCCGCCCGCCCGCGGCCGCCGCTTGTGGGGCGCCGGGTCGAGCTGGCGGCGCTCGCGGCGGCGTGGCAGCGGGCGCGCAGCGGGCGCGGTCAGGTCGTGATCGTCGAGGGCGAGCCCGGGGAGGGGAAGACCCGCCTCATCGAGGAGCTCGTGGCGCACGCGCGGTTGGATGACGCCAGCGTCGTCGCGACCCGTGCCGTGCCCGCCGATCAGAAGACGGAGTGGAGCGCGCTGTCAGGGCTGCTCGCCGGAGGACTGGGCGACGCACCGGGGCTTGCGGGCGCGCCGCCGGGCGCCCTGGCCGGGCTCGCGGTGCTGGATGGTGACCTGCGCACGCGGTTCCGCGCCGCGGTGACGCCTGCTCCCGTCGCGGAAGCGCTCGGACCCGCCGTGAAGGCCATCGCGGCGGAGCGGCCCCTCCTCCTTGCGCTCGATGACGCCCAGTGGTCCGACGCGGCCACGCTTGCGGCGCTCCCCGCCCTGGCCCGCGACACGGCGGCCCGACCAGTGCTCCTCCTGCTCGGGGTGTCCCGCGGTTCACCCGAGAGCGAGCGGCTGGATGAGCTGCGCGCGCGGCTGGGCCGCGATCTCGAAGGTGCGGTCGTCCGGCTGGGACGGTTCGACGCGGCGACGCTGCGGGAGCTCGTGCGCTGGGCGCTCCCTCGATACGAGGCGGATGCCGCGGAGCGCCTGACCCGCCGGGTAGAGTGCGACACGGGCGGACTCCCGCTCCTCGCGGTCGCGATGCTCGAAGCGGTGGCCGCCGGATTCGCGCCCGCGCCCGATGCGCCGGCCTGGCCGTCCCCGAACCGGACACTCGTCGACTCCCTCCCCGGCGATCTCCCGCCGACCATCGTCGGCGTCGTGTGCCGGCGGTATCGCGCGCTTCCCGAGGCCGCGCAACAGGCGCTCGGTGCGGCGGCAGCCCTGGAAGAGCGTGTGGACGCCGGCCGCCTGGTCCGTGCCACCGGACTCGACCGTGCGTCTGTCGAGCAGGCTCTCGATGCGCTCGAGTGGGAGCGTTGGCTGGTTGCGGACCCGCGCGGATACGTCTTCACGGCGCCGATCGAGCGGGCGGTCCTGCTGCAGGAGATGGTCACGCCGGGACAGGCTCGCCGCTATCGGGAGAACCTCACGACTTGATAGCGGCTTGAGGCAGCCGACCCAGCGTGTTCCCCGCCACCTCAGATCGGGATAGTATACGCGATGGTCTTCGCGCCTCATCCTCAGCACCGCCGGGTCGTCTTCGTTCTGATAGACGGCGCGCGACACGACGTGCTACGCGCTCTCCTCGGGCAGGGGGACCTTCCCAATCTTGCCCGGTGGGTGATCGAGCCGGGTGGAATGACGGTGGGGACGACGGTGTTCCCCTCCACCACCGGCGTGGCGTACATCCCGTTTCTTTTCGGCCGGTACCCGGGGACCGCCAA
>Ga0209056_10003424_pt1 | contig 16917 bp, 16 predicted proteins | sample GraSoiAngelo_114_FD_185876 | JGI IMG/M metagenome (GOLD analysis project Ga0209056, IMG submission 185876) | Grasslands soil microbial communities from the Angelo Coastal Reserve, California, USA - 14_0903_13_40cm (SPAdes) (version 2) | ecosystem: Environmental > Terrestrial > Soil > Grasslands... | reverse complement strand
GTCCGGCCATGTGACCCGCTTCGCCCCCGTAGGCAAGGGAAAGCTTGTTTTCGGCGGAGGCCAGTCCCAGCGAACCGATCATCATCGTCGTCAGGGCGTTGGCAAACTTGCTTTTGAACATCGAGCCTTCGCAAGCGATGACGCCATGATTCTGTCGCACCTCGCGAAAGAGAAAAGGCGGGTACACGTCGGGAAGGTAAACCTGACGCGTGCTTTCGAAGTAGCCTTTCGTCCTCTCGAAGTTTTGCGTCATTACGCTGAAATCGACGTGCTCCGCTCCAAGAACATGTCGAATCTGACGCAACATCTCCTGCACGCGCACATCGCTGCCGGTGTTGCGCGTGCCGTTGTAGCCCGCGAAGAGCAGCTTTAGTTTCTTGCCCGGCTTCCAGCGCTCACCGAGCCCGAGCATCCAGCCGAAGCGCCGCATCTCGATCAGCGCGCTCACCCAGGCGACAAGGAGAAAGTCGGTCAAGCGCGGCTTCTCCCTGCGGCAGCATTTCTCTCCGTACCCGGAGTGGAAGGCCAGGGCTTGGCGGGGAACTGGAATTTATTTTCGCGGCTGTACTTCAAAAGAGGAGCTGCGTACGTCGAGAATTTTGCCGGCGCTTCTCCGAGTTCCGCGACGATGCGCGAATTGTCGAAAACGGTGTTCCAATCGAGATACGGCCAGAAAACCTTGAGCAGCGACGCGCCGTAGCCGGCCGCGCCGCGGCGATTGGCGACCCAATTTACCATGTTGGAAAAAGGTCCGCCCAATGACGGCAAAAACATGGGCCGAAGCATGCCACCGGCTTGCGAAATCGCATCCGTCAGTTCCTGGTACGTCTGCGAGCCCGTGCCCGAGGAAAGATGGTAGATGCCGTGAGCGGGCGCCTCTTTTTGATGAATCGTCACGATGGCCTTGCCGACGTAGTCCGCCGGTACGATGTCGATTTTATCGTGAGGGCGCAGGGGAAGAACAGGCATCTGCGCCAGAACATGCAACGCTTGAACCATATCGAATTGCGAAGTCTCCTGGCGGCGGCTGTCGCCGAGAATGATCGCGGGGCGGAAAATCGTCTTGGGCACATCGGGCAAGAGTTGATTCGCCATGTGTTCGCAGAATTTCTTGGTGCGCGCATAGGGATCGTAATCCGAGCGCGACCAGTCGATCGAGGCTTCTTCGGTTATGATTTCATTTTTTCTTTTGCCCGCAACCGCAACCGTGGAAACGTGCGAATAGCGACGAAGGCCGTTGCGATTCTGCCCGCGGCGCGCGAGTTGAATGACTTCGAGTGTGCCTCGCAGGTTGACGTTCAGGCACTCCTTCTCCGATTTGCGGTTCAGCGAAGCGGCACAGTGAATCAAGGAGTCCGTAGTGTCCACCAGCGCATGGTATTCGGCATCGGGGAGACCAAAACACTCGCTCGTCAGATCACCGCGAAAAATGCGCACCCGCGTGTTCAGGTATTCGGCGAATTCGGGAAAGTCGAAATGCAGCTGCAGCGAAGTCCAAAGCCGCTCGCGCGCCTCCTGTTCGGTTTTGCCGCGAATCAGGAGGTTCAGCTTGTCGCGGTACCCGGTGAGGAGCCCCGCGGAAAGATAACTGCCCAGGTAGCCGGTCGAGCCGGTTACGAAGATCGCCATAAAGGGTCGGACGGTGTCGCGGCTTTGGAGAGCGCCGCTCCACGCGTGGGTTCGCCGGACCAATCCAGCGCACGCGGCTGGCGCGATTCAAGCGGCCGGCCTTCCATCAGCGGGTAACACCAGCGGCGTAGCGCTGGGATGTGCACGTTGATCCAGTAATCCCACCAGTCGATCGATTCCGGCGCAAAGTCGAAGAGCGCACGCTCCTCGGGCGGTAGCATGGCGGAGAGCAGGCGCGCGTTCTCACATTCGAAGACGTGTTCATTGTGAAGAATAAAAGGCTCGTAGAGCTCGATCAACTTCTCAGCGCGGATCAGGTCCCGCTCCGCTCGGGCAAGCGGCGGCTTCTTCATATGAAGAGAAATGGCCGCGCGATTGATACTGGAGATGACGGCCTTCTGCATGGGAATCGAGAGACGCTCGTAGCGTTGCTTTGAGACCGGGATTGTTTCGAATTTCACCTTCAACCAACTGTCGATGCTCTGCGTGCTCCGGTAATGCTTGCGGTGGGCCAGCCCGGTGAGCTCGATGCTGCGCCCCATATTGACGGGGTTGATCGCGGAAGTCGCCAGCTGGTACATGCGGGCATGGCGCCGCGCGATGACGGCAGAAGCGATGAGCGTTATCCCCCGGCAGACCATGTCGACGGGAATCACGTCGAGACACTTCCGCTCATTCGAAGGGAGCTGGCGAAAATTCGTTCCCAAAAGGTAAGAAAGCGGACCGGAAGTATTGATCCCTTCATTCCAGCCCGCAAAGGGAGAGCGTTCCGAGCTCTCCACGATCGACGGGCGCACGATGGCAATCGGCAGATCGCGGCCACGGCGCGCGAGGATGGACTCGCCAAGACTCTTCGTGAACGTGTAGGTATTCGGCCAGCCGAGATGCTGCGCCCGACGCAGGCCGACGCGCACGAGTCTGTTGCGCGCCCAGCGTGCCCGATTGCGCTTCAGAACACCATCGAGCTCTCCTGCGGGCGCGGACCCTTCATTACCGCCGCGTCCCAGCGCCTGGCGACGAAGCGCTTTGTCGAGTTCTGGACTTTCGGCGCGTTCTTCGATACGGCGAATCGTCTCGCGCAGCGAATCGACTTCGCGCTCGGCCTCGAATTGGGCATCGCCGGCGGGATTGTAATTGCTCTGCAACTCTTCGGTGACACGCCCGTCGCGCATGCCGACAACGTAGCAGGTGGAAAGATGCATTAGCCCGGCGTGATTACACTTTCGTAGAAAGCCGAGCAGATAAATCGCCGAATCGACGTTCGAAGAAATCGCATCGCGCAAATCAGGATTGAAATCCGTCAAGCCGGCGCTGTTCACGATGAGGTCGATAGACTTTGCCAGCCGCGCTTGGGTCCCCTCGTCGAGCCCCAGACCCGGCAGGCTCACGTCCCCTTCCACGACTTCCACTTTTTCTTTCAGAAATGCGCCTAGCTTACGGCCATGGCGCTCGTGAAGTGTGTCGAAGGTGGGAGATTCCTCGACGATCTTTTCGAAGCGTCGCAGCGCGGAAGTTGTCCGGTTGCGTCGAATCAGCAGCGTGATCTTGCCGATGTTGGGAATATTGTCGAGCAGATCGACAAGCCAGACCTTGCCGATAAATCCAGTTACGCCGATCAGCAGCAGATGCCGAGACGCCAGGTTCTCGCGCACCGAGAGACGTTCGACTCGCGGACTTTCTCCGAATAGCGCGACCGACGCTCTCGGCGGAATTGCTGGACGGGCCGTCGTCTGCATCGCGCTTTCAAGCTGCTCGGGCTTCCCCGTCCAGCCCAGCCGGCGCAGAAGTCTTTCGCGCGCGATCCGGCCGTCCGCGCTGCCGCTGGCGATCCAAGCCAAGGGCCCGCGAGGTCGCACGATGGGATCAAGCAGCCGCCCCGTCGCTTTGCCGTCGCGAAATTCCAGCCGGTTCGAGATGATCGACGCAACTCCGAAATGGTGCGCCAGCGGCCGCAGTACGCTTTCCAGGAGTTGCCCGACCAAGACGACGCGCTCGCCGCTGCGGACCGCTTCGATTAGCTTTTCGGCGGCCTCGCGTCGCAATTGCGGCTTTAGAACGTAGTGGAAATACTCTTCGCCGAGAAGATCAAGGCGATCGCGGCTTACTCCCCGAAGTAATGTGTGTAAGAAACGTGTGGCAAACGTGCGGCTTGCGAAATAAGCAAAGGGCCTCGCAATCGCCATGCCTGCCATGCCCGCGCGCCGCGCCCAGCGTTCGGCAAAGCTCTGCGAGTTCCAGGTGAAAAAGCCGACCGGGCGCAGGGCGCCAAGTTCGAGCAAGGAGCCTTCCACGCGCCAATAGGAAACTTGGCCGGTCCCCGTGGCAGGCAAGACACCCTTCGAATTGGATCCGGGCTGTGCCATAGCGGGCCTACGACGAGTGGCGACCGATCCGCCGCGAGGCTAGCTCAAGAAAATGGCGATGAGTAATGATATTTCTCACCCTTTGGTCAAGCTGCTCTGTAACGGATTCGCAGCCCGCGCCCGCGCCACACCGCCGTGTGGCCCTCGGCTCCAGCCGGCCGTAGGCTGCTTCGGAGAAATGTAAAAGTAGCATTGTCAGCGGCTTCTCGCAAGGCAAGCAGGTCCTCGGGAGCATTGCCGCTCGGAGCGAAGGTCGATCGTGATGAAAGAGCACCGCTTGCACCGGCAGGCAGGTTGACTCTAGACGCCCCAGCCGTAGCGCTCGGCGTGTTCGAACGTGCGCTGCATCTCTTCTCGCAGGATCTCGGTGAAGACAGAGCCGCCCACGGCGCGCACACCTGGCTCAGAGATGTCGGGTGTGCGGTACCCGCCAGCGAGCACTCGTTGCAGAGACTGCTCGACCCAGTCCGCTTCCAACGAAAGGCCGAAGGCGTCTCGCAGCATCATCGTGGCGCTGAGAATCGAGCCAATCGGATTAGCGGAGTCGGTCCCGGCGAGGGACGGCGCCGAACCATGTATGGGCTCAAAGAGCGGCGCGGACGATCCAAAGCTGGCCGATGGAACCAGCCCAATCGAGCCAACCAGCGCCGCCGCGGCATCGCTCAAAATATCGCCGAACATGTTACTGCTCAACATCACGTCAAATTGCGCCGGCCGCAGCGTCAACTGCATCGCCGCGTTATCCACGTACATGTGCTCGAGTTTCACCGCAGGATAGACTGCACCCATAGCCGTTACGGTGCGGCGCCAGAGCTGTGAGCTGGTCAATACATTCGCTTTGTCTACGGAGCACAGCCGCCGCGAGCGGTTCTCCGCGCGCCCATAAGCAAACGTGGCGATGCATTCGATCTCCGACGTCGAATACGATTCTGTGTCCCAGGCGCGCTCCCCACCCTTTTCAGTGGTGTGCCCGCGCTCGCCAAAATACATTCCGCCGGCGAGTTCGCGCACAATCTCGAGATCAAGGTCCCCAAGTCGATCCGCCTTCAAGGGCGAGATTCCTCTCAGCGATTCGATCAGCTTCACGGGACGAACATTGACGTACAGCCCCAGCCCTTTTCGCAGATCGAGCAATCCGCTTTCCGGGCGCTTCCCGACGGGAAGCGAATCCCACTTCGGCCCGCCGACCGCTCCCAGAAATACCGCATCCGCTTTACGGCAGCCGTCCAGCGTCTCCTTAGGAAGTGGCGCGCCGGCGGCATCGATGGCTGCGCCGCCGATCGGAAGTTCTACGAACTCAAACTGGTGATTAAACTCTTGCGCCGATTCACGCAGGATGGCCGTCGCCGATCGGGTGACTTCCGGACCGACGCCGTCGCCTGGTAACAGGACAATGGTCTTCTTCATGATGGTCCCCGAACAGAAACAGAACCCTGGCAACCCGCGCGCATCACAAGGAGATGCAGAATGGCGCGTTCCGCTTGTGGCAACCTCTTTGGCGGCAGAGAAGTCAGGCTGCCGGCGACGATTCCGCAGCCATCGCAGTGGAACGCCGTCGAATCACTTCGTGGGCGATGGCAAGGATGTCTCGCGGGCGCACCTGCTTGGCCTGATCGGCCAGCGCGGTGACTCGGCTATAAACTTCCGCAAGCTCGGTATCGCTCGCCTCGTAACCCAAGTCCCGCAGCGTCAAGCGCAGCGCATTGCGCCCGGAGTGCTTTCCGAGAACCAGCGAGCGCGCCGGGACGCCAACTGTCTGCGGCATAATAATTTCGTACGTAAGCGGGTTCTTGATGATTCCGTCCTGGTGAATTCCCGCTTCGTGGGCGAACGCGTTGGCACCCACAATTGCTTTGTTGGGTGCCACCTGCGCTCCCGTGATTTCGGTGAGCATGCGGCTCGTGGGGAAAAGCTCTTCCAGCCGAATGCCCGTGGTAACCCCAAAGCTGTCCTTGCGCACCGCCAACGCCACGACTACTTCTTCCAGGGAGGCGTTTCCGGCGCGTTCGCCGATTCCGTTGATGGTGCACTCGATCTGCCGCACGCCCGCGCGAATCGCTGCCAGCGAGTTTGCCACGGCCATGCCCAGATCGTCGTGGCAATGGGCGCTAAGCGTAATCCCCTGCGCGTCTCCCAGGTGTTCGCGGACTCTGGTGAACATTGCTGCGTATTCTTCCGGCACCGCGTACCCCACCGTGTCCGGCAGATTCAGCACCGTCGCACCGGCATCCACAGCCACGCGGCAAACCTGGCACAAAAAATCGATGTCCGTCCGCCCGGCATCCTCGGCGGAGAACTCCACTTCGCCCACATGCTGCCGACCGTAGCGGATCATCGAGCCGATGGCTTCGAGCGCCTGTTCGCGGGTCATCTTCAGCTTCACGCGAAGGTGCAGATCGGAGGTCGCCAGGAAAATATGCAGGCGTGGCGCCGCCGCGGGCTTCAGGGCCTCAATAGCCGCACCTACATCTTCTTTTCTTGCGCGCGCGAGTGCTGCAATCGGCACGTTGCGGACCTCTTGCGCCACTTTCCGGACCGCCTCCAGGTCACCTCGAGACGCAATCGGGAAACCCGCCTCAATCACATCCACATTCAGGGCCGCAAGCTGCCGCGCCAAGCGAATCTTCTCCTCGGTGTTCATCGAGAAGCCCGGCGACTGTTCGCCGTCACGGAGCGTGGTGTCAAAGATGCGTACGGCGTCCATAGAGTCCCCCATGCTCTAGTAACGCACGGCAGACACCCCGCAGTCCAATTTATCTTTGTTCTACTTTTGATAATTTCACCTTATACTGGCCAACCGGGAGGGCTCCTTGGACCTCGGCGAATTGCAGGTATTTCTGATGGTGGCGAAGGAGGGCAGCTTCTCGCGCGCCGCCGAGCGCCTTTACCGTACCCAGCCCGCCATCAGCCTGGCCATCCGTAAGCTCGAGGACTCCCTCGGCCAGCCTCTCTTCGTCCGGGGCGCGCGACCTGTCCGCCTCACCGATGCGGGAACCCTTCTGAAGGACTATGCGGAGCGCCTGATCAACCTCCGCGACGAGGTAAAAAAAGGACTCTCCGAATTGGAGGGCTTGAAGCGCGGCGAGCTCTCCCTGGGCGTGAACGAGAGCTCCATCCACGCACTCCTTCCGGCCCTGGCCAAATTCCGGGAAAAGCACCCCGGCGTGCAGGTCCGCGTGCACCGCATGTTTTCGCGGGACATCCCGCATGAAGTTCTGAACTACCGCCTGGATCTCGGCGCGATTTCCTTCGTGCCACGCGATGCCCAGCTTCTGGCCACGGAAATCCTGAAAGATGAGCTGACCCTGGTCGTGCATCCCAAGCATGTCCTAGCGAGGAAACGCGAAGTCGACGTCGCCGAGCTCGGGGAGGAAAACTTCATCGCGCACAGCGTCGAATCACCCTTTCGCCGCCGCGTTATTGAATTGTTTGCCAGAAACCGCACGGCACTCAATATGCCCATTGAAATGCCCACCATCGAAAGCATCAAGCGCTTCGTGCAAATGGGCATGGGCGTGGCCATCGTGCCGCGCATGTGCGTTCGTTGGGAAATCGAGCACGGCTGGATGAAAGAGGTAAAAGTGCGGCAATTGAACATGCCGCGCCACGTCTATCTCGTTTCGCGTCGCGGCGCGCGCCTCCCGCATGCCGCCAGTGAGCTCATGCGTATCCTTCGCGAGGAGTGAAACTTCACGGTAGCTATTTTCCCCGGGAAAGTTTCTTTCAAGTCAGATATGCTTCGGTCTGCAAGTTCTTGAAATCCTGAAAAGGGGTGTGCTTGCTTGACCAGCGGACTCGCCATTCTGGTGATCGGATTTTTCCTGGGAATGCGGCACGCCGCCGATCCGGACCACGTGATCGCCGTGTCTACCATCGTCAGCCGCGAGCACTCCCTTGCCAAAGCGGGCCTAATCGGCGTCCTGTGGGGCTGCGGTCACACCGTCACCATCGTCGCCGTCGGGGCGGCCATTATTTTATTTGGCTTGGCAGTTCCTGTGCGTGTCGGCCTGACTATGGAATTTTCCGTGGGTGTGATGCTGATTCTACTCGGAGTGCTCAACCTCACTGGCGCGATGAAATGGATCAGCGAAAAATTCTCCCCTGCACATCCGCGAGTGGCCGGAGAACATGCCCACGTCCACGAACACGGCAACCGAGTGCATTATCATTGGCATGCACATGCACCGGCCGAGAATCATCATGAAGAAAGCCTTACACCGCCGCGCTGGCTTACCCACAGCGAAGCGAAGGCTCTGGGCGGACCGTTCGAACGGCTGGGACTCTTTCATGTTCTACGCCCCTTGCTCGTTGGCGTCGTGCATGGCTTGGCAGGTTCCGCCGCTGTGGCTCTGCTGGTGTTGAGCACGATTCACGATCCGAAATGGGCGGTTCTCTACCTGCTGATCTTCGGCACCGGCACCATCGCTGGAATGATGCTGATTACCGCCGCACTGGCACTGCCGTTTTCCTTCACCGGTTACGAATTCCCGTGGCTGACTCGCGGACTCGTGGTGGCATCCGGTCTGCTCAGCGTGGGCTTCGGACTCTTCGTTTGCTACCAGATCGGGTTTACCGAAGGCCTGTTCACCAGCCATCCCAACTGGGCACCCAGCTGACCCTGGCTCAAGCTTTGGAGTCCTCTAACCATTCCTTGCGCTGACCTGTAAGCCCGCCCCACGCCTTCTTCCGAGGATGCTAATGCATCGTCATACCCGATCGAATCATTGAGACTGAGGCCGTCGTATGGTAGCGGAAGCGTGAGCATTAACTGTCTCCCCCCTCATAATCAAGCAAGCACTACTGCCACTCCGCCGCCCGTGATCACGCCGTGCGGTAGCCGACGATCGCCGTCACTATGAATGCTATGTCTTCCTCGGGGCAGCCGCTCCAATTGGCGTCTACCCAGCCTAAGTTTACGGTGAAGTGGTTATAAAACAGATGCCCTGTTTTCTGGGGGAATTCGCCGTGGCAAATGCCAAAGCTCTTGCTGCTAAAGGGTATTATTTCGCGACAGAAATCCGGTAAATCACACCTGCCCCATCATCCGACACCAGCAGCGAACCGTCCGGCGCAACCGTCACGCCTACTGGCCGTCCGAGCACATCCGATGCGCGGGGATCTGGCACGAGTCCGGTCATGAAAGGCACCGGATCGGCAGAAGGCTTGCCATCCTTAAACGCCACAAATGCAATTTGGTATCCCGCGCGCGTTGCCCTGTTCCACGAGCCGTGTTCGGCTACGAACGCACCACCGCGGTAAATCTCCGGAAATTGCTTTCCGGTATAAAACGCGAATTGCAGCGGCGCAACATGCGCGCCAAGCAATACGTCCGGAATGATGGCGCGCGCGACGAGGTCAGGTTTCTGCGGCTTGACGCGGGGATCGACGTTGTCCCCGATGTAGCTGTACGGCCAGCCGTAGAATCCTCCATCTTTCAGTGAGGTGAAGTAATCGGGTGGAAGATCGTCCCCCAGCTCGTCGCGTTCATTGACGGTCGTCCATAGCCCTCCGGTCACCGGTTCCAGCCCCAGCCCCACCGGATTCCGCAGCCCCGTCGAATACAGCCGCGCATTCTTGCCGTCAGGATCGCAAATGGTCACTGCCGCGCGGCGCGAATCCTCTCCCGTGTCGATGTTCGAGCCCGAGCCAACTGCGATGAAGAGGTGTTTCCCATCCGCCGAAAACGCCAGCGATCGCGTATCATGCCCGCCCGTCGGTAAATCCAGCAGGTGCTCTGCCTGACCTAGCCGCTTGGAGGTCTTGGGATCGTACGGAAAGCGCACCACCTCGTTCGTGTTCCCGACGTAAACGTAGTTTTCGTGGAACGCGATGCCAAACGGTCGCTTCATCCCGCTCACAAAAACTTCGCGTGCTTGGGCTCCGCCGGTATGCTGTGGGTCGCGCATCACCACGATTTCCCCCGCTCCCATATCGGCCAGAAAAATATCTCCGTTCGGGGCCACCGTCAGCCATCGAGGGCGCTTGAAATTCGTCGCAAATAGACTCACGCGAAAACCCTGGGGCACCGTGGGCAAGAACCCCGCCGGAGGCGTCAGCTTCTCCGGTCCATTGCCTGCTGATTTCGTCGAGAATGGTGCCGGCAGCTTCGGCTTCTGGCCGTTGGTGATTTGCCCCGGCAACAGAGCAGGAAGAAAAAACGTGCAAGCTAGAGCAAGGATGTTTCGTACGCGCATGGCGGTAGCCTTTCAGAAGGAGTCTGATTTCGCTCTCTATGATGCCTCAGGCGCATGCTCGGTTCCATCTGCCGTGGCTGCTCAAGAAAGCGTTGGCGAACCCGCCGGGATGCTTCTATAGCAGGAAATCTTTCTCCATCTAACACCCATGCATCCGCATCCAACTGATCGTAGGAAGGGTAAACTAAGACAGGCCTCCAGGGAGACGGAGCATGCAGAGTCCCTATATTGGTAGAGCTATAGCCACTGTCGTGATCGTCGGGCTGGTTGCCTGGACCGCCGTGCGTGCCCTCGGCACGCGTTCTCCGGAGACCCCCAGGACGCCTTTTCCCGCTCCGGCAACCGATGCGCCGTTGGCCATCGCCAAGAGCCAGCAATTCTTGCCGGAGGCTGCTTTTGGGGCGTCCAGGCCGTCTTTGAACATCTCAAGGGAGTTGCTTTGGTGACCTCCGGCTATTCTGGCGGCTACCTCAAGTCGCCTTCCTACGAAGCCGTAAGCACGGGCGTTACCGGCCACGCCGAGACCATCAGCATTATTTATGATGCGTCACAACTCACCTACGGCCAGCTCTTGATGGTTTTTTCTCTGTGGCACACGATCCTACGCAGTGGAACCGCCAGGGTCCGGACACCGGCTCCCAATACCGCTCTTTGATCCTCTACAACAGCGCAGAGCAGAAGCGCGTCGCTCAGGCCTACATCGCGCAGCTCGATGCCGCGAAAGTGTACTCCCGGCCCATCGTCACGAAAGTCGAGCCCTTCCAGGCGTTCTACCCCGCCGAGAGCTACCATCAGGATTTCCTCAAACACAATCCCAATAATCCCTACATCGTTTACAACGACCTGTCCAAACTGGAAAATTTGAAAAGATATTTTCCGGGCCTCTATCAGCCTTAGCCCGGGCGCTCGGTCACAGCCTTGCCGGCGGCACCTGGAAGGAGGGCCTTCGCGCCACCGGCCGCTTCTCCTTCGAATAACTCGCTCATGCTCGAATAGCCGTAGATTGTGGGTGCATGATTCTGCATGAGCCCTCCAGTATCTGCTGTGGGGCCATAATTACTGTGCAAAGTCCTCCCCAGCGTCCTCAGCATCGCCATCTGTTGGCCTCGATGGTGCGCCGTGTGCGCGATTCTCCGAACCATCACCCATGCGCGCGATCGCCGCACGTCAAAGAATTTCGTTTCGGACTCCCACCAAACATCATCTTTCGCTCGCAGCGACACCAGCCGCGTCCCGCTGTCTTCCGCATAGCGCTTCATGAAATCCAGTCGAGTCTCCGTCTCCGGCAGTGGCGGCGCGTTGACGTCAATCCCCAACATGCTGATGAACCACAGATTCTCACTCACGCACTGGTGCACCATCTGCTCGTGCACGCTGCGCCCTCGCGGATCGCCGCTTCGCGGACGCACCGGAAGGTCCTCATCGCGGAATTCACTCCACACGCTCACCACCTTCATCCGCTCGGTCGCATACGTTTCTACAAGGAAGTCGTACCTCATGCCCACCCTCCTTCCGCCCGGTTTCGCAGGACATCTTCATCTTTTCAGAGAAATCGTGTCAACGTGCCGGCCCTCAGGGAGCGGACCGGCGTTGTTGTTCGTATCTAATTCGAATGCAGTCATTCCGAATACGCCTTCGACGAGATGTACCTGATGTCATGAACTTGCGCAAACCACTGTAAACCATAGAGAAAAAACACATGCCGCGTCGAAATTGCTGGGTTTAGTACTGCCATTCCTTAGCTCAAATTCGAGAGCAGCCCTCGTAAGTCACTGACCCACAGTAACTTCGAAGGCTCTCTCCATTTTGGCCGCGCTGTTGCACCTCAGTCGGTGTGATTTGAAAAATGCATATTGGCGGGGCTCTTAGGGGATGGAGCCCCGCACGGCTTCACTCACGCGATGAGGGTAAGCCGCCTCGATGCGCGCGTGGCACAAGAATCGTCAAACCAAAACATTTCGGGGGGCACATGAATTGGGACCAGATCGAAGGCAAGTGGAAAGAAATGAAGGGCCAGCTTCGCGAAAAGTGGGGAAACCTAACGGATGATGATTTGGAAATGATCGCAGGCAGGCGCGATCAGCTTATCGGCCGGCTGCAGATTCGTTACGGCATCGCCAATGAAGAAGCCTCAAAACAGGTCGATGAGTTCGTGAGTTCGCTCAAACCAAGAGTCACAATGATGAAGCGCGCGACGCATCAGTCGTAAGCGAAAATCTTTCCGTACTCCCGCAGCAGGCATTCGGAGCGGCGGTAGCCCGGCCGGGAAGCATGTTTCCTGCTCTGCCTGGTCTAACGGGTTCAACAACTGACAGTTCAACCAGTTTAACAACTGACTGTTGACTTGAGTGCTGCACAGGAGTATTTACATCCCTACGCGCGCTCTGCTGTAGTTCTCCCGTTTCCGGCGCGCACGTCCAATACATTTAGGAGGCCAGCATGTCAAATCCTGTCCGAGCTATCCCTGAGGGGTATCATTCCATTACTCCCGGGCTGACGTGCAAAGACGCGGCCCGCGCCATGGATTTCTACAAACAAATTTTTGGTGCCACGGAAATCATGCGCATGCCCGGGCCTAACGGCCAGGTCATGCACGGCGAACTTAGAATCGGCGACTCGGTCATTTTTGTGTCCGATGAGTTCCCTGGCATGTCTTGCGCGCCCACGCCCGGTGCCACGAACCCCGTGTATATTTTCTTGTACACCGAAAATGTGGATGCCACCTTCAACCGTGCCGTTGCCGCCGGCGCCAAGGTAGACATGCCGCTCATGGATCAGTTCTGGGGTGACCGCTACGGGAAAATCACTGACCCGTTTGGCCACCAGTGGGGCCTCGCGCAGCATGTTGAAGACATCGCTCCCGAGGAGATGAAGCGCCGTTCTGAAGAATGGACGCCGAAAAGGGCCTTAGCCGCCGGCCAGAGCTGACACTCAAACCTGAATTCTGGAAACGGCTTCGCTGTTTAGAGAACACCTGTTGGCGATCGCGCCTAACGCTTCTGGAACAGGCAAACACCGGACCATGGGCGGTTTCCCGCGGGCCCTTTTTGCTCCGGCAAGCGAGCCAGCAGTCGGAGGAACAACGGAGGTCGCTTGAATCGCGTCGCGGTTTTCAGCAACCCTTTCACATCAATGGGCTCCCATGCATGCGGCAAGAAAAATGCCGGCCCCTCCGGCGGACCGAATTTGAATGGCGCGCCGACGGCGCTGAGTTTTTTTCCCGTTGTGCGTTGCATCATGCGCAAGAGTCCCGGCGAGGCAAGGTCCATGATCCAGCGCCGAAAATGAGCGCAGGCGGCGAGGTCCTCGGCAAGGGCCGCGACTTCTTCGGCGCTAAGATAGATGAGCAGACCTTCCGTGAGAATCAGGATTCTGTTGGCGCGGCGATCGAGCTCGGCAAATAGTGCGCGCCGGGCGCTGCCGTCAGACAAGTCCGTGCGAACGCGCTCCAGAGCGCAAACCGGCTTCTCGTTCGCAAGGATTCCCTCTTTGTAAGTAAGAATTTCCGGCAGATCGACTTCGATCCACTGCAACGATGCAGGCAGTGCCATGCGGTACGGCCTCGCGTCGAGTCCAGCGGCGAGATTCACCACCATGTCCGTGCCTTGTTCGATCTCCTGGGCGACGAACTTATCGAACAGATAAGTCCGGGCCACCCACGCCCACGCGTGACTGTTTCCCTCCGGCAGTGTGTTGGCAATATCCACGCCCATCTTCCCGGCAAGACGTTCTGCATAGGGATCACGGAAGATGGCATCGGCGCGCTCGGTCTCTCTGGCGCGAAAGACTGCCGCCCATCGCGCCGTATCCGAAATGTTTCGAACGACGGCTTGGCCGCCTGTTGCTTGAGCCTCAGCCATAGCGTTGGTCCTCATGGCAAGAACCACTGGTGTGTGTCCCGCCCGCAAGATGATCCCTAGTTTGGCAAGAGTTAGGTCGTTGTGTATTGGAAAATCTGAATGTTCATCGCCGCCACTCGATCCGGCTACAACGGCCACAGCCAGGCCGCTCCGCGTACTCCACTGGCATCTCCATGCTTGGCCGCAAGAATCGGGGTGTCCGCTTCCTTGCCGAAAACGTACTCCTTAAGACGGGCTGGAACACTATGATAGAGCCGCGGAATCTGCGAAGCACCTCCGCCCATCACTATCACATCCGGATCCAGAAGATTGATCACTTGCGCCAATGCGCGCACGAGCCGATCCTCGAATCGATCGACCGCGGCAAGGGCGGCGGCTTCGCCCGCGCCGCTCCGCCCGATGATCTCGGGGCCCTTGAGAGAAACGCCCGTCGTGCGTTTATAATCCGCCTCCAGGCCGGTTCCGGAAATCCACGTTTCGATGCACCCGTTCCTCCCGCAATAACACGGGGGACCGGGAAACTCTTCCGGCCGCATCCACGGCAAGGTGTTGTGACCCCATTCGCCCGCCACTCCATTCGAACCGCCGTGCACGCGGCCGTCGACTGCAATTCCCCCGCCGCAACCAGTGCCCAGAATAACCGCGAAGACGACATGCTTGCCCGTTCCCGCGCCGTCCGTCGCTTCCGAAACCGCCAGGCAGTTAGCGTCATTCGCGCATCGCACCTCGCGTCCCAGCGCACGGCTCAGATCCTTGTCGAACGGTTTCCCGTTCAGCCACGTTGAGTTGGCGTTCTTCACCAAGCCCGTCTTCGTCGAAATCGATCCGGGGATTCCTATGCCCACGGTGGCGCTTCGGCCGAGCTCTTTCTCGATTTCTTCCGCAGCGTGCGCCACCGCGAGCACGGTGCCTTGGTAATCAAACCGCGGCGTAGCAATGCGGTGGCGGTGCAACTCCCTTCCGTGTCGTTCGAGCGCCACAAATTCAATCTTGGTGCCGCCGAGATCCACGCCAATTCGAATGTGCTCCTGTTTTTCTTGAGCGATGGACATCGATGAAGCCTCCCGCCGGCGAGGGCGAGGAGGTAGTCTACTCCACGGCGTTGCGGTGTAAATGGAAGTGTCTTTGAAATTCTCGTTCGATCGAAGTAGCCCTTGAGGGTATCGGCGCTACTCGTCACCGCGGACCTGCCACCATTCAAGGCGTTCGAACTCCGCCATCTTTTCGGAGCCGTGTTCCTGATACCAGCGGCTCCAGATGATCGCGTCCGCGGGCAGAGTTTCATCCGTAATTTCCTGCAGTGTGAGGAAAGTCCAGCTTCGCATTTGCCCCGTTGTGCGGGGATTCATCGCCAGATCGAGGAGCTTCGGCACCATCCTCATGCGCTGCTTGCGCGTGAAAATTCCGCAATCGGAGATATTGCAGCCTGCGCGGTCCCGCACGCTGGGAGCGGGATCTTCCGTGAACGAAGCGAACAGCTCATCGAGAACGTTCTCTTCGCGCAGAAAGCGCATCCCTTCGACGGCCCACCGCCGTACGGTAGCGTCCTGATCGTATCGGGCATAATTCAACAGCACGCCGTGGATGCGCTGGTAGTCGACACCACGGCCCGCGAGCATACCGAGATAGTAGACCGCCGACGCACGGTAACGCGGGTCGGTACTCCCTCGCTCGATCAAGAGATCGGCCGCCTGCTTGTTCTCTTGCCAACCTTCCAGCGCAAGATTGATGTCCACATTGGCGTAGCGCACGCGAAGGTCCTTGGAAAACCGCGAGCGCTGCTCCAACTGCTTCATACGGTCGCTCATTTGAATGTGGCCGATCCAGCCTCCAACTTGCTGATCGAAAAGGTCCAGCGCGCCTGGGTCGTGACCAATGGCGCGTTCGAGCAATTCCTCAGCCTGCGCCTGCGCGGGCATTGCGCGCACCCGCCCCACGTCCGCATCCGTCAAAGGTGCGAAAATGCGTCGCGCAGTGGGCTTAGCAGGCGCGGCCGCTGCGGTAGGCGAGTTGTTCCGGTGGACAGAGAAAGGGGAGATCCGCCACGCCATAAAACCGATCATCCCGGTCACCATGGCAAAAAACACGCCCACAGATGCCGTGGTCGACGTGCTTGACCGCGACGGAGTGAATACTTGGCCTGATGTCGGCCTCAGAGGTTGTGGAGGTACGCCGAGAGGCAAATCCACTTCCACATGCGTATCCAATCTTAAGCCAGCCAGCGTTTCGATCTGCGATACGACCCAGCGCGCTTCCTGGCGGCTGTCGATCTCGTCCGCGAGTGTGAATTTGCGCCCGTCCTTCAATCGCACTCGAATCGCATAGAGGTGGTTTCCGGAACTGCTGCCCTGCTGCATGCTGGCCACGAGCACGATGGAGGCGACGTTGGAAACTTGAATTCGGCGCGTGCGGCCCAGACCGAAAATTCCCATGCGCGATAGAATTTCGCCGCTGCCGACGCTGATGCGCGCGCTTCCCAACGTGACGTGAAGGGTTCCCGCAATCAAGAGCAAATCCGCCAATCCAAAAATAATGAAAAAGAAAATCGGCGCATGTGTGTGATACAGAACGAAAACCACAGCACTCCAGAACACCGTGACCAGAAGCAGAATCAAAGCGCGACCGGGATTCCGAAAAACCGGAAAATCAAATTCAGTGCCGCCTGAACCCATCGAAACGACCACTTTCGCATGCGCGGGCTGCGGGACCTCGGCAGAATCCGCGTTGCCGGTCTGCGGTGCTGCAAAACCAAAGTTGTCAGCTCCGGTGGTAATCCTCGTTCCGAAATCACTCGCTGGCGTCGACGACGCTGCGCTCCGAAAAACCGGAATTTCGAAATCGTCCGAGTAATCCACGCCCGGCACGTCCGCC
>Ga0209056_10003421_pt1 | contig 16921 bp, 12 predicted proteins | sample GraSoiAngelo_114_FD_185876 | JGI IMG/M metagenome (GOLD analysis project Ga0209056, IMG submission 185876) | Grasslands soil microbial communities from the Angelo Coastal Reserve, California, USA - 14_0903_13_40cm (SPAdes) (version 2) | ecosystem: Environmental > Terrestrial > Soil > Grasslands... | reverse complement strand
GGAAATTGGTGGCCGTCATTTCAGGGCGGAAGGTCAGATTTCTTATGGAAACACGATCGCAGTTCATCCAAAGCATCCGAACCATGTTCTTTGCGGCGGCGTTGACCTGCATCTCACCACTAACGGCGGCAAAACGTGGTCCAGAGCGACCCGGTGGAATTCCAAACCCGGACACATTCATTACGCGCATGCGGATCATCATCACCTTCTGATGCCGCTGAATGCTCCGGGTCGCGTGTACGATCCGAATGATGGCGGTCTCGACGTGAGTTACGACGGGGGACGTAAATGGGTGAACCGCAGCAATGGGCTTGCGGTCACGATGTATTACGACATAGACGTATCACAAAGCAACGGGCGTCACTTTGGCGGAGGCGCTCAAGACAACGGAACCCTCGTCACGACCGACGGGCGAAAGAATCACCATTTCGAGATTCTCGGCGGTGACGGCGGTTGGATGATCTACGATCCCGCTGATGAAAATCATTTGTATGCTTCTTATTACAACATGGCAATTCAGCGGTGGCGCAACGGGAGAACCAGGGACGTGTCGCCGCCAGCTCCGAAACATGAAGGAGAATCGGTTTGGATGGTTTATATCACAATGGATCCCAACGACCCGAACACGGTGTTCACTGGATCTAACCGCGTCTGGCGCACTAAAGACGACGGCAAGGAGTGGAGAGCGGTTTCGCCAGTCCTCGATGACAGCTCAATTTCGGCGGTCGAAATTGCGCCGGCTGATTCGAAGCGAGTTTACGCAGGCACTGAAAACGGCGGTTTTTTCCGGAGTCTGGATGGCGGCAACACGTGGAGCGCAAATCTTGCCAGCGCCACCCTGCCCGGACATACCATCACGCGAATCGATTCCACAACAAAGCTCGGAGCCGATTTCCTTTTCGTCACGATCGCAAACTTTGATCACTCCCACGTCTTTTGCTCGCGCGACGGCGGGAACACATGGGAAGACGTGGACAAGGGCCAGCTCCCCAATGTTCCCCATCACGCTGTCGTCATTCGACCTGACGAGCCAAAAACGGTCTATGTCGGGAATGACGCCGGAGTCTTCGTCTCGCGTGACTCCGGCAGGACCTGGATGAACATGACCCGAAACTTGCCGAACGTGAGCATCGTCGATTTGGTCTTGCAGGAAAAAGATCGAACGCTCAGTGCCGCGACATACGGCAGAAGCCTGTGGCGTACGCGGGTCTGATTGAGCCAGTTCGAAATCGTGCGAAAATTAAAACAACGCTTCGGTGGCAAAAACGTCCGCGACGTCCGTTTCCGCGTTGGCTGATCCGCATCGCTCTCAGAACTGAGCATTCTTTGATACGGGCGGTGCGCGATCGTAGTCGCGATATCTCAGGTAAAGGTTGGGTGACGTGAGTCCCGATGACTTGGAAGAAAACGATTGGACATGCTGCACGGAAATGGTAAAAAAAGTCAACCAGTCTATTCAACTAGAAAGGAAATAGAATTATGGCTCTAGAAGCAGGAGAATCGTCCGGGAAAACACCCGAGAGAATAACGCTAATCCGCGGAGCAGACGGCGCACTATACGCTCTTAGTGACGCCCAGTTGGCACCATTCAAGGTGGAGAAGGAAAAAGAGACGACCGACATCTTGAAGAAAGCGAAAGAAGATAGAAAACCCGCCAAATTGTCGGACAGCGTGGTACAACAAATTCAGGCGGTGCAGGGTTGCGTTCACACTACTGCCGCATCGCCAGAGATATATACCAACACGAAAGAATAGTGGCGATGGCCGGGTGTCGTCGCGATGTAGTATCTCCGCTGGGATCTGCCGAACGAACACCCAAAGTTTTGCGAGCAGGAACGCACCGGTCGCAAAGCCCCGAGAACACAGTGAGATACGCGCTGCGCTTGGCGCCCATCATGGGAATCACGCGGGTCGCTAATGTGACCGGCTTGGACTCAGTAGGCATACCGGTCGTGATGGTGTGTCGGCCCAATTCCCGATCGGTGGCTGTTTCTCAAGGAAAAGGCATCGATCTGGCAAGCGCTCGCGCGTCGGGATTGATGGAAGCGGCCGAACTGTACCACGCCGAGACGATGACGCTACCGCTGCGCTTATGCACGTACGAAGAACTTCGGTACCAATACAACGTCGTTGCCGTTGACGAACTTCCCCGTGCATCCGAGTCTCGTTTTCATCCAAATCTACGCCTGCTGTGGTGCGAAGGGATTGATCTCTTAAGTGGAGAAAAAGTGTTCGTGCCTTATGAGATGGTTCACACGAATTACACTATCCCCTTTCCAGACGGTCATGGCTGCTTCCCAGCCAGTTCAAACGGTTTGGCGTCGGGGAACGCCGCAGTCGAAGCGATTAGTCACGGAATCTGTGAGGTGATTGAGCGTGACGCAACGACGTTGTGGAATTTGCGTGATGATAAGGAGCTCGATCAGAGTCGGCTTGATTTAACAAGTGTGGAGGACCCAATTTGCCAAGAGCTCCTTGGGAAATTTGAGCGCGCCGGGCTGTCCGTTTCGGTCTGGGACATCACCAGTGACATCGGGATTGCGGCTTTTGTTTGTTTCATCGTTCCACGAAACGACAACGCGATGTGGCATTGCTCAGTAGCGGTAGGTTATGGCTGCCATCCGGCTCGTCAGATCGCGTTCCTAAGAGCATTGACCGAAGCGGCACAAGTTCGGCTGACCATCATCTCGGGATTGCGCGATGATCTCCGGCGAGACTCTTATGAGCAATTGCTAGATCCAGATAAAATAACAGCGGTTCGGCAACGCATCTCAAGTTCGACGGCGGCGCGACGCTTTCACGATGTTCCGGACTACAACGGAGAAACTTTTGAACAGGATGTCGAATGGGAGCTTGAATGTATAAAGAGCGCTGGCATCCGACGTGTCGTGGTGGTCGATCTTACGAAGCCAGAATTTAGATTACAGGTCGTTCGCGTTATTGTTGCCGGCCTCGAGCCAATTCTTGGACCAGGGTATGTTCCGGGCCGGCGGGGGCGGGCCGTAATTGAAGGAAAGGCGTGAGCGCCTACGTCTTCACGGGCCCCACCATTTCTCCCGCAGAAGCTGGTAGGGAACTAGATGCAGTCTATCTACCGCCTGCCGCTGAAGGCGACGTCTACCGGGCAGCTCTAAAACGTCCGCGAGCGATCGGAATTATCGATGGATATTTCCAATCAACACCTACGGTGCGTCACAAAGAAATCCTGTGGGCGATGAGCCAGGGTATCCATGTATTCGGCAGCGCAAGCATAGGGGCTCTTCGTGCGGCCGAATTGCTCGCTTTTGGGATGGAAGGTGTTGGAACCATTTTCGAATGGTATCGCGATGGAGTCTTGGAGGATGACGATGAGGTTGCGATAGCTCATGGTCCGGCGGAGGTCGGATTCCGCGCTGCGTCCGAAGCGATGGTTAATATTCGGCATACTCTCCGAAAAGCGGAGTTGAGCGACATCATTTCAACAAAGTCGCGCACGATCATGGAAGGGATCGCAAAGAAATTATTTTATCCGGATCGGAATTATGAACTTTTGCTTCGATCTGCCGCCGATGCCGGAATCCCAGAAACTGAATTGACGCGATTTCGGCAATGGTTGCCCAAAGGCCAGTTGAATCAGAAAGGAGAAGACGCGGTGACCATGTTGCGACTGATGCGCCGGCGCCTTGCCCAAGGGTTCGATCCAAAAACAGTTTCGTATTCATTTCAACATACCGTGATGTGGGAGTCTGCGTGGCGGGAAGCCGCGAATTCGAGCTCAACTCTTTGCAACGACGAACTGCGGGATCGAGCGCTCGTTAGGTAACGTTCTCATTGCTTCACGTCGGTTGCCGTGACGGAAGCGACTAGTTTCTCGAAACGCGGATCGTTCCGGAGCGGATCAAACATTGGATCGAGCCGGAGCAGAGCGGGCGTAAGCGGCACGCCTGAGGCCAGCGCGCCATCGTACGGGATCGAGAGCAGTCTCTGTAACGCGACAATGGCGCGGTCCCGGTCCCCCATGCGCGCCGCCACTCGTGCGAGGAATTCGATCGGAATCGGGCCGTCTATCGCGTCTTTCCCAATCGTGATCGCGCGTGCGGCCCGTTCGAGCAGAGCCAACGCGGCGGATTGGTTACCGAGGCCGATATTGGTGAGCGCAAGATCTCCAAACAGCAGGTAATTTTCCTGCTGTTCTTTCATGAAAGGTTCAAGTTCGTTGCGCGCTTGCCGCCAACTTTCTTGGGCAGCGGCATGGTCGCCTGCGACTTCTTGTGCCCAACCTAACCAAAAGCGCAGTTCGCCATTGATGTAACCCAGCGCTGGATCAGGCGTCGCCAACATTTCCTCAAGCCGAGCGATCATCTGTGCAGGGCGACGCTCCAAGATCGCTTGGTAAATCTGCGTTTCGAGAGCACCCGACTGCTCGGCACCTGGGCGAAGCGGGGCGAGGATCGCTGAGGCCCGCGGAAGGTCGCCCCCGGCTTGTGCGATAGCCGCCTTTAACGCGAGGGTATCGACGTCGTCCGGCGTAATATCGAGAACCTGATCAAGTTTTCGCAGCGCCTCCGAGAAACGCCGACGCTCGACATACGATAGCGCGTGTTGCGTGAGAAGGTTAACATTACGCGGGTCGAGCCGCTCGGCATCATTGAAGTATGAATCACTTTGCTCCCACTGGCCTCGTCTCCGTGCGACATAAGCCAGCGATTCAGGAACTCGGCTGCTATTCGGCAGCAGCTGGCGTGCTTGCTCAAAGCAGCCCACTGCGGTGTCGTAATCCTTTAGGCAAGCGTAGTAGTAGTATCCTTTGGCAAGCAGCGCCTCGCCGAGATTGGGCTGAAGAGTAAGCGCCGTTTCGGCTGCCTGCCGCGCTTCCTCACGGAGGCCAACCGTTGGTTGAAGATTGAACGAGAGGAAGCTGAGCGCATCAACATATGAGAGCAGCGCCCAACTAAGAGCGAACTTTGGATCCAACCGCACGGCTTCTCTGAGATATTTCTGCGCGCCAAGGGTCGTGGCAGCGGTGGTTGCAGCCTTGAGTGTGTAAGCCAGACCACGCAGGTAGGCATCATACGCCTCAGGGTTGTCTGTCGGTTTGGCGGCGATCTCTTGCTGTTCCCGGCCCGTGAGTTTCGCGCGCAACTGGTCGGCGATGGCTTTGGCTATCTCACTCTCGACTGAAAAGATGTCGGTCAGTTTGCGATCAAATGTATCGGCCCAGAGATGGGAATCATTCGCCGCTTTGATTAACTGCACGTTCACCCGCACGGCGTTGCCGCTCTTTTGCACGCTGCCTTCCAGGATGTGAGATACACCAAGTTGCCTGGCGACCTCGGGCAGATTTTCAGGCGCGCTCTTGTAATGCTCCGTAGATGTACGCGAGATGACTTTCAGGTCAGCGATCTTCGATAAACGCACCAGAATCTCGTCTTGGATGCCATCGGCAAAGTAGGCATTAGCTTTGTCTTCACTCCGGTTTTCGAATGGGAGCACGGCGATGCTCTTTTCGGGGATGGCCGCTAATGCTGTCGTAGCTGCTGCCTCCGCAGTGGGTGCTCTGGCCAGCGGCGCTCGATGGAAAAAGACCAGAGAACCGATGACCGCGCTAACTCCCGCCACAAGCAGAGTAGCAATAAGCACACTCTTGGGCCAGCGCGGCGCGCTGATTTGCCGAAGCGCCGGCGCGGGTTTTGATGCTTTCCTTTGCCTGAGCTTCTCAGGGACCTGTGGATTACCCAGTCCATCCTTGTAGAGGTTAAACACATGCACGCGCAGCCCGTGCTTTACCTCGCACTCACCCAGATCGTGCAAGTACGGCTGCCAGTGGCGGTATTCGGAGAGATCGTCAGCCACGTGCCGGGACAAAAGAATGTGCCCCGCATCGCCGCACTCCATGACCCGCTGGGCCACATTGATGCCTGATCCGGCGATGTTGGTTTTGTCGTTCACATCCCTGACCCGATTAACCGGGCCACTGTGCACCCCCATCCGCAACCGGATCATCGGATGCTCTCGCAGCGCTCTGCTAATCTCCAGCGCACATCGCGCCGGCTCTTCAGGGCTGTGAAAGAACGCCAGCGCCATCCCGTCGCCGGTCGGCACCCGGATGAGTTTGCCGGCTGCTTCTGCCGCGTGAAAACACTCGGTATTCCGAACGATTTGGTTGAGTTCCTCCAGCGCTTCGATCTGCTCGTTGACCAGCAGTTTCGAATAGCCGACCACGTCAATTAACAAAAGGTGCGCAATCTCAAGCTGGAGATCAGGCCTCGGTTCCGCAGACGTGTCTTGCGCGTTCACTCTTTGGGAATTTCAACAATATCGGCAGCGACGGTAGAGAGCAAACAACCGCATTAGAGGCGAAGCCAACTTAGCTAACCCCGAAAGCGATTGGCGATTGCGCGTTCTCGACCGCCTAGTATCTACTTCTTCGCCGGCGAGGCGGCGAGTTTTTGGAAGCGCGGATCAGTCCGGAGCGGATCAAACATCGGATCGAGCCGGAGCAGTGCCGGAGTAAGTGGCGCCACAGCCAGCGGCACTGCATACGGCATCGAGAGCACTTGCTGTAAAGCGGCGATGGCGCGATCGGGTTCCCCTAGCCGCGCCGCGACCCGGGCAAAGATCTCGATCGGACATGCACCAAGGTAGGCGTCCTTCTCGAGCGGGATCGCGGCCATGGCGCGCTGCGCCAGAGTGAACGCAGCGGCCTTGTCACCCAGGCCCATATTGGTTAGGGCGAGGTCTCCAATGAGTTGATAATTATCCGGCTGCTCTTTGACGAAGGGTTCCAGCTCAGTGCGTGCCTGCCGCCAAGTTCCCTGGGCAGCGGCCTGGTCGCCCGCGACTTCTTGCGCCCAGCCTAACCAAAAGCGCAGTTCCCCATTGATGTAACCCAACGCCGGATCAGGCTTAGCGAGTATTTCCTCTAGCCGAGCGATCATTGGTGCAGGGCGGCGCTCCAGGATTGCTTGATAAACTTGTATTTCCAGCACTCTGGTGTCTTCGGGGTTCGGATGCAGCGGCGAAAGGAGCATCGAAGCATGCGTCAGGTCGCCTTCGGCTTGTGCGATTGCCGCCTTTAGCGCGAGAGCATCTACGTCGTCCGGCGTGATATCGAGAACCTGCTCAAGCTTCCGAAGCGCTTCCGGGAAACGCCGAAGGGCAATATAGGAATATGCGTGTTCACTCAGTGCTTCAGTGTCGCGCGGGCCAAGCCGCTCAGCTTCATTGAAGTATGCCTCGCTCCGCTGCCACTGGCCGCGCCGCCGCATGACATAAGCCAGCGCTGCAGGAATCTGACTGCTATTCGGCAGGGATGAGCGCGCTTGCTCAAAATAATGCACTGCGGTGCCGTAATCCTTCAGACAGGCGTAATGATAAAATCCCTTGGCCAATACGGCCTCGCCGAGATTGGGCTGAAGAGCGAGCGCAGTTTCGGCTGCCTGCCGTGTCTCCTCACGAAGTGCGAGGGTTGGTTGGAGCATCGCTGTGATGTAGCCGCGCGCATTGTTGTATGACAGCAGCGCCCAGGCAAGGGCGAACTTCGGATCCAACCGCACCGCTTCTGTCAGATACTTCCGAGCACCGAGAGCGCGCGCTGTTGTGATTTGCGTTTTCAGAATATAAGCCAGACCGCGAAGGTAGGCATCGTAAGCATCGGGATTGTCTGTCGGTTTGGCGTTGACGGCCTGCTCTTCCCTGCCTGTGAGCGAAGCGTTCAACTGGTCGGCGACAGCTTTGGCGATCTCACTCTCGACCGAAAAGATGTCAGTCAGTTTGCGATCAAACGTGTCCGCCCAAACATGGGAATCACTGGCGGCATTGATCAGCTGCACGTTGACACGCACGGCGTCGCCGCTCTTCTGCACGCTGCCTTCCAGGATGTGCGCGACGCCAAGCTGCCTGGCGATCTCGGTTAGATTTTCCGGCGCGCTTTTGTAATGCTGCGTGGACGTGCGCGAGATGACCTTGAGATCGGCGATCTTGGATAAGCGCGTCAGAATCTCGTCCTGGATGCCGTCGGCAAAATAGGCATTGGCCTTTTCCTCGCTCCGGTTTTCAAAAGGCAACACGGCAATCGATTTTTCCAGAATCGTCGGCGCATGTGACACAGTCTTAGGATGCTGATTGGACACTCCGAAATACACGCCAGTCAACGCGAGAACGGCGGCTGCCACGACTCCACCGACAAGCAATGCTTTCCTATTTGGACTCTTGCCAGGTATCGTCCTCGTTGTCGCCCGTCCTGACGGAAGCTGAAGCCGTTGTGCAACGTCAACTGTCGATTGCGGCCGCCGCGACGGATCTTTTGCAAGGCAATCCGCGACCACTTTTTCCCAAATCTGTGGAATGGACGCCGGCTCAATGTTGAATTCTTTCCGCCGCTCGGTCATCGATGGGGCTACTCGCTCGCAAATCTGCCGATCGACGTTGCCCGAATAGAACGGCGGCTTGCTGGTGAGCAATTCATAAATTGTCGCGCCTAACGAGTAGATGTCGTCGAGGTGCGTAGAGCGCTCGCCATTGAGTTGTTGGGGACTCATATAAACGAGCGTGCCACTTCGACCTTGCTCCGTGGTCAAGCGGCTCGCTGAATCGGCGAGACTGCGCGCTATACCAAAGTCCGCCACTTTCAGATCGCCTCGCTGATTCACCATCAGGTTGCCAGGCTTCAAATCACGATGAATCACCCGGGCGCGATTATGCGCATAATCGAGCGCCTCACAAAGCTGAGTCACCCAGCCGGCGATCTCATGCGGTTCAAAAACCTGGTGCTCTTTCCCGGCGCGCAAGTTTGAAAGCGTTTCGCCGTTGACGTACTCCATGGAAATACAGCCAGAGCGTTCATCGTGAACGAAGTCGTGAATCCGAACGATGTGCGGATGCGTCAATTCCAGGCAGCGCTTCGTCTCACGCTTGAGTTGATCCGCCAGCGCAGGATCCTGGATCATCAGGTCGGGAAGAAATTTTAGCGCGACATCGCGCTCCAGTTCCTCGTCGTGCGCCAACCACACGATCCCCATCCCGCCTCTGCCGAGGACTTTGACCAGGGTGAAGCGGCCAAAGACCTTTTGTCCGCTGGCGAACTCACTCGACGTCGCTGCTGCGACATCGCCTGCGCGTTCAGTGCTCACTTCAAGTGAGTATACATTACCAGGGTCGGAAGGAAGTTAAAAGCTAGAAGGCCCGTTCCTACAACGCCTCTTCGGGTTTGCACGCGCAAACCCGCCTCCCGGAGAAATATTGCGTCTACTATGAGCTTTTGATAGAATGGTTTCTGCGTGAATGCCCCCCCAGAGGAAGGTGCCTGGCTGGAAGCGGCCGATGGCACACAGTATCCGATCCATGGCAGTTGTTCGCTCGGACGAACCGCTGCCAACACGATCGTGCTGGAATCGCCGAAAGTGTCGCGGCGGCACGCGCTTATTCACCTGCAAAATATCGGCGAGCTTTGGCTCATCGATTTCGGCAGCAGCAACGGAACTTTTTTGAACAAGCGCCGAATTCATCACCCCATTCGACTAAGGGACGGGGATCACATCACAATCAGCGATCAGCTTTTGACGTTCCGGCAGCCAGTGACCATTTCAGAAGAGTACAAGACGGACGTGATGCAACGGACGTTGCGAGAGCTCGAGAATATTCCCTGCTGGCTCCTGGTCGCGGACATTCGCGGTTTTACGCCTCTGAGCCGCCAGCTGCAGAGCGAAGACTTGGACGTGCTTGTTGGAGCGTGGATTTTTAGTTGCAAAGAGATCATCGAGAGCCGCCACGGTATTGTTAACAAATATCTCGGCGACGGTTTTCTTGCCTATTGGCCCGACGCCGCGACAACTCCGGAAGAGATCGTGGCGGTGATCTCCGCGCTCAAAGAATTGCAACGGAAAAAATGGCCGGAGTTTCGCTTCGTTGTTCATTTCGGGGCCGTCGCGATTGGCGGGGTCGCGTCGATGGGCGAAGAAAGCTTGATGGGAGGCGAAGTGAATTTGATCTTTCGCCTGGAAAAATTGGCTAGCTCATTAGGCGAACCTTGCTGCCTGAGCGAAACGGCGTGCACGAAGCTACAAGGACTCGTTCCAACACGTTCGCTTGGCGAATTCGAATTGAAAGGTTTTGAGGGAAAGTGCGCTTTCTTTGCTCTTTAGAAACGCTTCGGCGCAAAGACCCATTCTCGACGGTCGTTTTCGAGTTGGTTAATAAAGACCCTCCCGGATTCGTCCGTTGCCCCTGAAGCGGAGAAAAGGTATCGTCGAAATCTTAAAAGGTGAACGCGCAAGATACATCTGCGGAGCCGACGCCTGATCTCCAGCTCGAGATAGCACATCTCCTATTAATCGATGTTGTCGGTTACTCGAAACTGCTCGTCAACGAGCAGATTGAAGTGCTGCAGAAGTTGAATCAAATCGTCCGCGCAACGGAACGTTTTCGCGCGGCGGAAGCAAGCGATAAACTTATTCGAGTGCCAACTGGCGATGGGATGGCGCTACTTTTTTTTCGCAGCCCGGAAGAGCCGGTGCGATGTGCGCTGGAAATCAGCAGAGCATTGCAGGGTCAATCGCAGATTCAAGTGCGGATGGGGGTTCACAGCGGCCCGGTCAATCGAGTCCCCGATGTTAATGACAAAACGAACGTAGCCGGTTCTGGAATTAATGTGGCCCAACGTGTGCTGGATTGCGGCGATGCCGGGCATATCCTTTTATCCGCACACATTGCCGAGGATCTAGCCCAATATCAGCACTGGCAACGACACCTGCACGATCTCGGTGAGTGCGAAGTAAAGCACGGACGGCGCCTTCACCTTTTTAACCTCTACAAAGACAACGTTGGCAACCCGCAAGTCCCTGAGAAACTCAAGGGACGGAAGAGATGGAGGCAGGGAGGTGTCGCGGGTCGTCCAATTAGTGGGCCCGGTTGGCCCAAGGTCGCGCTTACGGTTGCTTTACTCGTGGCGACAATCGCCGTGGGCATTAGCTCGTTGATTTTTTCCCATCGAGCATCGCGAAAGATCATATCGACCGCTGCCGAGCCGACAGGCAGCGTGGCGGTTCCTATTCCCGAAAAAAGCGTTGCCGTTCTTCCCTTTGAGAATTTGAGCGACGAGAAACAGAACGCCTACTTCACAGACGGCATTCAGGACGAAATCCTCACGGATCTCGCCAGAGTTGCGGACCTAAAAGTAATTAGTCGTACAAGCGTGATGCAGTACAAGAACGCCGTAAGTCGCAACCTGCGCGAGATTGCCCAGCAACTCGGCGTTGCGCACGTACTCGAAGGCAGCGTGCAACGCACCGGGAACCGAGTCCGCGTAAACGCGCAGTTGATTGACGCCAGGACAGACACACATCTTTGGGCGGAGCATTACGACCGCGATCTAGCGGATGTTTTTGCAATCCAGAGCGAAATTGCCAAGACGATTGCCGACCAGCTCCAGGCCAAAATCTCGCCGAGCGAAAAGGCGGCGATCGAGAAAGCGCCCACAACCGATCTTGTCGCGTACGATCTTTATTTGCGCGCCCAGGCGCTGTTCGCCGATACATCCGATGCTGTCCATGCTAGGGAGAAGCTGCCTCAAGCGGCTCAACTGCTCCACGAAGCTGTCGCACGCGATCCGCGCTTTTTACGAGCTTGGTGTCTGTTGTCCAGAGTGCATAGCGTTGCATACTTCAGGGGCCATGATCATACGCCGGCCCGCCTTGATCTGGCAAAGGCCGCCTTGGACGGCGCCATGCGCCTCCAACCGGATGCTGGCGAAATCCACCTTGCGTTGGCGAATTACTACTACCACGGCTTTCGTGACTATAAGCGCGCCCGCAGCGAACTGGCTATTGCCAAACAGACGCTTCCCAACAATACCGATGTGTTTCTGTACACCGGCTTGATCGACCGACGCGAAGGCCATTGGGAAGAAGCAACGCGCAACATGGAGCGCGCGCTTGAGCTTGACCCGCGCAACTTCTTTATTCTCCAGCAACTCGCTTTGGCTTACGGCTGGCAGCATCGCTACGCCGAGGAAGCCAAAACCTACGATCAAGCACTGACGATCGTGCCGTCCGATCCAAATAGTCGCATACAACGGGCCCTGGTTGCATTGGATTGGCAGGCTGATATCAAACCTTTTCAGAGTACTCTAGCCACTCTGGTCGCCGAAGATCCCAGCGTGGCGCTCGATGTAGATACGCTTTTCTATTCTCTCTGCGATCGGACGTGGGCTGCCGCAACCGGGATGCTGTCCAACTATCCGCGCGAGGGAGTCCCAAATAATGGTGTCAACTTTCCCTATGCATATTGGGAGGGAGTTGTTGCTCGCTGCCAGGGTGATTCACGCAAAGCGCGGGCCGCCTTTACCGCTGCACGCACAGAAGTCCAAAACGTAGTGGAACAGCAGCCCGATTTCGCCGCTGCTCTGAGTCTGTTGGGAATGATCGACGCCGGACTCGAGAAAAAAGAAGAGGCGCTAAAGGAGGGTCAACGCGCGTGTGAGTTGCTGCCCACGTCGAAAGACGCTATCGACGGTGCATCCCTGGCCATTAATTTGGCCCAAATCTACACTTGGATCGGTGACAAAGATCGCGCCATTGAACAAATCGCTGCATTAGGACGTGTCCCGAACAGCCTCAGCTATGGCCTTCTCAAACTTCACCCTTACTGGGACCCGCTGCGTGGCGATCCGCGCTTCGAGAAAATTGTCGCCTCGCTCGCGCCGAAGTAGCAGGCAGGCCAATCCCTGCTACATAAAGCACTGACTCGCGGATCCCATCTATCCCGAGGTCCTCTTCGATCAGTGTGTCCTTAAGTGCAGCAGTGCAAAATGGCGCCAGGCCAAGCCAAGTCGCCACGAGACAAAACGTCTGGCAGAGGTGACCAGCATCGAGAAGCACCACGCGATAGGCACGAGCCTGCTGATACTTCCACATCGTGCGCCGAAATACGGCCGTCATTAAAAACAAAGCAGCTGCGTCCCTAACGAAATGTTGACGAGCGCAATACAGCCATGCCTTTTCGCGCGTGGCATTCGTGCTGATCATCTCGAGACGATGATGCGCGGTATGATAGTGATACAGACCCGGTTTAAGGCCTTTGACGCGCAACGCCATCAGATACACTTCGCCGGGGTGCCGCGCCCCGCCCGATGGACTGGTTTTGTGAAATAATTTACCGAATCTGGGAGAATAGAGATAACCAGTAACGCCCCACACCAGGTAGAGAAGTTGAGATAAAGTTTCGAGCGGCAGCTTTTGCTTCGAGAATCGCCGGTGAGTTTTCCTCGCCATCAGGACTCGGGTGAACTCGGAATCAACAGAAGTCCGTGCTGGAAGCAGCACTTTCTCCGCCCCTTTTACAGTTTTGACAAACTTGGGCTGCGGCGTCTTCGGCATCACCGCCTTCAACCGATCCGAGCTCCAATTGCTGCGGTCCACGTAGGCCGCGTCCTTGGTAGAAAAATGAAAGCTCCCCTCAGGCAACCAAGCGGACCACTCCTTCGCGATCCGCATGTCCTGCATCGCTTCCGGCGAGTTTTTCGGAAGCAGCAGCCCATGCTTCTCCAAGTCGAAGACAGCGGAACGCACGCTGCTCGGTTTGTACTCAGCGAAATGCGCGATAGCCTCTCCGTGGGTTCGCCACTCGCCAAAGAAATCGAGAACTTCGCAGGTAATCGGTTTCCCGGAGACGGTCAGTCGCTTGGCGAAATTATGCAAAAACAGCCGACCGTCCCGCCAGTACAAGAACAAGCACCTGGCCCGTCGCCATCGGATCGTCTGCTGCCGCATCTGTTTCGGTTGACGCTGTATCCTTGCAAGACAGCATCAAAATCGAGTCACAGATGATGCGGATCGTTTTTAATAGTCTTCAGGGTGGTGTTAGCCAAGTCCAGTGCCTTTCGAAGGTCTGTAGCTGGAGCGTTCGAATTCGCAAGAACAGGGCCGATGGCATCGATAGCCTGTTGCGCCTCCGCGTCAATTTTCGGTTTGTTTACACAATCTGTCTTATTATTAGCCATTGTTGTTATTCCTTCCTTTCTTCGAGCAACGGAGCCCTTGGGCATCCGAAGCTTCACGTCTTTCTCCCAGCATATTCAAGAAAGCGACCGTATGTCAACGTTCGGACTGAGTCCGCGTCTCAGTCGCCATTCCGCGAGTATGCCTTCACATCTTTCTCCAAGGATATTTAACAAGGCGACCGAATGTCAACAGTCGTTACGTATCACACGAAAAGCGCGAGCGCGCTCGGTGTTTTAAGAAACGCCTTTACAATCCGCGAGGCGGCTGTGTCAGCCACCATTCGGAAGCATCACCCGTGATGGCCGGAATGTTTGTGGCGATCTTTGAAGGTGAGTTCGGCGATGCCGGATTTATCGAGCTCGCCCAGGCCTTCGGCGACCATCCGGTCGTATTGTTCCTTGGTCGCGCGCGCGAGCGGTAAATCAAGATCGAGACTGCGCCCGGCTTCGAGAGCAATCCCGCTGTCTTTGGCCGCGTGCGCAGCAGAGAAAAAGCAGCTGTGCTCGCGATTTTGCATGTCTTCGCCATCGGTTTCGAGCACGCGCGAGGCCGCGCCGGTCTGCGAAAAAACCTCTCTCAACATTCCCAGATCAAGGCCCAGCGCCGCGCCGAGGGCAAGTCCTTCTGCCAGACCAGCGGTGTTGATGTTCATCACCATGTTGACAAGCGCTTTCACCTTGGCTGCTTCGCCTGCTTTGCCGATGAAGCGAATCTGGGCGGCGAGTTCCTTCAGGATGGGTTCCGCTGTTCGGAATGCCTCCTCTTTCCCGCCGCATATCAGATAGAGCTTCCCTTCGCGCGCCTGCGGAATGCTCGAGGCCATGCACGCTTCGAGTGTTTGCGCATCGGCTTTCTCGGCCAGCTGTTCAATATCCACATGAACTTGCGGTGAGATCGTCGCGCAGTTTACGAACAATTTGCCGCGCGCGTTCACCAGCAGATTGTCGCCGGTTCCGCCGAAGATCTGACGCATTGCGTTGTCATCGGTCACCACTGTGAAAATCACGTCGGATTCCGCCGTGACTTCCGATAAATCTTGAGCGGCTGCACAGCCAAGTTCAGCAGCAAGCGATGTCGCAGCCGCGCGATTCGTATCGTACACGGCGGTAATGTGGAACTCTCGATCCTTCAATCTGTGCGCCATGTTCGCGCCCATCCGGCCGACTCCTACAAAACCGATGTTCATGCGGAACTGTAATCCAAATTAATTAGCATTGTCATCCCGATCCCGCAGTCGCGGGAGAGGGACCTCACACTCGAAGCTTGGAACGCACGAGGTAGTCAGCGGGATCAATCGCCCTATGCGAGATCCTTCACTCCGTTCAGGATGACCGCGTCAAAACTTTTGGAACGATCATGCGATCCTGGTTCATGGACACATCGATCATCAAACCTTGCCTGCGAAGAACGGGTTGTGTTGCTTCTCCTCGCCCACCGTCGTCATCGGGCCGTGTCCCGGGCAAATGATTGTTTCGTCCGGCAACGTCAGGATTTTCTCGAGATTATTTCTTAGCGCGTCGGCGTACGACACGTTTCCGCCGCCCATTGATCCGGCAAAAAGCGAGTCGCCCACTATCGCGACCGGACGCGCAAGCCCCGTCACCACGTATGTCATTCCGCCTTGGGAATGACCCCAGGTCAGTTGCGTATCGATTTGCAGACTTCCAAGGCGAAACCGCTTTCCTTCCTCGATCGGCTCCGCGCCTGGAACCGGTTCGCGTGCTGGAGTAAAAACCTCTGCGCCGGTTTCTTCGCGGAGGCGCGGCAGGTCTGCCACGTGATCAGCATGCGCGTGCGTAAGGAGGATAAGTTGCACATCTAGTTTGTGACGATTGACAAAGCGAACAATATCGTCGCAATCAGCGCCTGTATCGAAAGTTGCTGCTACGTGACTGGCTGGGTCCCACACCAGGTAGGCGTTGACAGCCATGCCGTGATAATCCGTGTTGAATTGCGAGAGGCCGTCGCACGCTTCAATTTTTTCCGGATGCCACTCGTCCCTGGCAAGCTCGCAAAGGGCTCGCTCGTTAAGGCCCAGAATGGGCGCCACGCTCATGAGGGCCGATTCGTCGAAATCGCCCTCGCGCAGCTCGCGGATTGTTTCCGAACTGACGCGCGCTTTTTCGGCCAGTTGAGAATCGGAAATGCCCAAACCGCGTTGCGCTTTTCCAATGATGTCACCGACGTTGTCTTCGAGCGGAATCATGTTTCTATTTGTTAAACATTGACCGGTTCTGCTTCTGGCGCGCTGCGCAAATCGCTGATCCGATTCAGCGCCAATTTCTGAAGCCAGGCAGCAACGCCGGCGACTGGAAATGCCTGGCCGGTCTCCTTTTCCATCGACGTCATCGCGACATTGTTAATGCCACAGGGAACAATGTGATTAAAAGGCGAAAGGTCGCCGCACACACTCAACGCGAACCCGTGCATGGTGATCCAGTGGCGAACACCCACGCCAATGGAAGCAATCTTGCGGCCGCCGACCCAAACTCCGGTAAGCGATTCGCGTCGCGAGGCCTCTATGCCATGTTCGGCGAGAAGCTCAATGAGCAGGTGCTCGAGCCAGCGCAAATATTTGTGTAGATCCTGGCCGCACCGGCGCAGATCGATAATGGGATAACCCATCAGCTGGCCGGGTCCATGATAGGTCGCCTGACCGCCGCGATTGATGGCGAAGAGCGGATGTGGCAAATGCGCAGCGCCCAGCAAACTGGATTGATCAGGAGTGCGCCCGATTGTGTAAACCGGTTCATGCTCGAGCAAGAGCAATTCGTCCAGTTGGGACGGATCTTCTCGCTTCGCCGCGACAATTTTCTCCTGTAATGCGAGCGCACTAGCGAAATCCTTTCGCCCAAGCCAATGCACGTGAAGATCAATAACCGCGGCGCTCATATCTGCGTTGCTCCCGGGAGGCCTAAGCTTGCAATCTCTTGCGCGCGCAGGTG
>Ga0209056_10003418_pt1 | contig 16928 bp, 14 predicted proteins | sample GraSoiAngelo_114_FD_185876 | JGI IMG/M metagenome (GOLD analysis project Ga0209056, IMG submission 185876) | Grasslands soil microbial communities from the Angelo Coastal Reserve, California, USA - 14_0903_13_40cm (SPAdes) (version 2) | ecosystem: Environmental > Terrestrial > Soil > Grasslands... | reverse complement strand
AATCCGTTCGGATGCTCCTGACACCACGTCTCGGTAATCTTGGTTGCCTCTTTGAGCGCGGCGCACATCGGAGTGCCGCCTTTCGAATATGGATCGAACCAGACTGGAAATTTGACGGTTTGGTCCATCACTCCGCCGGCGCCATCATCCGATTTCTTTGCCCTGTCTTCGATGCGCAACGGCTTATTGGCCAATTCACTGATCGGTACCAAAGAGCGCCCGCTCAGGTCACCGCCGAGGGCTGGTTTACAGCTGTCTTCGCTGTAGCCCAGCACACCGACGTGAAAGTAGTCGTAGATGGAGTCCGACTTGGAGCAACGGATGCACAGATTATGAATAAGCTTGTTGAGGATCGTCGCGAGCTCCTCGGCCTTCTGTCTGCCAGCCTCTCCGCCGCCAAAAGGGTCTTCCATCGACTCTGACTGGTCCACCAAAAACAAGAAACAACCCGGGTTCTTACGACTGATTTCGGCCTGGTATGCCATGGTTTGCCTCCACTTCTTTTGGCATCACGAGAACTACGACTCTCACATGCCAGCGGTCACAGGTTGGAGTCCTGTCGCGACCATCCCCAGAATGCAGCAACGCCCGTCCCTTTTGCGACATTCGCAGGGACGAATTGCACACGGCACGCTCACTGCTTGATAGCACCCACAGCGCGAACGCGTCGTGATCCCGATCACCGCGTAGCGGAATCGCCTTCGGCCGACAACGCGCGGGGCTGCGGTGCCAGGAGAGTGTCTAACTTCACATGGGAGTTCGAGTTTCTCAACCCTCACACAGGTCCAGAGCTCGACGCCGGTTGCGCCCACTCCGAGGTAAATCAACGTCAAACCGGATCGATGCTCCGCTCGATGCGGCGATCGGGAACGAACCAAATGAGTGCAACCAGCACGTAGAGGGCGTCTGCGATCCAGACTTTGAGGAAGGCCAGCAGGATCGCCGAGGCGTAGAGCAGCGCCGAGAGCTTGCCCTTCAGGTCGCGCCCGACGGCACGCGCAAGCAGCGAATCCTGTCCGTTTCGCCGCACCAGCGCATCCTGCAGCAGCAACCACGCGACACCGGCCATCAGGAACACGCCGCCGTAAATCGCCGTCGGTATGGCGGCCCTGGGATACTCTCCGACCCAGCCCGTCGTGAACGGCACGAGCGAGAGCCAGAACAGCAAGTGCAGGTTCGCCCAGAGGACGCGCCCGTCGATGTGCTGGGCGGCGTGCAGCATGTGGTGGTGGTTGTTCCAGTAGATGCCGACAAACACGAAGCTCAAGACGTAGGTGAGCAGGGCCGGAGCGAGCGGCACGAGCGCGGCGAGGTCCGTGCCGTGCGGCGCCTTCAACTCCAGAACCATGATCGTGATGATGACCGCGATCACGCCGTCGCTGAACGCCTCGAGCCGGCCTTTCCCCATCACGAGAAGCTAACCCACCCGTCGCACGCCCACGACCTTTCGCCGCACCGTTGTCGCGGTTGGTCGACGCATACCTATCGCCGCCTGATATCGGCGGGCATCTTTGGACCCCATGACGCCGTCGTCCATGCTCGGGCTGCTCCTGGCTCTCACATGCAACGCCAACCCACTCGCGCAGCGCGACCTCCGCGAGGAGCGCGCCGCCTTGCGTGCGGCGGACAGCGCGTTCGCGGTCCGGGCCTCGCAGGGGCTGCTGCCGGCGTTCCGCGACGTGCTCGACGAGGACGTGGTCTTCCTGGACCCGGGGGAGCGATTGCTCTTCGGCAAGACCGCCACGCTCGCGATGCTCGCCTCCGATGGCGTCTCGGCGAGCGCGACCCAGCAGTGGCGGGCGGTGCGTGTCGATGTCTCGGCAGACGGCGGCGCTGGATACACCTACGGGTTCGGCAGCGCGACGGGTCCGTTGGGGCCGGGGGGTCAAGCCCAGAAGCGGCCCGCGAAGTACATCGCCTACTGGCGGAAAAATGCGACTGGCCCTTGGAAGGTAGGGGCGTATGTGCGCGTGTTTCAGCGCGTCGCGGCGCCGGCCGACCCACCGCCGGGCTTCGAGTCGCCAAGTACACAGCGTCAGCGCCGCTTCCCGAATCAGGATCCCGCCAGTGCGCGGCGAGCGGTGATGGAAGCCGACCGGGCGTTCGCGGCGCGCGCACTGAGTCAGGACGTCGCCACGGCCTTCGCAGCCTTCGCGGCACCCGACGGCGCGATCCTCTCGGGGCAGCCGGGGATCATCTATGGACCCGCGGCGATTCGCAGCCACTTCGAGGCCAACTTCCCGGCGACGGGCCGGATTCTCTGGCGGCCGGTGGCGGGGGACGTCGCGGCCGGCGGCGACCTGGGCTTCACCGTCGGCGAGGCGGAGATCCACACCGTGGCGCCCGACGGAGCGCCGCGCACGGGCTACACCAAGTATCTCACCGTCTGGAGGCGCACGGATGCCGGCGAGTGGCGTTACGTCATCGACGGCGGGAACGACCGACCCGAACCGTGAAGCAATGCAGTTGATCGCGGTCGAAGTGTGAAGCCCGGCGAGCAGTCAGCGCCGGGTTTGGCGTCTCAGGCCCCTGCGGTGGCGTCTTTGGTTAGAGATAGCGGGCGACGGCCATCGCACCGAGGGCGAAGACCAACAACTGGGCGACCACCCACCCCACGGTGGCGACGCGCGCGCGTAACCGCTGGATCTGCGCTGTGCGCGCTGTCCGCTCCTGCTCGCTGTTCGCGGATCCAAGGGTGTCCGCGAGCGCGGCCGCCCGCGCCATGGCCGGCCGCATCATCGCGATGCCCAGCACGAAGGCGACCAACGCTGCTGCGCCCCTCCGAGTTAGAGTCGCCCTTCAACCTTCTGCAGCCTCGTCCTGCTTTACCACTCGCGCGTCTCCCCTATCTTCAGGACCCACGCCTGATCGAGCCCAAGTCCGCGACGCTCGGCTTCACGCCGGAACCGCTGTGGCGGCTCATCCAACGGCTCGTCCGCCAGGTCAAACGTGCCGAAATGCATGGCGACGATGCGCCGCGCCCGCACGTCCAGACCGATACGTAGCGCCTCCTCGGGCGTCGTGTGCACGAGATGCATGATGGCGGCCGGACGATAGGCGCCGATCGGCACAGCCGCGAGGTCGATTGGCCCGAGGCGCTCGCCGACCTTTGCGAATTCCGGCGAATACCCCGTGTCCCCTGTGTGATAGAAGCGCCGCGTCGGTCCGGCCACCACCCACCCGGCCCAGAGGCGACGGTTGTGATCCCGGAGCGAGCGCCCGGAGAAGTGCTGCGCCGGCACGCACGTGACACGCACTCCGTCCAGCGCCACCGACTGCCACCAATCGAGCTCGATCGCCCGTCCCCCGGCGCGGTTGACCCATTCTCCCAGGCCCAGGGGCACAACGAACTGAACACCGCGCTGCGAGAGCGCCTTTACGCTCTCGAAATCGGCGTGATCATAGTGGTCGTGGGACAAAAGGGCGAAGTGCACCTTGGGCAACGCCGCGAGCGGCACGCCCGGCGGCACGAGTCGCGGCGGGCCGACGAACGGCAGCGGCCCCGCACGATCCGAGAACATCGGATCGGTGAGAAAGGTGACGCCGTCCATTCGCACCAGAAACGCCGAATGCCCGATCCACGTGATGGTCGGGCTGCGTGCGATCGCCTCGCTGTCGTATGGCACTCGTGCCGCGGCACCCGGCCGACGCACCAACGCAACCCAGATCCTCCGGACCAGGAAGCCGGCCGTCGGCGCACCGGGGGAGGCTGTCGACGTCCCTCGTGCTAAAGCCACCACGGCCAGGACGATCGCCGAGCCCAGGATTAGCACGAGCCGGCGCGCCATCCGAACCGGTAGAAGTCGGTCATGCCGCCGCCTCAACTCGCGGCGCGAGCAGCTTGTACATCACCGGCGTCACGATGCGCGCGAGCAGCGTGCTCGAGACCAGGCCGCCGATGATCACCCATGCGAGCGGGGAGTACAGCCCGCTGCCCTGGAGGGCAATGGGCAATAGGCCGCCGATTGCCGTGAGACTGGTGAGCACGATGGGGAGGAACCGCACCTCGCCGGCCTTCCGAATCGCCGCCTCGAGATCCATTCCCTCAGCGCGCAGCCGGTTCGTGAGGTCCACGAGCAGGATGGACGTCTTGATCTCGATGCCGATCAATGCCACGAACCCGATCGTCGCCGCGAACGACAGGGTCTGACCCACGAACAGCAACGCAAGCACGCCGCCGGCCACGCCGAGCGGGATGACCGACGCAACGATCAGCGTCGAGCGGAAGGTGCGGAACTCGAGCACCAGAATCGCCAGGATCGCGAACGTCGCCACGATGATGGCCCCGCCCACACCGCCGAAGCTTTCCTGTCGGCTTTCGATCTCTCCCGCCGGGACGATGCGGTATCCGGCGGGCACCACGACGTTGCCGAGCTGGGCGAGCGCCTGCCGCGTTACGCGGTCAGTGTTGTAGCCGGTCCGCACGTTGGCCGTGACGGTGACGCTGCGCGTGCGGTTGTGGCGCTGGATCTCCGACACCGCGCGCTCGAACCGGACCTCGGCCACCTGCGCCAGCGGTGCCAATTTCCCGTTCGTCGAGCTGACGTATACCCGCTCCAGGTCCGCAGGACTCGCGCGCCCGCTGCGCGCCAGGCGCACGACCACCGGCCGTGAGTCGCCATCCCCCTCCCGCAGGCTGCCGGCCTCGAGGCCCGCGAGTCCAAGCCGCACCGTCCGGTCGATCTCGAGCATCGGGATGCCGAGCAGCCCCGCCTTGGCGCGGTCGATCGCCACGCGGAGATCGGTGCGCGCCACGCGCACGGGATTGGTCACGTACTGCGTGCCCGGCGTGGCCTTGAGCAGTCGTTCCACCCGGGCGGCGATGACCTGGAGCGTGTCGAGCGAGACGCCCTCGATCCGCAGCGCGATCGGCGCGTCGATCGGCGGGCCATTCTCGAACTCGCGTAATGCGATTTCGGCACCCGGGTAGTGGGCCAGCTCGGCCCGGAGCGAATCCAGGAGCCGCGGGGTCTTGCCCGGCTCGTAACGGTCGAGCAGCACGAACAGCTGCCCGATCCGGGCGTCGTCGGTCCGCGACGCGACGTTGTAGTAAATCCGCGGATTGTCATGGCCGACCGAGGTATAAATCGCCTTAACCCCCGCCGTACGGCCCAGCACCCGCTCAGCGAACCGGGCGGCCGAATCCGTCACGGCGATACTCGCGCCCTCGGGCGCCGTGATGTCAACGCGGAACTGCGGCGTCTCGGCCTTCGGAAACAGCGAGAAGCCCACCACCGGGACGAGCGCGAGCGACGCCGCGACGAACGCGGCGCCGAGTGCCAGCGTGCGGGCAGGCCGCCGCAGCGCCCGGTCGAGCAACGGCGCATAGGTGCCGTGGATCGCGCGCTCGAACGCCCGCAGGAAGCGGTTCCCCTCCGGCCCTTCGTCCTTACCGAGCAGCAGGCTCGAAAGCCACGGGATGATCGTGAGGGACACGATCAGCGACGCCAGCACGGTGCTGATCACCGCGACGGGCAGCGACCGGATGTAGCGGCCGGGTCCGCCCGGCAGGAACACCAGCGGCACGAACGCGAACACGAGCGTCGCGGTCGCGCCCAGCACCGCGACCCAGATCTGCCCGGTGGCGCGGATCGCCGCATCGATGCGGGAGTAGCCCTCCCGCCGGAACCGCGTGATGTTCTCGACCACCACGATCGAGTCGTCCACCAGCAGGCCGAGCGCGATCACCATCCCCACGATCGTGAGCTGGTTGAGGGTGAAGCCGGTCCACGCGAGCCCCGTCACTGCCATGGCGAGCGACAGGGGTATCGAGATCATGACGACGGCGGCGGCCCTCGGGCCCAGCGGTAGCAAGGTCAGCAGCACCAGCCCTACGGCGATGAGGAAGTCCTCGCCTAGCCGTGCCAGCCGGTGCGACACGTTGGCCGCCTGATCGAACCCCCGGGCCAGAGTCACGCCGCGCGGTAGCTCGCGCTCGAATCGCGCCAGCTCGGCATAGACGCGATCGCGGACCGCCTGGACAGTCGTACCGGAGCGCTGGGTCGCGGTCACGAGCACCGCCCGGTGGCCGTTGAAGCGCGCGCGGTAGGTGGAGTCGCCGTAGCTCCACTCGACCTGTGCCACGTCGCCCAGGCGAACCAGCCGGCCGCCCCCTCCTCGCAGCACCGTTGCGCGCACCTGGTCTAGGGTCTCGTACCCACCCGAGGAGCGAACACTGAAGCTCTTGAGGCCGGCCTCCGCGTCGCCGCCCGGCACGTCGACGCTCTCGCCTCCGATCGCGCCCAGCACCTGCCCCAGCGGCAAGCCAAGCTGTGCCAGCCGGCCGAGGTCGAGCGACACGCCTACCTGCCGCTCCGGCACACCCCAGCGCTCGGCTGTCCGCACGCCCGGCTGCGCACTGAGGCGGTCCTCCAACTGCTCCGCGAGCGAGTCCAGAAGGCGGTACGGCACGACGTCGGAGACCAGCGCGACCTGCACGATGTTCACGTCCAACGTGCTCGCCTTGTAGATCTGGAGCCGCACCAGGTCGGGGAGCACTGAGCGCAGGGCGTTCAGCTCGCGCACCACGTCGTCGTACTTCTTGTCGGCGTCCTGGTTCGGCTCGAACTCGACCTCGATGCGCGCCACACCGGCGCGGATCCGGCTGTTGATGTTCTTCACATCGTCCAGCCGGTGGAGCGTGTCTTCGATCTGCTTCACGACGAGCCGCTCCAGGTCGCCGGCGTTGGCGCCGGGATACACGGCGACCACCGTGAAGGTGGGGAAGTCGATCGGCGGGTCCTCGCCCCGCGGGATGGTCGCGAGCGACGTCAGGCCGAGGGCGGCCAGCATGGTGAATAACACCACCGTGAACTGCCAGTGCTTGACGGCGAACTGGGTGAGCTTCATGGCCGCACCGCCACGGCCGCGCCGTCGTCGAGGTAGGCGGCGCCGTCGGTGACGACGGCCGTGACGCCCTCGAGGCCGCTTGCGATCGCGACGCGGTCGCCGGCCAGGAACGCGATGCGCACCGCGCGGCGCTCGGCATGACGACCGTCGGGCGCGAGCGCGTATACGGTAGCCGTCGCGCCGTCGGCTTCGAGCAGGGCTTCGATCGGCACCAGCATCAGGGGGCGGCCGGCGGCGGGACGGATCTCCACCCGACCGATGAGCCCGCTCGCGAGGCCCGATGCGGCCGGCAGCGTCACCTCTACCCGGTAGGTGCCGGTCATGGGGTCGGCCGCGCCCGCGATCTCCGTCACGGCGCCATCGAACGTGCGGGCACCCACAGCGTCGAACCTCACCACCGCGCGATCGCCGCGTCGGATCAAGACAACGTCGTGATCCGCGAGCGCGGCGCGCATCACGACCCCTCTGGCATGGCTGCCGAGCGTGAGGATCGGCGTCCCGGCCTGAACCAGCTCCCCCGGCTCGGCCGAGCGCCGCAGGATCAACCCCGAGGCCGGAGCCACGATGACGGCGTAGCGCCGGTTGAACAGAGCCGTCTCGAGCTCCGCGTGGGCCACGTCGCGCCCCGTCTGCGCGTTCTGGGCCTGCTCGAGTGTCGCCACACTGTCGGCATAGAGTCGCCGGGCCCGTGTCAGGTCTCGCTCGGCTTTTTCGGCCGCACTCCGGGCCCGGACCACTGCGGCGTCGATCTCACTCAGGTCGAGCACAGCGAGCGTGTCGCCCGCGCGTATCGACCGGCCCTCGTCCACGAGGATCCGACTCACTACACCGCCGACCTTGAAACTCAGCGTCACTTCTTCCTTGGGACCGAGGGTGCCGGTGGCCGTCACGGGGGGCGCGATCCGGTCCATGCTGACGGGCGCGACGCGCACGGCTACGGCGTCGCCGACGGGCGGCGCCGCGGCACGACCGCGGCCGCAGGCGACAAGTGCCAGTGGCACCAATACGGCAATTCGACTCATAACCGTCAGCTCCTTCCCAAACCGATTGGTTTTGAAGACCGCAGTCGAGCACCATCATCAGGTGTCTCCGCGCCGTGCGCGAGTGAACTCGCGGCTCGGCATTGCCCGTAAACGGGCATTTCGATTCGACCATTACGCCGGTTTACCGGCACTGCCGAGTCGCGGCTTGAGCCGCGGACCGAGTGCGGACTCATTCTTGTGCGCCTTGTGCGAGCCCCATCTCGCGCAGCGCGGCAGCGCGCTCGAGCTCCACCCAGCGGATCGCATAACGGTACGCGGTGAGGACTCGGTTGAGCTGCGCGCTCGTGTAGGCGGTGCGCGCATCGACGAACTCGATGGAACTGGCGACCCCTTCCTCGTAGCGACGCCGCACGAGCTCGAAAGTCCGACGCGCGGCTTCGAGGCGTGCGTCGGCGGTGACGATCGCCGATCGCGCCACGACGGCGGCTTCGTGCGCTGTGCGCACCTGGAGCGCGATCCGGTCGGCGAGATCCTGTCGCTGGGTACGGGCACGATCGGCCTCGTAGCCCGCCTCGGACCGCCGGGCCGCGTCACGGCCGCCGTTGAAGAGGTTCCACGACACGACGACCGATGCGAGCCAGAAATCGTTGCTCGAGCGGAATGCGAGGTCGGGACCCTGGAAGCCATAGTCCAGCGCCACGGACACGCTGGGGAGGAACGCCGCAGTCGCCGCACGCCCGGCGCCCTCGGCAGCGTGCACGCCTGCCTCCACCTGACGCAGCTCCTCGCGCGCCGCAAGCGCGCGCGCGACGGCGCTGTCGGCGGTGATATCGAGCGGCAGACGGTCGAACACGCTGTCGGGGACCACCTCGACGGGCGCGTCGAGCGGTCGCCGCACGATCCGGTTCAGTGCCCGGCTCGCCGCAAGCCGGCGCTCCCGCGCCTCGGCCAGCTGCTGCTCCACGTCGGCCCGCTCGGCGCGCGCGCGAAACACCGCCTCGGGCGTCGCGCTCCCGGCGCCGAGCAGCCGCTCCGCCACGCGCTCGTTCTCCAGCACCAGCACCAGCGTCGCCTCGTAGATCTCGACCGCGCGCCGGGCCGAGGCGTCCTGGAGGTAGGCGACCTGAACGTCGGCGGCGAGCTGCCGGGCCGCGGCCGCGAGCTGCATCCGCTGGCCATCGGCGCGCGCGCGGGCCACCGAGTAGTTCGCAAGAATCCCGGGGTTGAAGATTGGCTGCACGAGCTCGAGCCGCGACTCGTGCCGCTGCGGCAATGTGAAATTGATGTTCGTCGGGAAGCGGCTCGTGCCCGTGAGCTGGTTCAGCGTCGCGTACGCCGGATTTATCAGGTCGCCGATGTTCGGCACGCCGCCCAAGCGCGAGTAGCGCGACTGCAGGCCAAGGGACGGGAAGAACAGGCCGCGGGCCTCGCGTACCTCGGCCGTCGCGCGGCGCTCGGCGAGCCCTTCACCCTCGAGCCCGAGGTTGGTGCGCAGCGCTTCGGCCACGAGCTGGCCGAGCGGGTCGGGCCGCTGAGCCTGGAGGGCGACTGGGGCCATGGCGACAAGCACGCACACCAGCGCCCTTGAGCTAAGCTTCGTTACGGACTGTCCCACCGTTCGGCCTCCAGCTAACGACGTGATATGTTATAACACCGTTAAGTACGGAACAAAAAAAATCAGGTTTCGGGTTCCCGCACGAGTCCACGGAGCAAGGCGTCGCATGCCCTGGCTGCGGTCTCGCTCACGTCCCGCCAAGGGATCCACGGATCGTCCACCTTGGCGATGTGCAGCGCCACGAGGCCATGCATCGCCCCCCAGGCGATCTGCGCCACCTCGTCGGCGTCGGTGAACTCGGGGCGCAGGCGACAGGCGGCGATCGCATCCGCGCAGGTCTGCCGCAGGAACCCGTAGGCATCCTCTCCCGGATCGGGCTGCCCGGTGCCCTTTGGGCTCTCCTTGGGCCGGCGCGTCATGAACAGGAACTGGTAGTGCATCGGGTTAGCCACACCGAAGGCGACGTAGGCGCGGCCCGTCCTGCGAAGTCGCTCGACGGGGTCGGCTACGGCGCCGAAGTCCTGCAGCGCCTGGGCGAAGGCCCGGAAGTCGAGGGCGGAGAGCTCGGCCACGAGCGCTTCCTTGTCCTCGAAATGGTGGTAGATGGCCGTCGGCGTGTAGCCGATTTTCGCGGCGATGGCGCGCATGGTCGTGGCTTCGTATCCGCGCTGCACGAACATGCGTCGCGCCGCGTCGAGAATCCTCTGGCGCGTCTGGACGCGCTCGCGCTGCCGGCGCTCGAGGCTGGGAACGGACTTGGTCATAACCTAGTTATATCATATAACGACGTTACATTCGTGTCAAGGGACGAGACAAGGAGCCACGATGACCTGGGAGACGATGATAATCCTGAGTGCGCTCGCCGCACTCGTTGCGGTGTCCTACCTGATAGAGGCGCTGCGGTCCACCCCCGTGGCACCGGACCGCCTCGACTGGGCGCCGGACGTTCCCATCCGCTATGTCGACGTAAAGGGCACGAAGCTTCGCTACATCGCCAGTGGCCAGGGACCTGCCCTGGTCCTGCTGCACACACTGAGAACCCAGCTCGACATGTTCCAGAAAGTCATCCCCGACCTCGCGAAGCGCTTTCGGATCTACGCCATGGACTACCCCGGGCACGGCTACTCCGACATTCCGGAGGCGACCTATTCGTCCGAGTTCTTCGTCACGCGCGTAGCGCGGTTTCTGGAGCAACTCGACATTAGAGATGCCGTAATCGTGGGAGAGTCCATCGGTGGGAGCATCGCCTTGCTGCTTGCAGCCAGGCACAACCCGCGTGTGCGTGCCGTCGTCGCGATCAATCCTTACGACTACGACGGCGGGCGCGGTATACGAAGAAGCTCCGTGCTGGCGAACATTCTGTTCGGCCTGAACAACGTCCCGGTGCTCGGCTCGACGGTCACGCGGCTGCGCCTCTATCCCATCGTCAAGCGCGTCCTCGAGGGCGGCGTATACCGAAGGGGCGCGTTGCCCGCGACCCTAGCTCGTGAGCTGTACCGGGTCGGCAACCGACGGGGCCACTATCGCGCGCTCATGTCGCTCGTGCGACATTGGGACAGCTGGGAGCGGGCCCGGGCGGAGTACTCGAGCATCGACGTTCCGACCCTCCTGATCTACGGCGATCACGACTGGTCACGTGTGGGAGAGAGAGAGTCGGACCGCCAAATCATTGCGGGCGCCGAGCTGCGGATCATCAAGGATGCGGGGCATTTCCTGTCGCTCGATGCGCCACAGGAGGTCGTGCAAGCCGTGGTTGGATTCGCGAACCATCCAAAGGAGTCCTGATGCCCCCGCCCCCCACCCCGACGAACGGCAAGATCTGCTACATCGAGATTCCCGCGCTCGCGATCCAGCGCTCGGCGGACTTCTACGCCAAGGTGTTCGGCTGGACGATCCGCAAGCGCGGCGACGGTGCCACGGCGTTCGACGACGCGACGGGCCAGGTGAGCGGCACGTGGGTGCTGGGGCGACCGGCGGCGTCACAACCGGGCCTGCTCGTTTATATCATGGTCGACAGCGTGGCCGCCACGATCGATACCGTCACCGCCCACGGAGGCACGCTCGTCCAGCCGATCGGCGCCGACGCACCCGAGGTGACCGCGAGGTTTCGGGATCCCGGAGGAAACGTGATCGGCCTTTACCAGGAGCCCAGCCGCTAGACAGCTGGTACCAACCCCGGCCGTGAAAGTGTGCTTGACGGTCACGCGGCCCGGAGGTATCATCGGCTCATGCTGCTGCGTTCCAGTCATTTCTGCTTCGTCTTTTTCTTCGCGACCCACTCCACGGGCCGTGACTGGAGACATGCGCGCGACTAGCTGAGCATCGGATCTCCCAGTTCACACGAGCGGCCCGTTTGGGAGAACGGGCCGCTGTTTTTTCCGAGAGGCGAGGGAGGCATGACAAGTGTCACGGTCGCGATTCAGGGCGAAGCCGGCTCGTTCAGCCATGCCGCGGCGCTCCAGGCCCTCGGGCCGGACATCCGGCTCGTGCCGTGCCCGAGCTTCGACGAGCTGTTCCGGGCCGTCGAGGCGGGCGACGCGGCACGCGGAGCCGTCCCCATCGAGAACTCGCTCGCGGGGTCCGTGCACGAGAACTACGACCTCCTGGGCGCGCACACGCTCCACGTCGTGGCGGAAACGCAGGTCCGCGTGCGCCACTGCCTGATCGCCCGCCCCGGCACCGAGCGGGCCACCATTCGGCGGGTGGCCTCGCATCCGGTCGCCCTGGCGCAGTGCCGCAGGTTCTTCGCCACGCACCCTGATGTCGTGCCGCTCCCGGCCTACGACACCGCCGGCAGCGTACGCGATCTGATGGCCGGGAGGGTCGCGGCCGACGCCGCCATCGCGTCGTCCCTCGCCGCCGAGCTGTACGGAGCCGTGGTCCTCGAGCAAGACCTCGAGGACCACGCCGAGAACTACACGCGATTCCTGATGGTGGCACGCGACCCCGCACCACCCGAGCTCGCCCGCAAGACATCGCTCGTCTTCACGCTCCCCAACGTCCCCGGCTCGCTCCACCGGGCGCTCGGCGTGTTCGCCGCGCGCGGGCTGGACCTGACGAAGATCGAATCGCGACCGCTGGCGGGGCGACCCTGGGAATACGCGTTCTATCTGGACGTGGTGGGCGATCCGCGAGCGGGCGTGGCGGAAGCGCTGGCCGAGCTGCGGGGACTCGCGCGCGAGCTGCGGATCCTCGGTGCCTATCCCGGGAGCGACATCCCCGTCGCCAAGGGTTAATTTCCGCCATGGCCCGCGAGCTGCGCAGCCGTACTATCACCGATGGCGTCCAGCGCTCCCCCAACCGCGCCATGCTCCGGGCGGTGGGCTTCGGCGACCGGGATTTCGGCAAGCCGATCGTCGGCGTCGCCAACGCCTATTCGACCATCACCCCGTGCAACCTCGGGCTCGACCTGCTCGCCAAGCGGGCGGAGGCCGCCCTGCGAGCCGCCGGGGTCATGCCGCAGACGTTCGGCACGATCACGGTGAGCGACGGCATCTCGATGGGAACCGAAGGGATGAAGTACTCCCTCGTCTCCCGCGAGGTCATCGCCGACTCGATCGAGACGGCGTGCAATGCGCAGAGCATGGACGGCCTGCTCGTGGTCGGCGGGTGCGACAAGAACATGCCGGGCGCCATGATCGCGATCGCCCGTATGGATATCCCGGCCGTGTTCGTGTACGGCGGGACGATCAAGCCGGGACACCACGCGGGACGCGACCTCACCGTCGTAAGCGTGTTCGAGGCGGTAGGCGAATACTCGGCCGGCCGCATCGATGCCGCCGAGCTGCTGGAGGTGGAGCGCCGGGCGTGCCCGGGCGCCGGGTCGTGCGGCGGGATGTTCACTGCGAATACCATGTCCTCGATCTTCGAGGCCATGGGGATGAGCCTCCCCTACTCGTCCACCATGGCCGCCGAAGACGCCGACAAGGCGGAGAGCGCCGCCCGGTCCGCGACGGTGCTGGTGGACGCGATCGCCCGAGACCTTCGTCCGCGACAGATCCTGACCCGCCAGGCGTTCGAGAACGCCATCGCCGTCACGATGGCCATCGGCGGCTCGACCAACGCCGTGCTGCACCTGCTCGCCATCGCCCACGCGGCGGGCGTGCCCCTTACACTAGACGATTTCGAGACGATGCGGGCGCGGGTCCCGGTGCTGTGCGACCTGAAGCCGTCAGGAAGGTTCGTCACGGTGGATCTGCACCGGGCGGGTGGCGTGCCCCAGGTCATGAAGATCCTGTTCGCGCATGGCGTGCTGCACGGGGACGCGCTGTCGATCACGGGGCAGACGATCACCGAGCTGCTGCGGGACGTCCCGGAGGCACCACGCAAGGATCAGGAGGTCATCCGCCCGTGGGACCGGCCGCTCTATCCGCACGGGCATCTTGCCATCCTGCGCGGCAACCTCGCGCGCGAAGGGGGCGTGGCGAAGATCACGGGTGTGAAGACGCCGCGGATGACCGGCCCGGCGCGCGTCTTCGACTGCGAGGAAGACGCCCTCGAGGCTATTCTCGCGGGCCACGTCAAGCGCGGCGACGTGCTCGTCATTCGCTATGAGGGGCCGAAAGGTGGTCCGGGGATGCGCGAGATGCTCTCACCCACCTCGGCGCTCATCGGCGCGGGGCTCGGTGATGCGGTCGGCCTGATCACCGACGGGCGGTTCTCGGGCGGGACCTACGGTGTGGTGGTGGGCCACGTAGCTCCCGAGGCGGCGGTGGGCGGCACCATCGCGCTCGTCGCAGACGGGGACCCGATCACGATCGACGCCGAACGGCGCGTGCTCCAGCTCGACGTCAGCGACGCCGAGCTGGCGAAGCGCCGTGCGCGGTGGAAGCCACCCGCACCGCGTTACACGTCCGGCGTGCTCGCGAAGTATGCGAAACTGGTGTCGAGTGCGAGTGTCGGGGCGGTGACGGACGCGTAGGGAGAAGGCCTCATTGAGCGCACGGCGACGTCCAATAGACAAACCCTTCCTTGCACTAGCGCAGTTCATCATCGCCCTCGCGGCAGCCGCGGCCTACCTGCTCGGTCATGGCTTGCTTGGCCTTGCGTTATTCGCAGCGTCCTTGACGCTTCTCGCTTTGACGGATCGCTACCGCTTCCGGAACTTCGCGTCCGTGACGTTGAGCGTAGTCAACCCGCGGATGCTGCTGCTTATCCTGGCACAACTGGGCGGTGAAGCGCTCGTGAGAGGGCGGCTCTTGATTCGCGGTCGCTCCTCCACGACGCAGAGTCATCACACTTCGTACACGCTGCCTTTCGAAGGTCGATGGCTCGTCGCAAGAGGCGGCCGCAGTTGGAGGACCTCACATTCTTGGAATTTGATTGGCCAGCGGTATGCCTACGACTTCGTCGCAGTTGACGGGCGGGGCCACCGCCACCGCTCCACGGGCAGATTCAAGGAGGACTATCTCTCATACGGTCAGCCGGTCCTTGCGCCGGCAGATGGAGTCATAGTGCACGTCCGCGACGATGTCCGTGACGCTGTCCGGGTCGGCACTGGCTGGGTGGATTGGCGGTCCAAGGATTTTCGTGGAAACTTTGTCGTTATCAGGCATGCAGAGGCTGAATACAGCCTCCTTGCACACCTGGTACCGGGGAGCATCGCACTGCGAGCTGGAGATCAGGTGCAGCGAGGACAGCGTGTCGGGCTCTGCGGGCATTCCGGCCATAGCACCGAACCACACTTACACTTCCAAGTCCAGGATCGCGAGAATTTCTTTCTCGCCGCGTCCCTCCCGGTGCCATTTACCAACACTGCGGTCAACGGAGAAAAACAGACAGACCCGGTCTACCTCAGTATCGGCAATCTCGTGGAGCGCGCTCAATGAGCCCGCCGCCCAACCGGGCACGCCACCACGCGGTAAACGTAGGGGCGCAGCATGCTGCGCCCCTACATCGATCGTAGCCGGGCCCACGCTTTGAGCGTGGGAAACGTCTAGCTCGCGATCGACGCTCGAGACCGGCGCTCCTGCGCGATCAGGCCGGCGATCCGTTCTCCCATTTCCCGCGTGCCGAGCGCGGGCGCCCCCCCCGGATCGGCGATGTCCCGCGTCCGCGCACCCTGGTCCAACGCCAACTCGATGGCACGCTCCACGGCGGCAGCGGGCTCTGCAAGCCCGAGCCCGTGGCGCAGCAACATGGCTACCGTGGCGATCGCTCCAATCGGGTTCGCGAGATCGCGGCCGGCGATGTCCGGTGCAGATCCATGGATCGGCTCGAACAGGCCCGGGCCGTCGCCGAGCGAGGCCGAGGGTAGGAGGCCAAGCGAGCCGACGAGGACCGCGGCCTCGTCGCTCAGGATGTCCCCGAACATGTTCTCGGTGAGGAGCACGTCGAAGGCCCGAGGGTCGGCGACCAGCCGCATGGCGGCCGTATCGACGTACAGGTGGTCGAGCCGGACATCGGGGTAGTCCCGGCCCACGCGCGTGACCGTCTCGCGCCACAGCTGGGACACCTCGAGCACGTTCGCCTTGTCGACCGAGGTGACGTGCCCCCGCCGTTGCCGCGCCGACTCGAAGGCCACCCGCGCGACCCGCGTGATCTCGGCCGCCGAGTAGCGCAGCGTGTTGACCGCCGAGGCTCCGCCTGCATCCCGGCCGCGCGGCTCGCCGTAGTACAGGCCGCCCGTGAGCTCCCGCACGATCAGCACGTCCACGCTCTCGAGGCGATCGGCCTTGAGCGGTGATCGGTCTACGAGGGCCGGGAACACGGCGACCGGGCGCAGGTTCGCGTACACGCCGAGCTGCGCCCGCAACGCGAGCAGGCCGAACTCCGGTCTCAAATGACGGGGCGCCTGGTCGAGCGAGGGGTCCCCCACCGCGCCGAGCAACACGGCGTCGGCCCGCGCCACCGCCGCGCGGGTCTCTTCCGGGAACGGATCCCCCGCGGCAGCCACACCCGCCGCTCCGAGGGGAAAGCGCCGCAGCGTGAACTCGATAGCGAAGCGTTCCCCGGCGGCCTCGAGCGCCCGCTCCGCCTCCGCGATGACCTCCGGCCCGATCCCATCGCCAGGGAGGACGGCGATCGAGTATTCGTTCACCGCCCTTCCTCCTCCCCGAAATGCGGATTGTGGAATGTGGAATGCGGAATGGTCGTGGGACGCTCGATGCCCTGGCTCCCGCTCGAAGCCCGCACGTCAATTCCGCACTCCGCATTCCGCATTCCCAATTCGAAAGCTGCGATCCGGGATTCCTCGCGCAGCGAGCGTCCGATCTGATCCGATCCCGTGAGCAGCATCTCCCGACGGTACGGCTCCATGGAGAACGTGGTGCGGAACCCGAGGCCGTCGTGCACGCGCTGCTCTTCCAGGTCGACGGTGAGCTGATACTCACCGCCTGCGGCCTGATGGCGGCGGAACAGCTCGGCGACCTCCTGGGGCAAGAGGCGCACGGGCACGAGCCCGTTCTGACAGCAGTTCGCGAAGAAGATGTCCGCGAACGACGGCGCGAGGATCGCGCGGAAGCCGTACTCGCGGAGGGCCCAGACCGCGTGTTCGCGCGACGAGCCGCAGCCGAAGTTCTCCCCGGCGAGGAGGATGCTCG
>Ga0209056_10003417_pt1 | contig 16934 bp, 14 predicted proteins | sample GraSoiAngelo_114_FD_185876 | JGI IMG/M metagenome (GOLD analysis project Ga0209056, IMG submission 185876) | Grasslands soil microbial communities from the Angelo Coastal Reserve, California, USA - 14_0903_13_40cm (SPAdes) (version 2) | ecosystem: Environmental > Terrestrial > Soil > Grasslands... | reverse complement strand
GCTTGCTCGGGACGGCCAGGGTGGAGATGGTGATCCTGGCCCAGACGTCGGCAAGTCTCTTTGCCGAGGACTACGACGACGTCGTCACGAAGCGGATGAGTGCCGGCGCCGGCGTTCCGGCCATCACGTCTGCGCAGGCGGTGGGCCGCGCCGTTCGCGCCCTCGGTGCGGGCCGCGTCGCCATCGTGTCTCCCTACTCGGAAGAGGTCAACCAACGTGCCGCCCGCTATTTCAAGGCGAAGCACGGGCTCGACACCGTGGCCCTCGAGGGCTTCGGCGCGACCGACGCGTATGCCATCGGGAAGCTCGGCCCGCAGAACGCGCGCGACGCGTTCGCCCGCATCGATCGGCCGGAGATCGAGGTCTTCGTCGTGCCTGGAGGCAATTTCCCGACGATGTCGTCGGTCACCTCCTGGGAGCGGGAATTCGGCAAGCCCGTGGTGACCACGAATCAGGCGTCGATCTGGGCGATGCTGCGCGCGTTCAAGAGCGCCGACCGGCTGCCGGCCTTCGGTCGCCTGCTCGCCGACGTGCCAGCCGGGTGATCTTCGTTTACCCGGGAAGCGTGTCGTAATGGGCGCTGTCGGACGAGCGTTGACGTGCGGGGGCTACGCGGCGGATTCGGCGGCGAGGGCGCGGGCCGACTCGACGCGTGAGAAGTACGCGTAGAAGGTCAGAAAGGCCAGCGCGTAGATCGCCCCCGCGAGGCAGTACGGCATCGTCCAGTTGCCGGAGGCCATGAAGGGCCCGGCGATCCACGCGCCCACACCCATGGGGAACTCGCTGAAGGCGTGCATGATGCCGTTCGTCGTGCCGCGCTCGCGGTCCTTCACGACCTCCATCGAGAACAGGCTGTAGATCGGATCGGTGAGCGACTTGTTGGGGAACGCGCCGCCGATGAACACAATGGTCAGAAGGTAGGCGACGCCTGCCGTCACCACGCCGGGGGCGAGGGCGATCAGAATCAGGAACGGCACCCCGAGGAATTTCAGGTATGCCACCGTACGGACGCGGCCGAGCCGGCGGACGACGACGGGGCTCAGAAGCGTCGCGAATGCGGTGACGATCGAGCCGGCGCCGAAGATCACGCCGATCGCCGTGGTCGACGCGTGGAGCTCGTGGGCGAAGAACACGGCGAAGAACGGCGCCGTCATCCCGAGCGCCAGCCCTGCGCCCCCCTCCGTCAACGCCAGCATGCTGATCGTCCCGTGGCTCTCGAGGCTTCGCCACCACCGCTTGATGTCGATCGGCTGCCATCGCTCGTCGATCAGGTAGATCGGAAGCGCCGAGCACAGCATGACGGGCAGGACGCAGAAGAGACCCGCCCGCAAGGCGCCGGCGCTCTCCGGCCCGAGCCCGAGGAGCGGGGCGAAGGCCATCGGGAGCACGCCCGCCAGAAGGTTGCCCAGGCTCGCGGCGCCGACTGTCAGGAACGAGCCGATGCTGAACAGGTGCACGCGCTCGGCAGGCCGGCTCTGCTCCACCATGAACGGCGGGCCGACGATCGCGTGACCGCCCTCGAAGGCGCCCTGCACAGCGGCCAGCACGAGCAGCGCCATGGGATCGTGGGCAAGGATCAGTCCAGCCGTACCGAGGATGTTGCCGCTGTAGGAAATCAGAAAGACGCGGCGCCGCCCGAAGAGGTCCGACAGGATCCCCGAGGGGATGACGGAGAGACCGTGAGCAATCCAGTTGATCGAGGCGAGCTGCGCGACGAAGAGCGTGTCGTGTCCCGAGGCGAGCAAGTAGAGATAGAACAGGAGCCGCCAGATGCTCACCGAGAGCCCGCTGAACGGAGTGCGCAGCAGCAGGAGTCGCGCGTTCCGGCTGAAACCGCGCACGCGCCGCAGATAGTCCCCGCCGCGGCGCGCCTGCCGGAGGAGGATGAGGGCCACGAGGATCGTGAACGCGATGCCAAGAAGCCAGACGACGCGGGGGACCTGCGTGCCCTCGTCCGGCGCGTGCGCGTGTCCGACGTCGCCCCAGGCCACCGTGCTCGTGAGCGCGAGGAGACCCGCCAGGGCGGCGGGAGCCACCCCATACGTTGCGCTCGCTCTTGACGTCGCGCGAACCTCGACCATATAACGTCTCCCTACCCCGATTACGGTGAGCTCGGGAGGAGTCCATGATCGCAAAAGCGGGCGTGGTTTTCGCCTCATTCTTTCTGCTCCTGGCGACATGGGGTGGGGAGGCCGCCGGCCAGAACCGGCCCGAAGGCGAGCTGACCATCGCCTTCGACGCCTCCATCGCGCCCACGTTTCTCGATCCCGCCGAGACCTCGGGACTCAGCACACCGTTCGTCTTCCTCTACGCCCTGCACGACGCGCTGATCAAGCCGCTGCCCGGCAACAACATGGGGCCGTGCCTGGCCGAGTCGTGGAAAGAGAGTCCGGACGGGCTCGTGTACGAGTTCAAGCTGCGAGAGGGGCTCAGGTTCCACAACGGCGATCCGTTCACGGCCGAGGACGTGAAGTTCAGCTTCGCCCGCTACCGGGGCGTCTCGGCCAAGATCCTGCACGAACGGGTCAAGGCCGTCGAGATCGTCGACCCCCATCGCGTGCGGTTCGTCCTGAGTAGCCCCTGGCCGGACTTTCTGGTGTTCTATGCCACGCCGGCCACCGGCGCGGCCTGGGTCGTGCCCAAGAAATACATCGAGAAGGTCGGCGAGGACGGCTTTGGCCGCCATCCCGTGGGGCTGGGGCCCTTTCGGTTCGTGCGGATGAGCCCGGGCACCGAGCTGGTGCTCGAGGCGAATGAGCAGTACTGGCGCAAGAAGCCCTCCATCAAGCGCGTCGTCATCAAGGGCGTCCCCGATCGCACCACGCGCCTGGCCATGTTGAAAACCGGCGAGGCGGATCTCGGCTACCTGATGGTCGGCCTCGAGGCGGCGAGCATCAAGGCCGACCCCAAGCTTCGGCTGCTCCACGTCATCCCCACCGCGAGCTGGTGGGTCGAGTTCCCGGAGCAGTGGAAGCCGAAGTCGCCCTGGGCCGATCGCCGCGTCCGGCTGGCGGCCACCCTGGCCATCGACAAGCAGGGCATCAACGAGGCGGAGCGGCTGGGCTACTCGCGTCTGACCGGATCGATCATCCCGAGCATCATGGAGTTCGCCCTCCGGATCGAACCGTATCCCTATGACCCGGCGCGGGCCAAGCGCCTCCTCGCCGAGGCCGGCTATCCCAATGGCTTCGATGCCGGCGACGTGACGCCGCTCCCTCCGTTCACCAGCATGGGCGAGGCTCTCAGCAACAATCTGGCCGCGGTCGGCATTCGCACGCGGGTGCGCAGCATGGAGCGGGCGACCTACATGGAAGCGTGGCGAACCAAGAAGCTGCAAGGGCTCATCCTGACGGTGACCGCGGCGCAGGGCAACGCCGCCTCACGCATCGAGGCCTTCGTCATCAGCAGCTCCACCTATGCCTATGGCGGCTATCCGGACATCGACGACCTGTTCCGGACGCAGGCGCAGGAGCGCGACCGAAAGCGGCGCGAAGCACTGCTTCATCAGATTCAGCGGCTCATGCACGAGCGGGTGATGCACGCTCCGATCTTCGAGCCCGCCACGTTGCACGGAGTGGGACCACGGGTCGAGGAACCGGCCATCGGTCTGAATCCGGTGCTCTTCTTCGCCGCACCCTACGAGGACATCCGCCTGAAGAAGCCGTGAGGTGGCCTCACCTCGCCTCGTTTACCCGGGCAGCGTGTCGTAGTGGTGCCAGTTCCCGATCACTTCCTTCGCATACAAGTCCGCGATCTCTTCCTTGGAGTAACCGAGCAGGCCCAACACTTCCTCGTTGTGCTCGCCCACCTTCGGCGTCGAGCCCACGACGGCCGGCGTCCGGCTGAAGTGCCAGAAGTCGCCGGACACGGCGATCGTCCCCGCCAGGAAATCCGGAACCTCGACCATCGCCCGTCGCTCCCACGGATGGGAATCCCGGGCCGCCTGCGGGATCGTATTCACCGGCGCCGCCACCACGTCGTGACGCGTGAAGTGGGCGATGGCGTCCTTCATCGTCATGGTGGACATCAACGCACGCATCGCCTCGTTGACGGCCGCCGCATGCTTGCTGCGCTCGTGGCGGGTGATGAAGCGCGGGTCTGTCTGCCACTCCGGTTTCCCGAGGGCGCTACAGACCCGAGGCCAGTGGTGCTGGTCTCCAGCGGCAATCAACACCCAGCCGTCCTTACACGGGTACATGCCACTCGGCGCTGAATCAGATATGCCGCGCTTGGGCTCGGTTCCCGCGCCGTGGTAGGCGGTGATGGGGATCTCCGTCAGGCTGTAGCCGGAGTCCGCGAGGCAGACGTCGATGCTCTGTCCCGCTCCTGACATGCTTCGCTCGTGGAGCGCTGCCAGAGTCCCAATCGCGGCGTGCAGCGCGGTGGTGCGATCGATGATGGGAACTCCCGCGCGAATCGGCGGCATGCCGTCGTCGCCGGTGACCATGGCGATGCCCGACATGGTCTGGCCGATGGGGTCGTAGCCGATCTGATCGCGATAGGGACCGAACTGCCCGTACGCGGAGACGTTGACCATGATGATGCGCGGGTTCAGCGTCTTCAGCGCGTCATACCCGAAGCCCATCTCCTCGATGGTCCCGGGCCGAAAGTTCTGCACGACCACGTCGGAGACCTTGATCAGCTTTCGCAGGGCCGTCTTCGCGTCCTCCTTGCGCAAGTCCATGCTGACGCTCTTCTTGCCGGAGTTGTACTGGACCCAGTACGCGCTCTGCTTGCGGACCCACGGCGCGTGGTAGCGAGTCTCCTCGCCACCCAGGCGCTCGATCTTGATGACTTCGGCGCCCAGACGAGCGAGCACCTGGGCGCAGCGGGGTCCCGCCTGATGACGACCGAGATCGATCACGCGGATACCGTTCAAGGGTCCTTTGCCGTCTGTCATTGCCTGCCCTCCGCCAGCCGGGTGAGCGCGTCGTGGATGCGCCGGTCGATCTCGATGCCCTCGCGAGCGAGACGCGCGCGCTCGCGATGCGCCCGCTCGCCCGGAATGCGGATCTCGTCGACGCCTGCCTGCCGCGGCGTCGCCTTGATCGCGGCGATCTCCGCGGTCAGCGCGCGCCGGTACTCTTTCAGAGGAACGAACAGATCGGGTTTGTACGCGATGAAGAGGTACTCGGCGCTCACGCCGAGCGCGTGCATCGCGAGCGCCAGGGCGTAACCTTTGTGCCCGCCGAACGGCAGGAGCGCGCCGCGCCGCGCGGCCGCCGCGTCCGTCGTGGGACGGCCGCGCTCGTCGATCGCCACGCCCTCGGGCAGCGGAATGCCGAGACGCGCTCGGAACTGGAGATCGGTGCCCATGAACGCGGAGGTGCCCAGATCGATCACCAGCGGGTCGCCGTCCATCGGGAAGCCGAAGGCGATCGGATTGGTGCCCAGCGCCGCCCTGGCGCCGCCCAGCGGGGCGACCATCGGCGGCGCAGCCACCGTGTGGATACCGATCAAGCCCGCTCGCGCCGCCATCTCCACGTAATAGGCGCTGCGGCCGCTCATCCAGATGTTGTCGACGCCGACGAGCGCGAAGCCGTGCGCGCTGGCCCGCTCGATCACCGCTCGGGTCGCGTAGTACATCCCCAGCATGCCGCTCTGGTTGCCGCCGTCCAAGAGCACCGACACGCTCGTCTCCCTGAGCACGCGCATCGGCCGGCGCGGGGCCTTGAAGCGGGGGTCGTCGGCGACGTTGAGCAGCTTCGGCAGGCCGGAGTACTCGTAGCCGCACAGCGCCGCGTCGATCACGTGATCGGCGAGGATGCGGGCCTCCTCGGCCTCGTACCCGATCCCGCGCATCGCCCGCTCGGACAGCGCGCGCGCCTCGGCGACACTCAGGCGGACGCGTTCGGTGGTCTCGGCCGGCACGCCCTGGAGTATCATCCAGCCCGCAACGCTTTGTCACGGAGGAGCGACGCCATGACGACCGGGGCGCTCGTGATCGACTGCGACGGCCACATCCTCGAACCGCCGGATCTGTGGGAGATCTATCTGGAACCCGCCTATCGCGACCGGGCGCTCCGGATACGCGTCGGTGACGACGGCTTCGAGCATCTCTTGATCGACGGCCGGCCCTCCACGATTGCCCGCCCGGGCCAGCTCAGCACCCTCGGCGGCATGGGCAAGCGGGTCGACGAGGCGCGCGAGCTCCGCGAGCGCGCGATGCGCGGGGACGTTCCGCCCGCGGAGGTTCGCGGCATCCGTCCCACGCCGGAGCAGACGTACCTCGGGGGCGCTGCGTTCGGCACCATGGACATGAAGGAGCGCGTGCAGCTCCTCGACCGCGAGGGGATGGCGAAAGCCGTGCTCTATCCCACGCTCGGCCTGCTCTGGGAGGCCGAGCTGTTCGACCCCGAGCTCTCGAGCGCGTATTGCCGCGCCTACAACCGCTGGATCGCCGACTTCTGCCGCGACTCCGGCGGCCGGCTGATCCCCATCGCGCATCTCTCGCTCGGCAATCCAGCAGAGGCCGCGCGCGAGCTCGAGCGCGCGGTGAAGGACGGCTGCCGCGGCGCCTTCGTCTGTCCGTTCACCATCACGCGCGTGCCCCACGGCGATCCGCGCCACGACGCGGTCTTCGCGGCGGCGCAGGACCTCGACGTTCCGCTGGCCGTGCATCCGACGTTCGAACCGATCGCGTTCAACGTCCACCATCGCTTCGACAAGTTCGGCTGGGCGGTCTGGTACTTCAATCTCTTCGCCGGCCAGGGCGTGCAGCAGGCGTTCGCCACCTTCTTCCAGTTCGGCGTCTTCGAGCGCTTCCCGCGCCTGCGCGTGGTCGTCCTCGAGTCCCAGGCCGGCTGGATCGGTTACTTCCTCGACCGCGCCGACGCGACCTTCACCGGGACGCCGCTCGGCGCGACCGTGCGGCTGAAGGAGAAGCCGTCGTACTACTTCAAGCGGCAGTGCTTCATCTCGGCGGACCCGGACGAGCGCACGATCGCCGCGCTGATGCCGCACGTCGGCGAGGACAAGTTCTTCTGGGCGAGCGACTACCCGCATCCCGATCATCCCGGCGCGTATCTGGAAGAGCTGCGCGGGATGGTCGCGCCGATGACGGAGTCCGGGCGCCGCGGAATTCTGGGCGAGAACGTCGCGCGAGCCTACCGGCTCGATCTGGATCCTCGAACGTCTTGCCCTTCTTGTCCCAGTACGGATTGAACGCCTTGACCGGCTTGTGGCCCAGATCCTCTAGCCGCGCCACCGATCGCTTCCACTCATCCGCGTCCGGCAAGTAGAACACCAGCAGGTTGTCCTCGCCGGGAGCCCGTCCTGCCTTATGCCCCACCTTGTGAACGAACGCCAAGTGGTACGCAGCCTCCTTGCGGCCGAGCATCACCGCGTCGAACCCGTCGTGGTCCCTGAACTCATACAGCACCTCGAACCCAAGGCCGTCACGGTAGAACTTGACGTTTGCGGCCAGGTCATCGGATGGGCGGACGACGCGCAGATGCGCCTTTCCCAGCTCGGCGGGCTGATTCATCAGATTGCTCCCTTCCGCGCTGGTGCGTCGAGCGGTGCTGCGACCCCGGCGATCGGCGCCTCACCTCCGGCAAGCCGGTCATCCATTCGATCATTCCTGCGCTACTCTAACGCGGCGAAACCTGAACCACACAGAAGAGCGTGCCCCCAGGGTCCTCCAGGACGACGAAATCGCTGCGGGGGCGATATCGCCACGGGTATCGGCGAGCGCCGAGCTTCACCAGGCGCTCCACTTCGCCATCTTTGTCGTCCGCGTAGAGGTCCACGTGCAACCAGCTTCGTGCACGCTCATCAGTCTCCAGCCCTCCGAGTCGCGACAACCGAGGATGCCGCCGAACGCTCAGGATAACTTGCGGCGCGGCACGCCGTCATGTTCATCCTGTTGGCAGGCGGCCGGCCGCAAGTGTTCAAGAAGGAATCCGATGACCTCTGAGTCGTAGCCTGCCGGGTCGAAGGATAAGAAGTCTTGGTGACGGGCACCGCTGACTACCCACAGTCGTTTTGGTTGGACTGCCGCACGGAAAAGCTCTTCGGACTCCGCGAGTGTTGTGTGCTGGTCGCGCGACCCTGCGACCACGAGAACCGGTGACCCCAGGCGGTCGATCGAACGAATCGGCTCAAGGTCCCGCGGCGAGATGTGCAGCCGCGGTTGGAGCTGGACGAGCAGCAACGGCGTGAGTGCAGGCGCGAGCGGTCCCAACCTGATGCGGATTCTGTTCTCGATAGCGCGGGCAACGCGGGGATACACAGCCTCGAGAACGACCGCGTCGAAGCCCGATGGTTGAGGGCTAAGTAGGACGGCTGCGCCGCCGAGAGAACAGCCGATGACCCCGATCCGACGCGAGGGCACCGTGCGCTTGAGCCACCCAAGTGCTGCACGGACATCGCCGGACTCGCGCGACCCCATGGTGATCGCAACGCCCGGGGTTTCGCCATGGCCTTGGAGATCGATCAGGAGGACAGAGAAGCCGTGGCCCAGCAACAGCTTCGCCCGCGACAGCATGGACGAGCGGTCAGCGCGTATAGAGTGGAGAAGAAGAACGACCGGAGAGTCGCCGCCTTGATTGAGCCACCAACCGGCGATGGCATGCCCCGGCCCCGGAAGCGAGACCACCTGAGCCGGGAAACCGGCGGGCAGTGGGACCGGACGGTTGACTGGCCTAACGAGCTGGGAACCAAGCTGCCATGAGGCGGTAGCGCCCATAACGAGCGCACCGATCCCAAGTGCGATGAGGGCGCGTGCTCGGATATCTCGAAACGTCATGCCGCCCGCCTAGCGCCGGGTGTCAGCCGCGGCCGAAGGCCGCCGGCTGCATGCCGAAGTTCGACGCCGGGCCACCACGCACTTTTTGGGCACTGCTCAAGCCATCCCCCGATGGAACTCAGCGCGGAACCTGACCGCGGACAGCTAGAGCGGGCGTGTGCAGCGTGAAGGGCCCCTCCGGAAGATCGCCGAGGACAGCCCGGCGCAGGCGGGCCTGCAAGGCTGCCCGGCGCTCCGTAGAGAGTCCCGCAACGTAGGCGCCCGTCGGCCCCGCGGGCTCCAAGTGAGGTAGCCAAAAATCGTCGAACCCGGTGAACTCCATCGCAACGGTAAGGATAGTCTCCGTCACATCGACCAGGTCGTGCGCGCCGAATTTTCCTGACAGCGCACCGCGCCGGCTGGTGTCGCGGTTGCGCACATGCCTCGCCTCCGCGGAAGGATCGAGCGCGACGGCAGCGTCCCAGAAGACATGCACCAGGCCCTGTCCAGCGGCCTCGGCGTCCCAGACGCAGCCGCCTACGATGCCGCCGGGCCTGGTCACCCGACACATCTCGAGAATGGCCCGGTCCATGTCGGGGATGAACTGCAAGACGAGGAGAGACAGCGTTCGATCGAAGGTTGCGTTGGCGTACGTCAACGCCCGGGCGTCGCCGACATCAAAGCGCAGGCGAGGCGCCGATGCGTGCTCACGCGCAAACGCGACGTAGGTCTCCGTGGGATCAACTCCAACGATCTCCGACCGGCTCGTGCGGGCCGCGGCCGTCATCGCGAGAGCGCCTGTACCACAGCCGACGTCGAGCAGCCGGTCTCCGTCAGTGAACCCGGTGAAGTCGAGGAACATCTCCGCCAGTCGCCGGCTCCAGCGGGCCATATATCCTTCGTACGCCTCGGCGGCGCCGAACATACTTACGCTCCTCCGTTGGGTTCGATCACGCCACTCGTGCCCCTCGGCGCCGAACGATACTGCTGTTCAGCGGCGGAGGGGAGAAGGCGCGCAGCGACCGACCCCTCCGTTCGTCTGCAACGGCGGGTTATCCGGCGACCCGGTGCGCTCTGAAGGCGAGAAAGGCCACGGCCGCTCCCGCAAGCAGCCCTAGAAGGCCGAGCAGTCCTTCTCCATGGACGCCGAGAAACACGGTCGAGAACGAAGGTTGAAGTCCGTTTGCCGCGATGGGTACAACGCCACCGGCCAGAGCAGCGGCGGCCACTGCGAGCACGGCGCCATACAAACCCAGTGCAAGGAGTCGGGTTCGCCCAGCCCCTGACATCCCACGGAGAAGGACCGCAGCACGGGCCGACAAGAAGCCGTTCAGAGGACCGGTGACGAGGTTCAGTAGCGCTGACCATTGGAGGCCATAGCTCCAGATAGCCGCCGACAGGACCACGACAGCCGTTCCGAGGATTCTCCTACCGAGGGCGTTCGTCATTCCTGCGTCCGGATAACGACGCCGCTCAGCGGCCGGAGCGAGTAACGCGAGCTCCGGTCCGCTGAAGCGGCTCGTTCGACGACCGCCGCCGCTTGGCGAGGCCTCGATTCGCCGTCCAGGCACGCTTCGCCTTCTGCGGCAACTCGACGGAGACGAAATAGGCAGCCGGGTAGAGATAGTCTTCACCGGATTCGTCGATGACTCGCACGTAGCCGGTAGCCGCCGCGCCCTTGTCGTGCAGCACGCGGTAGACCTTGCGGATCTCAAGATCTTCGGCGCCGCGATTCTCAACGCAGAGAGCGTATCCCTTCTCCCGGGTCGTCATGGCTCAGTCTAGAAACCTCTTGATCTTGTGGCGAACGCGTCCGATTCCATATGCCTCATACCAGTGGATCTCGGCACGCCGCAGCTCGCCGCTGGCGATGCGGACCGTGGCGATCCCTTTGCTGGGCGTGGAGCTGCCGTGGCTGGACGAGGTCGTGCGCGCCCGGCGGCCCGAGCGGCTGCCAGTCGTCCTCACGCGTGACGAGGTGCGCGCGGCGCTCGGGCGGCTCGATGGGCCGGCGCGGCTCATGGCGTGCCTGCTCTACGGCGCGGGTCTTCGCGTACTCGAGTGCTGCAGGCTGCGGGTACAGGAAGAGCAGTGCGCTCAGCGCCTGGTTTTGGGTGGACGCGGCGACGTGACCGTCCACGGCGAGCGACGACAGGAACCGTGCGACCTCCGGCGCGCCCATCTCGGCCGGGTGCCGCTTGCCGTGAAAGAAGATGTATCGCCTGATCCAGCCGACGTATGCGTCCTCGGTGCGGCGGCTGTCGTGGCGAGCGCGGATGGCGTCACGGACACGGTCGAGCAAGCGGGGCTTGGGGTAGGCCGTCGGCGTCTCATGAACGGCGAGCATGGAGGACGATAGCGCGCCGGACCGGCGCAACGCAAGAATGCACGACGGTGATGTCACCGAAAGGTCACACCGCTGAGCGCCGGCGCGGACCGGGGTGGCGGTCCCACGACAGCCGCGGCGCGCCCATACGCCACAGCCTTGCGGAGGTTTCGCGGGCGGTGTATCACGAGTCGGGCGACAAAGAAATCGGAGAGGAGATCATCGTGGCGAACTACATCCCAAGCCCCAGGCAGTGGGTGCGCGAGCAGGTCGAGCTCTACGAGGGCAGTGGCGGGAAGGAAGGCACCACGCTCCGCGACACCGGGCTGCCGGTGATCATCGTGACCCACACCGGCAACAAGACGGGCGCGATTCGCAAGACGCCGCTGATGCGCGTCAAGGACGGCACCAGCTACGTCCTCGTCGGCTCGCTGGGAGGAGCGCCGAAGCACCCGGTCTGGGTCTACAACCTGCGCGCCAACCCCGCCGTGGAGCTTCGCGACCACACCACCGTCCAGACGATGCGGGTCCGCGAGGTCAAGGACGAGGCCGAGCGGGCGCGGCTATGGAAGCTCGCCGTCGCGGCGTATCCGCCGTACGAGGAATACCAGGCGAAGACCACGCGACGGATCCCGGTGTTCATCGCAGAGCCCAAAGGCTAGAGGAGCGCGCAACCGTGAAAGTCGTCGATGCCATCGCCCGCATTCTCAAGATCGAGGGCACGGAATTCCTGAGCGCCTATCCGACGACCGCGGTGATCGAGGCCGCGGCCAAGGCTGACATCCGGCCCGTGCTCTGCCGCCAGGAACGCGTGGGCGTCGGCATCGCCGACGGCTATGCGCGCGTGAAGAACGGCAAGACGCTCGCGGTCTTCTGCATGCAGTACGGCCCCGGGGCCGAGAACGCCTTCCCCGGCGTGGCCACCGCATACTCCGATTCCACGCCGATGCTGCTCCTGCCGCTCGGCCACCCGCGCGACCGTGCCCAGGTCTTCCCCTTGTTCAGCTCGGCGCGCACGTACGCGTCGGTGACCAAGTCCGTCGAGACCATCACCGTGGGCAGCCAGGTCGTGGACGTCATGCGCCGGGCCATCAGCCTGATGCGCATGGGCCGCCCGGGCCCGGCGATGGTCGAGATCCCCGCCGACATCCTGAACGAGGACGTGCCCGAGACGTTGATCGATGCGTACCGCCCGGTCAAGGTGACGTCGGCTGGCGCCAATGTCCGCGACGTCGAGACGGCCGCCCGGGTGCTTCGCGACGCGCGGCGGCCGGTGATTCACGCCGGTCAGGGTGTGCTGTACGCCGAGGCGTCGGATGATCTGCTCGAGCTGGCCGACCTGCTCCAGGCTCCGGTCATGACCACGATGGAAGCCAAGAGCGCGTTCCCCGAGGATCACCCGCTCGCGCTCGGCACCGGTGGCCCGGCCGTGACCGGGCACACCTTGCAATATCTCCGCGAGGCCGACGTGGTCTTCGGCGTCGGATGTAGCTTCACCCGCCACGGGATGGCGGCCAGCATCCCGGCCGGCAAGACGCTCATCCACGCCACCAATGACGAGCGCGACCTCAACAAGAACTACGCCGCCGACTACCCGCTCCTGGGGGACGCGCGACTCGTGCTGCGACAGTTCATCGAGGCCGTCAAGGCCCAGGGAGGCCGGCCTGCCGGACGGGAGAGCGTGCGCGCCGAGCTCGAGCGCGTGCGCGCGGCGTGGCTCGCGGAGTGGACGCCGACGCTCGGCTCGGCGGAGGTCCCGATCAACCCCTATCGGGTCATCGCCGAGTTCATGCGCACGGTCGACCCGCGCGACGCCATCGTCACTCACGACTCGGGGAGCCCGCGCGATCAGCTCCTGCCCTTCTACCGGGCCGTCCCGCCGCGCAGCTATCTCGGCTGGGGCAAGTCACACGCGCTCGGCACCGGGCTCGGCCTCATCATCGGCGCCAAGCTCGCCGCTCCCGACAAGCTCTGCGTCAACTTCATGGGCGACGCCGCCTTCGGCATGACCGGGCTCGATTTCGAGACGGCGGTGCGCTGCGGGATCCCCATTCTCACCGTCGTGCTCAATAACTCGGCCATGGCCATCGAGATCCCGCACCTCGTCGTCTCGCACGACAAGTACGGCGCCCGTGACATCGGCGGGCGCTACGCGGATCTGGGGCGCGCCATGGGCGGCTGGAGCGAGCGGGTCGAGCGGCCCGAGGACATCGCCGGCGCGTTCGCCCGAGCGCGAAAGGCCACCGAGAGCGGCCAGGCGGCGCTGCTCGAGTTCATCACGAGCCAGGAGACGCGCTTCTCCAATCGCGGCGCGTTGCGGTAGAAGGAGCACGGCGACGCGACGGGCGATCTTTCTCGACATCGACGGTGTGCTGGCCCCGATCCGCAGCTGGGATCGCTACGGCGATCTGGACCCAGCGTGCATTCAGGTGCTGAACGAGATCGTGGCGCGCGGCCAAGCCGACGTCATAGTCTCGTCCACCTGGCGGTACGGCAAGACCGTCGCCGAGCTGCAAGAGATGCTGGAAGCGCAGGGGTTCACGGGCAGCGTTGTCGACACGACCCGGACCGGCACGCCCGGCGCCGACCGGGGAGAGGAGATCGCCGCCTGGCTCGCGGAGCATGCCGTGGACGGCTACGTGATCATCGACGATCACGTCGACATGGGCGAGCTACGTAGCCATCTCGTGCAGACGCAGCCGGCCCATCGACTGCAACCAGCCGACGCACCGCGAGTGATCGCGATGCTCATGCGCCCCCACTGACTGGAGGACCCCATGCTGATCGTCGATTCCCAGATCCACCTCTGGCAGAACGGCAAGATGAGCGCCCACCACCGCCAGATTCCAACCTATTCGGTCGACGATGCGCTGGCGGAGATGGTCTCGGCCGGAGTCGATTGCGCGGTGCTCCATCCGCCCAGCGCGCTCGGCGAAGCGGTCAACGTGCTCGCGGTCGAGGCGGCGCGGCGGCACCCCGACACATTCTGCATCCTCGGGCATTTCGATCTCCAGAGCCCGGATCGCGAGACGATCGTCGCGCGTTGGCGCGACCGGCCCGGCATGCTCGGATTCCGATTCACCTTCAACCAGCCGCATCAGAAGGCTTGGTGGACCGACGGCTCGCTCGACTGGTTCTGGGCGGCGTGCGAGAAGGCGGCGCTGCCCGTCGGGCTCCTGGCCGGCGGGAACATGGCGGCGCTGACGAAGATCGCCGAGCGCCACCCGGGTCTGAAGCTGCACATCGATCATCTCGGGCGTCACGGCGGTGGCACCGGGATCACCGACGACGCGGCCTTCGCCGACGTCAAGGACACGCTGGCGGTTGCCAGATATCCCAACGTCGCGATCAAGATGTCGGGCGCGCCGCGGTGCCGGAGGACCGCCTCCAACACGCCAGCACCGAGCTTGGCGATCGACCAAATACGACGGACCCGTACAAGAACATCCACGGCTATCTGCGCCAGATCTTCGAGGCGTTCGGGCCCGAGCGCTCGTTCTGGGGCACCGACATCCCCCGGATGCCGTGCTCGTACCGACAATGCGTGACGATGTTCACCGAGGAGCTGGCGTGGCTGAAGGGCCGCGACCTCGAGCGGGTGATGGGCGGGGCCGTCGTCGACTGGCTCGGCTGGAAGCGCCCGGCCGCCGCCTGATCGCGCAACGGGAGATGGCGGGCCGAGACCGCCGGCGACCTGGCGCTGCTCTCGCGAGTCCTGGACGCCGCGAGCCGCTTCGAGCGCCGTCCTTCCGACGACGAGATGGCCGCGATGCTCGACTCGACGCGGATGACGTCGCTCTTCGGCCTCGCGACTTGAGGGATCGCGAGGCGGGGGAATCAGCCCCCGCCTCGCGTCGGACCTCATTGACCGCCAACATGCAGCAAGCCGCTGTCGAGACTAGTGGATCTGGATGTTGCCCCCGGTCAAGGTGCTTGGCCCGTTCGAGTAGGTATCCGTCGTGATGCCGAAGGTGTCAGCAGTCCCGGGCTCGCTGCAGTCGTCGACATCGACGGTGAAGCGCTCCGTGGCCGTGCCCGTAGACCGGATGACCGCGGCCGTACCAGTGATCGTGGCGTGCTTGCTTCCAGGTGTCAGCGGGCAGGAACTCGCCGGGCTGCTGATAAACAGCCCGTCAACGACTTGAGCCTTTATTCGCACGTCCATCGCGTGGTCGTTGTACTCCAGGTTCCCTGTCGCCGGGCAGCACTTCACCACGAAGCCGAGGGTGGCCTGCGCGTTGGGATCGGCCAGACTAGGGATCAGAGCCGGCACGGACAGGAGGTCCCCAATGGGGGAGAAGACAGGGTCGTCGCCCGGGATCTGGCCACCGCCGGTGACCTTCCCGGGAGTAGACGGCGCGCCGCCGAGGCATGCCCCGCCCGGGGCGGGCATGATGAGCCAAGGGGTGAAGTCGACGTTGGGGCTGACGTTGTCGCCCGAGCCGGGGCCAACCGGGCCTGGCCCGTCGGCCGCACCCCACCAGTTGCACTCGGCGTCCAGGACGCCCATCTGGCCGTTCCTCACGCCGAAACTCGTGTTATTCGTGATGTTGTTGTCGTTGATGTGGATTTCGAGCCCGGTGACATTCCAGAGCGTTATATCTCTGGTATTCACACCCTCGACGTTGTTGGAAATCATGTTGTTCGTGATGAAGATGTGGTGAATATCCGGACTCAGCTGGATCCCGTACACGTTGCAGTTGTTGAAGGTGTTGCCGGAGACGGTGACATGATCGGACGGGACCAGCCCGAACTGACTCCCAAACAGTTGAAGACAAGCGGTCGTGTTATTGCCGTCAAAGGTATTGCTGGAAACAGTTGAGTTGTGAAGGTCGATTTGAAGGTTGAGAGCCCCGTTGGAGATGTTGGAGGCTATATTGGCGAGGTGCAGCACCTGGTTGGTCTTGAACTCAAACCCGGTAATTGAATTTGCGAGAGCCCCAGAAAAGAATATCCCTGTGGTGGCGGCCGCGCCGGAAAAGCGGTCGCCATTGACCTTCAAGTTCGTGTAAGGCCCACCACTCACGTGAAGCGAACGCACGTTGGAGATCAAGTCGTTATTCAGCACGCTCGCATTGCTACCAGGAGCGTCAAGAGTAAGTGCCCGCGTCACGCCCGTTATGATGTTGTTCTCGATCACCGTGCCGGTCGTCGAGCCACTCACGTAGACTCCGAAATCACCGTTGATCGTGAGACCGTCGATCGTGACATTCTGGCCGTTCACCAGGTTGAAGGTCGTCGCACCTGAGCTCACAATGGCTTCTGCGCCACGCGTGCCAGACCAGCTGACGCCCATGTTTGGCCCGAGCAGCGTGAGAGGCCTACCGATTGTTACACTCTCGAGATACGTTCCCGCGGCCACAACGATCGTGGAGCAATTCGAATCGTTGACGGCATCTTGAATCGTTGGGTAGCTTATCGATGGGACAGAGCACGTGGCGGCCTGTGCTGTGCCTTCGCCGAGTGTCAAGACGGCCGCGAAAGCCGCCACGATCGCGAAGGACCCCAGCAACTTCGTCTTTACTTCCATCACACCCTGATTCCCTGCCGCGGCCGCTTTCATGGGAACCTCCTCTACCGATTGTCGAGTCACCGCATCGTGGGCGGGGCCAAAGTGGCCCCGCCCACGCATCGTCCGACGGAAGGGCGCGACCTCTCTGTTAGTTTTTGATCTGGATGTTGCCCCCGATCAGAGTGCTTGGCGGTAAGGGGATTGGCGGGTTCGAGTAAGTATCTGTCTTGATGCCGAAGGTGTCTGCGGTCCCGGGCTCGCCGCAGTCGTCGACATCAACGGTGAAGGCCTCGTCGGTCGTGCCGGTCGACCGAATCACCGCGGCCATACCAGTGAACGTGGCGTGCTTGCCTCCGGCTGGCATGCAG
>Ga0209056_10003414_pt1 | contig 16945 bp, 16 predicted proteins | sample GraSoiAngelo_114_FD_185876 | JGI IMG/M metagenome (GOLD analysis project Ga0209056, IMG submission 185876) | Grasslands soil microbial communities from the Angelo Coastal Reserve, California, USA - 14_0903_13_40cm (SPAdes) (version 2) | ecosystem: Environmental > Terrestrial > Soil > Grasslands... | reverse complement strand
GCTTTCGCGTGCATTACTCGCTCAACACGCCGCGCTTCAAGGACGAGGTGCTGGTGTTCCTCGGCGCGAGCTATTTGCGCGCCCTGGGCAAGTCGCAGCTCTACGGGCTGTCGGCGCGCGGCCTGGCCATCGACCCCGTTTCGCCGTCCGGCGAGGAGTTCCCGCGCTTTACCGAGTTCTGGATCGAAAGGCCGGCGGCGGGCGCCGAGGAGCTGACCATTTACGCGCTGCTCGACTCGCGGCGCGCGAGCGGCGCCTACCGCCTCGTCCTGCAGCCGGGCGAGGAGACGGTGCTCGAGGTGAAAGCCAGGCTCTACCTGCGCGAGAAGCTCGGCAAGCTCGGCATCGCGCCGCTCACCAGCATGTTCTCCTTCGGCGAGAACCAGCGCGCGCAGCGCGAAGACTATCGCCCCGAGGTGCACGATTCCGACGGTCTCGCGCTGCAGGCCGGCGGCGGCGAGTGGCTGTGGCGGCCCCTCGTCAACCCGCGGCGGCCGCTGTTCAGCGCCTTCCCCACCACCAACCCGCGGGGCTTCGGCCTGATGCAGCGCGACCGCGACTTCGGCCATTACGAGGACCTCGAAGCGCGCTACGAGCTGCGGCCGAGCGCGTGGATCGAGCCGAAGGGCAAATGGGGCGCCGGGCGGGTGGAGCTGGTGCAGTCCCCGGCGCCCGACGAGACCAGCGATAACATCGTCGCCTACTGGGTGCCGGAAAACCTGCCGGCGCCCAGGGAGCCCTACGATTTCGAGTACCGGATGCGCTGGCAGAAGGACAGCGACGCGCGCCCGCCGCATGCCTGGGTGGTGCAGACGCGCCGCGGCCATGGCTTCCTGCGCAAGGGCGACACCTCGATCGCCCTGTTCGTCGACTTCGCCGGCCCCGCGCTGCGCAAGCTCGGTCGCGATGCCAAGGTGGAGGCGGTGGTGAGCGCGGATTCGAACGCCCAGATCGTCGAGCGCGAGATTTACCGGCACGACGTGACCGGCGGCTGGCGCATGGCGTTGCGCGTGCGCCGCCTGGACGAGGGCAAGCCGGTCGAACTACGCGGTTTCCTGCGCAGCGGAAACCGGGCCCTCTCGGAAACCTGGAGCTATCTCCTGCCCCCGAACTAGCCGGGGAAAGCCAAACCGGATCGCGTTACTTGTGGCTGTTGATCCAGTCCAGCACGTCGGCGTTGTCCAGCCGGTAGCCGAAATCGGTGCCGCGGCAGAGCGCGTTCAGGCCGAAGGACGTGACTGCCACGATGACGTCGGACCTGGAATCGCCCAGGAACACCGGCCCGCCCGAGTCGCCCGAGCACGTGCCGCCGCGCCCGTCGCCGTTGCCCTGGGTTTGCAAGTTGTAGCCGTCGGTGAGCGCGCTATTGAGGTTCACCAGCGTGGATTGCGCCATCAACCGCTCGCGAAAAGAAATGTTGGAAAGCGCGGAATGATCCTGCACGCGCAGGCTCAGGCCATAGCCGCTGACCGTGAACACGGTGCCCTTCGTGCCGCGCGCGGTGCCCAGCCCATCGAGCAGCCCGGCCGTGGGCAGCTTGCCGTACCTCGGCATGGCGATCGCTTGATCGAGGGTCACGAGACCGACATCGTGAATGTTGGGAAACCCGGCGAAATTGGCGAAGCCGTAGTTGTAGATGCGGCTCGACGTTGCGCACATGACCCCCAGCGTGCCGTCCGCGCAGGTGTCGGGATAACCGGTGACAGGGTCGTGCTGCGTGGCCGGATCGAAGTGCACGCCGGCGTCCTGCTGGAAATACACGCGCGCGGAAGCGGCGCCCTCGGCGGTGTCGGCGCAGTGCCCGGCGGTCAGCAGCTTGGTCGGGCTGACGAGCGAGCCGCTGCAGCGCCAGATGAACTGGCCGTTGGCGTCATAGAAGACGACCAGGCCGACATAGGGATGAACGGTGTCTTTCACCCAATTGCCGGTGATGGCGAAGGCCGGAGTCGCGATGACGGCAAGCGCGGCCAGAATGACTGCTGCCATGGCTTTACCCATTTTCTTACCCCCTCAGAGTGGCGTGCTTTGAGCGACCAGTATAAGCAAAATCGGGCTCTGACCCCGATTCTTGCCGTTACGGGATCGGGACGGCGGACAGGAGCTGGGCGCCGACGTCGATGCGGCGCGCGGAGTCGTGCGCGGGGCGCAGGCGGTGGGCGGCGACGCCGGCGAGGATCGCCTGGACGTCCTCGGGAATCACCTGGTCGCGGCCCTCGAGCAGCGCCCAGGCGCGCGCCGAATGCACCAGCGCTAGCGCGGCGCGCGGCGACAGGCCGGCGACGTAATCCGGCGAGCGCCGCGTGTACTCGACGATCGCCTGCACGTAGTCGAGCAGCGCCGGCGCGACGTGGATGCGCTGCACGCTCGCCTGCAGCTCCATCAGCTCGGCGGGCGACATGCACGGGTCGAGCGTCGCGAGCAGGTCGCGCCGGTCGGTTCCCGAGAGCAGCGCGCGCTCGGCGTCGCGGTCGGGATAGCCGAGCTCGATGCGCATCATGAAGCGGTCGAGCTGCGACTCGGGCAGCGGGAAGGTGCCGACCTGCTCGGAGGGATTCTGCGTGGCGATGACGTAGAACGGCTCGGGCAGCTTGCGCGTCTCGCCCTCGGCGGTGACCTGGTGCTCTTCCATCGCCTCGAGCAGCGCCGACTGCGTTTTCGGCGTGGCGCGGTTGACTTCGTCGGCGAGGATCACCTGCGCGAAGATCGGGCCGGGGTGGAACTTGAAGCCGCCGCTGTCGCGCTCGTAGATCGACACGCCGAGGATGTCCGCGGGCAGCATGTCGCTGGTGAACTGGATGCGCTGGAACTGCAGGCCGAGCGATTTCGCGAGCACGTGCGCCAGCGTGGTCTTGCCGACTCCCGGCAGGTCCTCGATCAGCAGGTGGCCGCGCGCGAGCAGGCAGGCCAGCGCCAGCCTGACTTGTGTCTCTTTGCCGAGGATGATCTGGCCGGCCGCCTCGATCGCGCGATCGATCGGCGCCCGGGCAGCGCTTTGCGGCTGGAACTCGGCCTTCAGGAGCATGCGCTGAGTGTACACGCGATGGGATATGATGAATTGTGATGCGCGCGGCATTTGTCACACACGCCGATTGTCTCAAGCATGAGATGGGCGCCAGTCATCCCGAGCGCCCGGCGCGGCTCGCGGCGATCGAGGACCAGCTGATCTCCTCCGGAATCGGCCAGCACCTGGAGCGCTACGATGCGCCGCTCGCCACCGACGAGCAGCTCGCGCGCGTGCATCCGATCGAATACGTGCAGGCGATCCGCGAGGTCGCGCCGCGCGAGGGAACGATCCACCTCGACCCGGACACGGCGATGAACCCCTGGAGCCTGCAGGCGGCGCTGCGCGCGGCGGGCGCCGCGGTCCTCGCCACGGATCTGGTTCTGCAAAAAAAGGCCTCTTCCGCTTTCTGCAGCGTGCGGCCCCCCGGGCATCACGCCTGCCGCGCGCGGCCGATGGGATTTTGCATCTTCAACAACGTCGCGATCGCTGCGAGGCACGCAGTCCAGGCGCACGGCCTGCAGCGGGTGGCGATCGTCGACTTCGACGTGCATCACGGCAACGGCACCGAGGACATCTTCGAGGACGACGAGCACGTGCTGATGACCTCGACCTTCCAGCATCCGTTCTACCCGTACAGCGGCACCGAGAGCCCGGCGCCGAACATGGTCAACATCCCGCTCGCCGCCGGCGCGGGCTCGAGGCAGTTCCGCGACGCGGTGAACGAAGCCTGGATTCCAGCCTTGAATCGCTTCAGACCCGAGCTGATCCTGTTTTCCGCCGGCTTCGATGCGCACGCCGAGGACGAGATGGCGATGCTGCGCTTTAGCGACGCCGACTACGCCTGGGTGACCGAACGGATGAAGGAAGTGGCGGACCGCTACGCTGAGGGAAGGATGGTCTCGATGCTCGAAGGCGGCTACGCCCTTAGCGCGCTCGGCCGCAGCGTGGTGCAGCACCTGCGGGTGATGGCTGGGCTCAACGCGTAACTAAAATCGGGGTCAGAGCCCGATTATTCTTTCTCGATGCGTGATTTCTCTGCCGGATCGCGGAACCCAATCTGCCAATGCGAACCGTCGCAGAACGGCTTGTTCCTCGAAGCGCCGCAGCGGCACAACGTGTAGTGCTCTTTCGATGCGCCCTCGCCGAAGGTCACGCCGAGCAGCTCGATCCCGCCGGTGATCGCGTAGGGCCCGTCGTTGGTCACCGTGACCGCCGGCTCGCGTTCCTGGTCGCGGTGCTCGACGTTCTCTACCGAGTAGCTCAGCGCACCCGAGGGGCATTTCTTGATCGTCTCGATGATCTCCTCGGCGCTCGCGCCATCGGCGTCGATCCAGGGCTCCGCGCGCATCCGGAAGACCGATTTCAGGCGGTCGGTGCAGAAGCCGGCGTGGGAGCAGATGCCGCGGTTGTCGTGGATGGTGATGCGCTTGCCGGCGTAGCTCTCGCGGCGATTCGGAGTCGCGTTCCCGCTCCTTTGGTCCTTGAACCCGATCAAGCTGTGCGTCCCGTCGCAGAACGGCTTGTTCCTTGAGCCGCCGCAGCGGCACAGCGCCACGCCCCGCACCGTGGCGCACGGCTCGCCGTTGGCGCGGCGCAGGTTCGGCACCGGCGCCGCGGTCATGTCGTTGAGAAGGTAATACGGCCCGTTGGGCAGGCAGGCGATCTTCGGTGTCTGATTCATAAGGGCCGTCGTCCGAAACGTCATTCTCCATCAGATCTCCAATAAATCCCTGCCGACGATGACAGAGCCTCGGAAGTGCACGCGGGCGGCATCGATCCACATCTGGTCGGTGATTGCAGGATCGTCGGCGGGGACGAGATGAGACAGCACCAGGAGCTTGACGCCGGCCGCTTGCGCAACCCGCCCGGCGTCCTCTGCCGTGGTGTGGTGCGACAGGATGCTCTGCTTGAGGGAGGCCGCATTGGGGACGCGAGCGACCAGGCGATCGACGCCCGGCACATAGAGAGCGTCGTGGACGAGAACGTCTGCGCCCTGCGCAAGCTTGACGAGATTGTCGGACGGCGCGGTATCGCCGGAGATGACAATCGAGCGGTCGGCCGCGTCGAACCGGTAGCCGAACGATGGCACGACGGGCGGATGGTGGACCAGCGCCGCCGTCACCTTCACGTTTTCGTCCTGCATGACGGCGCCGCCCTGAGTGAATTCGTGGACCTGGACCAGCGGAGCGAGCGGCACCCGGCCCTCGTCGGCGATGCGCGTGTTGATGTCATACGCGTTCATCTCGAAGAACAGCCTGGTCATTTTCTCGAGAGGCGGAGGCCCCCACGTGTCGACCCGCGTTCGCAGCCCGGCGGTCCACGCCAACAAGAGCAAATTGCCGTAATCGGCGTTGTGGTCCGAATGGTGGTGGGTGATGAAGACGTGCCGCAGCCGGGTCAGCGGCACGCCGGCGAAAACGAGCTGGCGGGCGACGCCGTTGCCGCAATCGATCACGTACGCCACGTCGTTCGAGACGATGACCTGCGCCGGCGCCGAGCTGGCCTTCCGCGGCCGCGGCCCGCCGCCGGTGCCAAGGAGGATGAGTTTTGTCTTCGCGCCTTGCGCCGCGGCGCGACGCGGCAGCCATGCCGCAGCGGCGAATGCAGCGGCACTGGCGATGAATGCGCGTCGGCTTTGCGCCCTCATGAAAATAACACCAGGGCCAGGGCAATGGCGCCGGGAACTGCCTGTACCCAAAGGATCTTCCGATTGGCCGTGAGAGCACCGAATATGCCGGCGAGAGTAATGCAGGCGAGAAAGAAAATCTTGATTGGATCTCCGCTGGCGCCGAGGGCAAGACCCCATACCAGTCCTGCCGCGAGAAAGCCGTTGTACAGGCCCTGATTCGCGGCCAGGGCTTTGGATGCCGCAGCAAACTCGGGAGTAAGGCCGAAAGTTCGCAGGCCGCGAGGTTTGTCCCAGAGGAACATCTCCAGAACGAGAAAATAAACATGCAGAAGAGCGACCACGGCAACAACGATATTCGCGACTGTCGTCATATCGGGTCCAACCCCTTGACCTTCATGACTGCCACGGCTTCAGGCGATTGCAGGTACTTGATCAGCGCTCTCGCGGCATCCGCTTGATGGGCTGCCGACGGGATCGCGGCCGCGAAGGTCGTAACGCTTTGCAGGTCGCCGGGCAGCGGGCCGAGCAGTTCGACACCCGCGACCGACATCAGCTCCCCGATCTGCTGCACGGCCATCTCGGTTTCTCCGGCGGCGAGCAGGCGCGCCGTAAACCCGCCTTCCGGGGGAAATTTGGTTTTGGCCTTCATTTCTTCGGCGATGCCCAGGCGCTCGAGCACCTTGGCGAAGTGAACGCCGCTTGCCCCACCGAAAGCCGGGTTGGAGTAGCTGACGGATTTGGCGGCGATGAGCGCGCGCTTCAACGCGTCGGGTGTGGAAATATCCGGCTTCGGCGCCCCTTTGCGCACCGCTATGCCGACGCTCGAGCGTGCAAGGCTAATATCCGAGCCCGGCGCAACCTTGCCGGCTTTGATCAAGGCGTCGATACCGGTGCGAGGCGCCAGCAGCAAGTCCGCAGCCTCGCCCTCCTGCACGCGTTTCACCATGGCGACGCCGAGGCCGAATGTGATACTCACCTTGTGGCCGCTCGCTTTCTCGAATCGCGGCGCCAGGTCTTCCATCACGCTTTGCAGGGCGATCGTTGCGAGCCCCTTGATCTCAGCTGCGCTCGCTCCTGCCGGCATGCCGCCGAGCGCCAGAGCGATGGAGCCGAATACAACTCGAACAGATGCATTTTTCATCGTATTCCTCGGTTTCTATTCGTTGGCGAACGCCGCGCTTCGTTCAGCGCTGCGAGGAGGCACATGAAACCAGAACTCTATCTCTGACGTTTCCACGTCGAAACGCGCTGCATGCGTTGCTTTCGCACGGACGTGATACCACTCGCCGGCGCGGTAGCGGGTCTCTCGGCCATCAAGGGTCAGGATGAGTTCGCCCTGGGTAATGACGCCGACATTCTCGGTATCGTGACTGTGCGGCGGTATGACAGTGCCCTTGGGGTAGGAGGCAAACAAGACATCGCAGTTCTTCGCCTCCAATTTGAACGCGTCGAAAGGCCCGTCAAATGGCGGAAGCTCACGCAGCAGTTTCGGAAAATGCGCCATGTCTCGTTCTGTCGCAGTTAACGGAAGGGTTAGGGCTAGTTGAGTGGCGTGAGACGCTTCTCATAGCAAACACTCGTCGGGTCGTTCGCATGCTCGCCGAATGGCGCAATGCGTTGAAAGCCAAACGACTCGTACAGCTCCATGGCAGATAACTGGCGGTTGCCGGTTTCGATCCGCAGGACAGCGTAGTGAAGGTCCGAGGCGGCTCGTTGTAGATGCGCCAGTAGAGCGCGCGCAACGCCGGAGCGACGGTGGGCCTGCAGCACGTACATGCGGCGCACTTCAGCGGTTGCTCCGTTGAGCGGCCGCAAGGCACCGCAGCCGACAGGCGTGCCGGCGAGGAAAGCAACGAAGTATGCCGCCCTCTCTTGCAGCGGTGGGTTGGTCGGCATTGGAGCGCCGGGCGCGGTGAGCTCGGGATAGAGCGACCGGGTTTCCAGTGCGGCCTCTCGCAGAAGCGACATAGCCTCGGGACCCTGCGGGTCTACTTCCTCGATGACCAGCGTTCCACTCACCCGAGCCCTAGACGTTTGAGATAAGCGGCGCCTCGGGCGTCCGCTAGATTGTTATGCCGTTCTCTGGAAGCGAACGACCAGCTCCGGTCCGACGCCATAAGCCTCACCCGCGTACCCGCCCCAGCGATCGATGATTCGGAAACCATGATTGGCGATGAGTCTGCTGAACTCGTCCGGATAGTAGCAACGCATCGGTATCCTGAGAACTGCTTCGTCAACCAGGGCCTCGTGCTGGTACCGCCGCCAGATGAGTTCAGGATAGAGAATCAGGTGGTCGGGGGCGATGTGAGAACGCCTGTCGTGACAGGTAACTCGACCGCCCTCGACCGCGACCTGCCAGCAGAAGGTCTCTTGGTTCGTGACCCAATCCCGGCGCAGCTTCTCGGCATCCCATTTCGGCCTGAAGACGTTCAAGACACACGTACCGCCGGACGACAAATGGGTGTGTAGGCAACGAAAAAGTCCGTGAAGCTGGGAATCGGTGTCGAGATTTTGCAGCACGCGGTATGGAGCGATGACCAAATCGAAAGTACGCCCGAGGTTGAAATCGCAGATGTCGCCGACGGCAACAGCGGCTTTAGTGCCCGGAATGTGCGCCCGTCGCAACTTGTCGCGGCATACGGCGAGCATCGCTTCGGACAGGTCGATGCCTTGGATGTAACCACAGCGTTGCGCGAGGGGTAGAAGCACGCGGCCCGTACCGCAACCGAGCTCCAGAATTGATGCCTCGGGCGAGGGAACGAGAGCGGTGTAGAACCCGACATCGGTCGGCACTTCCGGATTGAGGTCGTAGTACTGGGCTACGTTGGCTCGGATGTCGCTTGTCACGTAACGATATTCAGTCCTGCGCAGCCCTTCGTAGGATTAGAGCGCAGGCGGAACCTCTGGTCGATCGCGGGGAACCAACGACAGGAACTCTTCGATGGCTCCGCCGGCGAGTGGCTTGACCATGACGCGCACCGTGTTCGTCAGCTTTCCCATTTGCATGCCCTCGCGGGTTCGAGTCTGGATGTAGCCAAGCGACTCCCAGTAGCGCTCCGCCCGGGTATTGCCCCGAACCACGCCAAGACGCAGCCACTTCGCGCCGTTATCCCTTGCCCAACGTTCGATTCCCTCGTGCAGCGCCTGCGCATCGCCCGTCCCATGGCGAGCAGTAGCGACGATGAACAGGCCAATGTGCCACACGTCCTTCGCGAGAAGGTCGGTGACGACATTCGCCATTGCGACAAGCGAACCGGCTTCATCTACGTAGCCGACAAGCCACTTCTTGGTGAAGCTCCACCCCGCAGGCAGTTCACCGTGGATCGCTTCGTGCGCCTCCTGCGGGCCGGGCGGCTCACCATACGCAGCGACAAAGTACTCCGGGTTCTCCTCGAAGAAGCGTTGCAGGAGCGGTTCATCCTCGGGCGTGAGCTCGATCGTGCGGAGGGTCGGGATAGGCGACGGTGGAAGCTGTACTCGTGATAACAGTATTTTCCCATCGCCAAGAACGCGCTGCCTGAGCGCCTCCTCCTTTTCGGTAGAAGGCTGATCGAACTTCCTGGCCGACCAGAATTGTGGTGAGATTTGCCGCCCACACTCAAGGTAAAGCGGATAGGTTTCGTTTAGGAGTGCTTCCTGCGTCTGCGACGATATTTCACTCTCGGTGATTACGAGAAGGTCAATGTCCGAATTCATTGGCATGTGCGCTGGCCACATATCCCCGCGCGCAAAAGATCCGAACAGCCACACTACTCGAAGATTGTCTCCAAGTGTGTTTCGAAGAAGTGAAAGATATCGCTCCGCACAGGATCTCTCTACTTCTTGAAGATTCACTAGCGGGTCCGACATCGCTTTGCGGCTTCTAAGTGAGGAGATCCGCCTGCTGCGGCGGGTAGGTGATTGAGGTGCCTTCGACCCTGGCAAAGGGGGTCAGCTTGTGCGCGGAGGCGCGGGTCGGGCTCATGATGTCCTCGGCCTGGATGCCGCGCACGAGCAGGGCATCGGCGATGAGCGAGCGATGGCAGCGCCAAGGCAGGGCCTCGGCGCACATCAGGGCAAGGCGGTCCTCGCGCGCAAGCAGGATCAGCTCCTCGAGATTCTTCTCGAACTCCGGCGTTTGCATGTAATCGGCATAGCCGCGAAAGGAGGCGTTGCGCCATCCGCTGTTGATCGAATCGCGCCTGGCATGCCGCAGGCCGCCGAGCCCCGGCATGTGAACGTAGCCGATGCCGGCTTTTTTCAGCGACCTCGGCAGCGATGTCTTGTTGAACTGCGGGTTGCGCGCGGAGCGCGGCACCGTGCGCACGTCGACCACGCGCGTGACGCCGTGCGCGCGAAGCAGCTCGATGAACTCGTCGATCGGACGCGTGGAATGGCCGACGGTCAGGACAGGCATTGCTTCCCTACCGGCTCATGCCGCGATTCTGACTTTCTCGGCCTCGTGCAGCAGGGTGAAGTTGTGGTGCGAGGAGCGGCGGTAGGCCGGGTCGTAGTGCTCGACCAGGAGCCGCTCGACGAACTCGCGCCAGGCGCCGCGCGCGGCGAGGGCTTTCCATTCGGCGACTCTCTCGCGGCCGTGCAGGCCGACGAGGCAGTCGAGCTGCGTGTTGAGCGCGCTCGTGTCCTCGAGGAAGTGCCGGTACTCCTCGAGGAGCAGGGTGACCCGGGTCTCGAGGTCGGTTTCGAGCAGGATGCACGGCGAGGCGCGCATGCGGCGAATGAGCGCCTCGGGTACCTGGACCTGGCCGATCTTGCGGCTCTCGCCTTCGACGTAGACGGTACGAGCGGGATCGAGCGCCGAAAGCGCGGCGAGGAGCTGGCTCTCGAACCATTTCTGCGAGGGCTGCGGGCGATCGGGGAGGTTGCCCAGAACCGAGCCGCGATGCGCGGCGAGCTCCTCCAGGTCGAGTGCCTGTTCGCCCGAGCGCTGCAGGTTCTTGAGGTAGCGGCTCTTGCCGCTTCCCGTCGGGCCGTGGATCACGACGAACCGGAAGTGATGGGGGAGTCGCTGCAATTCCTGCACCACCCATCTTCTGTAAGCCCGGTAGCCGCCCTCGAGGGTCTTTGCGTCCCAGCCGATCTCGCGCAGGATGTGCGCCATCGCGCCCGAGCGCTGGCCGCCGCGCCAGCAGTAGACGAGCGGGCGCCAACGGCTGTCCTTGCCGCGGAACAGCGTCTCGACGTGCCGCGCGACGTTCTTCGCGAGCAGCGCGGCGCCGAGCTTGCGCGCGTCGAACGGCGAGACCTGCTTGTAGAGAGTACCCACCGTGGCGCGCTCGGCGTCGTCCAGAACTGGCGCCGAGACCGCGCCGGGGATGTGGTCTTCGGCGTATTCTGCGGGCGAGCGGGCGTCCACGATCGAGTCGAATTGCGTGAACAGCGACGCTGAAACGGGCACGGAAGGTTTCACCCTTAAAATTCTAACCCCATGAATGCTCCAGAGAAGATTCGCCTGACCGAGTTCAGCCACGGCGGCGGCTGCGGCTGCAAGATCGCGCCCGCGGTGCTGACTGAGATTCTCGCTTCGACGCCGATTCGAGGATTGCCGAAAGAGCTGCTCGTCGGCACCGAGACCGCCGACGATGCCGCGGTCTACCGCCTGAACGACAGCCAGGCGCTCGTCGCCACCACCGATTTCTTCACGCCGATCGTCGACGACCCGTACGACTTCGGGCGCATCGCGGCCACCAATGCGCTCTCCGACGTCTACGCGATGGGCGCGCGGCCGATCTTCGCGCTCGCCATCGTCGGCATGCCGCTCGAGAAGCTGCCGGTGTCGGTGATCCGCCGCATTCTCGAAGGCGGCCAGGCGGTGTGCGCGCAGGCGGGCATCCCGATCGCCGGCGGGCATTCGATCGACGTGCTCGAGCCGATCTACGGCCTGGTCGCGCTCGGGCTGGTTCATCCGGACAAGGTGAAGAAAAACAGCTCCGCCAAGGCGGGGGACTCATTGATCCTGGGCAAGCCGCTGGGCATCGGCATCCTCTCGGCGGCGCTGAAGAAGGGCAAGCTCTCCGAAGAAGGCTACGCGCGGATGGTGGAATGGACCACCAGGCTCAACACGCCGGGCGAAGCGCTGGCCGAGATGCAAGCCGTGCATGCCCTGACGGACGTCACCGGCTTCGGCCTCGCAGGCCACCTGCTCGAGATCCTGCGCGGCTCCAGGCTCTCCGGCGAAGTGAACTTCGATGCGCTGCCGGTGATCCCCGAGGCCCTGGAGCGGGCGAAGCAGGGCATCGCCACCGGCGCCTCCGAGCGCAACTGGAAAGGCTACGGCCACGAAGTCCAGCTTCCCGCCGGGTTCCCCGATTGGAAGAAGAAGCTCCTCACCGACCCGCAGACGAGCGGCGGATTGCTGGTGGCGACTTCTTCCGAAGCCCAGGTGCTGGAGATCTTCAAAAAGCAGGGCTTTGAGGCGAGGACCATCGGGCGCCTGAGCGTCGGCCCGGCCCGGCTCACGGTGACTTGAGCAGCGGCCGCAGCCTCGTCCAGACGCGTTCCAGGATGAGCGGCTGCGCCTCGACGCTCGGGTGGATGCGGTCGGGCTGGAACAAATCGGGCTTTTTGACGACGTCCTCCAGAAAGAACGGCACCAGCGCGGTCTGGTAGCGCTTCGCCAGCTCGCCGAAGGCGGCTTCGAAGGCCTGCGTGTAGTCCGGCCCGTAATTCGGCGGCAGCCTCATGCCGAGGATCAATACTCTTGCGCCGGCCTGCTGACTTTGCTCGATCATGGCGCCGAGGTTTTTCTTCATCTGCGCCACCGGCAGGCCGCGCAGGCCGTCGTTCGCGCCGAGCTCGAGGATCAGGATCGCCGGGCGGTGGCGCTCCAGCGCCGGCTTGATGCGCGCCAGGCCCCCGCTGGTCGTCTCCCCGGAGATGCTCGCGTTGACGACGCTATAATCTGGGCGCTCGCGCTTGAGGCGCTCGCCAAGCAGCGCCACCCAGCCGCGCGCCTGGCTGATGCCGTAAGCCGCCGACAAGCTGTCCCCGTAGACCAGAATCGATCTCCCAGCGGCCTGGGCGCTGCATGCGAAAACCATGAACAACAAGAACGTTCTGACGGCGAAGGGCATCGGCAAGGTGGTGAAGAGCGGCGCGAGCGATCTCGTCATTCTGCGGGACATCGACCTGGAAATCACGCGCGGCGAGGCGGTGGCGGTGATCGGCGCCTCCGGCTCGGGCAAGTCGACGCTGCTCGCGATTCTCGCCGGCCTCGACACGCCGAGCGCCGGCCGGGTCGAGATCGACGGCGCAGATCTCTTCGCGCTGGACGAGGACGCGCGCGCGAGGCTGCGCGCAATGCAGGTCGGCTTCGTGTTCCAGTCGTTCCAGCTCCTGCCAGGCTACACGGCCCTCGAGAACGTGATGTTGCCGCTGGAGCTGGCAGACCACCCGGAAGCCGAAAGGCTTTCCAGTGAAATACTCGACAGGGTAGGTCTTGGTGAACGGCTCGATCACTATCCGAAGCATCTCTCGGGCGGCGAGCAGCAGCGCGTCGCGCTGGCGCGCGCTTTCGTGGTGCGGCCCAAGCTGCTCCTCGCCGACGAGCCGACCGGCAGCCTCGATGCCGACTCGGGCGCCGGCGTGATCCGCCTGCTCTTCGACCTGAACCGCGAATACGGCACGACGCTCGTCATCGTGACGCACGACGAGAGCCTCGCCGGGCGCTGCGGCCGCATGCTGCGGCTCGCCGCCGGGCGCATCGTCGCGTGAGCCAGGCCCTGCGCATGCTGGGGCGCGACTGGCGCGCCGGAGAGCTGCGCGTGCTCGCCGCGGCCCTGGTGATCGCGGTGGCGAGCGTCACGAGCGTCGCGTTCTTCGGCGACCGCGTGAGCCAGGCGCTCCTGCGCGATGCGCATCAGCTGCTCGGCGCCGACCTGGCGCTGCAGTCCGATCATCCGTGGAAAGCCCAGGTGGCCGAGCAAATCACGGGCGAGGGCCTGCAGCTCGCCCGGGCGGCGAATTTCATCAGCATGGCCTTTCACGGCGACAGGAACGCCCTCGCCGGCGTCAAGGGAGTGACCGAAAACTACCCGCTGCGCGGCAAGCTTCGAATAGCGCCCGATGTGCCGGTAGAGCGCGGGCCGGCGCGCGGCACCGTATGGCTGGAAGAACGCCTGATCTCCTCGCTGAACGCGCCGGTCGGCTCGCGCATCCGCCTGGGCCGAGCGGACTTCGAGGTCGCCGCCGTGCTGACGCTCGAGCCCGAGCGCAGCGCCAATTTCTTCAACATCGCGCCGCGCTTGATGATGAACCTCGCCGACGTGCCGGCGACCGGGCTGATTCAGACCGGCAGCCGGGTCTGGTACTACCTCTACGCTGCGGGTGAACCCAAGGCAATTCAACAACTAGAAACTTTTATCTCTCAGAAGCTCGAAAGAGGCCAGAGAGTCGACAACCTGGAAAGCGGCCGGCCGGAAGTGCGCGCCTCGATCGAGCGCGCGCGGCGCTTCCTCGCGCTGACGGCGCTTCTCGCGGCGGTCCTCGCCGGGGTGGCGATCGCGCTCGGCACGCGCCGCTTCGTAGAGCGCCATCTCGACGGCTGCGCCGTGATGCGCTGCCTGGGGGCGACGCAGCGCCGGCTGGTCGCGCTTTACGGTTTCGAGTTCGCTCTGCTGGGCATCGCTGCCTGCGCGGTCGGGGTCGTGCTTGGCTACGCCGCGCAGCTCGGCATCGCGGCTTTCCTCGCCGGGCTGCTGCAGGCGGAGCTGCCGCCGCCTGGCCTGCTGCCCGCCCTGCAGGGATTTCTCGTGGGGCTGGTGCTGCTCCTCGGCTTCGCGCTGCCGCCGCTGCTGCAGCTGAAGAACGTGCCGGCGGTGCGAGTGATCCGGCGCGAGGGCGGAGCGCCGAAGGGAAGCGCGCTGGCCGCCTATGCGCTGGGGATGGCCGTACTGGCTGCGCTGCTGATATGGCAGGCGGGCGACCTCACGCTGGGCGGCTACGTGGTGGGCGGATTTGCTGGTGCCGTGCTGGTGTTTTTTGCTCTCTCGTGGTTTTTTCTCCGGCTCCTTACAAATCGTTCGTTACTGAAATTTGTCAAGAACAGAAGCGTTCGGTATGGATTAGCCAATCTGAAGCGCCATGCGCGCGGCAACGCGGTGCAGGTGGCGAGCCTTGCGCTCGGACTCACTGCCGTGCTGCTCCTGACCTTCACGCGCCACGACCTGGTCGAGGCCTGGCGCCGCAGCGCGCCGCCGGATGCGCCCAACCGCTTCCTGCTCGGCGTGCAGCCCGACCAGCTCTCGCAGGTGAAGCAATTCCTCGAGGAAAAAAGAATCGGCAAAGCTGATCTCTATCCCATGGTGCGGGGGCGGGTTGTCGCGCTGAACGGCAAGCCGGTGAGCGAGGCCGACTACGCCGAGGAGCGCGCGCGGCGCCTGATCGAGCGCGAGTTCAACCTCTCTTATATGGATTCCCTGCCCGGGCATAATCAAATCGTTGCCGGCAGGTGGCTGGATCTGAATCGAGATGAAATCTCGGTCGAGGAGGGGATCGCCCGCACGCTCGGCTGGAAGCTCGGCGACGAATTGACCATCAACGTCGGCGGCGAGTCGTTCAGCGCGCGCATCACGTCGCTGCGCAAGCTGCGCTGGGATTCGATGAAGGTGAATTTCTTCGTCATCGCGCCGCCGCGGCTGCTCGCGCCCTATCCCGCCAGCTTCATCAGCGCCTTCCGCGTCGAGCCGGGAGGCGAACAGGCTCTGAACGAGCTCGCCGCGCGTTTCCCCAACCTCACTATCGTGGATGTGGGCGCCGCCGTGCGGCAGGCGCAGGCGGTGATCGACTCGCTGATCACCGCGGTGGAGATCGTGTTCCTGTTCGCGCTGCTCGGCGGGCTGCTGGTGCTCTACTCCGCGCTCGTGGCCACCGAAGACGAGCGCAGACGCGAGGCGGCCGTGATGCGCGTCTACGGCGCCTCGCGCGCGCAGGTGACCGGCGCGCAGCGCGCCGAGTTCCTCGCCATGGGCGCCATCGCGGGCCTGCTCGCCACGCTCGGCGCCGCGGCGATCGGCCAGCTGCTGGCGCGGCGCGTGTTCGAGCTCGACCTGCCTCCCAGCCTCGCGCTGTGGATCGCCGGCCCGCTCGCCGGCATCGCGCTGCTCTCGCTCAACGCGTGGCTGTCCTCGCGCAAGGTGCTGCGCGTCTCGCCGGCGCTGACCCTGCGCGATTCGGTGTAAGGTACATGTGGTGAACGAGCTTTTATTACTGCTGATTCTCGCGGTGTCGATCGCCCTTCTGGCGCTCTTGGCAATGTTGATTTCCAGGGAAAAAACTTCGGCGCGCGAAGCGAGGGACGAGCTGGCCCGTACCATTTCCCTGTTCGGGCAAAACATCGCCGGCCAGTTCGAGACGCTGCGCGGGGCGGTGGAGCAGCGCCTGGAGCGCATCCAGCAGGACAACTCGGCCAAGCTCGAGCAGATGCGCCAGACCGTCGACGAGAAGCTGCACACCACGCTCGAGAAGCGCCTGTCGGAGTCATTCAAGCTGGTCTCCGAGCGGCTCGAGCTGGTGCACAAGGGCTTGGGCGAGATGCAGACGCTCGCCGCCGGGGTCGGTGACCTGAAGAGGGTCCTCGCCAACGTGAAGACCCGCGGCGTGATGGGCGAAGTGCAGCTCGCGGCGCTCCTCGAGCAGATACTGACCCCAGAGCAGTACGAAACCAACGTCGCCACCCGGCCCGGCTCGCGCGAGCGGGTCGAATTCGCGATCAAGCTTCCCGGCCACGACCCCGACACCGGCACGGTATGGCTGCCGATCGACGCCAAGTTCCCGCTTGAGGACTACCAGAGGCTGCAGGATGCCCGGGAAGCTGCCGACCCGGCCGCGATGGAGGCTGCGGCGAAGGCGCTGGAGGTGCGGGTCAGGTTGGAAGCCAGGTCGATCGCCGAGAAGTACGTCGAGCCACCGGCCACCACCGATTTCGCGCTCCTGTACCTGCCGTTCGAAGGCCTTTACGCCGAAGTCCTTCGTCAGCCGGGCCTCTTCGAGCAGCTGCAGCGCGACTGCCGGGTCACGGTGTGCGGGCCGACCACCCTCAGCGCGCTGCTGAACAGCCTGCAGATGGGTTTCCGCACCCTTGCCATCGAGCGCCGTACTTCCGAGGTGTGGCAGGTGCTGGCCGCGGTGAAGAGCGAGTTCGGCAAGTTCGCCGAAGTACTAGCCAGCACCAAGCGCCAGCTGCAAGCGGTGGCGAACTCGATCGATCAGGCCGAGACGCGCACCCGCCAGATCGAGCGCAAGCTGAAGGACGTCGAAGCGCTGCCGGAACCCGAGGAGCAGCCGGCCGCGAACGTAGTCCGCTTGCCGCAGGA
>Ga0209056_10003411_pt1 | contig 16957 bp, 14 predicted proteins | sample GraSoiAngelo_114_FD_185876 | JGI IMG/M metagenome (GOLD analysis project Ga0209056, IMG submission 185876) | Grasslands soil microbial communities from the Angelo Coastal Reserve, California, USA - 14_0903_13_40cm (SPAdes) (version 2) | ecosystem: Environmental > Terrestrial > Soil > Grasslands... | reverse complement strand
GGCGCGGAAGCACGCGTCGACCCCAGCGCGAATGCGCTCGGCGTCGAGGCCGGCGGCGGTCATGAGCTCGTGGACGATGGAGAGATCGGTGCGGCCGCGGAAGTCGTAGCGGTCGATCGCGCCGTCGGTGCCGTAGGTTTCCTTCAGCGCCACCGCGAACGCGGCGCGCCCGGCGCCGCGCACGCTCACCAGCGTGCCGTCGATGTCGAACAGGAAGAGACGCACGCTACTGGGGCGCCAGGCGACGGAGCCGCGCGACCACCACGGGGACGGTGTCCAGGACGATCTCGATCTCCCCCGCGGTCGTCCAGCGACCGAGCGTGAAGCAGAGCGAACCCTCGGCGGTCTCCCGGTCGCAGCCGATCGCGCGCAGTACGTGCGACGGCTCGCCGGTCATCGCGGTGCAGATGGCGCCCGACGACGCGGCGACGCCGCGGAGGTCGAGCTCCAGCAGGACGCCGTCGGCCTTCACGCCGGGCACCACGATCGACACGTGATGCGGCAGGCGTCCCGTCCCGCTCGCCCCGGTGAGCCGCGCCTCCGGCACGCGCGCCAGCAACCCCGACAGCAGGCGATCGCGGAGCTCGGCGAGCCTCGCCGCCTCGCCGGTGACGTCCGCGCGCGCCAGATCGGCCGCCACGCCCATGCCGGCGATCGCCGGCAGGTTCTCGGAGCCCGCGCGATACCCGCCCTCCTGCCCGCCCCCGACCGTGAGCGGCGCGAGCTTGACGCCGGGCCGCACCCAGAGCGCGCCGGCGCCGGGCGGCCCGTAGAGGTCGTTCGACGAAAGGGTGAGCAGGTCGATGCGGCAGTCGTCGATCTGGATCGGGACGCGGCCCGCAGCCCCGACCGCGTCGACGTGGAACGGAACGCCGCGCGCGTGCGCGATGCGGCCGATCTCACGGATGGGCTGCAGCGTACCGATCTCGCCGTTGGCCGCCATGATCGAGACGAGCAGGGTGTCGTCGCGCAGCGCCTGCGCCACCGCCTGCGGATCGAGGCGGCCCTCCCTGTCGACGCCGACGTATGTGACGGTCCAGCCGCGCTTTTCCAGATCGCGACAGGAGGCCATGACCGAGACGTGCTCGATCGCGGAGGTGACGATGTGACCACCCGCGGCACGCTGCGCGAGCCCCTTGATCGCGAGGTTGTTCGCCTCGGTCGCGCTGGCGGTGAAGATCACCCCGGCCGGCACCGCCCCGAACAGCCGGGCGACCTTTGCCCGGGCGCCGTCCAGCGACGAGCGCGCCTCGAGCCCGAGCGAGTGCTGGGCGCCCGCGTTGCCGACGCCCCCTTCCAGAAATGGCCGCATGACGGCGACCACCCGGGGGTCGACGGGCGAGAAGCCCGCGTAGTCCAGGTAGACCCGGGGCGACGTGGGCGTCGAGCCTACGACTCTAGTGAGTCTTTCTGAGGAGGAAGCGGAAAACCGCGCCATTCTTCTCAATCCCCAGCAGCTGGTGGCCGGTCCGGATCGCCCAGCTCTTCATGTCCGCCTCGGACCCGGGGTCGTCCGACGTCATCTCGAGGACCTGCCCGGGGTCCATGTGCTGGAGGGCCTCCCGCGTCTTGACGACGGGCATCGGGCAGAACAGCCCGAGGCAATCGATCGACCGGTCGGCCACCACCGCCATATCGGCTATGTCCTTGAAAATTCTGACACCGACCAGAAAGGCCGGCAATAGAATAATGGTAACGATGTCCCCCGAATCTTCCGGAGACGTGGCGTTGGCTGGGCGGCTCTTCAAGCATAAAGTGCTGCTGGCGCTCACACTTTCATCCCTGATCCCGCTCCTGGTCCTGGCCTACGTGGTCCTCCGTTACGTCGAGCCCGGGCTCGATCGGGCGGAGGTGGCCCGGTTCTACGGCCTCCACGGCCTCATCGTGGCCACGATGCTGGCCATGGCGGTGGGCGCCTACATCATCTGGGACATGGGGCGGGCCCTGTCTCGGCTGGCCGAGCTCATGTCGAAGGACTTGCGGCTGGCCGAGCTCGGGAGCCGCAGCGACGAGGTCGGGACCCTGATGACGTCCTTCTCCAGCATGCTGGGCACGGTCGAGCAGCAGGCGATCGACATCAACACCTTCGCGATGCGGCTCGACGCGGCCTACCGCGAGCTCGAGGCCACCAACGCGAAGCTCAAGGAGACCTCGTTCAAGGACGAGGTGACCGGGCTCTACAATCGACGCTTCTTCTCGCTCCGCCTCGAGGAGGAGATCTCCCGCTACAGGCGGTTCAATCATCCGGTCTCGGTCGTGGTGCTCGACCTGGACGGCTTCAAGACCGTCAACGACGAGTTCGGCCACGCGGTGGGCGACGACACGCTGCGCGACATCGGACAGATCCTCATGAAGCACTCGCGCGGCATCAACGTCGTCTCGCGCTACGGCGGCGACGAGTTCGCCGTGCTCCTGGTCGAGACCGCCAAGTCGGGCGCCAGACTCTATGCCGACCGGATCCGCCAGGTCGTCGCGACCTTCCCGTTCTCGCACGGCAAGCAGGTCACCGCGAGCTTCGGCGTGGCGAGCCTACCGGACGACGAGGCCACGACGTCGGAGGAGCTGTTCCGGGCCGCCGACGAAGCGCTCTACGCCGCGAAGCGGGCCGGCAAGAACCAGGTCGTGGGGGCCGGACGCGAAGGCAAAATCTCATGACGCACAGCGAGCACATCCTGATCGTCGACGACGATCGCCAGGTCCGCGAGGTCCTCCACCAGATTTTCCTCGGCGCCGGCTACAAGTGCCGGCTGGCCGGCGACGGGCGCGAGGGCGTCGAGGTGTTCCGGGAGATGAAGCCGCCGCTCACCGTCACCGACCTCAAGATGCCGATCATGGGTGGCTACGAGCTGCTCCAGCAAGTTCGGGAGGAGGAGCCGGACGCCGCGGTCATCGTGCTCACCGGCGCGGCCGACGTCAAGACGGCCATCGCCAGCCTCAAGCTCGGCGCCTACGACTTCATCATGAAGCCGGTGAACGTGGACGAGCTGCTCATCGCCGCCGAGCGGGCGCTCGAGCGACGCAACCTCCTGATCGAGCGTCGCCAGTACCAGGAGCTGCTCGAGGTGCGCGTGGTCGAGGCGACGCGGGGGCTGGGCAAGCTCTATCGCGAGCTCCAGGACACCTACGAGACGACCCTCGAGGCGCTCGGGTCGGCCCTCGACACCCGCGACGTCGGGACCGAGTCGCACTCGCGGCGCGTCCACGGCTACGCGCTGGCGACGGCGCGCGAGTACGGCGTTCCCGACGCCGACCTGACCGATCTGGCCCACGGCGTGCTGCTGCATGACATCGGCAAGATCGGCATCCCCGACGCGATCTTGCTGAAACCCGGCCCGCTCACGCCGGACGAATGGCAGATCATGCGGCGCCACCCGGAGATCGGCAAGCTCCTGATCGAGAAGATCCCGTTTCTCCGCGGCGCTGTGCCGATCGTCTACTCCCACCACGAGAAGTGGGACGGCACCGGCTACCCGCGCGGTCTCCGCGGCGAGGAGATCCCGCTCGGCGCGCGCATCTTCATGGTGGTGGACGCGTTCGACGCGATCACGTTCGACCGTCCCTACTCGAAGGCCAAGCCGTTCGACGTCGCCAAGGCCGAGATCAAGCGGTGCGCCAGCACCCACTTCGATCCCGACGTCGTCGAGGCGTTCTTCAAGGTGCCCGAGGCGCTGCTCGCGGAGATTCGCCGGAAGAGCCTGGAGTCGTAGTGAGCCCGGTCAGGCGGGGTCGGCGAAGCCGAGCTCGGCGCAGAGACGGCGGATCTGCGCCATCGGCGTGGCGAGCTCGTCCTCGGTGAGCCCCAGCTCCCCGTAGCTCTGGAGGAGCGCGCGGAGGTCTTCGACGCGCGCCACCGCAACGGGGCGATGTCCCCCCTCGGCCAGGCGCCGGATCGACCGCGTGCGCGCGGTGGTCACGCCTTCGAGCGCCTGCACCAGCGTCGCGCGCGTCTCGGTCTGGCGGTCCGGACCGATCGCCTCGAATCCCAGCGCGTGCCGCAGCGGAGCGAGCGCCTTCTCGGCATCGCCGGCCGTCAGCCGCCGCTTCCCGAGCTCCGTGTACGCCCACCAGAGCCGCTGATCGACCTCTTCGCGGCGTTTGGCCGGCAGCGCCTCGGCCGGGATCGTGGCGAGCAGATCCTCCGCTCGCTGCAGCGATTCGAGCGCGTCGTCCTCACGCGCTTCCTGCAGGCTGCGGATCGCCTTCGCGGTGAGCTGGCCCACCTCGCCGCCGAACGTGCCGGCGAACATCGTGTGGAATCCCTCGGCGCGCGCGGGCGGAAGCGCGGGATCGTCCAGCGGCTCGCGCAGGAGGAGGCGCGCCCCGTTGAAGTCCTGAAGCTGGAGCAGCCTGGCGACGGCGCGCTCGTACGCGGACCAGAGTGCCGCGTGAGCCGTTTCGTGCAGGTCGGCCAACCCCGTATCGTCGGCGACCACGGCGAGCCCGCGATCGATCCAGTTGATCGCGGCCCGGATGGTTTCGACGCGGTCGCCGACTTCGTGACTCCGCGCGCGCGCGAGCCTCATCCGCGCGGCGTCGAGCGTCAGCGTGGCGAAGCGACGGCGATAGGTCGATCGCTCGGTCTCGGGTGCGGTCTCCATCGCCGACGCGAGCGCCGTCGCGGCACCCTCGTCGTCGCCCAGCGCCTGCTTCGCCAGCGCCAGGACGGCCCAGAGCGCCGCGGTCTCGTGCGCCAGCGACAACGGCAGCTCGTGGGGGACGTTCGTGAGCTCGTCTTCGGCGCGCATCACGACCTCGCCGTACCGCTTTTCCTGGTACATCGCGAAACACGCCTCCACGAGCGGTGAATCGCGCCCGGTCCTCGCTTCGGGCACGGGCGCCGGGACGCCGGCGGTCGCCCAGAACGATTCCCGCGCGGCGGGCTCCACCGTCTTCGGGGACGCCGTCCCATCGGGCGCGACCGGAGCCGGCGCCTCGTTCACGTGGGTCTTCCGGGCGCCGCGCAGGACCCGGTGCGGCCGCGCGTGGGGCGAGACCTTGCTGCGGCGCATCCTCCGCGGCGGCGGAGTCTCCGACGGCGGACCGATTTCCTGGGGCACGACTCGAGGAGGCGCGACTTCTTCGGGAGACGCCGGCTCGGGAGGCGCGGCCTCGGCGGTCGGCGGGAGCTCCTCCACCGCGGCCGCGATCTCGGCAGGCGGCGGGACGTCTTCGACCACCGGCGGCAACTCGATCGGCAACGCGATCAGAGCGCGAGGCGCTTCCTCGAGCGGCTCAGGCTCCGGCAGCTCCCCCAGCGGTTCGACTTCCGGGAACTCAGCTTGCGGGGACCCGACTTCCGGCGGCTCGATCAGCATCGCGATCACGGCACGAGGCGCTTCCTCGAGCGGCTCGGGCTCCGGCAGCGTCTCCAGCGGCTCGACCTCCGGCGGTTCGACCTCCGGCGGCTCGACCGTCGTCAGCTCGGCCTCGAGCGGCTCGGCTTCCGGCAGATGCGTAACCGGGGGAGGCGGCGCGAACACTATCGGTGCTCGCAGCGCCGCTGTCGGTTCGAAGCCCCGCAGGGGCGTGACGACGTCGGCGGGACGCGGCGGCGCCCCTTGAGCCCCTTGGCGCGCGGGGTACCGCGGCTTCGTTGGCCAGAGGAGCTCGAGGATGCCGAGGACCAGCAGCACACAGGCGCTGCCGACCACGACGAGGATGAAGCCCTCTTCGCTCAGCATGCGAGGACCGCCACGGCACGCCTCACAGACGACCATGCTAGCATGCGCTCGGGAGGACTTTTATGCGTCGGGTCGCCGTGATCGGGGTCGGAGTAACCAAGTTCGGACTGCACGACCGCACCTCCGCCGAGCTCTTCGCCGAGGCCGCGGCCGACGCGCTGACCGACGCGGGAATTCCGGCAGGCGCCGTTCAGGCTCTCTACTACGGCAACGTCGTGGGCGGCGAGACCGAGCACCAGCTGCACACCGGTCCGCAGGCCGCGTCCGTCCTCGGCATCCCGTCGGTGCCCACCACGCGATTCGAGACCGCGTGCGCGAGCTCGCACGCGGCGTTTCGTCACGCCGTGATGGAGATCGCCGCGGGCGTGTCCGACGTGGTGATGGTCGGCGGCGCCGAGCGCGTCCTCAACGTCTCCACGGCCGAGTCGACCGAATACTTCGCCTACGCCTCCGACGCGGTGTGGGAACAGCCGCTCGGGCTCACCTTCCCCGGCGTCTTCGCGCTGATCGCGCGCGCCCACATGCAGAAGCACGGCACCACCGAGGCGCAGATGGCGGCGGTGGCGGTGAAGAACCACCGGCACGGGGCGCTGAACCCCAAGGCGCAGTTCCAGAAACTGATCACCATCGAGCAGGTCCTCAAGTCCGCCTACGTCGCCGACCCGCTCAAGCTCTTCGACTGCTGCCCGTTCAGTGACGGCGGCGCGGCGCTCGTGCTGGCCTCCGAAGAGGTCGCGCGGCGCCACCGCAAGCCGGTCTGGGTGCTCGGGTCCGCGGCCGCGTCGGACTGGATGCTGCTCGGCGACAAGCGCGACCTGTCGCGGGTGCCGGCCACGGAGCCGCCGCCGCGGCGTATCGTCAGGCCGGCCTGGGCCCCGACGACGTGGACGTCGTCGAGCTGCACGACTGCTTCACGATCGCCGAGATCGTCGCCACCGAGGGGCTCGGCCTCTTCGAGGCGGGCGCCGGCGGCCGCGCCGCCGAAGAGGGTCGCACGAGCCTCGGCGGTGAGATCCCCGTCAATCCGTCGGGCGGCCTGAAGGCGAAGGGCCATCCGATCGGCGCGACCGGCGCCGCGCAGATCGCGGAGATCGTCACGCAGCTCCGCGGCGAGGCCGGACCCCGCCAGGTCGACGGCGCGCGCAAGGGCCTCACCCACACCCTCGGCGGCAACACCGCGACGGTGCTGGTGAGCCTGTTCGGTCGTGACTGAGCCCGCGATCACCGTCCGCGCCTTCTTCGAGCGAGCGCGCGCGGGACAGCTGGTGGCCATCCGCTGCGGATCGTGCGGCGAGCTCGCGATTCCCCCCAAGGAGCTGTGTCCCAAGTGCCACGCGCGCGCATGGCGGGAAGAGCCGCTGGCCGGCAACGGCACGATCGCCAGCTACACGGTGATTCGAGTGGCGCCGCGGGCCCACGCGGCCGGCGTGCCCTACGCGGTGGCCGTCGTGACGTTGAAAGAAGGCGTGTCGCTCCTCGGCCGGATCGTGGACATTCCGCTCGAGTCGCTCGCCGTCGGCATGCCGGTCCGCTTCCGTCCCTTCGTCGCGCCGGATCAGCAGCCTTCCATCAGCTTCGGGCCCGCGTAGCCCGGCTTGGGAGCGACGCGAGGTGGCGCCCACGAGGGCGCGGGCGCTCAGATGGTCGAGTAGCCGCCGCTCACGCTGATCGTCTGGCCGGTGATCCAGCCGGCGAGATCGGAGGCCAGGAACGCGACGAGCGGCGCGATGTCCTCGGGCTTGCCGAGGCGACGGATCGGATATCCGGCGACGATGCGCTCGCGGTTCTTGGCGAGCCACGCCTGGTCGGAGTGCGACGTCTCGATCCATCCGAGGGCGAGCACGTTCACGGTGATGTTGCTGCGGCCGAGCTCCTTGGCGAGCGTCTTGGTGAGCGAGAGCACGGCGCCGCGCGCGCCGGCCGACACGCCGAGGCGCGGCTGGCCGACTCTGGCCGAGTCGCCGACGATGCTGATGATGCGCCCGGCGCCCTGCGCCGCGAGCTTCGGCGCCGCCGCGTGGCAGGCGTTGAAGACGCCGTAGAGGCACACGTCGACCTGGCGCCGCCACTCCGCGGGCGTCGTTTCCAGGAAGAGCTTCGGCTCGACGAGCCCGGCGTTGTTGACGACGACGTCGAGCCGTCCGAGGTCGGCGACGATGCGGTCGACCATGCCGTTCATCGCGGCGTAGTCCGCGACGTCCGCCCCGTAGGCCGCCGCCCGACCACCGCGCCGGGTGATCTCGGCGACGAGCGCGTCGGCCTCGCCGCGCGAGTGCAGATAGTTGATGGCGACCGCCGCGCCCTCCACGGCCAGCGTGAGCGAGATCTCGCGCCCGACGTCGCGCGCGCCGCCGGTGACCAGCGCGACTTTGCCGGCGAGGCCGAGATTCATCGCCCGCGGCTCACCAGCCGGAAGATACGCTCGGGCGTCACCGGCAGCTCGGCGACCTCGACCCCCAGCGGCGCCAGCGCGTCGGCGACGGCGTTGGCGATGGCGGCGGGCGCGCCGATCGTCCCGCCCTCGCCCATGCCGCGGAATCCGCCGAGCGTGACGGGCGACGGCGTCTCCAGGTGGTGCACCTCCATCCACGGCACCTCGCAGGCCGACGGCACCACGTAGTCCATGAGCGTGCCGCTGAGCAGCTGGCCGTGCTCGTCGTGGACGATCTCCTCGAGCAGGGCCGCACCCAGTCCCTGGGCGACGCCCCCGTGGACCTGACCGTCGACGATGAGGGGATTGACCATGCGCCCGCAGTCTTCCACGACGAGATAGCGCAGGACGCTGACGTGACAGGTCGCGCGATCCACCTCGACCACGGCCAGGTGGGTCGCGTTCGACGCGGTGCCGTAATACGGATCGTAGAAGCGCGTGGCCTCGAGCCCGGGCTCGAGCCCCTTCGGCAGCTGCTTGACGCCGGTATAAGCGGCGCGCGCGATCTCGCGAACGGTCACGCTTCGATCGGGCATGCCGCGCACCGCCAGCCGGCCGGCCGCGGGGACCAGATCGGCCGGATCGGCCTCGAGCAGGTGGCCGGCGATCGTGAGCATCTTCTCGCGGACGGCGCGCCCGGCCATGATCGCGGCGCCGCCCGCCAGCACGAGGCTCCGGCTCGCGTACGTCCCGGTGCCGTAGGGCGAGAGCGCGGTGTCGCCGTGGAGGACGCGGATGTCCTCGATCGGCACGCCGACCTCGTCGGCGACGATCTGCGCGAGCGTGGTCTCGAGACCCTGGCCGTGCGAGGCGACGCCGAACACGGCGGTCACCTTGCCAGCGGGATCGACGCGGATGGTCGCCGCCTCGGTGCCGGTGGCGATCGGCACCCCCGGCGCGACGGGGATCGCCGAGCCGATTCCCGTCAGCTCCACGTAGGAGGCGACGCCGATGCCGAGCCAGCGGCCGGCGGCGCGCGCCCGCGCCTGCTCCGCGCGCACGGCATCGTAGTCCATCGCCTCGCGCGCCCGCAGCAGCGAGGCCGTGAAGCTCGCGCGGTCCCAGACGATCCCCGACGGCGACTTGTACGGAAAATCCTCGTCGCGGATGAAATTGCGCAGCCGGATCTCCGTCGGGTCGAGGCCGAGCCGCCGCGCCGCCCGATCCATCAGTCCCTCGATCACGAACACCGCCGGCGGACGGCCGACGCCGCGATAGGGGCCGAGCGGCGTCTTGCAGGTGGCGACGCCTCGCGTGCGTCCTCGATAGGTGGGCACGCGGTACGGTCCGGGCAGGAAGCTGATGGTCTGCACGGGCTCGATGGCGGCGGTCCACGGATAGATCGAATAGGCGCCGATGTCGGCGGTGACCTGCGCGCGCAGGCCGACGATGGCGCCGTCGCGGTCCAGGCCGAGCTCGGCGTCGATGATCTCGTCCCACGCGTGCGTGGTGGCCAGCAGATCCTCGCGACGGTCCCCGATCCACTTCACCGGGCGGCCCAGGCGCCGGGCCATCACGCAGGTGGCGATCTCCTCGGGATAGAGCGACGCCTTGGCGCCGAAGCCGCCGCCCACGTCCTCGGCGATCACGCGGATCTGGTGCTCGGGCATGTCGAGCAGATCGGTCAGGACGTCGCGCACGATTCCGGGACATTGCGCCGACGAGCGCAGCGTCAAGGTGCCGCTGCCCGTCGCGTACTCGGCCAGGCACCCGCGGTTCTCCATGCAGATCGCGGTGTGCCGGTGGAAGCGGAACCGCTCGCGCACGACGACCGCCGCCGACGCCAGCGCCGCGTCGACGTCGCCGCGGGCGAACTCGCGGGCGACCAGCAGGTTGGTCCCGGCCTCCTCGTGGACCAGCGGGCTCGCCGCCTCGAGCGCCCGCTCCATGTCGGTGATCGGCGGCAGCGGCTCGTACTCGACGACGATGCGCTCGACCGCGTCCTCGGCGACGTACCGGCTCTCCGCGGCGATCATCGCCACCGCCTCGCCCACGTGGCGAACCTTGCCGAGCGCCAGCGGCGGAAAGCTCGTGACCTTGACGGCCGGCGTCTTGGACGCCGCGCGCACCGGCTTCGACGCCCGCGCGATCTCTTCGCCCGTCAGCACCGCGGTCACACCGGGCAGCGCCAGCGCGGCCGAGGCGTCGATGGCCACGATCCGAGCATGCGCCTGGGGCGAGCGGAGGAACGCGGCGTAGAGCAGCCGTGCCGGCCGGTGGTCGTCGACGTAGCTGCCCTGGCCGGTCAGGAGGCGCGGGTCTTCGCGCCGCGCCACCCGCGCGCCGACGAGGCGCGGCAGCGCCGCGGGCCCGACGGATCGCGGGTCGGTCACCGCGCCCTAGCGCCCGCCGCGGAGCGTCGCGGCGGCGGCCCGCACCGCGTTGACGATCCCCTGGTAGCCGGTGCAGCGACAGAGCACCGCGGAGATTCCCTCGCGGATCTCGCGGTCGCTGGGCGACGGGTTCGTGCGCAGGAAGTCGAGAGCGGTCATCAGCATGCCGGGCGTGCAGAAGCCGCACTGCAGGCCGTGGTGCTCGCGAAACGCCTCCTGCAGAGGATGGAGCTTGCCGTCCTGCATCAGGCCTTCGACCGTCATGAGCTCGGCGCCGTCGGCCTGGACCGCCAGCATGATGCAGGAGCGCGCCGACTCGCCGTTCACGATGATCGTGCAGGCGCCGCAGATCCCGTGCTCGCAGCCAACGTGGGTGCCGGTGAGGCCCAGGTCTTCGCGGATGAAGTCGACGAGCAGCTTGCGGGGCTCGCAGCGTCCCTCGTGGGCGACGCCGTTGACTTTCAAGCGAACGGTCATCATGTCAGCCACGCGCCACTCCTATCGCTCGCACGAGCGCGCGCCTCGTGAGGACTCCGGTGAGGTGGCGACGGTAGTCCGCCGACCCGTGGATGTCCGAATCCGGATCGACCAGCTCGGTGGCTTTCCGGGCCGCGGCCTCGATGGCGGCCTCGCCCAGCCCGTCGCGCTCGAGGATCTCCTCGGCGGCGCGCAGCCGCACCGGCACGGGCCCGGCGCCGGCGGTGGCCAGGCGCGCCGTCTTGCAGCGCTGCCCGTCGCGCACGACGACCGCGGCGATGCCGATGATCGCGAAATCGCCGTGCCGTCGCGAGAACTCCTCGAGGGCGTAGCCGGCGCCCGCCGCCATCGCGGGCAGTCGCACCTCGGTCAAAATCTCGTCGGGCGTCAGGGTGGTGGTGAGATACGTCTCGAACAGGTCCGCGGCCTTGATGACTCGCTCGCCCTTGGCGCCGCGCGCCACCACCTCGCCCTCGAGCGCGGTGAGGACCGCCGGATACTCCGCGGACGGATCGGCGTGGGCGATCGAGCCGCCGATGGTGCCGCGCGTGCGGATCGGCAGGTGCCCCACCCACCGCGTCGCTTCCTTGAGCAGCGGCAACCGCTGCGCGACCACGGGCGAGAACTCGATCGTCCGCTGACGCGTCATCGCACCGAGTCGCACGCGGCCCCCGCTCTCTTCGATGAAGGCGAGGCTCGGGATCCGGTTGAGATCCACCAGCGCGGCCGGGCGCGCGAGACGGAAATTCAGCAGCGGCATGAGGCTCTGGCCGCCGGCCAGCACCTTGGCGTCGCCGCCGTAGCGGCCCAGCAGCGCCAGCGCCTCGTCGACGGTCCGCGGCGCGTGGTACTCGAACTTCGGAGGTTTCATTGTAGCGGGGTCCTTCTAGGCCGGCTTGGGCCGAGGGTGGCCTGAGATAGGTGCGACCCGGCTCCGGTCGCCCGATTCTTGCGCGGCGCCAGAAGCGACCCGGCTCCGGTCGCCCGATTCTTGCCCGGCGCCAGGTGCGACCCGGCTCCGGTGGCCCGATTCTTGCGCGGCGCCAGAAGCGACCCGGCTCCTGTCGCTCGATTCTTGCCCTGCGCCCGATTTGGCGCGTTCAATCTTGGTCCACAGCTTGCTCGGTGTCATCGGCAGGTCGTTGATCCTGATGCCCAGCGGCGCGAGCGCGTCGCTGACCGCGTTCGCGATGACCGCGGGGACCGTCATCGACGAGGACTCGCCCAGGCCCTTGGAGCCGAGGGGGGTCAGCGGCGACGGCGAGACGATGTGCGCGATGTCGATGGTCGGCGCCTCGCTCGCGGTCGGGACGAGGTAGTCCATGAACGTTCCCGTGAGCAGCTGTCCGTTGTCGTCGTACTGCAGCTCCTCGTAGAGCGCGCCGCCCAGCCCGTGGAGCGCGCCGCCGTAGATCTGGCCCTCGGCGATCATCGGGTTGATGATCGTCCCCGCGTCGTGCACGGTGACGTAGCGCAGGATCTTGATCGCCGCGGTGTCCCGGTCGACCTCCACCGCCATCACCTCGGCGATGAAGCCGTAGGTGTTGGAAGAGTTCACGCGGTCCTGCGCGTCGACGGCCTTGGCCACCGTGAAGCCGAACACCGCGGTGGCCTGGAGCGCGGGCTCCATGCCCTCCGGCAGCGACTCGGTGTTCCAGTGGGCGCGCCCGGCCAGGTCCTTGACCGAGTACGCTGGCCCCTTGCCGCTCCGGGGCCGCACGGCGCCGTCGCGGAACTCCAGCGATTCCGCCGGCAGGTCCGTCAGGTGCGCCGCGTACGCCACGAGCTTGGCCTTGAGCTTTCGGGCCGCGAGGGCGACCGCGCTCGTCCCGACGGAGCCAAAGCGGCTCGAGTACGTGCCCGACGAGATCGACCAGACTCGGGTGAACGTGTCCATCTCGTCGACGACCGTGACGTCCTGCGGCACGAGCCCGAGCTCGTCGGCCACGATCTGCGAGACGACCGTCTGATGGCCCTGGCCCTGCGGCGTGGTGCCGAGGATCGCGATCACGCGCCCGAGCGGGTCGATCTTGATCGTCGCCGCGTCCACCGCCCCCGACTTCGGGAGGTACTCGGGCTTGGCGCGAAACTGCGGATCGAGCGCCGTGGCCACGTAGCCCATGTTCGACACCGATGGATCCACCGCCAGGGCCAGCCCGATGCCGAAGTAGCGCCCGGCCGCACGCGCCTTCGCCTGCTCGCGTCGCAGCTCGTCGTAGCGCGCGAGCTCGAGGGCGCGGTCGAGAGCCGCTGGATAATCGCCGCTGTCGTAGAGCCCGCCGGTCGGGGTCCGATACGGGAACTGGTCGGGCTGGACGAGGTTGCGACGCCGGACGTCGACCGGATCGAGGCCGAGCTTGTCCGCGAGGCGATCCATCATCCCCTCGGTCTCGAAGTAGAGATGCCCGCACGCGTAGCCCCGGTTCGGTCCGGTGAGGCTCTTGTTGGTCATGACGACCGAGGCGTCGACCGCGAGGTTCTGGAAGCGATAGGGGCCGACAAAATTGCCGGTGGGACGAAAGCTGCAGCCGGGCTCGGGGCTACGGATGTAGCCGCCGACGTTATCAAGCCACCGAAACCGCATGCCGAGGATCGTCCCGTCCTTCGTGGCGGCGACCTCGCGGTACGCGACCCGATCCGTCCCGCTCGACGACGCCAGCAGGTGCTCGCGCCGGTCCTCGATCCACTTGACCGGCACGCCGAGCCGCATCGCCGCGAGGGCGATCAGCGCGATGTACGGATAGATCGACGACTTGATCCCGAACGAGCCCCCGATGTCCGGCGGGACGATGAAGCGCAGCTTGTTCTCGGGCAGTCCCAGCACCCGGGCGGTGAGCGGGTGCATGATGAACGGCCCCATGAAGTTCGACCACACCGTGCACACGCCGTCGAGCGGGTCCCACTTCGCGATGACCCCGTAGGTCTCGATCGGCGTCGAGCCGTACTTCGGGAAGCTGAACCGCTCGTCCAGGACCACGTCGGCCTCGCGGAACGCGCGGTCGGGGTCGCCGTAGACGAGCCGCCGGTGGCCGGCCAGGTTCGAGCCGACGGCCTCGTGGAGCACCGGCGCGTCGCTCTCGAGCGCGCGCTCGGGGTCGAGCACGACGGCGAGCGGCTCGTAGCCTACCTGCACGTGCTCGGCGGCATCCTCGGCCAGGTACCGATTGCGCGCGACCACGACCGCCACCGGCTCGCCCACGAAGCGCACCCGGTCCGTCGCGGCGCAGTAGTAGTGGACCGGCGCGGTGACGCCGACCGAGAACGGCTTGGTGTGCCGGGCGACGTCGGCGCCGGTGATCACGCCGGCGACGCCGTCCATCGCACTCGCCGCCGCCGTGTCGTAGCCCAGGATCTTCGCGTGAGCGTGGGGCGAGCGCACGATGGCCGCGTGGCAGACATTGGCCACCGGGGGATGATCGTCGATGTACGTGCCGCGACCGGTGAGGAGCCGCGCGTCCTCGACGCGCTTGACCGGCTTGCCGATCCAGCGACCTTCGCTCAAGCGCGAGCGCTCGATTCCAGCTCGAACGGGACACCCGCGTTCTTCGCGACCACGCGCAGCTCGGCCATCAAGTCGTCCGGGACCGGCACGCCCGCCTCGAGCCGCTCCTTCTTCGTCACGCGCTCGGGATCGCCCGCGACCAGCACCGGCTGGTTCGCGTCGGCCCGCTTGGCGTTGTGCAGGACGTCGATCACCTGGTCGAGGTCGTTCTCGAACGCGCCGTCGGCGCGGAAGGCCTGCGGGTCGATCGCCATGAAGAAGTGGCCGATGTTGTGCGGGTCGGACTTGGACTGCGTCTGGTTGCGGATCGGCGAAAACGAGGCGCCGGTGAGCGTTCCGGCGAGGATGTGGACCATGACGGCCAGCCCGTAGCCCTTGTGGCTCCCGGCGGCGCGCGAGCCGCCGAGCGGCGTGATGCCGCCGTCGTGGTCCGCCATGTGCTGGTACCCCGCCGCCGAATCGGTGACGGTGCGGCCGTCGCCGTCGACGACCCAGCCCGCCGGGAGCGGCTTGTGGTTGAGCTTGTAGACCCTCACCTTCCCGGCGGCGACCGTCGTCGTCGCCATGTCCAGCTCGAAAGGCGGATTGCGCTTGGCCGGCGCGGCGAACGCCAGCGGGTTCGTGCCCATGATCGGCTCCGCCGCGAAGGTCGGCACCATGGTGATGCCGCGCGTGGCCGACGTCACCATGCCGATCACGCCGCGGTCCGCCGCGATTCGGGAATAGCAGCCGGCGGCGCCGAAGTGATGCGAGTTGAACACCGCGACGATGCCCACGCCGGCGGCGCGGCACTTGTCGACCGCCAGGTTCATCCCGTACGACGCCGCCGGATGGCCGAGCGACCGGTCGGCGTCGATCACCGCGGTCGCCGCGGTCTCGCGCACGGTCTTGAACAGAGGGCGCATGTTGAGCCGGCCAGCGCGGAACTCCTGATCGTAGGTCGGCAGCATCGAGATGCCGTGCGAGTCGACGCCGCGCAGGTCGGTCTCGACCATCAGATCGGCGGTCGTCGCGGCATGCGCCGGGGACATGCCCCAGGCCGAGAACACGGACACGAGCTGACGGCGAATCTGCGGTGCGGGCACTCGCATGGCGGAGCCTCCGAGGCGCTGCGGATCGTCAGCCGCGGCCGACGAACGGCATCTTGTTGGCCATGACCGTCATGAACAGCACGTTCGCGTCGAGCGGCATGTGGGCCATGCACAGCACGGCGTTCGCGACGTTCTCGACGTCCATGGTCGGCTCGATCATGGTGGTGCCGTTCGGCTGCGGGACCCCCTTGGCCATCCGCTCGGTCATCGGGGTCGCGGCGTTGCCGATATCGATCTGGCCGCACGTGATGTCGTACTTTCGCCCGTCCAGTGACGTGGCCTTGGTGAGGCCGGTGATGGCGTGCTTGGTCGAGGTGTAGGGCGCCGAGTTGGGCCGCGGCGTGTGGGCCGAGATCGAGCCGTTGTTGATGATCCGCCCGCCGCGCGGGTTCTGCTCCTTCATGATCTTGAACGCTTCCTGCGTGCACAGGAACGCGCCGGTCAGGTTGGTGTCGACGACCGCCTTCCACTGCGCCACGGTGAGGTCTTCGAGGAGCCCGGCGGCGCCGATGCCGGCGTTGTTGAACAGGAGGTCGAGGCGGCCGAAGGCTTCCTTGGTGCGCGCGAACAGGGCGCGGATCGCTTCCGGATCGCACACGTCGGTGGAAACGACCAGCGTCCGCCCACTCGCCGCGCCGGCGGCCGCCACCTGCTCCAGCATGTCCTTGCGCCGCCCGGCGAGCGCGACGTGGTAGCCGTCCTTCATCAACGCGAGCGCCACCGCCTTGCCGACGCCGCTGCCGGCGCCCGTCACGATCGCAACCTTCTTGTCCATGGTCAGTCTCCTGATCGCGTGGTATACGTCGCCGACAGCCTATCATGGGAGGCCTCATGGGCCGGATCGTGTACGCGGCGGCGATGTCGCACGTGCTCTACCCCGACTACTACGGCGAGAACGTAGGCCCGCACGGCCGGAAGATGGTGGAGGAGCTGATCGAGGTGGTGCGCGACATGGGGCGCACGCTGGCCGCGGCCGCGCCGGACGCGCTGGTCGTCGTCGCCGACGATCACCTCAACGTGTTCTCGTTCGACGCGGTGCCCGCGCTCTGCGTGCGCGTCGGGCGCTCCGTGAGCCGCATGGTCCAGGACGACGCGATCGAGTTCGACCGGGCGCTCGACGGATTGCCCGAGCGCTACCCCGTCCACGAGGACCTGGCCAACGCGATCCTGGAACAGGGGCTGCAGGCCGGCTTCGACTTCGCCGCGTCGTGGTCGGCGCCGCTCGACCACGCGTTCCTGAGCCCGGTCTCGACGCTCTACGGCGATCGCCCGGTGCCGCCGCTCGTCCCGTTCTGGGTCAACTGCTTCGTGGCGCCCCAGCCGACCGTGCAGCGCTGCTTCGCGGCCGGCCGGCACATCGCGCGCGTCGTCGCCGACGGCCCGTGGAAGGTGGCCGTCATCGCCACCGGCGGGCTCAGCCACTTCCCGGAGCTCTCGCTGGC
>Ga0209056_10003410_pt1 | contig 16960 bp, 14 predicted proteins | sample GraSoiAngelo_114_FD_185876 | JGI IMG/M metagenome (GOLD analysis project Ga0209056, IMG submission 185876) | Grasslands soil microbial communities from the Angelo Coastal Reserve, California, USA - 14_0903_13_40cm (SPAdes) (version 2) | ecosystem: Environmental > Terrestrial > Soil > Grasslands... | reverse complement strand
GCTCTTTGCCACCAACGCGCGCGCGTGTTCCACCATTTTATCGATCATCTGGTCGTCATGATTCGGATCGTGATGGAAAAGCAGGAGCTTGCCCACGTTTGCATCAAGCGCCAGCGAAACGACGCTGCCCAGTGAGCTGTGGCCCCAACCAATGTGCTTCGCGTATTCCTCGTCGGTATATTGTGTGTCCATGATTGCGAGGTCGCAGCCCTGGAGAAATTCGACCATCTTTCTGCGCTCGGCAGCGGCAAAATCCCGCGCTTCGTCCTCGCTGATTCCATCGCGTGAAGCCAATAGCAGCTTGAGCTCCTCATATTGTTCATTGTCAGGAAAGTAGGCGATTGATCCCGAGCTCGTGGCAAGGCGGTACCCAGCGCAAATTCCCGGATGATTAGCGAACTTGGACCGCACCTCGACGTTTCCGACTTGAAACTCCATCTCCTTTAGTTCCTCAATCGCCAGGTGGCTTGGGAGTTGGCGTAAGCTGACGGGAAAAAACGGCGTCTCCATTTGGCTGGCTAGAATCTTTGCTAAACCAGCGCGAGCTCCTTCATAACCCAAAACGCGGATGAGATTTTTCTGATTGTACGCGGGAGAAAAAAAAGGCAGTCCCTGGATATGGTCCCAGTGAGTGTGTGAGATCAAAAGAGTCAACTTCATCGAACGAGGTCCGAATTCTTTGTCCAAAGCGAGACCGAGCAGGCGAATCCCGGTGCCGGCATCGAGAATGATGATCTCGCCGTCGGCGCGCACTTCCACACAACTGGTGTTTCCGCCATAACGGACTGTGCTCTGTCCAGGGACTGGAATTGAACCGCGAACGCCCCACGGCCTTATTCGCGCAGGGACCGACTCACGTTCCGGTACAGATCTTGGTTCGGGACGGCGCGGGATTTCCGGCAGGAGCCGGTCGATCGTGCTGGAGAGCAGTTCCCACGTGATCGGTTTAAGCAGATATTCGTCTGCGCCCGCTTCAAGGGCGCTGGTTCGATCGACCCCATAATCGCGGCCTGAGACGACGATGATCTTGGTTGGTTGCAGTTGCTCGCGAATGGAGCGGCATACCTCAAAGCCATTCGATTTTGGCATTAACAAATCGCACAGGATCAGCTCCGGCCGGGTGCGCAACGCCAGCTCCAGGCCGGCATCACCGTCCTTCGCTTCGAGCACCTTCCAGTCGTCGCGCCTGAAAAGGTCTGCCATTACACGCCGGTTTTCGGCGTCGTCTTCGATGATTAAGACACGAGGCATTTAGGTGGCGATTGGCGTCCTTCGTTTTAACGCAAGCTTACATTAAAAGCACCACTTCTTTTTTCCAAGGCAGTTGCTCAGCTTTCCTAAAAGAAAATCGGAATGATCAAAATCGCGAGAATGTTTACGACTTTGATCATCGGATTGATTGCCGGCCCGGCCGTGTCTTTGTAGGGATCGCCCACGGTATCGCCGGTGACTGCTGCGGCATGAGCAAAAGAACCTTTGCCACCAAGATTTCCTTCCTCAATAAATTTTTTCGCATTGTCCCACGCGGCGCCGCCCGATGTCATTGCGATGGCGATGAACAAACCGGTTACGATTGTGCCAACGAGCAGCCCGCCGAGAACGACCGGCCCGAGCGACTTGATGCTCGCTACCACGACGACTGCAACCAGCGGCAACAATGCGGGAACGATCATCTCTCGCAAAGCCGCCTTCGTCACGATATCCACGCAGGTCCCATATTCGGGTTTTTCCTCGCCAGTCAGGATTCCCGGTTTGGCTTGCAATTGTCGGCGCACTTCGCGGACGACCGCGCCAGCTGCTTTGCCTACTGCGTCCATGCTAAACGCCGTGAAAGTGAACGGCAGCAAACCACCGATGAAAAGTCCGACGATCACTTTTGGTTCGGCGAGCGAGAACTGGTATGAAAAAACTCCACCCCGAGCAGCAAGGTGCGCACTTAACTCTTGCACGTACGAGCCGAATAAAACTAGCGCTGCCAATCCTGCTGACGCGATTGCATAACCTTTGGTGACAGCTTTCATGGTGTTGCCAACTGCGTCGAGTTCGTCTGTTACGGCGCGAATTTCCTTTGGCAAATGCGCCATCACTGCTATGCCCCCGGCATTATCTGTGATCGGGCCGAATGAATCGAGCGAGATGATGACGCCAGCCATGGACAACATGGCCATCACCGCAATTGCAATTCCATATAGCCCAGCGAACTGATAAGTAACCAGGATCGCCGCCCCAATGAAGAGCACTGGCAGCGCGGTGGCGTGTTCTCCGGCCGCGAGGCCGGCGATGATGTTCGTGGCGTGCCCAGTCTCGGATGCGTAAGCAATTTTTTGGACCGGCCGAAAGTGAGATGAAGTGTAGTAATTCGTGAGTGCGACGATGACCGGAGTCATTATGAGACCAACAAGCGAAGCAAAGTAGAGGTGAGCGGGGGACCGCAAAATGCCGTCGATCGTTACTCCGCCGGGGAAAAGGCTACGCGTGACCGGCCAAAATAGAATTGCAGAGACCAGCGCGTTGATCATCACCGCGCCCATCAACACGGCCGCCGGTTTACCGCGCGCCACATTTACAAACAGAATTCCGCAGATTGCCCCCAGCACAGAAATTCCCCCAAGCACGAATGGATAAACGATGGCCGCTGGATTTCCCCCAAGCGTAAGCAACCCTGCCAGGATCGCGCCGACCAAACTGACGGCATAAGTTTCGAAAACGTCCGCAGCCATGCCTGCGCAATCACCTACGTTATCTCCGACATTATCGGCGATGACCGCTGGGTTCCGAGGATCGTCTTCTTCGAGGCCGCTCTCGATCTTGCCTACCAGATCGGCGCCCACGTCGGCGGCCTTTGTGTAAATGCCACCGCCCAATCGCGCGAAAACACTAATGAGACTGCCGCCCAGCGCGAGTCCCACCAGGCTGCGTATTGCCGCGTCGCTTCCGGTCAGCTTTGCAGCGATCGTGTAGAAGATCGCTACTGAGAGCAATGCCAGCCCAACTACGAGCAAACCGGTCACCGAGCCGCCGTTAAAACCCATCCGCAATGCACTGAGCCCCCCGAGACTGGCAGCCTGAGCCGTGCGGACATTTGCCAGCACGGCAACGCGCATGCCGATGAAGCCAGCCGCGAGGGAACAGAAGGCGCCGATTACAAATCCAATCGCCGTCGAGTGGTCTTTGAAAATGAAGAGCAAGATAAAAATGATCACCGCGATCACGCAGATCGTCTTGACTTGCCGATTCAAATACGCCCTGGCGCCTTCCTGCACGGCGGCCGATATCTCTCGCATTCGTTCATTTCCCGACGGTGCTCGGATGACTGCCGCGATCAAAAAGAACGCAAACGCAAGACCGATTACGGCGCACACCATCGACAGTGGCACGCCTGAATTGAGGATGCTTAAGGCTAGTAAATTCATGATTCCGTCGCGCTGAAGCGCACGACTGTATGAAGAATTGCTGTACTGGCAAAGGCTATTTCCCGTTTTGCGGAGGACGAGTTCGCGACATTGCCAGACGCGGACTTCTCGCGCTGTTGTGGCTGTGTAGAATCGACAATTATGGCCGACAAGGAGATTGTCGCACTCAGCCATGTACACCTGCGCGGTGCGAGGTTCGTTTACATCGCAGCGTTATTCGCCGCTTTAGGTGGCCTTCTGTTTGGCTACGACACCGGTGTCATCTCCGGCGCGCTCATTTTTATCAAACGTGAATTTGGTCTAACGACTGCAGCCGAAGAAGTTGTTGTCAGTGGCGTTCTGTTGGGAGCGACCATCGGCGCGATCGTTGGTGGAAAAGCCGCCGATCGTTTCGGCAGGCGAAGGGTCTTGCTTGTGACTGCGGCGATCTTTGGCATCGGCGCGCTCGCTAGCGCCGTGGCGCCATCACCCGCGATCTTGATCGCCAGCCGCGTCGTTCTTGGCTCGGCAATTGGTCTCGCCTCGACAAATGTTCCAGTTTATCTATCCGAAGTTGCGCCTCCGCACGCGCGAGGCTGGGTTGTATCGCTCTTTCAACTCGCCGTCACCGTCGGCATTGTCGTTGCGTATTTGACCGATTACGCTTTTGCCGGCGTTGGAGGCTGGAGATGGATGCTTGGTCTGGCCGTTGCTCCGGCGCTAGTCTTCGGCATCGGCATGTTTTTTCTGCCGGAAACTCCGCGCTGGCTCGTTCGTGGCGGTCATCATGAAGTCGCGCACCGCGTCCTCGTGCGCATCAGAGAGCTTCCCGATGTCAACCTCGAAATCGACGAGATCAAGGCGAGCCTGGCGCAGCAAGCTGAAAGCGGACACTGGACCGATTTGCTGCGCAGGCAAGTCCGCCCTGCTCTCGTTGTCGGATTAGGCCTCGCCGTGTTCCAACAAATTACGGGCATCAACACGGTTATCTATTATGCGCCGAAGATTCTTCAGGCTGCCGGATTCAATTCCGCTTCCGGTGCGATTCTGGCGACCGTCGGCGTCGGCGTCGTAAATGTCGGTATGACAATCCTTGCGATGTCTTTGGTTGACCGTGCCGGGCGCCGGCCATTGTTGCTCGCCGGCATCGCCGGAATGATCGTCACGCTTGGCGTGCTCGGATTGAGTTTCCGCATTTCAAATCCATCGGGACAGCTCGCTTGGATCGCTGTGATTTGCCTGATGGGCTATGTCGCCTCATTTGCAATCAGCCTAGGACCGATCTTCTGGCTCTTGATCGCCGAGATTTATCCTCTAAAAATTCGCGGCCTCGCCGAGGGCACCGCGGCCACGTTCAACTGGGGCTCGAACCTGATCGTCTCACTGACGTTTCTGACATTGGTAGAGAAACTCGGTGCGAGTTCAACGTTTTTGCTCTACGCAGTTGCCTCGGTAGCGTCGTGGCTCTTCGCCTATTACTTTGTGCCAGAAACGAGAGGGCGCAGTTTAGAACAGATCGAAGCATTCTGGAGAACAAGGCATGATGTTCGCCAAACCGCGCGCTGATTTTCCTAGCTCAGCCGCTGGCGATTGTGCGGTTTCCCCAGATCAAGCGCGGGACCGATGGGGACGATGCGGGTCGGATTAATTTGCGTGTGCGTCATGTAATAATGACGTTTGATGTGATCGAAATTAACGGTATCGGCGATGCTAGGCTGCTGATACAAATCCATCAAGTAGCCCTGTAAATTTGGGTAGTCGAGGATGCGGCGCAGATTGCACTTGAAGTGGCCGTGATAAACGACATCGAAACGGACAAGGGTGCAGAACAATCGCCAGTCGGACTCAACGATTCGGTTGCCGAAAAGAAAGCGGCTTTTCGATAAGCGCTCCTCCATCTGATCGAGCGCCTCAAAAACTCTGCGGCACGCAGTCTCGTATGGCCGCTGGCGCGTGGCGAAACCCGCTCTGTAGACGCCATTATTAATGTTGTCGTGCAGAAATTGCGAAAGGGTTTGCTGTTCGGTTGCGATTTCGCCCGGAAAAAAATCAACGTCCTTATTCCTAGCGAATTCATTCAACACATCATTGAACATCCGGCAGATGTCGTCCTCGCAATTGTTAACTATCCGTTTGGTTTTCTTGTCCCAGAGCACTGGCACAGTGACGCGCTCGTCGAAATATGGATTGGTCGCTTTGTAAGCCTCGCTCAAGAATTGGAAGCCGTTGACTGGGTCGGTCGATTCAAACGGCGTACCCAGCGGAACCTTGCCGGACGGATTGCGAAACGCCCAGCCACGTTCGTCACGGATCGGATCGACAATTGTCATGCCGATCGCTTCCTCGAGTCCCTTTAACTTTCGGAAAATGATGGTGCGACTTGCCCAGGGGCACGCGAGCGAAACATAAAGATGATAGCGATCGGCCGCAGCAGCGTATGGGCTCGATCCATCATTGGTGACCCACTCTCGAAACGCGTCCTCCTGGCGGTGAAATTCTCCGGACTCACTCTGCTCGGATGGAAATTGCGCTTTCATCTAACCACGAATCCGCCCTCGCATCAGGCTAGGTCGGAACATGTGGACACCAATCAACACAGATCCCTAAGACAACAACTTATTTGTGTCGATTGTGTTAATTCGTGCTGTCCACTCCGTTGACAGCGAAAAAGGCCAGTGGTACCGTCGCGCAAATTTACGCGGAAGTCCGCAAAAGGGGATAACGCAGCTCATCATAGAGACTTGCATACATTGTTAAACAGTCAGGTTTTGGTGCTGAACCGCCTCTGGCAGGCGGTAAATATCTGCACGGCCCGCCGCGCGTTTGCGCTGGTGTATGCGGGTCACGCCCAGATTGTCTCATCCGAGGACGCGAACAATTTCCTGACGCACGATTTCGAAAGCTGGCGCGATTTATCGGCGGGTGCGCCCGACCACGAGGTGGTCACGACTATTTCGTTTAAGATTCGTATCCCGCGGGTGATCGTACTGCTCGTCTTCGATCGGCTTCCGAAAAAGGAAGTAAAGTTCACTCGCCACAATGTCTTCGAGCGTGACAAGAACACCTGCCAGTACTGCGGTGACGTTTTCGATCGAAGCGAACTCAATCTGGATCATGTCGTGCCGCGCGATCGGGGAGGCACGACGACTTGGGAAAACGTGGTTTGCTCGTGCATCGCCTGCAATACGCGCAAGGGCAATCGGCTACCGCGTGAAGCGCACATGAGTCTGATCCGCAAACCAAAACGTCCAAAATGGCGGCCATTTGTTCAGATTACCTTTTCCGCGCCGCAGCACGACCTCTGGAAACACTTTGTCGATCTCGCTTACTGGAACGTCGAGCTGAGCGACTAGCATCGCTCCGTTCGACTGTGATTCGTTGAAGTGTTAAAGCGTCAAAACGAAAATGCTCATTGCTGCATTTTTTCCGCTTCGCCGCTTCAACCTTTTAACGTTTTAACGCATCCAGAATCGGCTGCGGGTAAACGCCCAACCAGATCGTGGCAATCACCAAGGCGCTGATTGCCAGACGCGACAGTCCGTTCACGGGTATTTTGGCAAGATTCGTCGACTGCCAGTACATCGCGCGAACGACTTTGAGATAATAATAAAATCCGCAGCCGACGGTGAGCACCCCGACGATGACGAGAATCGTTTGATGCTGAGCTATGGCCGCGTAGAAGATAAAAAACTTTCCTAAGAATCCCGCCGTAAACGGGACACCAGCCAGCGAGACCATCCCGATCAGCATCGCGAACGCGAGAAAGGGCGAACGCCTGGCGAGGCCATCATAATCGGAAATTTCTTCGCCAGCTTGCTGTGCGACAATTATCAAGACAGCGAAACTGAGGAGCGTCATCAGCAAGTAGGCCACAAGATAGAAAGTGACCGCGCGGACATCGAAACAGACCACGCCGATAAGCAGATAGCCTGCATGCGCGATGCTGGAATAAGCAAGTAGCCGTTTTAGATTTGCCTGCGGCAGCGCTGCGAGGTTTCCGTAAATTAATGTAAGCAGCGCGATCAGAACGATCAGCCGCTGTGTTTGCGGCAGGGCGAGGAACGGCTGTAACACGCGGAGCAACACGACGAACCCGGCCGCTTTCGAACCAACGGAGAGATACGCAGTTACCGGCGTGGGCGCGCCTTGATAAACATCCGGCACCCAGATTTGAAACGGCACCGCCGCAATCTTGAAACCAAGCGCGACCAGAACAAACACCATGCCGAGCAGCGCTGCGCCGCGATCGACATCCGGATTCGCGAGCGCCTCTGTGAGCCGGTACAGATTTGTCTGGCCGGTCACGCCGAAGATCCAAGCGATTCCATATACGAGGAACGCCGTGGAGAGCGCGCTGAGCACCAGATACTTGGTGCCCGCTTCCAGAGTAACCGGATTGCGCCGGGTAAAGCTGACGAGCACGTAAAAGGATATCGTAACCAGCTCGAGGGAGACAAAGATGAAGACGAAATCGATTGCCGACACCAGGTACATTAGTCCGGCGCAGGTGAAGATCGGCACTGCGAAAAATTCTCCCAGGCCGTCGCGCGCGCTTGGAAATGAAGTGCGCACCACCGGCGCGTAGTCGATCATCATAATGAGCACGAGGATCGTGGTCACAAGGGCGAATTGCTTGAAGACGATCGATAGGCGATCTGCGGTGTAGAAGCTCCAGAAGCCTGTCGCTTGACTGGTCGAAGTAGTGGGATCGACAAAGAAAGTCGCGAGGAGAACTATCGCCAGCCCGCTGATTGCAGCGAAGGCCAAAACTCGTTTGTCGACGTTCGTGGTGGCAAACGCTTCTGCCATAAGGATCACCATCCCCAGCACCAGCACCGTGATCTCAAGTTCCGGCGCAGTGATCATGCTCACCTCCAAGCCCCCTCGTTGTAGCCACGCACCTGTGGGGCGTTTCTGTCGTTTAGACCCACAACTGGCGGACGGCGCACAGCGCTGTGGCTACAGGTCTGCATGTCTGTGAGAGGGCTTGTGTTCGTCGTGAGATAAGTGCGGAACGTGGGCGCCAGCATTCGCACGAAGGATTGCGGGAAAAATCCGTAGCAAAGAAGCGCGCCAACCAGCAATGCGACCGGCACGCGCAAACCGGATCGAAGGTCGACAAGTTCCTTCCACTGCTCGCTTATCGTGCCCATGAACGTTTTGCGATAGGCTCGCAGCATGTAAACCGTCGAGATTACGACTCCCCAAAGCGCGAGCACCGTCGCGATTTGAAAAATATGAAAGCGGTCCATTACCCAGCCGTTCTTGAATGAGCCAAAAAAGATCATGATTTCGCCGGCAAAGTTCGCCAAGCCTGGAAGACCGATCGCAGCAAATACGCCAAATCCAAAGGCGAGCCCGGCGAAGGGCATGACCCTGGCAAGACCGCCAAGTTCGTCCAAAACCAATGTGCCTGTCCGCTGCCGTAATTCACCTGCGAGCGCAAATAACAGCGCAATTGACAGACCATGAGCGAATATCAACACAGCCGCACCGGTCACACCAAGAATGCCAGCACTAGCAATCCCGAGAAAGATGTAGCCCATGTGCATCACGCTCGAGTAACCAAGCATCCAATCGAGCCGCTTCTGGGCGATTGTAACCAGCCCTACGTAAATGATGTTCCCGAGCAACAGCACCAGGAGCAGATCGGTCCAGTGACGCGCGCCTTCGGGTAGCAGGGGAATGGCCAGCCGCAAAAGGCCGTACAGCCCAAAATTTTTTAGCACCCCGGCGTGCAACATTGCCGCCGGCGCTGGAGCGGAAGCATAAGCTTCAGGCGCCCAGGTATGAAATGGGAAGAGGGAAATGAGAATTCCAAAACCGATAAGCAACAGCAGGTAAACATGACGCTGTGCGTCCACTGCGATCTGACCTTGAGCCGCACCAGCCTGCAAAGCGCGAATATCAAAGCTGCGCCAGGCCGGCGGAAGACTTTGGTAAAGCAAGATCAGGCCAAGCAGCAAAATAAAACTTCCGATCGCGAGGTAGATTGTGATTTTCCACGCTGCTGCGGCTCGATTTCCGCTTCCCCAAATTCCAATCAATAAAAATGTGGGAATCAGTGCCAGCTCGTGAAATGCATAGAAGAAAAACAAATCGATCGACGCAAATGCGCCAATTGCACCGCCCGAAATGAACAAAAGACAGGCGTAGAATGCATTTTCATATCTCTCGATTGTTCCGGCGAACCAGACCGCAGCCACCGTAACAATGCTCGCGAGCAGCACCATTATCAGGCTCAACCCGTCAACGCCGGTCGTGAAGTTCAGTCGCCACTCGAGAGATATTGTAAACGACGTAATGTGTTGGAAATTGTGTTGCTCCTGGTCAAAGGACATCAGGAGAAACACCGCCGCGCCAAACGTCAAAACCGACGCGGCGAGCGCCGTCTTGCGAGCGGGCGCGCCGACCATGATCAAAATGGCTGCGATGATCGGACAGAAAATGACGAAGAGAACCATTAGTGAAAGACAAACGGGTTAAAGCTTATTGCCCACGAAACACACGAAAACATGCGGACAAGGAGAATGACGAAGCACGAATGACGAAAGAAGCCCGAATGCTCAAATGACGAAATCGCGCTCGGCATTCGTGTCCTGTATTCGGATTTTGTCATTCCTTCGTCATTGGACATTCGTCATTCGGCATTGCTTTCACGGTCATTTAACGAAACACAGCGAAGTAAATGACGGCAACAACACCAAGCCCGAACACAAAGACGTAACCTTGCAGATTTCCCACTTGAACCAGCCGCAAAACAGCGCCGATTCCCCATGTTCCGCGGCTGCTCCCGCCCACCGCGCCTGCATCAATGATCCATCGATCAACGAAGGCTGACACGCGCGCGAGTAGTTCCTGCGTCCAGTAAATCAGCCAGCTGTAGAACTCGTCCAAATACAACTTGTGGCGTAATATCTCCACGTCCACCGGTTCAGCGGTCCGGTTGCGGTAAAGAGCGATCGCCAGTCCACTGCCCACAATTAACGCGACGATCGCAAGCGCGGGAACGATGATTGCAACCTCCTTTTCAACGGGGAGTGTAAGGAAGTTTCGCGCGAAGAATGCAAATCCACCGACTGTCGCCAGGAGCGCGAGCACAATTAACGGCACCGTCATTACCGGTGGCGATTCGCCGCTGTTGCGTGCGATGTCGCTGCATGGTGTGCCGAAGAAGACTATCACGAGCAGTCGGATCACGTAGAAAGCGGTCAGGAATGCCGTGAACAACGCCACGGCGAAAATCGGCGTGTTGCGTTCGTAGGCGAGCGCAAGAATTGCGTCCTTGCTGAAAAACCCGCTGAAGGGTGGACAGCCGATCAACGCCAGCGCGCCCACAACAAAACTAGCAAATGTGATCGGAAGTTTCCGGGAAAGCCCTCCCATTTTCCAGATGTTCTGTTCGTGGTGAAGCATCACAATGACCGAGCCGGCGGCGAGGAAGAGAAGCGCTTTAAAGAACGCATGGGTAAACAGGTGAAACATGGCTGCATCATTCGAGGCGAGACCCACCGCCATGATCATGTAACCAAGTTGCGACAGGGTGGAGTAGGCCAGAATGCGCTTGATGTCGTTTTGCTGTGTTGCGATTAACGCAGCCATCACTGCCGTGATTGTGCCGATCCAGGCAACGATCAGAAGCGCGGTCTGCGAAGCTTGAACGATGAACGCAACACGGACCAGCATGTAAACACCTGCTGCGACCATCGTCGCGGCGTGAATCAATGCGGAAATTGGCGTGGGACCTTCCATCGCGTCCGGCAACCAGACGTGAAGCGGAAACTGGGCTGATTTGCCAACTGCACCGCAGAAAATCAACAGGGCGACAATCGTCAGAAATAGCGGATGACCCGCTAAGGTCGACATCCGCGGCGCGATCTCAGCGAAAACAATAGAGCCGGTCGCCATCCAGACCATTAGGATTCCAATCATGAATCCGAAATCACCAATGCGCGTGGTGATGAATGCTTTGTTGGCGGCATCTGCAGCGGCGTCGCGATAAAACCAGTGGCCGATCAAGACGTAAGAGGTAAAGCCGACCAATTCCCAAAAGATAAAGAGCATGATGAAATTGTTCGCTAAAACGATGCCGAGCATCGCAAACATGAAGAGCGACAGCGCCGCGAAGTACCGGGACTTACCTTCGTCATCTCGCATGTAACCGAGCGAATAGATGTGAATGACGGCCCCAACAGCGGAAACGAGAACGGCCATTGTTTTGCTCAACTGATCCAGCGTCAGGCCAAGCGGCACTTGCAAGGCGCCACTGATATCGATCCATGTGAACTCAGCCGCGGCGCCAGTCGCACGTGCAAAAATCAAACAACTACAGACAAAACTTACAAGCACCGCCGCTATCGAGATAAAAGTGCTGACTGCCTTCCATCGCAGCGTGAAAACGGTGATGACCACCGCGCTCGTTAGCGGCGCGAGAAGGATTAGCCAAGGTAAGATTGAATTCATCCTGCTAAAATGACGAAGCACGAATGACGAATGACGAATAAATGACGAAGCACGAATACCGATTCCTGTCCGACGCAACCCGCGCACTTTCGTCATTCGTCATTTGAAGTTCCTTCGTCCTTCGTCCTTCGTCATTAGACATTCGTCATTACGGTGGTGTGACTCGCGGGATTAAAATTTTAATTGGCTGATATCTTTGACGTCGGTCGTTTGACGCGCCCGGTAGAGCGCGACGAGTATGGCGAGACCCACCGCTACTTCGGCAGCTGCCACCGTGATGATGAAAAAGACGAAGACCTGCGCGTTGTAATTGGGCAGACCGCTTGGATCGACACGGAATCGCGAAAACGCAACGAGCGACAAGTTTGCCGCATTCAACGTCAACTCCAGTGACATGAGAATGATGATGAGATTGCGCCGCAACATCACTCCGGCGAACCCAATTGAAAAAAGAATGGCACTTACGAGGAGATAATCGCCGAGTGTGATCATTCTATCGAGGCTCGCGTTTGCTCAAAAGCACCACGCCAACGGTCGCCACCAGCACAAGAACACCGACGATTTGAAACGGCAGATTGTAGTTGCGAAAAAGGGCTGCGCCGATGTTCCGCACATCATCAGTTGTCGATGCCGAGAGCGGCGGAAAAGTCTGTCGCGCGGCTTCGAAGCGCCCGATCGTAACGGCAATCTGAATGAGGAGAATGATGGCCACGCCGATGCCTCCTGCGGATGCCAGCCAATTGATTCGACGCTGTTCTTCGGCTTGCAGATTGAGAAGCATGATTATGAAAAGAAACAGCACCATTACGGCGCCCGCATAAACCAGCACCTGAATGATGCCGACAAAGTAGGCGTTGAGCGACATGAACAGCGCAGCCAGTCCCAGAAAAGAAACGACGAGACTGAGCGCGCTGGCCACGGGATTGCGATTGATGACAACCGCTGCGCCGAAAATCAGCGTCATCAGTGCAAAGAACCAAAATAGAAATGGCGACATCATCGATTGCGGATCGCGGATTGCGGGTTGCGGAAATAAGGACGGTCGACGCGTCGAGAATCAGCAACTGGCGATTGGCAATTGGCAATCTTACTCATTTCTTTTCGTTCCATTTCAACACGACGCCGTGCATTACTCCACCGATTTCGAGCAGCTTCTCCTTGTGATGCACCATTTCCGCGCGCGTGAAGCCAGTGATGGCATAATCTTTCCGGAGGTAAATCGCCTGTTCGGGGCAAACCTCCTCACACATCCCGCAAAAAATGCAGCGGATCATATCGATATCGAATTGCTCCGGATATTTCTCGACCTTGGCGAACCGATCTGCTGACGGGATTTCGCCGGGAATAATCTTGATCGCGCGTGGCGGACAAATGAATTCGCAGAGCTGACAGGCGACGCAACGCACACGGCCATCCTCATCCCGCACCAGGGCTGGCGCGCCGCGGTAGTGGTCCGGCAGGCTGCTGTCCCATTTTTGCTCGGGATATTGCATGGTGACTTTGGTGCGTCCGAGCAGCATATTCTTGAAATGCTTAAACGTGATGGCCAGACCGGCGACGATTGCGGGCAGATACAATCGCTCGCGCCAGTTCAGTTTCGGTCGTGGAACAGTGATGGCCATGTTTAATCTATCTCTACCTCTTCCTCTTCGTCTGCTTGCTCACCGTATTCGGCTGAATCTTCAGCGATCCGGCAACCCAGCTGATCCAGCATTGTGAACAGCATTCTTACGATTTCTTCCAGGATCGCTTTGCCTCTGATAATCGCATCGACTGGACAGCAGCGTCGCGCCACAAGAAGATCAAGACACGCTGCGGACTCCAAAGTGGAGCCGTGTGCGATCTGCAAAAATCGGGCGCGGTCCTTGCGCGAAAACTTACCGTTTCCTTCCGCGATATTCAAAGCGACGCTGTCGCCAGCGCGCTCCAGATGATCGCGAGTAGAGGTCCTTTTGGTTAACGATTCAATTAGATCTTGTGACCAGCCGGCGAATTCTAACGTTCGTTGGTAAACACTCAGCTTCTCGTGATGGAATGGCATGGGAAGATTAGATTAAGAGGGAGAGGAAGAGGAAGATTAGATTCCAGCGTAAGCAAGAATTGCTGCGACAACGAAAATATTCACGAGCGCGATCTCGAAAAAGAATAGCCAGCCGAGCCGCATCAGTTGATCATAACGAAAACGGGGCAACGTCCAGCGTACCCACATGAAGATGAAAATCATCAATGAGACTTTGGTGAAGAAGACTGCGATGTTGATCAGGCCGAAGATCCATCCGTGCGAGCCGTCGGGAATTCCCGGGAAATGCCAGCCCCCGAAGAATAACGTGACGATGATAGCCGAGCCGGTGATCATCGCGGCATATTCGCCGAGAAAATACAAGGCGAACTTCATGGAGCTATATTCGGTGTTGTAACCGCCAGCGAGCTCCTGTTCGGCTTCGGGGAGATCAAATGGCAAGCGGTTTGTCTCTGCAAACATTGCGATCATGAATACGAGGAAGGAAATGATCATGGGAACGGCGAGCAGCCATTTCCACGGGTTCGTCCAATCGCCAACAAAAGGCAGGATGAACCATCCATGTTCAATCTGGTAACGCACCACGCTGGTCAGGCGTAAATTTCCAACCAGGAGAAAAACCGGAATGACTGCTAGCCCAAGCGAAAGTTCGTACGAAAGCATTTGCGCGCTGGAACGGATTCCGCCGAGGAATGGATATTTGGAATTCGATGCCCAACCGCCAATGACGATTCCGTAAACGCCCAGCGATGCGATGGCGAAGACAAACAGAATCCCTATGTTCACATCCGCGATGACCATCGGAACGCCGAAGAGAGTGCTGCCAAACGGGACCACCGCGATCGTAATGATGGCCGGCATCACGGCCAGGCATGGAGCGAGCCAATAATAAAACGTGTTCGCCGCTCGCGGCGTGAAATCTTCTTTCAGCAGCAGCTTGAACATGTCTGCCACAGGTTGAAAAACCCCGGCAGGTCCGACGCGATTCGGTCCCAGCCGATCCTGAATAAACGCGCTGACGCGTCGCTCGGCGTAAACCGCATAGGAAACCATGGTCAGAATTACTACGAGGATGCCGACGATTTTCAGCAGTGACGTGACGACGAAGGCAAAATCCATCTCAGTGTGAGCGGACTGCGCGGCGCCTTGCCTGGATCGCGACGGCTTGCTCGATGTTTTCTTCGTCGCTGGGATGCATCGGCGGTAGTTCTTCTATTTGCAGGATGTGCACGCCGAGGTCGCCGACCTCACTCGAGGACAACCCGGCGAATTGCGGAACGGTTTCGCTGATCCGGCGAAACACATCTTCGATTGAAGGAAGCGAGTCGCCTCCGCCGATTGCCTGGAGCAAATCACGCAAAATTTCCCAATCATCGCACGCGTTCCCGGGCGGCCGCACGGCGCGATTCAGTCGTTGCAATCGACCTTTCCCGTTGATCATTGAGCCGCGTTTTTCGGCGAAACCGCACGCAGGTAGAACGACGGTCGCTCTCTCGGTTGCCTCGTGAGACAGAACATTCATCGCGATGAATACAGGGAGCTGCGCGAGCTGTTCGACTGAAATGCCCAAATGCATCGCGTTTTCCTTTAACATCACCAGCGCTTTGATTTGTCCGGATTTCACTGCCTCAGCGATTGCGATGAGTTTTGCGCCGGGCTCAGACGTCGATCCAAGAATGAGCCGCGCGCCGTTGGTGTTCGGGTTGCGGTCCGCGCTTAGCAAAATGTCGTCGCTCGGGCCACGTCGCGGAACAATGTCGATCATCTGCGCCTCTAATGACTTCGCCAACTGCAACGTTAGCCACAGCTCCTCGTTGGTCATGCGGCCGGAAGCGATGATCGCAACCTCAGCGCCGGAAAACTGCTTCAATTGAAGCGCCGCCTGCTCGATCGCCATTGGCCAATCCACAGCGATAAGTCTCCCGTCGGCGCGAATCTGCGGCTCGAGCAAACGGTTTTCAGCTTCAAGGTATTTGAAGTTGAGCCTGCCGTAATCGCACATCCACGAGGAATTGACATGGTCATTCTCTCGTGGTGTTTGACGATAGATCACATCCTCCCGACTGCCGATGACGGTGTTGCAACCGGTAGCGCAACTCGTGCAGATGCTCTTCGTTTCTTTCAGGAACCAGACGCGCATTTTGAAACGAAAATCCGTCGAGGTGAGCGCGCCTACCGGACAGATGTCGACGGTGTTGAGAGAGTAATTGTTCTCCAGCCGCTTGCCCGGATGCGCCGTTAGCTCCGTGTAACTGCCGCGGTCAACGAACCCGAGGACGTCATCGTGTGCGATTTCCTGGCAAAAACGGATGCAACGCGAACAAAGAATGCAACGCTCGTCATCCAGTGTCACCCGCGGACCGATCAACACATTTTTCGGTTTCTTGACTTTGTGCTCGAGAAAACGCGATTTCGAGTTGCCGAAATCGACGCTGAATTCCTGCAAACGGCACTCGCCAGCCTGATCACAAATCGGGCAATCGAGAGGATGGTTAATGAGGAGAAATTCCATGACGCCACGCTGACATTCCTTCACCAGCGGCGAGTTGGTGCGAACAGCCATTCCTTCGGATACATCCTGAGCGCAGGAAATTTGCGGACGCGGCATCCAATTGATGATCGGTTTGCCATCCGCGCCGAGCTCCGGCTTGCGATCCGGGCCGAGCCTCGGGAATCCCATTTCGATCAAACACATCCGGCAATTACCGGGCGAGCTAAGCTTCTTGTGGTAACAGTAGCGGGGGACGAAAACACCGACCTGCGCGCACGCCTCGATCACGCGTGTGCCCTTGGGAAACTGATGCCATGCGCCATCAATCTGGACATTGAACATTGGGGTACTCGGCTCAGACATATCTAAGGAAAGCAGGAATTCATTAACGAATCAGGAAAGCAGGAAGGCAGGAAATTCATTTAGAAAAGTCGACGGTGCGGTCAGAGCTCGTGCGCTCGCGGCAAAAACGCTTAATGGTTAAAGCAGCGGTCGCGAAGTTAAAAAGCAGACCATCTTGGAGATTTGTTGCTTTGAGATAACTGCGCCCGATTGCAAAATGAATGTCCTCGAGTTCACTGACGGCTTTTAATT
>Ga0209056_10003405_pt1 | contig 16977 bp, 19 predicted proteins | sample GraSoiAngelo_114_FD_185876 | JGI IMG/M metagenome (GOLD analysis project Ga0209056, IMG submission 185876) | Grasslands soil microbial communities from the Angelo Coastal Reserve, California, USA - 14_0903_13_40cm (SPAdes) (version 2) | ecosystem: Environmental > Terrestrial > Soil > Grasslands... | reverse complement strand
AGAAACAGACGGCGGCGCGGTCGCCGTCCAAGAGGCGCAAATCCGGGCGGCGGTGGTCGTCCGGGGCGCGATCAACAGCACTCCGGCATCTACACCGCACCCATGGATCACAGCTATCGCGCTGCGCTAGCCGGCGGAAACAACGGCTCGCGCGTGCGAATGCGTCCCGGATTCGGCTCCAATTATCCGCAGGCGGAGCCTGAGCCGTTGCCAAGTCGGGAAGATGCGAACTCCCGAATCTTCAGCTTTGTGGACGACCTCTTCTTTCAAGCGAAAATTCAGGAGACCGCTCGCAAATTGAATGTCAAGGTGGAATTCGTCAAGACTGAGCAAGATTTGACTGAGCGCATCAAGCAGAACGGGGAAGAGAAGCCGTCGCTTATTATTTTCGATCTGAACAACAATAGCGTGAAACCTCTAACCCTGATTCCCAAGCTGAAGAGCAAATTGAAAAAAACTTCAGTGATTGGGTTCCTCTCGCATGTTCAAGGCGATCTGAAGCAGAAAGCTCACGAGGTCGGGTGTGACATGGTGCTGCCCAGATCGGCGTTTTCGCAGAACTTGCCACAACTGCTGCGCCGGCACGGCGCCGGAGACGAAGAAGAGACCGTCACCTAGCCTTCTGCAATTATGTGGGGCTACTGCGATACTCCAGAGAGCATGCAGATATCGGGAAGATTGCGGTACCGTTCTGCATAATCCAGCCCGTATCCCACGACGAAATCATCGGGGATAGTGAATCCGACATAATCTGCCTCAATGGCGAGCTTGCGCCTTGATGGTTTGTCGAGCAATGCTGCCACTCGAAAGCTCTTGGGCTGATGTCCGAGCAGCAATCGCTTGAGAAATGTGAGTGTCAGGCCGGTATCGAGGATGTCTTCCACCAGGATCACGTTCTTGCCCCGCAGCGACTGATCAACATCCTTGGTCAGGCGGACCTCACCAGTCGAATCCCATGTGAGTCTTTGCTCTGGTTCGGCACCAGGACGACTGCCATAACTAGAGACGCCAATAAACTCGAACGTTGCTTCCAGTTCCACCGTCCGGATCAGATCGGCTAAGAAAATCGCTGCGCCTTTCAGCACACCAACAAAAATTACCGGTTCCCCGGCTGAGTCTTCGGTAATTTGACGGCCCATTTCGGCAACTCGGGTCGCGATCTGTTCGCGCGTGATCAGGATTTTCATGCCGTGTATGCACGAACATCTTATGCCATTGCGGCATCAAAGCCGCGTTTGAAGTGGTCTCGCCGCATCACTAGAATGTCTGGGTCACACATTGCTTGGCCGCACATTCAAAGAGAACAAGCATGAAATTGAACGGAATCAAACTTACCTGGCTCGGACACGCCACATTTCGTCTCCAAACACCGAAAGGAACCGTCATCATTGTTGATCCCTGGGTCATGGGCAATCCGATGTGTCCGGAAAACGAAAAAGACATAAAAAAAGTGGATCTGATGCTGGTCACTCATGGACACGGTGACCACATTGGCGATGCCGTCGAAATTGCCAGGGCGCACAATCCCAGAGTGGTCGGAATTCCTGAACTGTGCGGCTGGCTACGTAAAAAGGGCGTGGAGCAAACAGCCGAGATGAACAAAGGCGGAACGCAGCAGCTGGAGGACATCAAAGTCACAATGGTGCACGCTGATCACTCCTGCGGAATCCTCGATGGCGACACGTTTGTTTATGGCGGGGAAGCTTGCGGCTACGTGATCGAATTTGAGAATGGTGTCAAGATGTATCACGCTGGTGATACCAACGTCTTTGGCGATATGGCGATCATTCGCGATCTCTACGCTCCACAGATCGCGATGCTGCCGATCGGGGATCACTACACGATGAGCCCACGTGAAGCTGCTTACGCCTGCAATCTGCTGAGACCGGAAACCGTCATTCCAATGCACTTTGGAACATTCCCTGTGCTCACGGGGCGGCCGAGCGCACTGAGCAAATTAGTGAAAGGTGTTGAAGTGCTGGAAATGAAACCGGGACAAACAATTTCGTAATTACGTGGGACAGGCGGCTCGCCTGTCCTGCTCCGCGAGCCCGGATTTGCGTAGAGACGTTGCTTGCGACGTCTTGCTGGAAAATGTATTTCGATGTACCAAGACGTAGCAAGCTACGTCTCTACGAACAGAGGACGTGTCTAGACAAATGGCAAAAACTTCTGACAAGCCGCGCTGGATGATGCACGGCATCACTGCTGAACCGGTTGAGGGCTATCTTTATTCATTGCTGCCGCCGCGTGATGAAGTCCTGGTTGAGATAGAGAATGCCGCGGCCCAGCGAGACATTCCAATTGTTGGGCCCGCGGTCGCCCGCATTCTTCATCAGTTGGCATTGATCACGGGTGCCAAGAACATTTTCGAGATGGGCTCAGCGATTGGCTACTCGACAATCTGGTGGGCACGCGCGGTTGGCGATGGCGGACGCGTCATATACACGGACGGCGATCGCAAGAACGCCGACGAGGCGCGTGGCTATTTTGAGCGCGCAGGTGTGGTGGACCGGATCACGATCAAAGTTGGAGACGCGCTGGAACTTCTCTCAGAGCAGACGCAATTGTTCGACATCATTTTTTGCGACGTGGATAAGGAAGACTATCCCCGTGCGTTTCGGCTTGCCGTTCCAAAGCTTCGCAAAGGCGGCCTATTCGTCGCGGATAACGTGCTCTGGAGCGGGAAGGTGACACAGGAGAATCCTGTAGACGCCTCGACGAAAGCCATCCAGGAGTTCAATCGGCTGTTGTATCGCAGTGCCGACCTGTTTACGACCATATTGCCGATCAGAGATGGCCTGGCAGTAGCAATCAAGGCGTAGGATGTAGCACGACGCAGATATCTCGATTTCACAGAATGTCAGATGTAGGGGGGATCTATGGCAAAGAAAATCATTGCAGTGGCAGGCGCGACTGGATCTCAAGGGGGTGGTCTGGTCCGCGCCATCCTTGCAGATCCAAGTGGAGAGTTCACTGCACGTGCCCTGACAAGAAACATTGACTCCGAGAAAGCCAAGGCGCTCGCCAAACTGGGAGCCGAGGTGGTGGAGACCGACGTGGACGATGTCGAATCCCTCAAGCGCGCATTCAAAAATGCCTACGGCGCGTTCTGCGTAACGTTTTTCTGGGAGCACATGTCCCCGGAAAAAGAAACTAGCCAGGCCCGGAATCTGGCTAAGGCCGCTGAACATGCGGGAGTTCAGAATGTCATTTGGTCAACGCTTGAGGATTCGCGCAAGTCGATACCCCTCAACGACGACCGTATGCCCACGTTACAAGTCAAATACAAGGTCCCGCACTTGGATTCCAAAGCCGACGCGGACGACGATTTCAGGAAGCAATCTGATATTCATGCTTCCAACGGCTGATTCCAAGGTGCCAAGTATCGCTGCTGAAGACATCGGCAAGTGCAGCTACGGAATTTTCAAACGTGGCCCGGAATATATCGGCAAGACCGTCGATATAGCGGGAGAGCATCTGACTGGTGCTCAAATGGCGGCAACCTTGAGCGAAGCCATTGGCGAGGAAGTCCGTTACAACTACGTTCCCCCCGAGGTGTACCGAACATTTGGTTTTCCCGGAGCCGAGGACTTGGGCAACATGTTCCAGTTCTTCCGCGATTTCAGCACTGAGTTGTGCGCGGCGAGAAGTATCGAGTTCTCGCGAGGTCTCAATCCCGGCTTGCAAACATTTAGGGCTTGGCTCGCGGATAATCTTGCTCGAATTCCGCTCGAACCCAAGAGGGCAACCGCATAGGGATTACCACTCTTGACCGAGATATCCGGGCAGACGTAGAGTTACTACGCCCTGCGGAGGGGGATCTTATGACAATTCTGAGAATTGCTTGTCTTCTCGTTTTCGCGTTTGCAGTTTCGGGCCTCGCGAGTGCTGCCGACGAGGGCAAGAGCATGCCCAAAGACGTTCCTGATTTCGACGTGCATGGTATAAGCATGACCGAATGTCAATGCACTGCATATGCGTGTCCGTGTCGCTCCAATGGTCATCCTGACCACGGAAGCTGCGATGCCGCCGACTTCACCTACATCAAGCATGGTCACTACGGAAAAGTGGACATGTCAGGATTTAAGGCGGTTGTGATCGGAGACTTGATTGACCACGACGCCAGCAAAGTACAGGGCACCGCTTACTTTGATAAAAGCTCGACTCCAGAACAGCGTGCCGCCTTCAGCGAGATGCTGGCATTTATGTTTGGCTGGAATCCGCCGCATATTGTTGGCAGCAAGGTCGTCTCGATCGATTTCAAAGTGGACAAGAACACGTACACCCTGGCGATCCCTGACATTCTTGAGGAAAAGGGCGTGATGAAGGTTGATAGTGATGGCAAGCCCACGCACGTTATGCCAGCGATGGACCTTTGGGGCAACAAGATCACGTACGTGGATAACGTGGTGTTCAAGTATCACGACAAGGGCGTGGGGGAATGGGACCTTTCCGGTCATCAGGCCAATGTGAAAGAGTTCCACACCACCAAGGAAATGTACGCCAACAAAAAACTTCTGATGCAGCACGGCGACATGTCCGGCACGTGGACTGCGGAGCAGAAGAAAATGATTGAGGCGATGGGAATGAAGGCGGAGTAAGACTCGGTAGTCACGAGCTCAATGGTTGCCCCATTCTTGATCGCGTTCTTTGCGACAGGGTGGGGCTTTTCATTGCATCTTAGATTGACTTCACCGCAATCGCCGTCACATCCTCCACCAGCCCGACTTCCTTTTGCAGAAACGGCTCGGCGTAGGTCACGCCGGCCATCATCCCGTAAAAACGGGCCATTGATTCTATTCGTGCGCGGATTTCCGCATGGGGAGGGAAGATGTCCTTGCTGGCTTGCTGATCGCTAAATTGCGACTTGTAGGCCATGAGCGATTCAAAGCGAGCTTCGAATTGATCGGTGATATTCACTACGAAGGTGGGCCGAACGTCGTAGTAGAGTGTGGCGTAGATGATTTTGAAAGGACGATGAGGTGTTCCCTCAGGGGCTGAAGCCGCATCTTTCTGTGATCCCTCTACGGCACGACGGGAAGTCGTGCCCCTCCCAAAATCCTGCTGCTCACCTGCCACGACGCTCGCTACCGCTGATGCTACTCGTCGAAATGCCGATTCCTCCGTCGCGGGCGAGGGCGCCCGCGCCACATGGTTTTGGCTGATGGCTAACTTCGCTAGCCCTGCGAGAAAACATGCTTCATATCCCAGTTTCGACGCCGTGTAATGATCAGGATGGCGCCCCTTCCAGTAGGGAAGAATGACTACCCGAGGCCGAGTCTGCCGGATTATGCGCGCAACTTTCAGCCGGTTCTCCCAAGTATTCTCGACGCGACCGTCGGGAATATCGAGCGTCTCGCGCCACGAAACGCGCAGGATCTTCGCAGCTTCTGCAGCCTCGCGCTCGCGATCTTCGGCAGTTCCGCGCGTTCCCATCTCGCCGCGGGTGAGGTCGAGAATGCCGGTGCGGCGACCAAGGTCGGCCATCTTGAGCAAGGTTCCGCCGCAGGTCTGTTCCACGTCATCACGATGCGCGGCAATGGCAAGGACGTCGAGTGGCAGAGAGGACATTTATTGCGCGTGCTTGTACCCAGGGCCGCGTAAAGCACGGCCGGGACGCTCATCAGTAATCTTTCCGTCCAGTACCACCGGCTTGCCGTTTACAAAAACATCTTTCACGCCGACTGAATACTGAAGAGGATCGTTGTACGTTGCTTTGTCTTGGACAGTTGCTGAGTCGAAGATGGTAATGTCCGCAAACATTCCGGGTCTGAGAACGCCGCGGTCCGTGATTTCCACGCGACTTGCAGCCTGAGAGGTCATCTTGCGAACGGCTTCTTCGAGTCCCATGGTGTGCTCGGTGCGCACGTATTCCGCCAGTACGCGAGTAAAAGTGCCAAACGATCGGGGATGGGCTTTCGTTTTGCTCAATGGCCCGTCTTCCGCCTGAGCCTCCGAATCGGAACCGTACGTAACCAGAGGATTCGAGACCGCCAGACGCACGTCTGCGTCTTGCATGATTGAAATCACGACAGAACTGTTGCCTCGGTCAGCGATGGCAATGTCCATGGCAGCATCTTTCGGACCTTTGCCCATTGCGCGACCGATGTCGTCAAGATTCATGCCTTCGTACTTGCGCAGTTCGGGATTGAGAACCTGAATGAGCAAGACACCTTTTCCGTGGCCCGATCCCAGCCACTGGTTTTCCCATGTACTGCTGGGTTCCTCCATTTCTTTCTGGGCGCGTTTACGCTGGGCCGGATCCTTCAGGCGTTCGATCATTTTGTCGGTCCCACCTTCGAGCATCCAAGTAGGGAAGCACGCGATCAGGTCATTGGAAGCGCGGTTATATGGATAAACACTCGCCGCGACGTCAATGCCCCGTGTGCGGGCTGCTTCGATACGCTTGAGAACTTCCGGCATTTTTCCGAAATTTTCCGGATACGAGGTTTTGAGGTGCCAGATAGTCGTGGGAATGTTCGCGCGCTGAGCGATGTCGAAGACTTCATCTAAAGAAGAAAAAATCTGATCGGCCTCGGAGCGCTGGTGGGTGAAGTAAACACCGCCATAGCTGCGCGCAACTTTTGCCAGCCCGACCAGTTCGTCAGTCGAAGCAAACTTGTCTGGGACGTACTGAAGCGCAGAGCTGATTCCGAACGCGCCTTGTTCCATCGCCTGGACGAGAAGTTTGCGCATCTCATCGAGTTCGGTAGGCGTTGCTGCCCGATCTTCCTTGCCGATCACGTATGTGCGCAATCCGCCGATGAATGTGCCCAGATTGATGGCGGGCCGGCTTCGCTCGAAGTGACGAAAATATTCGTCGAGCGAGTGCCAGTCGAGAGTCACACCATATTTCATAGCCCTCTCGCGCAGGTCCTCGATCAGACGATCGTTCACTGGTGCGATCGAGGTGCCTTCGCCGGTGATCTCCGTTGTCACACCCTGAGTGATTTTACTGGCAGCTCGCCCGTCCACGAGGATGTTGAACTCAGACTGCCCCTGAACATCAATGAATCCTGGCGAGGCCACCAGGCCAGCTGCATCTATGCGCTTTTCGGCGGTTGCGGTGTGAAGGTCGCCAATCGCCGCGATTCGGTCACCACGAATTCCGATGTCGCCAACGAACCAGGGAGCGCCGGTGCCATCCACGATGCGGGCGTTCATGATCAGGATGTCGTACGCGGGGGCTTGGGCGTTGCTCAAACTCCTCAAGCAAATACCGACTATCAGTAGGAAAACAGAGATCAATTTCTTGCCCCAGAGTCGGGATGATACACGAAGTGAAACCGTTTGGGCTTGTACATCGTCTGCGATCACTGGTGGCAACATGTATCCGGCTCACTTCTCACACGCGGTGGGGACTCTATACAAATTATTGAAGTTAGCGAAGCGAGGCTGAGTTGTGCTTCGCACTTTCGGGTTCATCCACCCACTCGCGCAGTGCCCTACCGCTGAGATTCAGCTGGATAACCGTGACCCCATCTTCGTGCTCGGAAGTCACAATCAACATGCTGATGCGTTGGTCTTTCGCTTTGGTCAGAAGGAGCGACCACTCGCCGTCGGCCTTCGACCACTCTTCCATGAAAGGATGCCATTCCGGCCCAAGGCACTTTTCAACTTGCTGCCTTAGCGAGTATGTATCTCGTGCGAGAACGCGGAATTTTGGAAATTCTGCAACCTTCATGCCACTGACTCCAGAACCGATCATGAAAGGTTTCGCGAGCCACAGCCCGGGAATGCCGTGTTGCCGGACTGAGTATCGAACCTCAAGCAGCCGGACAACCGTGTTGATTCCAGTTTCAGCGCTCGCCGATGCGCACGAGATGAATATTACGGCCAAACAGAGGAATTTCATTTTTTAATCTCGGCCTTTGGCTTCGACGTTTCCTTCTCGGAAACATGCAGGTTCTTCGGTATCCCAAAGCTTCCGCTCAGGTCGCTGAGGTCACCGGGACTGATGGGGCCATCGAGATGAACAAAGGTCAGCTCCTTCGGCTCCTCGACCAGAATCGCCATGCCAAGGCTCTGGTTGTTGACCATCTTCAAGTAGATGACGACGTTTTCTCTCTCTGTCTTATTGTGCACATCGACGATGTGTATCCACTCCGGTCCTTGTAATTGGGTGCGAATTGGATCGACGTCGGATTCCGTAAACTCCCCTTCATTCTTGAACTCCAAGCTATGCACATAGATTCCGTTCAGCTTAGAAACGAGATGTTTTTCGTTCTCATCTTCGCCCGCCATAAATTTGGAGGCGAATTGCAGCATCTTCTTATCCAGGGAGACGTTTACCACGTCGTCGGCCTTGGCGGCGAGCTTGTCCCAGCTTTCGGGAACCTTGATGGTCTGGGCGGGGGCGCATATCGCGGCCGCTACTACAATTGATACAGAAAGCAATGTTCGTTTCATCGATCCTCCAAGCTAACGTTCCGACAAATGCCGCACCCTGGCCTCAGCGAGCTGCATCTTCGCCCCGGTGATGCGCAATGCGAGCATGACTTGCTGCCTTGCCGCCTCGCCCTCTGCGCGGCGACGCTCCTGCTGGAACATCCAACCGCCAGCGAAAACTGCAATGCCGAGGGCGCATGCAAGCGCCCAGCGCAGACTGGGGAGATGCAACCACGGCTGCGGCCACGGCTCTGGACGAGCCGGTTCAAGACGCGCAAGCACGCGCACTGTGAACCCATTCGGGGGTTCTTGACGGTGCAGCGCACTCTTTAATTGGTACTCGAATTGATCTTCTTGTCTGTGATCCATGGTGTTAGGTCCTTTTCACCGCTCCCGCCTTTTCGCGCAACATTTGCAGCGCGCGTTGCAGCTGGCTTTTCACGGTATTCACCGGAATATGAAGAGCCGCAGCGATGTCTTCAGGATCCAGGTCCTCCTGGTAACGCAACACGATTACCATGCGCATGTGTTCGGGCAACGATGCAACTAGCCGCCGCAGGCGCTCGTGAGTCCATTGATCAACCTTCGCTGCAGGAGCAATCGGCTCAGGTAGTTCCTCGATTTGCGCCTCTCGATGCCGTTTCCTCCGCCGTCCTTCATCAATGCAACGGTTCAGCGCGACGCGACGCAACCACGAAATCCGGTGCTCCGACGATTCCAGTTCGTTCAGATGAAGATGCAGCTCTAGGAACACATCCTGCGCAATCTCCTCGGCTGCGGTGCGATCGTGAAGAAAGTGGTACGCGAGGCTGAACACCATAGCCTGATGCGCCTCGACCAGCTCCGCGAAATCCGATGTTCTCGTCGGGCCTTCTGCAGTGGTGCTCAGGGCCATCGTTCATCCTTCACTGATAATTACGCTGCAGACGTCGCCGCGGAATGCAAAGAATTCTGGTCTCCAGATTGGGACGTTCCGCAGTGCATTGTTATACTCACCCCCATGCTGAAGCAAACACTGGAAGAAGGCCGTAAGCTGGCGGACGCGGCGCTAGAGCGTCTTCTTCCACCGGCCGAACAGCGGCCGACTTCGATTCATGCCGCAATGCGTCACAGCGTGTTTGCTGGGGGCAAGCGAATCCGTCCGATCCTGTGCATGGAGGCCGGCAGAGACGTCAGTGGCAACTTGCCTGCCGGAATCGAAGAGCTGGGCGCGGGATTGGAGATGTTGCACACGTATTCGCTGATCCACGATGATCTCCCTGCACTCGACAATGACGATTTGCGCCGTGGCCGTCCGACGTGCCACAAAGTTTTCGGCGAGGCAATTGCCATTCTTGCGGGAGATGCATTGCAAACCCAAGCCTATGAAGTATTCGCAGGGTTACGGTGCCCGGCGGAGGCACGCGTCAAGATCATCGAAGAGATTGCTAAAGGCACGGGCACGGTGAATGGGATGATCGGCGGACAGGTGGTTGACCTTGAGGCTGAACGCATCAAACCCGATGCAGGAACTCTGGAGTACATTCATCGCTCGAAAACTGCGGCCTTGATTACAGCCAGCCTGGTTTCCGGCGGCATCTATGGAGGTGGAAGTCCGGAACAAATACGCAGTCTGCGTGATTTTGGGCAAGCTATCGGCTTGGCCTTCCAGATTGTGGACGACATTCTCGACCTGACGCAAAGCTCGGAGCAACTTGGCAAGACCGCTGGCAAGGATGTGGCTTCTGAGAAGGCGACATACCCTGCGCTGTTCGGACTGGATGAGTCGCGCCGGAAAGCTGCGATTCTGCTCGATTCGGCAAATCGGGCGCTCGACGGCGTCGGTGCAAGCGCTAACGTTTTAAAGGGCCTGGGCCGATTCCTTATTGAGAGGCAGAACTGAGGAAAACCGTCGTTGGTCCTTGGTCGTTGGCAAAACCGCGAAGGAAACAGCGCTCAGTGCTTCTCAACTATTCATTCATGTTGACGAACGACCAACGACGAACAACCAACGACGATTCACCGATGTTTCAATTCTTCTGGCGATCATGGCGTCTAAAACGTTATACTTGCGATACTGAGTTCCTCAGAAGCGCACCTCAGAATCACTTCTCTTTGTCGAGACCAACAGTGAAAGAAGGCTAATGAAGAAAGCAAGTTCGCCGCGGGTGGCCTATTTTTCAATGGAAATTGCGCTGGAGCCGGATATTCCGACTTACAGCGGTGGGTTGGGAATTCTGGCTGGGGACACGCTCCGCTCGGCCGCCGATTTGGGTACCCCGGTGGTTGCGGTGACGCTGGCCTATCGCAAGGGATACTTCCGCCAAATTCTTGATCCGGCAGGGAACCAGTTCGAGCAACCGCAGGATTGGGTTCCCGAGCAGCAGTTCACCGAAGTCGGACCGCGCGCGTCAGTTGAAATCGAAGGCCGACAGGTTTTAGTTCGCGCCTGGAAGTACACGATTACCGGAATTGGCGGCGACATCGTTCCGGTCTTGCTGCTCGACACTGACCTGCCGGAAAACTCGGATTACGATCGCGGGCTCACGGATTCTCTCTACGGCGGTGACCAGCGTTATCGTCTGGCCCAGGAAATTGTGCTCGGGCTTGGCGGCTTTCAGCTTCTACAAAAGGTTTATTCCGGGCAGATCGAAACCTATCACATGAATGAGGGCCACTCGGCCCTGCTATCCCTCGGCTTGTTGGAGCGGCGGCTGGAGCAGAGCTTCGCGGGACGACTGAAGCAGCTCGACATTGATGGTGTGCGCAACATGTGCATTTTCACGACACACACACCGGTCCCCGCGGGACACGATCAATTTCCGCGAAGTCTGGTGCGCCAAATTCTGGGACGAGAACAGGTTTCGCTGCTCGACGAAGCTGAAGCCTGGGAAGGCGAGGCGCTGAATATGACTTACCTGGCGCTGCGTTTCTCGGGATATGTGAATGGCGTGGCCATGCGCCACGGTGAAGTCTCGCGTGGAATGTTTCCGGCTTACGACATCAGTGCGATCACCAACGGTGTTCACGCTATAACTTGGACTTCTCCCGCCTTTAGCGAGCTGTTCGATTCCTATATTCCCGGGTGGCGTGCCGACAACAACTATCTGCGCTATGCCATCAGCATTCCGTTGCCGGCAATCCGCGAGGCCCATGCAGATGCGAAAACCGAGCTCTTCGCGGAAATTAGCCGGTCGTTCGGCGTGCAACTTGATCCGAAATTGCTGACGATCGGTTTTGCCCGCCGCGCCAGTACCTACAAACGCGCCGATCTGTTGTTTCAGGATGCTGAACGGCTGCGCCACATCGCTCGTGACATTGGCCCAATCCAACTAGTTTATGGCGGCAAGGCTCATCCGCACGATGAGGGTGGCAAGAACCTGATCCGCCGGGTTGTCGGTGGTGCGGGCGGCTTGGCTGACGTGATCCGCACCGTTTACGTCGAAAATTATGACATGCGCTGGGGAAAGTTGATTACCTCGGGCGTTGATCTCTGGTTGAATAATCCGATGCGGCCACAAGAAGCTTCCGGCACCAGCGGAATGAAGGCGGCGCTGAACGGCGTGCCCAGCTTCAGCGTCGTGGATGGGTGGTGGGCGGAAGGGCACATCGAAGGCGTGACCGGTTGGGCGATCGGAAGCAGCGAAGTGGCAGAGGATCCTTCGGTCGAAATTGCCGCGCTCTACGACAAGTTGGAACGTGAAATCGTGCCGATGTTCTATGGTCGTCCGAACCGCTACACGGAAATCATGCGTTACGCGATCGCGTTGAACGGCTCATTCTTCAATACCCAGCGCATGGTCCTACAATACATCGCGAATGCCTATAAAATGCAGCGGGAAGTGGCGGTGCCGTTGGCAAAAGTGTGAAAAGAAGTTGTTAGCTATTAGCTCTTAGCTTTTTAGCTAAAGCCAATAGGACTAAGGCCAGTGTCTGAAGGCCAAGAACCAATCGTATTAAACTCGCAGTGCTGCATTGCTTTAAGCTAAAGGCTAAAAGCTAAAAGCTGTTTTTCGGCGATGGAGTTCGCCACAACCGTCCGCCAGACGCGGACTGATAACTCCTACCACTTTGGTTAGGAGAACTCCATCGTGCGCGATCTGCCGATAAGCGACTTTCTGGTCATTTCAGCCGGCGCAATTCTAGGTGCCAACGCCCGCTGGTTCGTCAGCCGCTACGCGGCGCGAATTCTCGGCCCAGTCTTTCCTTACGGGACGCTGTTCATCAACGTGAGCGGAAGCTTTGTCGTGGGTTTTTTCATGATTTGGGCCAGCGCACGGGTGCTTCTCGATCCACGCTGGCGTTTGCTGGTTGTGGTCGGCTTCTGCGGGGCATTTACGACGTTTTCTAGCTTTGCCTTCGAAACCATGGCGTACTTCGAGCAAGGCCAGTTTTTGATGATGCTCGGGAATTTCTTGTCGAATAATCTGCTTTGCCTCGGGGCGGTGCTGGCCGGGATGGCGGCGGCGCGGTCGGTGTAGTCTGGCGCAATTATGAGTTCTCATGCGATCCAAACCGACCGGCTCGATTTGAGGACCTTCGCTGAGTCTGATATTCCCGAACTTGTGCCATTGATTGGAGCACGCGAAGTCGCCGTCACTACCCTTCGCATTCCTCATCCGTATGAGGAGAGGCATGCCAAAGAGTTTCTCGCCAGCGCAATTGAGGAAAATGAACTGCGCCTGGTAATCAGGTTGCGTAGGGACGGTCGTTTATGCGGCGGCATCGGGCTGCATCCTGATGACCAACACCAGCGTGCCGAGCTCGGCTATTGGATTGGAGTGCCGTTCTGGGGCAACGGTTATGCGATCGAGGCGGCCCGTGCCGTTGTGCGTTACGGGTTTGAACATCTAAATTTCAACCGGATCTTTGCGGCGCATTTCGCGGGGAATGATGCTTCTGCAAGAGTTCTGCAAAAGATAGGCATGCAATACGAAGGTCGCATGCGTCAAGCCATTCGGAAATGGCACAAGTTCATCGACCTTGAGCGCTACGCGATTCTTCGTGAGGACTACCTATCAACGGAAGAGTAGAATGCCTAACGCAATGGCTGTTCTAGTCACGATCTATTTGAATGAGTCTGACAAGTGGCAGGGGCGGGCACTGCACATGGCCATCCTGAATTATCTGCATGACGAGAACGTCTTCGCGGCGTGCACCTTCCACGCCGTTGCCGGATTTCTGGGACGCCAACGGGTCAAGACGAGTCATCTGGTTGACGCCGGGGGCAAGCTGCCGATTGTCCTTGTCTTCGTTGATACAGACGAGCATGTGAATCGCGTGCTTCCGAAGTTGAAAGAGATGGCGGCTCACCGCTTGATTGTGCGGGAGAATGTAGTGCTGGAGCAGGGAAATCTGGACTAGGTTCGATCCTCCAACCTAGACAATAAACACCAGCGGAGGCGCAAATTTGACAGCCTCCTTACAAACCGCACTACCTTCAGGTCTAAACTGCTTCTGAGGGCAGATGAGGAGCCGCATTCTGCTAAGTCCAAAATACACAAATCTATGGATTCCCCTGATACTAGGCGCAATCGTGTCCGTGCCTGCCTGGGCGCAAGAGCATCCGATTGATACCGCGAGTTCAAAGTTGACCGTCCGCGCCTTCAAAACAGGCCTGTTCTCCGGTTTTGCCGACAATCATGAAATCCAAGCCCCAATTACCGAAGGCAGCATCGACGAAGCGGCTGGACGCGTGAAATTCGCCGTGGATTCGCGCCGGATGAAAGTCCTCGACCCGCAAATGAACCCGTCACGAAGGCAGGAAGTTCAGGAAAGGATGTTAGGGCCAGAGGTTCTCGATTCAACTCGCTTTCTGCAAATCACATTTGATTCCACCAGCGTCGAGCGGTCTAAGGATCTTTACGTGGTGCATGGACAACTTTCGCTTCACGGCGTGACACGGCCGATCGCGGTCAATGTGCGCAGCGAGAGTGGCAGATACAAGGGGACGTTTACGCTAAAGCAGAGGGATTTCGGGATCGCGCCAATCAGCATTGCAGGCGGGACTGTTAAAGTCAAAGATGAGCTTCAAATCGAATTCGATATCCGCACCGCGCCCTAGTACTACTGTGTTATAAACTGAATACCTTCTGCTGAAAGATTTATCGGTCAGCGTTCTCCAAATGATAAGGTGCGGGTCATGAGCGCCAACTCTGTTGCGCCAGGCGCCCAGCAAAAACGCTTCGCGGCTTATTTGGATCGTAACCGTCCGGAGTAGACCGCTCCAAGCAAGCTAGGATTTGTAAGTCTGTAAGTGTCCCCTGAGAACTTTACGTGGACGCTTGGGATGTAAGCGAGCTGAAGTTCCAGGGGAGGAGTTCAGTGATTCGAGTAATGGGGTGGTCGGCAATGCGCGTTAAGACTTCGCGCAAATAGCTTTCTGGATCCAAGTCATTGAGCTTAGCTGTGCCGATCAGGCTGTAGATCGCTGCCGCGCGCTCGCCGCCGGCGTCGGAACCAGCAAACAAGTAATTCTTGCGACCGAGAGCCACGGCGCGTAAAGCGCGTTCGGCAGCATTGTTGTCGATCTCTAGCTGACCATCGGCGCAATAGAGCACCAGCGCGTTCCACAGCGAAAGCGCATAGCGAATCGCCGCAGTCGTATCCGACTTGCGCGAAAGCTTCGGCAGAGTCGCCTCGAACCACTCCCGCAGAGAATCGATCAAAGGCCGAGCTCGTGCCTGGCGCACCTGCTGTCGTTCGTCTGGAGGCCTACCCCGAATCTCTTCTTCGATGACATACAGAGCTGTGATTCGTTCCAATGCCTCGCCCGCCACCGGCGAGGCGTGCGCCTGTTGCAAATCGTAGAACTTGCGCCGAACGTGCGCCCAACAGGCCACTTCTTGAATCCGGCCTCCGACGTAGAGCTGGTTGAATCCGGCATAGGCATCGGCTTGCAGCCTGCCATGAAAATGTCGTAGATGCCGCGCGGGATGTTCGCCCTTGCGATCCGGCGAATAAGCAAACCATACCGCCGGCGCTGCACTGTCGCCCGCCGGGCGATCATCGCGAACGTACGTCCACAGCCGGCCGGTCTTCGTCTTTCCTGTCCCCGGAGATAACACCGGCACCGGCGTGTCATCGGCGTGCACCTTGCCTGCAGCCAGCACATAATCTCGCAATGCTTCTACCAATGGCTCCAGCAATTGCGCGCTTCCGCCCACCCAGTCCGCTAAAGTCGAGCGCTCCAACTCCACGCCTCGGCGCGCGTAAATCTCTGACTGCCGATACAGCGGCAGGTGATCGCAGTACTTGCTGACTAAAACGTGCGCCAGCAACCCCGGTCCCGCCAGGCCGCGCTCGATCGGGCGACTCGGAGCCTGGGCTTGTACGATTCGTTCACAGCCGCTGCAGCTCAGTTTGGGACGCACATGGCGAATCACATAGAAGCCCGCCGGCAAGTACTCCAACATCTCGGAAACATCTTCCCCCAGCCTCCGCAACTTTCCACCGCAATCCGGGCATGCCGATTCTTTGGGAGCGTATATCTTGGTCTGTCGCGGCAGGTGATCGGGTAAGGGCTGGCGCCTCGGTTTTGCAGGAAAGCTACTAATAAGGAGAGGCGTTGTCGGCTGGGGCGTGGCTTGTTCGGCAGAGCTCAATTGCAACTCTTCCAGCCGCAACTCCAGTTGTTCGATCTGACGCGCCCGTTTCTCCGACTTGCGTCCAAACTGCATGCGCTGCAGCTTGGCGATCAGCAACTTTAAATGCTCGATCTCGCTTTCCCGCGTCAGCAGCCGCTGCTCGGTGGCCATCCGTTCTTCATGTTCCGCCACCAGCAGAGCCTGCAATGCTTCTCGATCTAATCGGCTCAGATCCGGCAGCGTGGCGCTCAACATGCGCGCAGTATGCCACGACTTCCTACTCTGCGATACTCACTCAGTGAAAAAACTTGTGTAAAAGGAATCTGCTTTTAAACTATCGCTTGCGGATCCCACGTGCGCTGTGGCCTTCGCCAATCAATGCCCTCTAACAACATCGATAACTGCGCCCGCGTCAGCCCCACCGTTCCGCTGTCCACTTGTGGCCACACGAAACGTCCCCGCTCTAATCGCTTGCAAAAAAGACAGAGCCCGTCTCCATCGAACCACAAAACTTTGATCAGATCACCTCGCCGCCCACGAAATACGAAAACGTGACCTGACATAGGGCTCTGCTCTAACTTGCTTTGCACCAGAGCACTCAGCCCCATGAAGCCACGCCGTAGATCGGTTACTCCTGCAGCTATCCAGATTCGTGTGTTGGTCGGCAGCGCGATCATCGCGCCAGGCAGTCCAACAACACACGCAACAACCTCGGATCGGCATTGCCTTCGAGGCGCACTTGCGCATGTTGCAGTTGGATGTGAATCGTGCCCGGCGAGGAGGATAGTGCGCGGCAAGCTTCGCGCACTGAAGCGGTCAGCGGTGGCGAACTCTCCGGCGTTACTTTGACGGGCAACAGCTTGGTTCCGCCACACAACCGCCCCGCTTGATACAGCTTACGCCAGTTGAAAACCAGGTTGGCGTTGACTCCATGTGCCCGTGCTACCCGCGCTACCGACGCGCCCTCCGCCAACGTCTCTTCCACAATCTGCCGCTTCTCTTCCACTTCCCGGTACCGCCG
>Ga0209056_10003404_pt1 | contig 16978 bp, 14 predicted proteins | sample GraSoiAngelo_114_FD_185876 | JGI IMG/M metagenome (GOLD analysis project Ga0209056, IMG submission 185876) | Grasslands soil microbial communities from the Angelo Coastal Reserve, California, USA - 14_0903_13_40cm (SPAdes) (version 2) | ecosystem: Environmental > Terrestrial > Soil > Grasslands... | reverse complement strand
GTGTGTTCGCGACGAAGCTCGCGAATCCGGGAGCGGCGAACGGTCTGTTCTATGGAAACCCGGGTCAGCTGCTCGTGCAGTTATACGCGGTCGTGGCGGCCGTGATCATCGCCGCGGTCGGCACGGTGGTGATTCTTGCGATCGTTCGCGCAACACTGGGTACACGCGCCCGGATCGCGGACGAGATGCTAGGGCTCGATCTCAGCGAGCATGGCGAGGAAGCGTATTTCGGCGGCGAGGCGGCGCTGGGTGGAAGCGCGTTGGCGCAGAGCGTGATCGTCGCGGAGGACCCGGGGCCGCCTTAGCCGGAACGGCGGGGCGCTGCAAAGAAGCGCTAGATAAGGCGTTGGGATCGGTGGTTCGTGAACCTCGACTGGTGTAGCAACGCTGCCGCCAGTCGCGCCGTTGCCGATCTGTCCGCTGTCATTCCCGCCCCAGCAGAACGCACCGCCGCCACGCGCGATCGCGCAGGTGTGGAACGCGCCTGCGGAGACACTTAGGAAGAGATGATCGCCCGTCACCAAGATCGGCGTCGACGAACACGGATATGGCGTCGGGGCATTGGCGCAGGTCTCCCCGGCCGCGCCGCCGAGTTGCGCAGTAGCATTTGATCCCCAACAGAACAACTGGCCGCTCGTCGCGAGGGCGCAGGAGTGGTGCAGGCCGACGGCGATAGCGCTAAATATGTGATTGCCGCTCACCGCGACCGGCACATATCGGAAGTCTCGCGATCCATTGCCAAGCTCTCCATCGACTCCGCCACCCCAGCAGTACGCCGCGCCCGTGGTCGTTATGCCGCACGTATGGCCCCAGGCGGCGTCCATGGTCTTGAAATGGAGTCCGCCCGCCACAAGTGCCGGGGTTGGGACGTCGACCGAATCTCCGGTCCCGAGCTCTCCACCCCGTCCGGCGCCCCAGCAGTATGCCGATCCGTTCGTGGCGATCGCGCAGGTGTGGTACTGCCCCGTCGTGATGGTCTGGAAAGCATGACCTCCCGTGACGGGGACTGGTGTGGGAGCGTTCACGGTGCCACTCCCGAGCTTGCCATTGTCGTTCGCGCCCCAACAGTAAGCTGCGCCGGCGGTCGTTACACCGCAGGTGTAGTCCCACCCAGCGCTGATTTGTTTGAATGTAAGTCCGCCTGATACGGGGATAGGCACCGGGCTTCGGGTGGACGTGTCGCTGCCGAGCGCTCCTTCGGCGCTCAGGCCCCAGCAGTACGCCGCTCCGCTTGGGATCAGACCGCATGTCTGGCGGTCACCAGCATCGATCTGGGTGAACAGGAGCGGGCCACTGACGGACCTGGGCGATGGCTCGATCGTGCTGACGATGCCGTTGCCGACTTGCCCGACCCCATTGTCGCCCCAACACACACCCGAGCCTTCGCCGAGCACGGCGCAGGTGTAGAGGAAGCCGCCGCTTACCGCAGCGAACGCTTGCGGGGGCAACGGCGCGGTCCCATCTGGCGAGCAGGCAAGAGGGAGAGCGACGAGGCACAGCACCATCGGCAGACGGGGCACGCGCATGAGCAACCCTCGAAGGATTGAGGCGTGTTGATACCAGGCAGGGGCGCGGAGGTTCTCAGACCGCGCCAAACGACATAATCAGCTGACCCGGCGGGTCTTTCTGCGCATGAAGTCCATCAGAATGAACTGCCCCAGCGTCATCGTGTTCGTGAAATAGGCCTTCCCCCGACAGATCGCCGAGACCTTCTTCACGAACTCGACGAGGCTGCGGTCGCGCGCCAGCATGAACGTGTTGATCAGGATGCCGCTGCGGCGGCACAGCGCGACCTCGCGGTAGGTCGCCTGGAGAATGTGCGGGTCCAGGCCCATCGAGTTGACATAGATCCGCCCGTCGGGTTGGGTCAGCGCCGATGGCTTCCCATCGGTGATCATGATGATCTGCCGCATGTCCTTGCGCTGTCCCATCAGAATGCGTCGCGCCAGCTTCAGTCCTTCCGTCGTGTTCGTGTGATACGGCCCCACCTGCGCGTGGGCCAACTGGCCGATCGGAATCTCCTCGGCCGTATCGTGGAACAGCACGACCCGCAGCGTGTCGCCGGGGAACTGCGTGCGAATCAGGTGCGTGAGCGCGAGCGCGACTTTTTTCGCCGGTGTGAAGCGGTCCTCGCCGTACAGAATCATCGAGTGCGAGCAGTCGAGCATCAGTACCGTCGCGGACGACGAGCGGTATTCCGCCTGATGCACCATCAAATCGTCGTACTCGAGATTGATCGGCACGCCGAGACCTTCGCGCTTCAGTGCGTGCGATAGCGTCGCGTTGACGTCAAGGTTCAGCGTGTCGCCATACTCGTAACGCTTGCTCGCGGCCTCGGCCTCGACCCCCGTCGCCAGATGCTCGGTCTCGTGCGCGCCGAAGCTCGACTTGCCGATGCTCCCCAACAAATGCTTCAGGGTTCGATAGCCAAGAAAATCGATGCCTTTGTCGGTGAGGTTGAACTGCACCTGCTGCGCGGCTTCCTTGGCCATGCCGCCCGGGCCGAGCACCGGCTGCTGCGCGCCGGGCATCTTCGGGGCCTGCTGCAGATTTAGATATCCCTCCTCGATCAGCTTCTGCACGATCTGATCGAGCAGCTCGGCAAGCTGGCGCTGCAGCTCCGCGTCCTTCTGGGCGTCGCCGGTCGAGTCGCCCCGCAGGACGTTGAGCATGTCCTGCGTGAGCTGGCCCGAGTCCATCAGCGCCTGGAGAATCGCCTGGCGGAGCGCGTCGAGTGAGCGGTCGGGATCGTCCTCGCCGAACTCGCCCCAGAACGGATGCGAGTACGGACCGCCGGCGAACCCGGATTGCAACAGGAAGTCCGCGAGCTGATCGAGCAGCGCCTGGAGATTGAGCGTCTCGAGCAGACCGGGGACGTAGCGGCTGTAAGTCGTGTATCGCATCGCCCTCTAATCTAGCACGGATACATCAGCGGATCGTAACGACGAAGGCATCAGGCTCCCGATGCACGTGCATCTCCGTGAAATCGGGGATCGTGGCGTCGGCGTCCGTGAGCTCCTCTGCCGCGAGCATCGTGGTGAGCGCAATCACACGAGCGCCGGCGTTGCGCGCCGCGGCGATGCCGGCCGGCGCGTCTTCGAAGACGATACACGCTGCGGCGTCTTGTCCGAGGCGCTTCGCGCCCAGCCGATACCCATCGGGCGCCGGCTTCCCGTGTGCGACGTCTTCGCTGGTCACCACGATCCTCGGGATCGGCAGCCCGACAGACGTCAATCGCAGCTCCGCCAGCGCACGTCCGCAGGACGTCACGACGGCCCAGCTCGTTGGCGGGAGCGCGGCCAGGAGCTCTGGGGAACCCGGCACCGCGCTGAGGCCATCGATGTCGGCAAGCTCCACGGCGTCAATCCACGCCGCTTCCCGATCGGTCTCGAGATGGGGCGCTGCGGCCTTTACCGTGTCACGCGTGCGACGCCCATGCGCGATGCGAAGGACTTCATCAGGGTCGAGTTGATGGCGTAGGGCCCAGCGGCGACAGGTTCGCTCGACGACCGCCCGTGAATCGACGAGCACGCCGTCCAGGTCAAAAAGCAACGCCGAGCAACGGAATTGCATAGTGCCTTAATTTGCTGCCATGACGGAAGCCGCGCGACGCTACGGGTTCGGGGCTCTCGCCCACCGCAACTTCCGCCTCTTCTTCATCGGTCAGGGCATCTCCCTCGTCGGCACGTGGATGCAGAATGTCGGCGAGGGGTGGTTGATCCTCACGCTGACCAACTCGCCGTTCTACGTCGGTCTCACCGCGGCCCTCAGCTCACTCGGCGTGCTGCTGTTCAGCCTCTACGCCGGCGTGGTCGCCGACCGCGTCGACAAGCGACGCGTCATCATCTTCATGCAGCTCGCTTTCATGATCGAGGCGTTCACCGTCGCCATCCTCGTCTGGACCGGCGTCATCGCCGTCTGGCAGGTGCTGGTCCTGGCTACAGTGCTCGGCATCGCGAGCGCCTTCGATATCCCGATGCGGCAGTCGTTCATCGTCGAAATGGTCGGCAAAGACGACTTGATGAACGCGATCGCGCTGAATTCATCGCTCTTCAACGGCGCTCGCGTGCTCGGGCCCGCCATCGCCGGCTTTCTGATCGGTGCATTGGGAATTGCCTGGTGCTACTTCCTGAATGGCCTGAGCTACATCGCGGTCATCGCGGGCCTGCTCCTGATGCGGCTGCCGGCGACGATCCGCCCGGCGAGGACGACGTCAACCTGGGGCGGCTTTCGCGAAGTCCTCACGTTTCTGCGCGGCGATCGGGGCATCCGCTCGTTGATGATACAGACAGCGATTTTGAGCGTCTTTGGTTTTCCCTACATAGCAATGATGCCGGTCTTTGCACGCGACGTGTTGCATCGCGGCGCGGCCGGCTACGGCGCGCTCACGTCATCGATCGGTATAGGCGCCGTCATCGGCGCACTCGGCATCGCATTGAGTGCGACGCGCCTGCGCGCGCGCGGGCGGCTGATGCTGGTCGGCGGGACCGCGTTCGGCATTCTCCTGATTCTGTTTTCCGCGTCGCGGGTGCTGGCGCTGTCGATGGTCCTGCTCGCGCTCGCGGGATGCGCCATGATCGTGAACAACTCGATCACCAATACGCTGCTCCAGACCGCCGCGCCCGATCATCTGCGCGGCCGGATCATGGGGTTCTATTCGTTCGTGTTCGTGGGAATGGCGCCCTTCGGCGCGTTCCTATTCGGGCTCGTGGCCGAGCACGTGGGAGTCCCGCACACCCTCGCGGCGGGGGGCGCGATTGTCGCGCTGGCCGTCGTCATTACTGCGATCCGCGTCCCGGAGCTACGCCAAGCCTAACTCCAGCCGCGCCGTCTTACCTCGGCGACAATGAGTTCGGCTGCACCGTCGAACCGCAGCCGCTCCGCGTTCAACACGATGTCGTACTGTGTCAGGTCCTGCCGATCGCGACCGTAACGCGTCTTGACGTACTCATCGCGCTGCCGATCGGTCTCTTCCATCACTTTCTGGGCATTTGAGGGATCGACGCCGAGTCTCTCGACGGCGACGTTCTTCCGGAACGCTTTCGATGCGATAACGTAGACGTGCAGCGCGTTCGGTCGCATCGCCAGGATTACCTGCGCACCGCGTCCCACCAGCACCACTCGTCCCTCGTTCGCCGCCTCCGTGATGACGCGCTCGGTCATCTTGACGATCGTTTCCTCCTCGGTCTCGACGAGGGGCGGTGACCCGCCGGTGCTGACGAACATCTCCGGCGACGCGACTGCCAGCGTGCGTGCCAGCCGCTCTAGCAGACCCGGTGCGCGCTCTTCGCGGCGCGCGACTTCGTCCGGCGACAGACCGGCGAGGCGCGCCACCTGATCGACGAACTCGTTGTCGATCAGTGTCCAGCCAAGGCGCTCGACTACCAGTCGACCGATCTCCGAGCCGCCGGACGCGTACTGCCGCGTGATCGTGACGAGCGGCTTTACGGCTGATGAAGATTGCGTCGGAGATCTCCGATATTGAGCATCGGAATGCCGCCCTGTGTGGGCACGAGAATGACGAGGTTGTTCGACGCCTTCAGCTCGCGCAGCACGTCGAAGTACTGCCGCGTCAGCGCTTCCGGCGTGAGGGTCGTGTTGAGGAGACGCTGCTGCTCGGCCTGCAACCGGGCCACCTCGACGCGGTGACGCTCGGTCTCGACCTGCTGCTCCTGTGCGATCTTGTTGTTGATCGCCTGCACGACGGCTGCCGGGGGCTGTAGGTCGCGCAGGAAGAATGCAGTCACCTGCGCGATGCGAAATGGTGGACCGCCGGCGCGCGGCTGCGTCACGAGCGCCGAATCCACGAGCGCCTCCATCGTCTGCGCGATCTGCGTGCGCTTGGAGATGTCGTTGATCGAGTATTGGACCATGCCATCGCGCACCCCTTTGCGGATGGCGTTCCGGACCGCACTCTGGATTTGCCGTTCGTCGCCGATTTCCGTGTAAATGCGGGCCGACTGTTGTGGATCGATTTGCCAACGGATGCCGACGTCCACCGTCATGCCCATCTGTTCCCGCGAGAGCGCCGCGATCTCTTCGACCTGATCTCCCGTGAACGGGTATTGCTCCTCCCGGGTCGTGTAGCGCTCGACCGACGACCACGGAGTCACCACGCGGATCCCGGGCAGGAGCGGATGCGGATCGACGGTTCCAAACGCGTGTCGGACGCCAACCTCGCCCGCGTTGACGACGACGAGCGTTGAGCCGAGTACGGTGAGGACGCCGACGAACAGCGCGACGTAGCTGAGAATGCGCAGCGTGCTGCCGATTGGGCGACCGGCGCTGCCCTCGGTGCGTATGGTGGCGGCGCCGAGGCGAAGGAAGAAGGCTACCGCGAGGAGTACAAGCCCAAAGACAAGCTGTCCCATGGCGACTCCTGGATGTGAAAGGAATTACGTAAAGAGGTTCGGTCCGGGGCTAGGCCCTTTGAATGGAGGCTTCGGTTCACTGCGCGCCCGGACATAGCCGAGCTCCTCGCTGCGCGCGATGCGTTTTTCAGCGACCAGCCCTTCGAGCACCAATTCGCACGCTGAAACCATCGTGGCGGGATCCTTCTTGCCGGCGAGACCGACCTGATCCACCAGGTCGAGCAAGCCGGGAACGACGCTGAACCCCTTGAGCAGCGCCTCGGAGCGCTCGTCGGGCGTAATCTTCAACGCGCCGCCTTCGTCGAACCAGTGAACGATGTCGTCCACGTTGGCGCCACCGACGCGGCCTTCGAAGGTCCGACCCGCCGCGCGTCGAATCAAGTCTTTGGCGATCGTCTCCGCTCCCTGCAGCTCGCCTTCGTACTCGAGCTCGAGCTTGCCGGTGATGGCGGGAAGCGCTGCATACACGTCGGAGATTCGCGGCACGACGGTCTTCTCTCTCGTCACAATCGTGCGGCGCTCGGCATTCGACAGCACGTTATCGAGAACGCTGATCGGCAGCCGCTGCGACACGCCGCTGCGGCGATCCACGCGCTTGTCATCGCGCGCTTCGAACGCGATTCGCTCGATCAGCTCCGCCATGAAGTCGGGAACGCGAATCGAGCGACCGCCGTCATTGCGCTCGACCCACGCTTCCTGTTGCGTGATCGCGGAGCCGAGCTCGACCGTGAGCGGGTAGTGGGTCGTGATCTCCGAACCGATCCGGTCCTTGAGCGGCGTGATGATCTTCCCGCGGGCCGTGTAGTCCTCGGGGTTGGCGGTGAACACGAGCGCCACATCGAGGTTGAGGCGAACGGGATAGCCTTTGATCTGGACGTCGCCTTCCTGCATGATGTTGAACAAGCCCACCTGAATCTTGCCCGCGAGATCGGGAAGCTCGTTGATCGCGAAGATCGCGCGGTTCGCGCGGGGCAAGAGCCCGAAATGCATCGTGAGCTCGTCGGACAGCAGGTGCCCGCCGCGCGCGGCTTTGATCGGATCGACGTCCCCGATGATGTCGGCGATGGTGACGTCCGGCGTCGCCAGCTTTTCGACGAAGCGCAGCTCGCGCGCCAGCCAGGCGATCGGCGTCTTGTCGCCACGCTCGGCGATCAGCTCGCGGCCGTACTTGGAGATCGGCTCGAATGGATCGTCGTTGACCTCGCTGCCCGCGAGAATCGGAATCTCGTCGTCGAGCAGCGTGATGAGCTGGCGCAGGATGCGGCTCTTCGCCTGACCGCGCAGGCCCAGCAGAATGAAGTTGTGGCGAGACAGAATCGCGTTGACGAGCTGCGGAATGACGGTTTCCTCATAGCCCACGATGCCGGGAAACAGCGTCGCGCCGTTCTCGAGCAGGCAGATGAGATTCTCGCGCATCTCGTCCTTGACGGTGCGCTGGCGGCGAGCGGGACTGGCCCACTCCGTTTGTTTCAGCTCAGCAAGAGTCGTTGCCTGTGTCATGGCTCGACGTTAATCCCTTCAACCCGTGCTCTGCAACCCTTGCGCGATCCCCCGCACACTTGCCAACAGCGCCCGAAACACGTCGTTGTCGGGCCGCCCGCCGGCGCGCCACCGCTCCAACAGATCGATCTGGAGCAGACTCATCGGGTCCACGTAAGGATTGCGGAGTAGAATCGAGCGCTGCAGCGCCGGATCGGAGTCGAGCAGCGCGTTCTCCCGCTTCAACGCGAGCACGTTGGCCACGGTGCGATCGAACTCCGCCCGAATGAGCGGGAAGTAGCGTTCCCCCAACTCACCCGCGAGGCACGCGTAGCGCGCCGCGATGGAGAGATCCGCGGTGCCGAGCACCATCTCGACGTCGTCGATGAGCGCCCGCAGAAACGGCCACTCGCGCAGCATGTCACCAAGCGTTGCCGTGCCGTTGCGCTCTGCTGCACGGTCCAGCGCCGTACCCAGACCATACCAGCCGGGCAGCAGGTGGCGGCTCTGAGTCCAGGCGAACACCCACGGGATCGCGCGCAGCCGCTCGATCTCGCCGCTCTGTTGCTCCTCGCTCTGGCGTGACGCGGGGCGACTGCCGATCTCCATGCGCTGGATGACGTCGATCGGCGTTGCCAGCCGGAAGTACTCCACGAAGCGCGGGTCGTCGTACACGAGAGCGCGGTACGCCGCGCGGCTGTCGCGTGCGATGTCGTCCATGATGCCGGTCCAACCGGTCTCGCGAGCATCCGGCGCACGGGGGGGGGGCTGAGCGGTCGCGAGCGTCACGGCGCTCACGGTCTGCTCGAGCGTGCGCATAGCGATGCCGCGCAGGCCGTACTTCGCGTTGATGACTTCGCCCTGTTCCGTGACGCGCAGGCGTCCCCGGACCGATCCCACGGGTGCGCTCAGAATCGCGCTCGCGATCTTGCCGCCGCCGCGGCTCACTGTTCCGCCGCGACCATGAAAGAAGGTCAGGTCGACGCCAGACCGGTCCAACGTCTCGACGAGCGCCGCCTGCGCCCGCTGTAGCGCCCAGCGCGCCGCGCCGATCCCCGCGTCCTTGTTGCTGTCGGAGTATCCGATCATCACCACCTGGTGCATACCGCGTTCGGCGAGGTGGGCACGGTAATAGGGGTCGTCGAGTAGTGCACGCATGACGTGCGGCGCGTCTTCGAGGTCGGCCACCGTCTCGAAGAGGGGCGCGACGTCCAGTGCGATGTGCTTCGTTCCCGGCTGCGCGAGCCCACCCCAACGGCCGAGGAGAAGGACCGCGAGGACGTCGTCTGCTCCTTGTGTCATGCTGATGATGTACGGTCCCACGGCGTCCGGCCCAAAGCGCGCGCGGCACTCAGCGATCGCCTTGAATACCTCCAGCGTGCGCGTGGCCTGCGCGTCAGGGGATCCCCCCCCCGGGGGCTTCTCTTCTCGCTCGAGTGCACGGCGCAGCCGCGCGAGACGGTCAGCCGGAGCTCGGGTACTCCAATCGGGGTCGCCCAACAGGGTCGCGAGCACGGCGCGATGGACATGCGCGTGTTGTCGCACGTCGATCGTGGCGAGGTGAAAGCCGAACGTCTCGACGCGGCGCAGCAGCCGCTGCACACCGAACAGTCCCGCGTGCTCGCCGCGGTGCGCGCGCAGACTTGCGATGACAATGCCCAGATCACGCTCGAGCTCGGCCGCGGTGGCGTAGCCGTTCGACGGAGACTCATCGCGTCGCGTCGCATCGAGGCGCGCCGCGATCAGACTGAGTAGCAGGCGGTATGGCATATCGTGATAGCGCGTCGGAATCGCGGCCAGCGTTTTGGGGAATTGGGCGCCGTACGTCGCGACGCGCTCGCGCACGGCGTCGCTCACGCCGGTGCGCGCTCCCGACTGCGACAGGCGGCGCGCCAGATCTGCTGCCTCGCGGCGGTACAGCTCGACTACCAACTCACGTTGGCGCGCCAGGGCGGAGCGCAGCGTCTCAGCGCCGGCGTTGGGATTGCCGTCCATGTCCCCGCCAACCCACGAGCCGAAGCGGAGGACCGGCCGTGCCGGTACCTGGATGTCGTACACGTTGCGGACGGCCTGCTCCAACTCTTCGTAGAACGGCGGGACGATGCGGTAGACGACGTCCGTCAGATAGAAGAGCACGTTCTCGAGCTCGTCCATCACGGTGGGACGCGCCGAGGGCTGCGGATCGGTCTGCCACGTAATGGTGACTTCTTCGCGAATCCGCGCCAGCGCGGCGCGCTCTTCGTCGGGTGTGCGCGACGGATCGAGCCGCTCCACGAGCAGCCGGCCGATCACCTGTTCCTTCTCGAGCAGCGTGCGCCGGGTCGCTTCGGTCGGATGCGCAGTGAATACCGGCTCGATCCGCAGCCGTTGGAGCAGGGCCGCGATCTGTGGCGGCGGGATGCTGGCGGCGGCCAGCCGCCCGAGCGTGGCCTTGAGACTGCCCTCCTGCGGATCGCTCGCGCTGCGCAGATAATCGCGGCGGCGCCGGATGCGGTGAATCCGCTCGGCGAGGTTGACGACTTCGAAGTAGGTCGCGAACGCGCGGACCAGTGTTTCGGCATCGCGCGGTGGCAAGCCACGCACCAGCGCATGCAGCTCGCCGTCCGCTGAGGCGATCGCGGCGCGGCGGGCGCGCTCGACGAGCTGGAAGAACGTGTCGCCACACTGCTCGCGCAAAACGTCTCCGACGAGTGCGCCGAGCGTGCGGACGTCGTCGCGCAGCTGCGCGTCCTTCGGAGCAAACTTGACTTCGCGGCTCAGGGAGCCTCGGCGGGGGTGAAGAGCCGGGCCGCGGCGACTCCCCACGCGGCGAGATCGAGCGAGGCTCGTCCGTCACTGCTCACTGGGATCGCCTCACCATTCTGTTCGACGAGATTGGCGCGCCGCGCGAGCTTGAAGGCGTACGCGGCGGGCCACACGCCAACGGCGCGGGCCTGGCCTGCGGCGTCGAGCAGCTTGACGATCACGCCCTCACCGTCGTCTGCTCGTTTTGCGCCCACGATCATCACGTTCTTATCGGCATAGAACAGCGCGCGATCCTTGGCGATCAAGGGTCCCGGAGTGTCGTTTGTGTAGGAGGGGCTCACATAGAGAGGATCGCACGCCGCCCAGCCGCGCCGCACCGGTTCGGTTAGATCACCGGGCGCGAGCAGCGACACCCTGAACCGAAACGTCACGGCGCCCCCCCCGCCTTGTGATGCGGCGTAGTTCGTATGCCAGTAGTTGTTCATCGCGTAGGCGAACAGCGTCCCGTCGGGCACGATGCTCCGGCGCCACGCGCCCCGCACGAGATCGTTCAACGTGAACAGAGGCGTATCGGGTGCGCTCCACAACACCCCGTCCGCACCTTCGCGCAGCCAGACCCAGTGAGTGTGACAGTACCAGTCGCGACAGCTGCCCGGCTGCTGGTCGCGATCCACGGTCATGCGCCCCAGCGGCACTTCGAGCTCCACGGTCGGATTCGTAAACGAGAACGGGAAAGCGAGGTACAGCGCTTCTTTCGAGAGTGTCGGCGTCTTCACGATGCGATTCTCGATGTCGATCCACGGCAGCTCGTCGTACAGTGTCACGGTCGATGTGATCGAGGGAAACCCTTCGAGCGACCGGTCGACGACGAGCCGTACACCGATTCCGGGTAGCCGCTCGCGCCGGCATGTGACCAGCTTCGCCTGCGTGATGGAAAGTTGGGGCGGGTTCTTGAGATCGTTGCGGTCGCCGGAAGTCCACAACGCGCTGTGCTCACCACCGCGTGCGTAGACCAGCTGGTTCAATCCCGACCATCCTGAGGGTTTCACGCGCTCCTTGCCGTCGGGTCCTGAGAACGACCGAATGGCGCCACTTGCGGGATCGATGCGGACGCTGAAGCCACCGGCCGTGGCCTCGAGTGCGTCCCCATCACCCGTTGCTGTGCGGGCTTCGCGATCGGCTTCAGTCATGGCCAGGTAGCCAACCGGCGGGACTTCGCGGAACAGCACCAGCGCGTCGCCATCCTCGAGATCCACGGACGGGAATTCGCGGCCTTCGTGCGTGAACGATTTGCCCGCGCCGCCCGGGATCCGCGCGACCTCGCTGCGTTCCCAGGTGCCCGCGTTGAATACCAGGCGGCCTCGACCGGCCCGCGTCGCGCGGCCCAGTCTGGTGAGTCCATCGCGGAGATCGTCGTGTGCGGCGGCGGCGCCGGCATCGATGAATCGCTTCTTGTATGCCCACTGCGCGACGGTTTGGCGAGACGTGGGATCGGAGACGCTGACGTCGGCGCCCCAGGTGTGCTCGCCAAAGAGCAACAGGTCGCGCCACAGCGTCGCCCGATCGGTGGCGCGGTCGCGCCGCTTCTGGACCGCATCCTCGTCGTGCGGTTCGATTCGATCGTCCCAGAGCGCCACGATCTCGGCGGCACGAGCGGCCAGTTGCGCAGAGCGAAATGCCGCGAGCTCCGCTGCCGTCGAGGCCGCGCCATCTTCCCAGTACGTTCCGCTATCACCGCGACGCACGGGGATGCGCGGTCCGTAGCGGCGTTCCACATCGCGGAAGAATTCATCAGGGCGGCCGGTGACGATGCGCGGGAAGACATAACGGCGGCCGAATTCCTCCACATTCGCGACCATCGCTTCCTTCATGAGCGCGTTGTCGTGCCAATCGGCGCCGTACAGCAAGGCGGTGTCGTAGGGCCAATCCTGCGCCAGCAATGCCGGTTGATTGAGGAGCCACTCGGAAAGACGATGGGCCATTTCATCGGGGCCGGCGTCGAACCCGAAGCGCGCGCCATCGCCATAGTGATGGGCGCGCCAATGCAGCACCCGGCTGCCGTCCGGTCCTTCCCAGTAGTAGAGCTGCGGGTAGACGGTCCCCCCGGTCCCCCCGGTCCCCCCCCTCGCCGCGAGCAGTTGCCGGCAGCAATGGCGCCGCGCGTTCGGGATTGGCGCCGCTCGCCAGGTACTTCACGCCGCTCGCGGCGAGCAGCATGGGAAAGGTCAGCGTTTGGCCGGGAACGTCGGTAATCTGCGCCGTTGCGAACGTGAGACCGCGCTCTCTCGCGAGTTTTCCCGCCGGCCACACCAGCCGCGCGAACGTCTCGTGATCGAGAAGGCCCGTGAGCATGTTCGCGAACAGCGCTTGCCATCCGACTTTGCCGTCACGGATGGCCTGCAGGAGTGCGTCCCCCGCCTCGCTCGATCGATTCTCCAAATAGGAGAGAACCTGCAGTGCGCACTCGGCGGTGAATCGAAAATCGCGATGGCTCGAGAGCCGCGCGACCGCCGCATCCAGGTTGCGGCGATGGATCTCGAGCGCGCGTTCCTGGAGATCGGTATAGCCAACGTCGGTGTGAATCGAAGCGAGCCAGTACAGCGTCCACCGTTTGGGCGGCGTGACGCGCACGCGCCGTCGTGCCGCGCGGTCGCGTCCGACTTCGACGTCGACTTGATATTCCGATGGCTCGGAGAGCGGCACCCAGAGCTCGCCGCTCAACGTCGCTCCTTCCGGCGAGGGGAGTAGCCCGGCGGTGCCGACGAGCGCTCCACGCCGATCCGTGACGCGGGCGCGTGCCGCCGGTGCGCTCAATCCCGCGACGGTGATGCGCGCCAGGTTCTTGCGGCCATCAGGTTGCTGAAACAGCGCGGTGGGACGGACTTCGATCACCGGTTGTTGCGACGGCGTTCCAAAAATGGAACGGCGCAGCGCCGGTATGGTCGTTGCCAATGCAAGGAACGAGCGCCGATCAAAATTGGGCATAATTCCTATAATTTAGCGATGCTTGACTGTGCGAATCCGCCGTGTACGTTTCGCCGTCCCCCAGCCCTCACAGGAGCTCGCATGAAGCGCATCGCATTGGTCGTGGCGCTCGTCGTCATGGCCGCAGGCGCGTGTAAGAAGGCGCAACAGGGCGGCAGCATGGCTGCCGACAGCGCGCGAATGGCCGACTCGATGAAAATGGCCGATTCGATGAAGATGACGAGGACGGACACGACGCATCACATGGCCGCCGACACGTCGAAGGCTCGCATGGATACCTCGCATGCGCGTCGTCCAGCTCGTCGTCCGACGACCACACGGCGTCCGTAATCGCGCTTGTCGTCTCGAAGGGAATCAAGCCCGGGTGCTCCCCGGGCTTTTGATTTTCCTAGACGTGTGTCGGCTGTATCGCCCGCGCAATCGCGACGCGGGCGTCAAACGGCGGCTCCCATCCCAGCTCATTCCGAATCCGATCCGTTGCGTAGGGATTCTCACCCGCAATGAATGAGACCGCCGCCGCGGCGAGGCCGGTGTAGCGCTGGGGCTGGAGCAGTCGCTGCAGCGTACTCCAGATCGCGACCCCGACGGCGGCGATGGTGATGGGAACGGGAGCGAAACGGACTCGGATCCCCAGTTCTCGCGCGAACTGCCCGAAGAACTCACGCTGCGTCAGCAACGGCGGCCTGTCACGCGTGACGTTGTACGCGCGGAAACCCGTCGACGGCCGTGCATCGAGAGCAGCCAAAATCGCCGACGCGACGTTGCCTGCGTACACGCACGACAAGTGGTTCGTGCCCGGACCGAGGCGCGGCAGCACGCGGCGCCGCATCGTGGCAATGACACGCGCCGTGAACAGCTTGTCGCGCGCTCCGTAGATCACGTTAGGCCTGATGGCAATCACGGACAGGCCGTCGCGCTCGGCTGCTTCGCGAACGATCTCCTCGGCTGCCCGCTTGCTGCGCGCGTAATAGTCGTGGTCGGAAAGCGGTTGAAACGGGAAATCCTCGCCGCAGCCGCCCCCGCCGGCCAGCGGTTCGACCGAGCGCCCATAGACCGCGACCGTCGACACGTGGACCAGCGGGACGCGCAGCCGCCGCGCCGTCTCGACCGCGAGCCGGGTGCCGCCGACGTTGACGCGCATGAACTCATCGAGCGAGACGCGCGCAACGATGATCGCGGCGCCATGCACGATCGCTGTGACTTCACCTCCAGCGGCAGCGCGCTCCCACGCCCTGGGGTCCGTCACATCTCCGATCACAGGCTCGCCACCAAGGCTCACGACAATTGCCTGCGAATCGGGGCGAACGAGCGCCCGCACGCGTTCGCTACGGGCACGCAGGGCGTCGAGAAGATGAGTCCCGACGAGCCCACTGCCGCCCGTGACGAGGACGGTCACGCCGGCCGGACGCTGGGAACCGCGAACGGAAGATCGACGACGCGAGCTTCTCGGCCCGAGGCGCGCACGACGGCGCCTACCGGCACCTCGCGGCGGAGAACCGCCAAACCAATCCAGCGTCCCAGGAGCGAGCCCCCGCCGTCCGGCAACCAGGCGATGCTGGTGACGCGGCCGACCTCGCGTTCGTCATCCGTGACGGCACTCCAGCCGATCGCCGGAGCGGCCGGCGGATCCGTCTCGAAGAGCAGCCCACGCAGATGTCGGTTCGCATGACCGCGGAAGTGCAGGCGGCTGACCGTTTCCTGGCCGGTGTAGCAGCCCTTCGTGTAAGAGACACCGCCGATCTCATCGAAGCGCAGCTCCTGCGGGATCGTCTTCTCGTCGACTTCCGCGGCGAGTCGCGGCCACCCCGCGAGGATCCGCGCCAGCTCCAGTGCCGCCGGCTGGCCTGGATGCGCACCACCGCGCACCAGCCGCTCTATCACGGCATCGCGATAGTGCGAAGCGACCGTGATCTGAAGCAGGAAGGGCGCCGACTCGGGCGCGCGGGCGACTTCAAGCGGTATGTCGCCGACTGTCGCTTCGAGGACGCGATTCGGACTGTGCGGCATCGGCAGGCCGGCGGCTCCCATCACTGCCGCGGCATGTGCGCCGGTGATTCGCAGGACCGTCATGTCTTCGGTGCGATCCGCCGAGCGCGCGAGACGCGGCGGCACCGACCGTTGCAGGATCGTCAGCGCGCGGTCACGCCCTTCCGTCGGCACGGTGAAGCGGACCCGCGACCCAAGGCGCGCGGCCCAGCCGTCCACGACGATCATCCCTTTCGGTGTGAGCAGCGCGCCGTATACGAACGCCCCGTCGCCCGGCTTTTCAATGTCACTCGTGAGCAAACCCTGAAAACAGGAGACCGCCCCCTCTACGGAGCCGGCGCCGGTGAGATCGATGACGCCGACGTCGGCCGGCGCGACCACGGCGCCGGCGCGCAGCTGATCGACGATCTCGACCGGCACCTCGTCGCGATCGAGGCGCACGACGGTGGGAGCAGGCGCGGCGGGAAAGGTGTCGCTCATAAGTCTGCGAGCTCGGCCGCGGTGTGTCCGGAAAATGTATCCCACACCAGCGCGGCGCCCCGGCCGCCGAACGTGCTCGCGGGGTAGTTCGTCGTCAGCATCACGCACGACATTCCTGCGGCGCGCGCCGCCTCGAGCCCCGGGCGGGAATCCTCGATCGCGACGCATGCATTTGCCGCAACCGGTCGTCTCTTGTTGAAAGCGGCCTGGGCGGCGAGGTAAGCGGCAGGATCGGGTTTGCAATGCCGCACATCATCCGCGGCGATGATGATCTCGAATCGATCCCCCAGCCCCGACTTGCGCAACACGACGTCAATCTCGCGGCGCAGTGCACCGGAAACGATTCCCAACCGGTAGCGCCCGCCGGCATCGCGCACGAATTCGGTAGCACCCGGGACGAGCCGCAACGACTTCGCAACGAGCGCGAGATAGACACGCGATTTGGCCTCGACGAGCCGATTCAAGATCTCGGTTGTCAGCGTGCGATTCGCGCGCCGAAACGCCTGCACGAATCCAGTGCGGTCGTCCAAACCCAGATAGTCGGCGTAGTATTGCTCGCGTGACAGCGTGATGGCTTCGTCACGCAGGACGGCCTGGAGCGCCTCACAATGCTGCGCCTCATCGTCGACCAACACGCCGTTGAAATCGAACAACACGGCTTCGGTCACAGCGTCTCCTTGAGCCAGGCGACCACGTTGGGCCAGCAGGACTGGCGCGCGCGGTCGGATAGTACCAGGCCACGATGCGTCAATCCCGGCTCGACCGCGAGCAGCTTGCGACGCGATCCGACGCGGTCGACGACCTGCCGGCACGCCGCTGGCGGCGCGAAGATCCGATCGGCGGTCCCCGCCACGCCGAGGTACGGGATACTCACCGCCGCCAGGCCGCCAAAGTAGTCGAATCCATCCGTCCCGAGCCACGCGCCGCGCACG
>Ga0209056_10003403_pt1 | contig 16979 bp, 15 predicted proteins | sample GraSoiAngelo_114_FD_185876 | JGI IMG/M metagenome (GOLD analysis project Ga0209056, IMG submission 185876) | Grasslands soil microbial communities from the Angelo Coastal Reserve, California, USA - 14_0903_13_40cm (SPAdes) (version 2) | ecosystem: Environmental > Terrestrial > Soil > Grasslands... | reverse complement strand
GGTGCAGGACATCCTGGCGGCGCACCGGCCGAAGCTCCGCGCGCTCGTCGCAAACGAGAAGGCAGCAGACCAAGCGCTTGCCGACAAGCTGCTCGGCACGGGCGCCGTCACCCAGCAGGACTTCGACGCGGTGCTGCAGCGGGCATCTCAGGCCCGTGACGAGCTGATGCGTGAGCGCCTCGCCGCGGCGCTCGAGGTGCGCGACGTCCTCACCTCCGAGCAGATCCAGAAGGCGGCGACGATCCGGACCGATATGAAACAGCTCCATGCCGAGATGCGCCAGCTCCTCGGCAGCGCGGGCACGGACTGAGCAACGATGCGGCGCGTGATCACGGCGGTCCTGTCGTGGGGCGTCGCGGCCATCTCCGTCGGATCGATGGTCGCAACGCTCGGGATGGTCTCGGGTCTCACGTATGCATCCCGATTGTGGCAGAGGACGCCAGAGCCACTGGACCTTCCGTAGGAGGTGTGGGGCCGCCTCTGGCCGCCGCTGTATGCCCCGCGGGACTCCGGCGTTTCAGAACGGGCCATACGGCGCTACCATCCCGTGACGACGCTCGGCCAGCCCGCAGGTACGCGAGCTGCTAGCGAGATTTTGACCCGCCGCCCGCGACGGACCACCTTGACCCAGCCGGCGGCGGGCGTATTTCTGAAACGGACCGGTCCGTAAATAAATGTCCGCACCCCTTTCCCAGCCCGCCTTCCCACGCCCCCGTCGCGGCCGCCCGCCCACCCCGGGGCTGCGCGACAGGATGCTGCGTGCGGCGGAAACGATCTTCGCGCGGCGCGACTACCACGAGGTCCAGATGGACGACGTGGTCGAGGCGTGCGGGGTCGGCAAGGGCACGCTCTACCGGTACTTTCCGAGCAAGCAGCAGCTGTACTTCGCGGTCATGTTCGACGGCATCCAGCGGCTGCGCGGCGAGCTCGAGGCCGCGGTCGGGACGGAGGAGCCGCCGGCGCAGAAAGTCCGCCGCATCGTGCATCGGACGCTGGCCTTCTTCTGGGATCGACGGTTCTTCTTCTCACTGATCCATCGAGGCGAGCACAAGATGACCGGTGAGGCACGCGAGTGGTTCCGCTACCGCGGGGCTCTCTCGCGTGTGATCCGCGAAACGCTCGAGGCGGCGGTGGCGGCCGGCCACGTCCGCTGCATCGACACGCGGATCGCCACGGAGATGCTGCTCGGCATGATGCGCGGCGTGAACCGCTATCGCGCCGACGACGACCGCCTCGACGACCTCGTCACCGCGGTCGTCGACGTCTTCATGCGCGGCGTCGGGACGCGGACGGGGCGGCGGATCGTCGCCCTGCGACGGGCAGCACGAACGTGAACCAGCCGAGAACGACCGTGTCAGTCGAATCGCGGCGTCGCTGGTGGCCGTGGCTGCTGGCGCTTGTCGTGCTGGCCGGCGGCACCTACTGGCTGCGTGCCACGGTCGGGGACCGACCGACCGCCGCCGCCGAATCGGCCAAGCGACCGGCGGTGCCCGTGGTGGTGGCGACGGCACGCGCAGGCGACCTGCCCGTCTACCTCACCGGGCTCGGGTCGGTCACGGCCTTCCACACCGTGACGGTGAAGAGCCGGGTCGACGGCCAGCTGATCAGCGTGGCCTTCCGGGAGGGCCAGCTCGTTCACGAGGGCGACCTGCTCGCCGAGATCGACCCGCGGCCGTTTCAGGTGCAGCTGGAGCAGGCCGAGGGACAGCTGGCCCGCGACCAGGCGCAGCTCGACGACGCGAAGCGGACGCTGGCGCGGTATCGGGAGCTGCGCGCCCAGGGGGTCGTGTCGCAGCAGGAGCTCGACGACCAGGCCTCCAGGTTCGGCCAGTTCGAGGGAGCCATCAAGGCCGACCAGGCGGCGATCGACAGCGCCCGCCTGCAGCTCACCTACGCGCGCATCACCGCGCCGATCAGCGGCCGCACCGGCCTGCGCCTCGTGGACCCGGGCAACATCGTTCACGCCACCGATCAGAACGGCCTGGTCGTGATCACGCAGCTCCAGCCGATCGCCGTGCTCTTCACGCTCCCGGAGGACAACCTGCCACCGATCATGACGAAGCTGACCGCGGGCGAGGAGCTCGCGACGGAGGCCTACGATCGCAGCGATCAGCACCGGGTCGCCGCCGGCTCCCTGCTGACGGTCGACAACCAGATCGACCCGAGCACGGGAACGGTGCGACTGAAGGCGATCTTCCAGAACGACGACGGCGCGCTCTTCCCCAATCAGTTCGTCAATGTGCACCTGCTGGTCGACGTCAAGCGCGGGACGGTCATCGCGCCCGTCGGCGCGATCCAGCGCGGCCCGCGCGGCACCTTCGTCTACCTGGTGAAGGCGGACCACACGGTGGAGGTCAGGCCGGTCACCGTCGGACCGACGGGGCGCACCGAGGCATCCATCGAATCGGGCCTGTCGGCCGACGACGTGGTCGTGGTGGAAGGAACCGACAAGCTGCGGGAAGGGGTCGTCGTGCAGGCGCGCGAGCCCGCGCGCGATGCGGCGGGCCCGAAGCCGGCGGCATGAACCCGTCGCGGCTCTTCATCCTCCGACCGGTCGCCACGTCGCTCCTGATGGCGGCGATCATGCTGGCCGGCGCCATCGCGTACCACGAGCTGCCGGTCTCCGCCCTGCCGCAGGTCGACTACCCGACCATCCAGGTGCTCACCTTCTATCCCGGCGCCGGTCCCGACGTCATGGCGTCGTCGGTGACGGCGCCGCTCGAGCGCCAGTTCGGGCAGATGCCGGGTCTCAAGGAGATGCTGTCGACGAGCTCCTTCGGCAGCTCCGTGATCACGCTCCAGTTCGCGCTCGAGCTGAGCATCGACGTCGCCGAGCAGGAGGTGCAGGCCGCGATCAACGCGGCCGCGACGTACCTGCCGCGCGACCTTCCGAACCCGCCAATCTACAGCAAGACGAACCCCGCCGACGCGCCGGTCCTCACGCTCGCGCTCACCTCCGACGCGCTGCCACTGACGAAGGTGCAGGACCTCGCCGACACGCGCCTGGCACAGAAGATCTCGCAGCTGCCCGGAGTCGGACTCGTGAGCCTCAGCGGTGGGCAGAAGCCGGCGGTCCGCATCCAGGCCAACCCCACCGCGCTCGCGGCCTACGACCTCGGTCTCGAGGATCTCCGCTCCGCCATCGCGCAGGCGAACGTGAACCAGGCGAAGGGAAACTTCGAGGGCGCGACGCAGGCGTACACGATCGGCGCCAACGATCAGCTGCTCTCGAGCGACGGTTACCGGAGCCTCGTGGTCGCCTACCGCAACGGCGCGCCGGTGCGCCTCGCCGACGTCGCCGACGTGAAGGACGACGCGGAGAACGTGAAGCAGGCGGCCTGGATGAACGGCGAGCCAGCCGTCATCATGAACATCCAGCGGCAGCCGGGCGCGAACATCATCGGCGTCGTGGACCGCATCGAACGGCTCTTGCCGCAGCTCGCCACGGCGCTGCCGCCGTCGGTGAAGGTCACCGTCCTGACCGACCGCACCACGACCATCCGGGCCTCGGTGCACGACGTGCAGTTCTCGCTGATGCTCACGGTCGCTCTCGTCGTGATGGTGCTGTTCCTCTTCCTGCGGAGCCCCTCGGCCACCATCATCCCGAGCGTCGCGGTGCCGCTCTCCATCGTCGGCACCTTCGGCGTCATGTACCTGCTCGGCTACAGCCTCGACAACCTCTCACTCATGGCGCTCACCATATCGACGGGGTTCGTGGTGGACGACGCGATCGTGATGATCGAGAACATCGCCCGCTACATCGAGGACGGCGAGCCGCCGCTCCAGGCCGCCCTCAAGGGGTCGGCACAGATCGGCTTCACGATCGTCTCGCTCACGGTCTCGCTCATCGCCGTGCTGATCCCGCTCCTCTTCATGGGCGACGTGGTCGGCCGGCTCTTCCGGGAGTTCGCCGTCACGCTCAGCGTCGCGATCCTGGTCTCGGCCGTCGTCTCGCTCACGCTGACGCCGATGATGAGCGCCCGGCTGCTGCGGCGCGCCGCGGAGCAGGGCCGCTTCTATCGCGCCTCGGAACAATTCTTCAAAACCGTCATCGCCCGCTACGGGACGACGCTGCGCTGGGTCCTCGGGCACCAGACCGCGACGTTGCTCGTCGCCGCCGGGACGCTGGTCGGCACGATCCTCCTCTACGTGTTCGTGCCGAAGGGGTTCTTCCCGGTCCAGGACACGGGCGTCATCCTGGGCGTGTCCGAGGCGCCGCCGACCGTCTCCTTCGCCGCCATGGCGGACCGCCAGCAGGACCTCGCGCGGGCCATCCTCCGGGACCCCGCCGTGCAGAGCCTCTCCTCCTTCATCGGCGTCGACGGCATCAACACCACGGCCAACAGCGGTCGCATTCAGATCAACCTGAAGCCGCTCGGCGAGCGCGGGGTGACGGCCAGCGACGTGATCCGCCGCCTGCAGCCCGAGCTCGCCGCGGTGCACGGCATCACTCTCTTCATGCAGCCGGTCCAGGACCTCACGGTGGAGGACCGGGTCAGCCGCACGCAGTACCAGTACACGATCGAGTCTCCGGATCCGGACGAGCTCGATTCGTGGGTGCCACGGCTGCTCGAGAAATTACAGGCGCTGTCTCAGCTGCGCGACGTGGCGAGCGACCAGCAGAACGGCGGCCTCGCGGCATCGCTCGCGATCGACCGCGACACCGCCTCGCGCCTCGGGATCACGCCTCAGGCGATCGACGACACGCTCTATGACGCCTTCGGCCAGCGTCAGGTGTCGACGATCTTCACCCAGCTGAACCAGTACCACGTCGTGCTCGAGGTGAAGCCGAGCTTCCAGGAGAGCCCGCACGCGCTGAAGGACCTCTACGTCCGGGCGCCGACGGGGGCCAGCGTCCCGCTCGGCTCCTTCACACGCTTCGCCCCGACGAGCGCGGCCCTCGCCGTCAACCACCAGGGGCAGTTCCCGGCCGTCACGCTCTCCTTCAACCTCGCCCCCGGGGTCGCCCTCGGCGACGCCGTCGCCGCCATCGAGAGCGCCGCACGCGAGATCGGCCTCCCCCCGAGCATCCGCGCGAGCTTCCAGGGCACCGCCCAGGCCTTCCAGGCCTCGCTCGCCAACGAGCCGCTGCTGATCCTCGCCGCCCTGGTCACCGTCTACATCGTCCTCGGCATCCTCTACGAGAGCTACATTCATCCCCTCACGATCCTGTCGACGCTGCCCTCGGCCGGCGTCGGCGCGATCCTCGCGCTCCTCCTCTGCGGCATGGATCTCAGCGTGATCGCGCTGATCGGCATCGTCCTGCTGATCGGGATCGTCAAGAAGAACGCGATCATGATGATCGACTTCGCGCTCGAGGCGGAGCGCAGGGAGGGGAAGTCGCCCGAGGCCGCGATCTACGAGGCCTGCCTGCTGCGCTTTCGGCCGATCATGATGACGACGATGGCGGCGCTGCTGGGCGGGCTGCCGCTGGCCCTCGGGAGGGGTGTGGGCGGGGAGCTGCGCCGCCCGCTCGGCATCGCGATCGTGGGCGGGCTCCTGGTGAGCCAGCTCCTCACCCTCTACACCACTCCCGTCGTGTACCTGTACCTCGATCGGTTCGGTCTCTGGTTCGCGCGCTGGCGGCGCAGGCAGCTCCGCGGGCTGCGGTCGCCGGCCCCGTCTCGTGTCTGAAGGGTAGCCTCGCGGACGAGGTTCTATTCCGACGGCGCCTGGGCGCGCGGGAGGAGCCTGATCTCGACCCGCCGGTTCCGCGCTCGGCCCGTTTCGTCCGCGTTCGGGGCGATGGGCCGGTGCTCCCCGTAGCCGGCGGCGATCGCCCGTTCGGCGAGTTCGGGCGTCTCGGCAGTCAGCTCGTGGACGACCCGCGCGGCGCGGGCGAGCGAGAGCTCCAGGTTCGAGGGAAAGCCGCCGGTGTGAATGGGCCGGTCGTCCGTGTGCCCAGCCACCTCGAGGTCGAAATCCGGCATCCCCTGGGCGAGCGCGCCGATGCGATGCAGGATGGGCGCGGCAACGGGCAGGAGCTCGGCGCTCCCCGAGGCGAAGCTGATGGCGTCGCTCAGCGTGACGATCAGGTCCGAATCCCGGACGGCCACCTGGACCGCGTCGGCGCGCCCCTCGGCCGCGACGAACTCCTGCAGGCCGCGTCCCGCGGCGGCGAGCCGCTCGGCCGCCGCGTCGCGCGGTCGGTCGGCGTCGGATGGCTGCTCGGCGGCGTCGCGTGGCGGCTCCGGCCGCTCTGCGACGGTCTTCTCCGGTGGCTCTTCGGCAGTCTTCTCCGGTCGCTCTTCAGCGTGGGGACAGCTCGGCACCTCGGCGGCCATCGCCACGGGCGAGCGGGAAGGCGGCGTCGGGTCGACCGCAGCCGAGGGCCGTCCGCCGCCGGAGAGCACGACCGAGACCAGCACGAAGGCGAAGAGCTGGAGCACGAGGTCGCTGAAGGTCATCAGCCATCCGGTCTGGTCGTCGTCCAGCGGCGCCGGCTCCAGGCCGAGCGCGCGACGCCGATCAGGCCGCGTGCTGCGCAAGCCCCGCGACACGGCGCGGTCCCTCGGCGGCGGGCGTTCCCACGTACCCGCGCAGCAGACGCTCGATTCGCGTCGGGTACTCCCGCCGGTGCACGAGCAGGATACCGTCGATGATCATCTGGCTGCGGAGGCTCTGGCCCGCCAGGTGGGCGTGGAGCTTGGTGGAGAGTGGGAGGATCACGACGTTGGCGAACACGGCGCCGTAGAGCGTCGTGAGCACCGCGATGCCGAGCCCGGGACCGATCGACGTGAGGCTCGGGTCGACCAGGTGCCGGAAGAGCAGCACGAGGCCGATCAGCGTGCCGATCAACCCGAAGGCCGGGAACAGCTTCCCGAGCGTGACGAGCACGTGCCGCGCGGCCTCTCCCTCGGCTGCGGTCCGGCGTGCGTCGGCGAGCAGGACATCGGCGAGCTCGTCCTCGTCCTGGCACTCGAGCGCGAGCGCGATGCCCTGGCGCACGAACGGATCGGCTTCCGCGGCCGCCGCCCGTTCCAGGGCTGGCGCACCGCCCGTGCGGTGAATGCGGGCCAGTTGCTTGAGCGCCGCGATCACCTCCTCCGGACTGGCGTCGTCGTCGAGAGCAGCGGCCACGTGGCGCCACGCGCTCGAGAGCCGGGCACGCGAGAAGGTGACGCACGTCACCGCGAGCGCCCCCCCGACGGTGATGAGCAGCGAGACGGGGTCCATGAACCCCGTCGCCACGGAAACCACCGCTACCGCCGCGGCCAGCACGAGGCCGACCCCGACACGCCCCGTCGTCCGGGCCGTCCGCAGCATCGAACGTGCGCGCATGGCCCCGAGAGCAGGTCCGGTGCCAGCGGCCGAGGCCTGGACTTCCCGGCCGCGGGGTCACTCCCAGCCGGCAGAATCGGCCGGAGTGGACATTCCTGCAGGCCTCCAGGTCACCCGGCGGCTCTCCGACGGAGGTGGAGGCGAGGGGCAGCCGACGGATCTCCGCGCTCCTGCCGGCGGCGCCAGCGGATCAGGCCGGCGCGGATGCAGCCGGCATCGACGCCGAGCGTGTCGCAGATGTTCTGGAAGGCAAACGGCCAGCTCGTGTCGGTGGATGCAACCCACCGTTCGACCTCGACCTCGCGTGCGAGGGGCCTTCCGCGGCCGTGCGGCGCGTGCGCGTCGAGCGTGGCGAGAGCGTCCTCGAGCACGGCCAGCATGAGACGCTTCTCGGGTTGGAAGGTGAGGGGCGGGCGCCCAAAGAACTGCGGCGGGAGCACGGCCTCCGCTTCGAGGTCGCTCAGGTAGTCCCTCATCACGACTCTCACCGGTTAGAACGCGCGAACCTGCCGTTTGGTTGACCGCGGCATGAGGCGCTGATCCGTCGGCGAGCTCGCGCGCCTCCTCCTCCGCGTCGCCAAGACCCGCCGCCCGCGGCCGACCACGGCGCCGTGGGGCGGGTAGCGCCGACGCGGCGTGTCTTCAGAACCCTTCCTGGCGCCGGATCGTCCAGAAGTCGTCGGAGAGACCGCGGTTGGCGAGGTAATCGTACGGCATGGTGAAGTACCCCTTCATGCCCCAACCGGTGCCCCACGAGTTCCGGACGAGGAAGCGCTTCTTCGCGTCGTCGTAGCCCACCGCCACCACCGCGTGCCCTCCCAGCACCTTCTCCCTCGGCCTCGGCATCGGGACCACGCCGGTCTCCGCCACCCGGTCGGACTCGAACGTCTCGTAGACGGTGAAGCCGAAGACGAACGGGTAGCCGTCAGCGAGGCATGCCCGCATCTCGTTGACCGTCTGCAGGCGGGCATATGCGGTCACCTGGTGATCGGCCGCTTCCTTGTAACACGCGGGGCTCGGCTTCACCGTAAACTTCGAGATCACGTACGGCCACTTCTTCTCCGAGCAGACGCCCTGCTTGACGAGCGTCTTGATGCCATCCCGGAGCATGGCGCCGGCATCCTCGCTGACGGTGTGCTCGATCACCCGCTCGTCGTAGTAGATGAACAGTCGACTCACGTTCACCAGTGGTATCCGGTCCTTCTTCTCGAGGAACTCCACCGCACCGGCGAGCGCATTGGCCGTGCAGCTGCCGAGGTCTCCTTGATCCTCGACCGGTGAGCACCCGCGGCGGAGGTCGACCGACGAGGGCAGCCGGGCCGGTACCCTGTGCACCGCGCCGTACAGGATGTCGCGGTGATCCGGCAGGTCGGGGATCCAGCCGTAGCCGAGCTTCAGCCCGGTCTCCTTGCGTCTCGCCCCCCGCTTCATCGCCGCCATACCGTCCTCCTCGCCGGGTCAACCGGGCGGCGCCAGCGTTTCCCCGGTGAGGATGCGCTGGAAGACGAACTTCTCGTAGGCCGCTGCCACCTGGGTCCCGTCGACGACGAGCAGGTTCTCGTCGTTGTGCTTCTCGGCGGCGTTGGTCCAGTTGAAGCTGCCCGTGCAGACGGTCTTGCCGTCGAAAATCCCCACCTTGTTGTGCATCAACGCCGTCTGCTTCACCGCGAGGTGCACCGCGACGCCTGCCTGCTGCAGCTTCTCGATCATCTGCTTCTGGACCGGGTTGTCCGGACTCTGGCTCTGCCGGGCATCGACAACGACGGCGACCGCGACGCCGCGCTTCCGAGCGGCAATCATCGCGTCGACGATCCGTCGCTCCGTCAGCGTGAAGATCGCCACATGCGCCGTCTTCTGCGCCGCCTTGAACAGATCGATGATGGCCTTGGCACAATCGAGCTGCGGGTCGTGGCTCGGGGTCGTCCCGAGGCTGAAGAACACGCCACGAACGGTGCCGTGTGCCGCCAATCGCTCCGTCGGCATGGCGTCCTCCTCGGTCAGCTACGCCACGGTGCTAGCGCTGCGCGTTCTCCCACAGCGCCACCTCGGCTCCCGTCGGGTCGACGATGATGGTGAAGCGCCCGGCGCCCGGGACGGGCACGTTCTCCTCCTTCACGGCAGCACCCAGCGACTTGGCCTTCTTGGTCGCGGCGTCGAGGTTCGGCACGCCGATGTAGGTCAACCAGTGCGGCTTGGCGTTCGCCTGCGTCGGGCTCGCCGTGATCCCGCCCACGCCGCCCTGGTCGCCCAGGATGAGAGTGTAGGGCATGTCGCCCATCGGCTGAAGCTTCCAGCCGAGCAGGTCCGTGTAGAACTTCTTCGCCTTCTCCGCATCGGCCGTGTGCAGCTCCACCCATACGAACGGATTCGCCATCGCTACGCTCCTTTCTGCACCGTCCAAGGAGGGCGGTGAATATCGCTCGAGGAGGTTCTCCGACACCCCTCGAAGATTGCGAGCGCTCAACATCAACGTTGGCCCGTGCGTCTTCGCGCCGGATCATTTTGGCCTGCCCGCGCACCCGCCGTCGCACGGCCCGGGGCAAGCCGACTGCAGGATCGCTTAACCCAACGCCGAGGCGACGATCAAGTGCACCTTGCGTAGATCTTTCCCAGGAGCGTGCGGCGACCGTTCGGTTGCGGCGGTGAGGCCGCGCTGTGAAACTCAAGTGGGCGATCTGCCCCAACGGCGTCTTAAGGGGTCCGGCGCCCTTCGCGCGGCGTTTCGATCGCCGCGAGCAGCGCGTCGACCTGCCCCATGACTTCGGCGAGCGCCGCGCGCGGCTTCGGCGCCCGCGACACCATCATCGCCCCCTCGCACAGCGCTCCGAACAGGAGGTGGGCGAGGGGCTTGAGCGATCCCGAGACGCGGCCCTCGGCCATGGCCTGCTGGAGCGCACCCTCGATGAGCCCGAGGCTGTAGCGGGCGTCGATCTCACGCCACGCCTCCCAGCCGAGCACGACCGGCCCGTCGCGGAGAATGACGCGCTGCACGCCAGGGTCCATCGAGGCCTCGAGGAAGGCTCGACAGCCGGCCCGGAACTGACTCCACGCGTCGGGTCCGCGCGCGCCGGCGGCCGACGCTTCCATGAGCGCCTGCTCCGTCTCGTGGAAAACGGCGAGGAAGATCGCCTTCTTATCCGGGAAATGATGGTAGAAGGCGCCCTTGGTGACGCCGGCGCGGGCGGCGATGTCCTCGATGAACGTCCGCGTGTAGCCGCGGGTGCGAAAGAGCTTTCGCGCCACGGCCAGGAGCTTGCCACGCGTCGCCTCGGACCTCTCCTCCTGGGTCGGCACGCGCGCGACAGTAGCAGTATTGACTTACCTACGCCAAGTATGTAGCGACATACCCCGAGTAGGTAAGTCGAACTGGGCGCAACGAGGCAACGGGAGGATCGAATCATGGATGCACGGAGCTTTCACGCATCGCGACGGTACGCGAACACGGCGTTCGGCCGGGTCGCCTACGTCGAACGAGGGTCGGGCCCGGTGGCCGTGTTCGTCCACGGCTTCCCGTTGAACGGGTTCCAGTGGCGCGACGTCATCGAGAGTCTCGCGGGCACACGCCGATGCGTGGCCCTCGACCAGATGGGTCTCGGCCACACGGAGGTCGCGGCGAATCAGCCCCTCGAGCTTGCGGATCAAGCGGCCATGATCGCGGCGGTCGCCGATGCGCTCGGCGCCGACCGGATCGACCTCGTCGGCAACGATTCGGGCGGCGGCATCTGCCAGGCCTTCGCCGCCCGTTTCCCCGAGCGCGTCCGGAGCCTGACGCTCACCAACTGCGAGGTCCACGACTACTGGCCGAACGAGGCGCTCAAGAACTTCTACGACTCGTGGCGGGCAGGCGCGGTGGTGCCTGCCCTGCAGGCGATGCTGAACGACCCGTCGGCCGCGCGTGCCGGCTTCGGACCCGCCTACGAAGACCCGGTGCATCTCACCGACGAGGCCGTGCGCGTCTATCTCGAGCCGATCCTCGCCAGCGAGGAGCGCATCGCGACCCTGACCCGCCTGGTGCTCGCGAACACGGACTCGGCGGCGACCGTCGCCCTCGAGCCTGCGCTCAGGCGGCTCCAGGCGCCGACGCTCGTCATCTGGGCCGACGCCGACGTCTTCTTCGACTCGCGCTCGAAGCACTGGCTCGAGCAGTCCATCCCGGGCTTCCGGAAGCTCATCTCCGTGCCGGAGGCGAAGCTCTTCTTCCCCGAGGAGCGGCCCGCGCTCGTCGCCGGCGCGCTCAACGAGTTCTGGGCCGACCTCGGCCAACGGTGAAAAAGGAGGCTTCATGGCATCGACCGTAGCGTCACCCACGCGCAAGAAGGCGAAGCTTCAAGCGAGGCTTTCTCCCACGGCGATCGTGGCCGAGTACGCCGCGGCAAAGAGCCGTCAGGACATCGATGGGGCCCTGCGCGTCTGTCGGGAGGACTTCGTCCTCGACACCGTGCCCTTCGGCATCCGCGGCACGGGCAAGGCCGAGGTCGCGGCGCACCTCTGTATTTTCTTCACGACGTTCCCCGACTACGGTATCACGCTCGACGGGCAGGCGACGGGCGAGGACGTCGTGACCGCCTGGGGCACGATTCGCGCGACGATGCGCGGACGCCTCGGCAGCTTCGCCCCGACCGGCCGCGCGTTCGCCCTACCCTTCTCGTGCGTGTTCCCGCTGCGCGACGGCCTGCTCGCCGCCGAGCGCTTCTTCTTCGATCTAAACGCGATGTGCGAGCAGCTCGGCCTTCCCGTCGAGCGCGTTGCCGCCGAGCTTCGCGCCTTTCGTGGTGAGGAGCGGAGCGAGACGCCGGAAGATGCTGCCCGGGCGTTCGTCGCGAAGTTCACGGACTTCTGGCGGTCTCCGGTCGATCCCGAACGCCTCGGCACTGTTCTCCATGCCGATGGCCGCCTGGAGTCGCCGGGGTTGCCGGCCACGGTCGGGCTCGATGCCGGCAAGGAGGCGTTCCGGAATCTCTTCGCGCTCATGCCGGACTTCCGCGCTGAGATCGAGCGCTGGAGCGCGGCCGGAGACGCGCTGTTCCTCGAGCTCACGTTGCGGGCGAACGTCGGCGGGCAAGAGGTGCGCGTGCCCGCGGTCGATCGCTTCCTCCTCCGGGACGGGAAGGCCGTCGAACGCGTCTCGTTCTTCGATCCGCGTCCGTTCCTGGAGGCCCTGAGGGTGGCCGCCCCGCAGTGAGCCGACGTGAATGCCCGGCGTGTCCACGGCCCGTCGATCACGTTCCGAGGACGGGATGTCGCCGCAGCACCTGCGCATGCGTGCCGGGCCGTGCGCCTGGACGCCCGGTCTGATGCGCGGACGGTCGACGCAAGCGTCGCCGGCCTAGGGCTTCGGGGCGCGGACGGCGGGACTGCCGCGAACCGCGCGCATGGAGCGCGCACGTCTACGGGAGGCGGTGGCGTTGCGCGCCGCCGCGTCGAGCGCCGACGTCGCGCTGGAACCTGGATCGGCGGCCTCCGGGCCGGCGACACAGGGGATCAGGACGCGGAAGAGCGAGCCTTCGCCGAGCCGGCTGGTGGCCGACACGGAGCCGCCGAGCGCCTCGGCGAGCTGCCGTACGATACTCAGCCCGAGGCCGACGCCGCCGGTACCGCGTGTGCTACTCGCTCCGAGCTGGTGGAAGGCATCGAACATGACTTCGACGTCCTCGGCCGGAATGCCTGGCCCCGAATCCGCCACGTCGATCGCCACCCGCCCGGGCTCGGCGAGGTGTGCGCGCACGGCGATCCTGCCCGCCTCGGTGAACTTGACGGCATTGTCCACCAGGTTGCGCACGATCTCCTGGATCTTCACGCGGTCCGTCTCGATTTCGGCGACCTCCGGCTCCACCGTCACGGTCAGCGCGACGTCCGGGCTGCGCAGGCGAGCGCTCTGCAGCGCCTGGATCTCGGCGAGGAGCGGCGCGAGCGCGAAGCGCTCGAGGTTGAGCGACACCTTGCCCGAGCTCAGGCGGGTGAAGTCGAGGACGCTCGTGATGAGCTCGAGCTGGTTCCGCGAGTAGCGGTCGATGGTCGCGATCATCTCCGCCTGCGCCGGGGTCACGGTCCCGCCGGCGCCCTCGGCGAGCATCTCGGTGTAGCCGAGGATCACGTTGAGCGGCGTGCGCAGCTCGTGTGAGACGGTGGCCAGGAACTCCGACTTCAGGTGATTCGCCCGCTCCAGCTCACGCACCTTCTCATCGAGCGCGTCGCGACTCCGGGCGAGGCTCTCCGCCATCGCGTTGAAGGAGCCGGCGAGGCGGCCGACCTCGTCGCGGTTCCACTCGGCGACCCGCGCCGCGAAGTCGCCCCGGCTGATCCGGTCCGCGGCATCGACGAGCGCCCGGAGCGGGCGCGTCGTGGCGCGCGCGAGGAGGCCCGCCCCGAGGACGCCGATCAGGGCGGAGAGGGCGGCGAAGACGATCGCCATCGTGAGCCGCCGGCGTTGCAGCCCGTGGAGGGGCTCGAGCGAGAGACCGACCGCCGCAGTACCGAGCGCGGCTGAAGGAGTCGCCAGACCGGCACGCACGATCGCCGCCCGGAACTCCCACACTTCGGCCCCGACCTCGCTCGGCGCGTTCCTGTCGACGCCTTTGGTGCCGCGGGGGGCGGTCGCGGGCCGCTGGCCCGCGGCGGCGAGCAGCAGCCCCTGGCGGTCGAGCACCCGGGCGTAGATGACGCCGCTCGCCGCCCGCGCCTGGTCCACCAGACGCTGCACGCCGTCGACGTCGCCTTGCGCGAGAGCGTTCGCCGCCTCTCGTGCGACCTGATCCGCGAGCGAGCGCCCGCGGTCAGCGAGATAGCCGCGTACGTGGTCGAGGTCGTGCCGCGCGAGCAGCCAGCTCTGCGCGATGCAGACGACCACCACGAGAGCCGATGTCGCGACGGCGAGCCGCGCAGCGAATCCAGCGGGCAGCCGCAGCCTCATGAGATCGCGGAGTCTGCAGCAATGGCCATTCCCTGCGATGCGGCCAATCACCTACGAGCGCTCGTCCGGGGCACGTCATCATCCTGTCGCAGCGCCATTACAGTGACGGGGCAAGTGCGTGAATTCACGCCTCTGCGTAGCCGCCCGGCAGCACCGAAGGGCATAGTTCTTGCCGTAGCCTCCGAGGTACCGTGCGACCCGTGTCCAGTTTCCTGCTCGCTGCCGCGCTCGGCCTGTCGCCGGGTGCCGGCTGCGCCCTGCGCCCCCCCGCACGCCCAACAGCAGCGCCTCCCGTGGCGCCGGTGGCTCTCGTCACCGACGGCTCGGCCTTCACGCGGCTGGGGATGCGAGAGCGTATCGCGAAAGCAGTGGAGCAGATCTCTGGACGCCCGGTCCTGCTCGTCGACCCGCCCGAGCGAAACAGCGATCGCCGGCGCGGTCTCGCGGCCAAGCTCGCCAAGGAGACTCGCGAGCTCGCGGGCTACGACTGGCGGGAGCCCCGCTGCACGAGCGAGGCGGCCGTGCTCGCGGCGCTCGCGAGCAGCACGGACGCCGTGTACCGCGTGACGCTCGACGCTGCGGCGCATACACGGCCGGTCACGCCCGCGGACCTACGGTCGCCGGCGGCCTGCCCCCGCGGCCTGCGGAAGGTCCTTGCCGCGCTCCGTGGCGGGGAGCCCAAGGCGGTGCGAGAAGAATCGGTCACCGGCAGCGTCGCGCTATCGCTCTTCTCGCGCAGCCCGAGTGCGCCGCGGGTGGGGGTCGAGCAACGCGCGACGTGCCTCCAACCCGGCGCTCCGGCGACGCTCCTCGACCTCCCCGCCATCGTCGCCGACGCGCTCCGCGAGCTACCACCCCCTCATGCACCCGAGTGGGAGGCCTACACCCGGCGGCTCCTCGCCGCAGGTTGTCCGCTGCTGGCGCTGTCCGTGGCAGAGGCGCGGCTCGGAACGGGCCCGACCTTCAAGAATCTGCAGTCCGCCGCGCTCGACACCATGCGACGGAGCGTCGACCGCCGCGCAGCGCGCGACCTCGCTCGCTATACCGCCGCACCGGAGGCGCCCAAGTCGGCGACGCGCCAGGAGAGCGCACTGTCCTCGCCCGAGGAGGAGCCCTCGTGCAGCGCGCTCTGCAGCATGCACATGATCGAGCTGTGCAACAACGACAGGGCGCTGTGGATCGAGCACCGTGTCCGGTGGGAGGCCACGCCCTGTGGCACGCGCCGGCACGATGCATTCCTCGAGGAGTGCTACCGCCAGCAGTGGCAGAGCGGGACCTTCGACGACGCGTGCGTCGCGCCCTGCGAGACGACGCCCGAGGGACGCGAGCGCCTCGAGAGCATCCTGCGGCGAGCCGGCTGCCTGCCCGACCGACCCTCCTAGAACGACTCCTTGAAGGGTCTGAGGTCGAGCTCGTGGGTCCAGGCGGCCTTCGGCTGCCTGTACAGGTACCAGTAGGCATCGGTAAGGCCCGTGAGGCTGACGAGGCCGTCCTCGCCCATCGCCTGAGCGAACTGCGGGATGCCCTTGATGATCTTGTCGCCGGCGATGCCGCCGTCGATGACGACGTGACCCACGTGGATTCCCTGCGGACCGTACGCACGTGCCATCGACTGCGCGAGCGAACGCAGCCCCGCCTTGGCCGCCGCGAAGGCCGTTGTGTTCGGCTTCCCGCGCAGCGACGCGGTCGCGCCCGTGAAGAGTACGGTTCCGCGGCCGCGCGGCAGCATCCGCCGCACGGCCTCGCGGCCGACCAGGAAGCCGCCGAGACATCCGACGCGCCAGACCTGCTCGAAGAAGCTCGCCTCCATGTCGTGGAGCTGCCCCATCGCGGCGTTGCCGGCGTTGTAGATGACGAGATCGAGGACGCCGTCGCCGTCCGTCTCGGCGCGATCGAACAGCGCGGTCACGTCCTGCTCTCTCGTCGTGTCCATCGCGACCCCCGTCGCGCGGCCGCCGGCGTTGCGAATCGCGGCGACCAGCGCGTCGACCTTCTCCGGGGTCCGTCCCGCCACGAAGACGTGCAGGCCTTCCCGTGCGAGCCGCTCGCACAGGGCTCCGCCGAGCCCGGCCCGGGGTCCCACGCCGACGACGATGGCTTTCGTCTCCATGGTCACCTTCTCCTCAGATCCTGATCGTCACGCACTTCAGCTGCGTGTAGTGATGGAGGGCCTCGAGCCCCTTCTCGCGCCCGATGCCGCTCTGCTTGTAGCCGCCGAAGGGGGTCTCGACGCCGCCCGCCATCCACTCGTTCACGTAGACCTGCCCCGCCTCGAGCCGGGCGGCCACGCGGTGGGCACGGGCCAGGTCGCGCGTCCAGATGCCGGCGGCGAGCCCGTACGGCGAGTCGTTCGCGGTGCGGACTGCCTCGTCCTCGTCGGCGAAGGGCATCACGGACACGACCGGGCCGAAGATCTCCTCGCGCGCGATGCGCATGTCGTTCCGCACCCCGGTATAGATGGTCGGCAGGACGAACCAACCCCCCGCGAGCGCCGGGTCGTCCGGCAGCCCGCCGCCCGCCACCGTGCTGGCGCCCTCCGCCTTCGCGATCGCGTAGTACTCCTGCACCTTGCGGTACTGCGCCTCGGTGGTCATCGGCCCGATCATCTGGCCGGGCCGCACGCCCTTCATCGCCTCGGCGAGCGCCGTCACGAAGCGGTCGTGAATTCCCCGCTCGAGGAGGAGGCGCGTGCCGGCGCTGCACACCTGGCCCGCGTTGGTGACGAAGGCCCGCAGCGATCCGGGCACCGCGTGCTCGAGGTCGGCGTCGGCGAAGACGAGGTTGGGCG
>Ga0209056_10003402_pt1 | contig 16979 bp, 17 predicted proteins | sample GraSoiAngelo_114_FD_185876 | JGI IMG/M metagenome (GOLD analysis project Ga0209056, IMG submission 185876) | Grasslands soil microbial communities from the Angelo Coastal Reserve, California, USA - 14_0903_13_40cm (SPAdes) (version 2) | ecosystem: Environmental > Terrestrial > Soil > Grasslands... | reverse complement strand
CAGCGTCCCCAGATTTCCGAACGCCGGTTTGTCCAACAAATCCGCGTATTTTTCTGGGATCATCTGCTTCATTTCGGCCTCCTCATGAATTCAAGCGAAACTCATCTCCGGAATTCGTTGCCGCGCGATCAATGGTGCACCGGTCAATTCCTGCACTTCTTCCGCCGTCCAACCGCTGGCCACTTCGCGAAGGACCAATCCTTCCGGCTTCACGTCGATCACCGCCAGATCCGTAACGATGGTATCCACACATGCCAAAGCGGTTAGCGGATATGTGCACTGCTTCACAATTTTTGGCACCCCATCCTTTGTGGTGTGCTCCATGCACACGATCAATGTCTGGGCGCCTGCGGCGATATCCATTGCGCCTCCGATACCGCCGGAGCCTTTTGTGCCGGGAATTTTCCAATTCGAAAGATCGCCCTTCTCCGAAACTTGAAACCCGCCCAGAACGGCAACGTCCAGATGTCCACCACGCGACATCAGGTGTGCGTCCGCCTGATGAAAGAAAGAAGCTCCCGGAATCAGGGTCACGGGTATTTTCATCGCGTCCACCTGATCGAAATCTTCTTCGCCGGGTTTTGCGCGGCGTCCCATTCCCAGAATTCCATTTTCGCTGTGGAAATAGACCGTGATTTCTTTCGGCAAATAGTCCGCGATGAGATTGGGAATTCCCCAGCCGAGATTCACGAAGCCGCCATTCGGCAACTCGCGCGCAGTACGCTGGGCGATCTGTTCTCTCGTCAATCGCGGCTTAGCCGGTGTGACTCTTTCCTGAATGCCGTCATCCGGCATAACGGAGTCCTTTCGCTTGCACGAGGCGATGAACAAAGATCGCCGGGGTCATCACATGTTCCGGATTGATGGTACCCACCGGCACGATTTCTTCCACTTCCGCGATGGTTGTCTTTGCGGCCATGGCCATGATGGGATTGAAATTTCTTGCGGCCAGGCGGTAGGTCAGATTTCCCAACTCATCGGCCTTGTGCGCCTTGATCAAGGCATAGTCCGCGTGAATCGGCATTTCCAGAATGCAACGCTGGCCTTCAAGGAAGCGCTCTTCCTTTCCTTCGGCAACTTCGGTGCCCACGCCCACGGTAGTGTAAAAGCCTTGCAGACCAGCGCCGGCGGCGCGCATTCGTTCGCACAGAATTCCCTGCGGCACGAGTTCCAGAGTCACTTCCTTGGCCGCGAATTGCTCCTGGAAATAATTGGCGTGAGGTCCGGGAAAAGAGGCAATCACATGCTTGATCTGATTGTTCTTGAACATCAGCCCAAGTTCGCCTTCGCGAGTCCCGCAATTGTTGCTGATCGCCGTGATGTTCCTCGTCCCTTTGCGCGCCAGCGCCTGAATCAGGTTATTCGGAAAACCCGCTCCTCCGAATCCACCGAACATAATTTGTGCGCCATCGGGAATGTCTGCCACGGCCTGGTCGAGGGTCGCATAAAGTTTTTGCTTCATCGCGCGCTCATTGCTCCCGCAGACATGTTTGACAGGAACTTCGCCTCGACGCCGCTGGCGCGCAGCCAGCGGCCTGTTTCCGTTCCGCTCAAATCGTGCTCCAGCAGGGCCCGCAAATCTGCTTCGTCGTCCACATCCATCTCCAGCCGGGGATTCCGCCGCACTATCACCCGGGCATGAGCCCTTTCGGCTTCGGCAAGATGTTTCGCGAAACTTCCGCTTCCAAAATGCGAGGGAAACAACGTCGGTGGGGTTCGCAGCATGGCGTTTGTGCCGGCCCCATCGCGTGAAGGCACAATCACCAGAGCCGGAGCAGGACATTCCACGGTCAAGAGTTCATCGATGTCGCTCGATTGGATCAGCGGCAGATCGAGCGGCAGGCGCAGCAATCCGCTGACGCCCACTCGTTCGCAAATCCTCGACGCGGCATCCACAGAATCACTCTCGGAAATTTGCTGTTCTTCCCGCAGAATCTCCCATCGACCTTGCTCTACCAACTGCATGACGGGCTCGTAGTTCGTCACGACAAAAATTTTGTCCACCGAGCGCGCGCCTCGCACGGCGCGAACGGTGTCCGCAAGCATGGCCCCGGCCAGCGCAAATCGCTCCTCCGGCGTCAGCACGCCCATCAGTCTCTTCTTGGCGTTGTGCAGGTCCTTGACTGGTAAAAGCAGTGCTCGCATGGAAATCGCTCAGTAGGCGCCTTCGATATACGTCACGTGGCTCTCCGCTGGCGCTCTGGGGAGCTGCGGCGCCGCTGACTGCGGATCATGTTCCGGTTCATCAAACACCCGTCGAATCTTGTAAGTCGTTGTCCGTTCCGCGGGGACTCGCCCAATCGATCGAATCCTCGAGCGAAATTCTTCCGGCGACACATTTTCTCCGAAAGTTGCCCCGGCGGCTTTGGAAATACTCTCTTCCATGAGCGTCCCGCTGAAATCGTTTGCTCCCGCCTGCAAACACGCGAGCGACGTTTCGAATCCCAGTTTCACCCAGGACACCTGCAAGTTCTTGATCGCTCCGTGCAGCAGCACTCGGGCCAGTGCATGTACCCGCAAGTGTTCCTCGCGCTTGGCTCCCGGCCTGGCACCCCCGTGCCGGTACAGCCGCGTCTTTTCGTGGATGAAACCGAGCGGAACGAACTCCGTAAATCCACCGGTGCGTTTTTGGATGGTGCGCAGCAGAAACATGTGCCGCACCCAATCCGCCGGCTCTTCTACGTGCCCGTACATCATGGTTGATGTGGTCGGGATGCCCAGCTCGTGCGCGGTGGTGATGATCTCCACCCAACGGCCGGCCGGCAATTTGTTCGGGCTCAGTTCCTTCCGCACGCGATCATCCAGAATCTCCGCCGCCGTGCCGGGAATGCTGCCCAGCCCCTCGTCCTTCATCATCTGCAAGTAGTCGCGCAACGCCATTCCGGTTTTCGTCACCCCGTAATCAATTTCCATCGGCGAGAACGCATGTACGTGCATCCCGGGAATGGCATGCTTGATGGCGCACAGCAGATCGCGGTAGAAAAATCCGTCGAGGTCACGCGGCAACCCGCCCTGAACACAAACTTCTGTTGCGCCACGTTCCCAAGCCTCGCGCGCGCGGCGCACCACTTCCTCGAAAGAAAGCGAGTATGCGTCCGCCGCTCCGGGCCCTCGTGCAAAGCCGCAAAAACTGCACCCCACGAAACACACATTGGTGAAATTGATGTTTCGATTCACGACGAAAGTGATAACGTCTCCGACCGTCTCTCGCCGCAACTGGTCGGCAACAGCCACTAGCGCATCCAGTGCCGAACCTTCCGCGGTCGCCAGAAGCAGTCCCTGTCCGAACGTCAACTCCGCGCCGCTGGCCACGGCATGGAGAATCTCCTGAACTTCCGCCGGACAGGCTTGCAGTGCCGTCAAGTCGCTTCTGTTCATCGTGGGGGTCACCATTCCTGTGTATCCTACCAGAGGAGACCGCTCGCGGGGCTACCTCCGCCGGCTCTTCCATTTCCGGCGGCGCTCTTGTGAGAATGCCCGATATTCTCACACGGCTTCGATTCGAGCAAAACGTCACTACTTTCGATCATAGAGACGCTTCCTGGCCATCCCCTGCGTGCCGTGGCGACGCGCGGGCCGGAACGAAACGATGCAGCGCCGTCGCCGCCCGCGCCGCATGATTCGCCACTAGTCGCTCCGGCCTTCATCCATTAACATACCCACAGGGCCATGAAACGCAGAACTCTCCTGATCATCATCGTCGCAGCAGCGCTCTTCGGCCTGGTTGTCGCGGTGGCCGCTTCCTTCCTCCATGATGGCCTCAGTTCTCGCGCCACGCCCACTAAATTCGAAATCATGCTCGCTCGCAATGCGCGTCATCTCGCGACCCCTGCCAGCGCGCGGCTGGCCCAGAATCCTCTGCTCGTCTCGGCGGAGGATCTGCGCGATGCGCGGCTGCATTTCGCGGATCATTGCGCCATCTGCCACGCCAACAACGGCGGCGGGCAGACCATGATTGGCGGCGGCCTCTACCCCAAGCCACCGGATCTGCGTTTGCCGGAAACGCAAAACCTTACGGACGGCGAGCTGTTCTGGATCATCGAGAATGGAGTGCGCTTTACAGGAATGCCGGCATTTTCCAATAGCGGCGGACACGGAGGCATGCTGGACAGCTGGAAGTTGGTTCACTTCATCCGCCACCTTCCACATCTAACCGCGACGGAACGGATCGAAATGGAGCGCTATAATCCCAAGGGGCCGGACGAGCGGGCGGAAGAACAGCAGGAAAATGATTTCTTGAGTGGAGCAGCACCTGGACGGAAACCGGAATCACAAGTTCATCATCAGGAATGAGGCCGGATCACTGCAGCCTCCAATTCCAATGGGAGACGCTTATGCCATTTCGTTGGTCATTACTGGCGCTATTGTTCGCACTTGTTACGGGCCCGGCTTTTGCTCACGGCAATAAAGTTCACGTCAGGGGCACGGTCGAGAAAATCAGCTCCGATTCCGTGATTGTAAAAACAGTCGACGGGAAGTCCGTGGAAGTGAAATTCGCACCTTCGACTGTCTTTCTATCGAGATTCAACAATGAGGACAAACCAGCCAAGGCCAGTGACCTCGCGGCCGGCGATCTCGTCGTCATCCACGCCACACCCAAGGACAACGCTCTAAGAGCCGACGAAATCAAATTCTCCGCCCCCGCGGCGGCCAAGCCTGCGGTGACCAGCCCGCCCAAGCCTAACTCTTGAACAATTCCGGACTCTTGAGTCTTCTCTTACTCCACCAGGTGGCACGAGTGTGTTTTCAACACCACCCAAACGCGACGTCCCGCTGTTAGCTCCAGCTCCCGAACTGCCCCGGGGGTAATGTGCACAATAAACGCGACGCCGCAGTCCACGCGCGCCATGGCCATCGTCCCGCGCTGCTCCAGCGAAACGATGCGTCCATCCAGGACGTTTCGCGCGCTCAATCCGCGCGGTGGTTCCGTGGCCAGCAAAATATCTCCCGCACGAACAGCCACTCGCACGCGGCTCCCCGCCGCCGCATAGCCAAGGGGCACCTCGATCTCGCACGCACTATCGCCCAGTTTCACGCGCATCACGCCATCCGCCTCGCGCAGATCGAGCACTGTAGCGCTCAGCAAATTCTCGAATCCTGCCGCTTGCGCCAGTTTTTTCCGGCGCGGCGCGTCCAGTACATCCATCGGTCGACCGGTGCTTGCGACACGTCCATTGTCGAGCGCGATCACGCGCTCGCCCAGTGCATCCACCTCTTCGCGGCTATGTGTCACATACAGAATAGGGATCCCCTTGGCTGCATTCCACGCGCGCAAATCGTCCACAATGGATGCTTTCAGCTCCGCATCCAGTCCCGTCAGTGGCTCGTCGAGCAACAACACGCGCGGCTCTGTCACCAGTGATCTGGCCAGCGCGATTCTCTGCTTCTCGCCGCCGGAAATCTTGTCCGGCCTTTGTTTCCCTAATTTCTCCACGCGAAAGGCTTTTAGAATTGCTTCTACTTGTTCCCGTCTTTCTTCCTCCCGCAGGTCTGTCAATCCGTATGCAACGTTTTCTTCCGCGCTCAGATGCGGAAATAGCGCCAGGGTCTGAAAAACGTAGGCGGTTCGCCGCTTCGGCGTGGGAACATGGATGCCACGCGCGGAATCGAACAGGACTTCGCCGCCAGCCGCGATTTGTCCCTCGTCTGGCCGCGCTAGTCCCGCGACGCAGTCCAGCAGCGTGGATTTGCCCGCCCCGGAAGCTCCGAACAGAATCGTGATGCCGGGAGAGACTTCGATGGAAACGTCAAGGACAAAAGAAGAGGCGTCCGCGCTGCGCCGTTCTTTGCGGATTCGCGCGGCCAGCATTGTGGCGTTTACTTCGCCGCCCACGGCGTCCACACGCGGCGATTGACCGCATACACCACCGACAACACGACAAAAGAAATTGCCAGTAGCACCAGCGCCATGCGGTTTGCTTGGCCGTATTCCAGGGATTGCACGTGATCGTAAATGTCGATCGAAACCGTTCGTGTGACTCCCGCCAAATTCCCGCCCACCATTAAGACCACGCCAAATTCTCCCAGCGTGTGCGCAAAACTCAGCACCGCGGCCGTCACCGCTCCGGGCAGTGACAACGGCAGGATCACGCGGCAGAATGTCCGCAAGCCTCCCGCACCCAGCACGGCCGACGCGTCCAGCAGTTTTCGATCGACTCCCTCAAACGAAGCGATCAGCGGTTGCACGGCAAATGGAAGGCTGTACAGCACAGACGCAAGAATTAGTCCGCCGAATGTGAAGGCCAGTCCGTGTCCGAAGAGCGCGATCCACAGTTTTCCCAACGGCCCGCGCGGCCCCATCGCTACCAAGGCGTAAAATCCAAGCACCGTTGGCGGCAGCACCAGCGGCAGCGCGACAACCGATTCGAGCAGGAATTTCCCGCGCCAGTTCGAAAAAGCCAGCCCATACGCCACCGGCGTTCCGATCACAAGCAATATCACCGCCACGCAGGCGGCCAATCTCATCGACAACCACAACGCTTCCATTCGCTACCTTTCTTGTACTCTTCTCCGAGTTACCCGTGCGCTCTCCGAGCCTCTCGGCGTTATCTTTTTTCCTCTTTCCTGGTCTTTTTCCGGAAACGCAAAACCGTACTTCGCGAGTATGGCGCGACCTGCGGCACTCTTCACAAACTCCAGAAACGCTCGCGCCGAATCCTTATTCTTTGCGTCCTTCAAAACGATCGCTACTTGTTCGATCGCCGGGTGCATCTCCGCTGGGATCTCCCATCGTTTTCCATCCCGCATCGCCGGCGAGACGGCTAGGGACAAGGCCACAATCCCGGCTTGCGCATTTCCCGACTGCACAAATTGCGCCGCTTGCGAAATATTCTCTCCGTACACCAGCTTGTCCTTGACGGATTCGTAGATTCCCGCCTTTTGCAACGCAGCCACGGCCGCCCGTCCGTAGGGCGCATGCTGCGGATTCGCGATCGCAATCTTCTCCATGCCTGCATCCAGGAGGGTTTGCCATCCCCGTTTGCTGACATCCAGCTTGGCATCCGCAGCCGTCCAAATCACGATCCGCCCCACGGCGTATTCGGATAGAGTCCCGGTCTCCGCCAGTCCGGCGGCCTCCAGCTTTTTCGGATATTCACTGTCCGCGGAAAAGAACAGATCGAAAGGAGCCCCATTTTGCATTTGAGAGAAAAAGTTCCCGCTCGATCCATAAGTCACATTCACTTTGGTTCTTGATTGCTTCTCAAACTCTTCCGCTAACTCTCCCATCGCAAACTTCAAATCCGCTGCAGCCGCTATTCTGATTTCTTGCTCCGGTGCAAGAACGACGGCGGCGAGCAGCACCGCGATGCTTGTAAGAGCCATTAAGGGGGCGCCATCCTTCATGAGAATCCCTCTTAGGCCGCGAGAGCGAACGGCGATTTCGCAACGGAGATCAACCGCGCCTTGCCGGCCAACCCCTCATACCCGAAGGATCATTACTTCCGTCGACTTAATCAGCGCCGCCGCTCGTTCCCCGGGCTTCAACCGCAGCTCCTTGGCGGCATCCGCCGTGATGATCGAGGTAATGTGCTGCTCCCCAATCGCCATGGTCACCTGCGCCAGCAGGCCGCTGAATTTGATGGCCACCACGCGGCCAATCAGCTGGTTTCTCCCGCTGATCTTCCGGAAAGTTCCCCGCCGCGCTTCGATGTCCCCGCGATCCAACTTCTTCGGAAACAGGCGGTCTATTTCGCTTTCCGGCACGCGGTGGTGCCCGCCCGGGGTCTTCACCGATTTTATCTTTCCGCGGTAAATCCACTGCTTCAAGGTGGGATAACTCACGCCCAAGATGTTCGCGGCTTCCCGCGGAGCCAAGAGCTTCTGCACCATCCACGGCCTCCGAATTCGCAGAATACCCCACAGAGGATCGTTATAGCAATACGTTTCTATACGATTAATACTTCGCCTTGGGGGTTAGCTGGGGCAGAAAAAAGGCCTGCGACCCGGCCGTGACATCCCAGTCACGCCCGACGAATGGCCATCAGGCAAACAACCATGATACCCCCAAGCACGAATCGAGACGGTACGCTGTTGGGGTCGGCGAGGGTTCATCTTGGACAAGCTGACGAGGGAGGATGTATGCAAAGCGGTTGAACTTTTCTACACCACCTTTCTTGCTAAGTCGGAAGACCCGTGAATTCCCGCAATGCGAGTACCATCTTGCAGATCCCCATGGGGCGCGCTAAACCCGGTCGCTTGGACGCCATGCGCCGCTTCAGAGAATACTTCCGCGCAGACACGCGGATGGAATTAAAGCTTGGCCGCATTGATGCCCTGCTAATCGCTCCATGCAGGCATGGCGAGCTACGCGCTTCATTTTCAGGCCCCTGGCCGTGATGTCGGCGGCAAGCGGGTCGAAGAAAAGCTCGATCTGGGACGCGCCACTCACTTCTTTCCAAGAGAAACACAAGGCACAATGCGCATCCTTCACGAAGCATTTTCTGTCCCGTCACGTCCGCGCCTACCGTTGATTCGCTGGCTGCAGGTGAGACCGTCTTCCTAGTTGCGGAGCGGCTTGCCGGTTTTCAAGGTGTGAGCGATGCGTTCTTGAGTCTTCTTTTCTCCGCAAAGAGAGACGAAGGCTTCGCGCTCGAGATCCAAGACATATTGTTCGTTGACCAATTGCGGCGACGTCAGGGCACCGCCCGCCAGAATGTTCGCGAGCTTGCGGCCGACATGCGCGTCGTACTCGGAGGCATAGCCCCCCCGGAACATCATGTGGATGGCGAGCTTCGCGCCGGCAAGAAATTGTTCGCCGAGTACTTTGATCTGAGTGCTGCGCGCACCTTCTTGCCAGCTGGCCGCCAGCGGCTTGTAGCCGCCCCGCACCAGCGACAGCGCGGCTTCCTTGGCGTCGGCGACCAGGCGATCGCGGTTCATGGAAAGGCCATCTTCGCGGCGCAAATACCCCAAGTCGCGGCATTCCTCTGCGCTTGTGCCGACCTTGGCCATGGCGATGGTTTCAAAGATGGGCTTCAGGGCATGGAAAAGATCGAGGTCGGTTTCCGGAGAAGAGGAAAGGCTGAGGGCGGTCCCACCGGTGCGCTCATTCGCGCGGATCAGCATTTCCTTCGTGCCGCCGCCGCCTGGAATCAGTCCCACCCCCGTTTCCACCAAGCCAATGTAGGCTTCCGCTGCCGCCTGAATCCTGGAGGCGTGCAGGCTCACTTCGCAACCGCCGCCCAGCGCCATCCCCTGGGGCGCCGCCACCACCGGTTTTGGTGCGTATTTGATCGCCAGGTTGATATTCTGGAATTGCTTGACCGCCGCGTGCAATTCGTCCCACTCCTGCTCCTGGGCTCCCACCAGAACCAGCATCAAGTTTGCGCCGACGGAAAAATTCACCGCCTGGTTCGCGATGACCAGGGCATCAAAATCCGTTTCCAGCCGCTTCAAGCCCTTGTGGAGCATGGCGATCAAGTCCGCGCCGATGGCGTTCATCTTGGCGTGAAATTCGCAGCACGCCACGCCGTCGCCGAGATCGATCAGGCTCGCGCCGGAATTGCGCTCCACTTCGCGGCCCGCATCTTTCAACGATTTCAGAATGATGACGCCCATTGGCTCTTCAACTTTTTTCGTCCCACCGCTGCCCATGTCGAAAACCGTGGTCGTGCCTTTCTCCGATTCGTAAAATCCTTTCCGCCCGCTCGCCAACACTTTCTCGACGACCGCCGACAGCGCGCGCCCTTCTCTTTGCACCTGTCCCGCGAATGCCTTCACGCCAACGGCATCCATGATTTCAAACGGTCCGAGTTCCCAGCCAAAGCCCCAGCGCAGCGCGCGATCAACGTCCACAATGTTGTCGGAAATCTCCGGGACACGCCGCGCCGCATACAAACACGTTTCGGAAAGCCCGCGCCACAAGAATTGTTGCGCTTTGTCACCCTTCTGCCCTTCCAGCACAGGCCCGACAAGCGCGCGCAGCCGCTCGCGGGTGTCCTCGATCGCCTTACCCATTTCGAGCGAACCGAATTTCGCCTTCTGCCGCGAGCGATACTCCATGGTGTTCACATCGAGCGTCAGGATCTCCTGCTGGCCCTCGCCCTTAACCTTTTTGTAAAAACCCTGCCCCGTCTTGTCACCGAGCCAGCCACGCTTGGCCATCTCTTCCACCAACGCCGGCACTTTATACATTTCCCGCGACTCGTCGTTGGGCGCCGTCTCGTAAATGTTCTTCACGACGTGTACGAGCACATCGAGGCCCACGATATCTGCCGTTCGAAACGTTGCCGACTTCGGCCAGCCCACCGCCGGTCCCGTGCACGCATCCACTTCTTCCACCGTCATTCCGAGCGTGCCCATCAGGCGCAGCGCATTGAGCATCGAAAATGTTCCGATGCGATTGGCAATAAAGTTCGGCGTATCTTTCGCCACCACCACGCCCTTGCCCAGTCGCCGGTCGCAAAACTCGCTCAACGACTCGACCACCTCCTTCAAAGTCTTAGGCCCGGGTATTACTTCCACCAATTTCAGATACCGCGGCGGGTTGAAGAAATGCGTCCCCGCCCAGTGCTGCTGAAATTCCTCGTTCATCCCCTCGGCGATCAAATGCACCGGCAGGCCGGAGGTGTTCGTGGTTACGATCGCACCGGGTTTGCGAAACTGGGCAACACGCGTCAGCAGTTTTCGTTTGATTTCCAGATTCTCGGCAACCACCTCGATGATCCAGTCCGCTTCCGCACAACGCCCTAAATCATCCTCGAAATTCCCAATTGCGATCTTGTCTGCGAGCGCGGGGGTAAAAAACGCCGCCGGCTTCGACTTTTTCGCCGCGTCCAGCCCCGCGCGTACAATTTTGTTGCGTTCACTCGAGGGCGCATCCGCTGACAAATTCGGTGGCACAATATCCAGCAAAATGCATGGCAACCCGGCGTTTGCGAAATGCGCCGCAATCCGCGAGCCCATCGTCCCCGCTCCCAGCACTACGGTCTTTTCGATGCGACGTTTCATGGCACACCTTTTAGCGGATTTGTACGACCAGTTTGGTTAGCAGGGACAGGTTACAAAACCGGCATGCACGGGTCAAACGACGGGCCGATCCGCGGCGATAGGGCTAAACTAGAGGAATGACGGAAGAGAACAAAACCGCCGGATCGCCCGGCTGGTTTCGGAGCGCAAAGGACAAACTTCGCTCCTTCGCATACGGCGAGCAAGGCGAACCCAGGGAGCGCCCACGGGTGGGCTTGGCTCTGGCGGGCGGCTTCGCGCGCGGTATTGCCCACCTCGGTGTCCTGCGCGTCTTGCGCGAAGCTGGAATTCCCATCGATTGCGTAGCCGGCACGAGCGTCGGCGCCCTGATCGCCGTGGGCTACTGTGCCGGAGCATCGCTGGAAGAAATGGCCAAGGTTGGAGCCTCCACGAGCTTCACCGATTTCGGCCGCTGGACGCCATCCTGGCTCGGACTGGCTACCAACCAACGCATGGAAAAATACCTCGCGCGTTTTACTCCTGTAAAGACGTTCGAGGAACTGCTGACGCCGCTGGCCATAGCCACCACGGACATCTCCGCAGGTGTTTCCGTCTACTATTCCCACGGGCCCGTCGCGCCGCCGCTGCGCGCTTCCTGCGCTTATCCCGGCCTTTTCGTGCCTATTCAATTTGAGGGGCGGACGCTGGTCGACGGATTCCTCACTGCACCGGTGCCAGTCGAGGGCGTCTTGCTTCTTGGCGCGGACGTGGTCATCGCCGTTTACCTGGAGGCGGGCAACATCGAAGAACCCCGCACGTTCACCGACGTCCTCAGCCGGTCCTTCAACATCATCCAGCGGCATGGCGATCTCGCGTGGCGCACGCAGGCGGACATCATTATCGAACCCGACGTGAAGGCTTTTGGGTGGGACGATTTCAGCAAGACCCCGGAGATGATTTCAGCCGGTGAAGCGGCGGCGCTGGCGGCGTTGCCGGAAATTCGCGCCGCGCTGCATGGCGAAAAACGGGATTCCGCAGCCTAGAACCGTTCCTCCCGGGAAGCAGTCCTCTCCGGGAGAAGATTCCAGAGTCTATTCACGAGTGACCTGTACTACTGCGGGTTGGCCTTCGCCTTTGCCGCGCTGGGTGAGCCAAGCGGCGAGGCCCTCGGCGAAGCGTTCGGGAGTGAGGTGGAAACCGGCTTCGACCTTGCCATCAGCGATAGGAAGCGTGTCGTCGAAGTCGGCGGAGTTGGTGAAGTTGCGCATGCAGAATTGATCGAGCCAATCGAGCGGGCAGGCGCGGGTCGCGCCGCGGATGACAACGTTGACGGTGAATTTTTGCGCGTACACGGGTTGCAAGCAGGCGGGGCAGCCCCACCCTTAGAGTTTAGGACAAAGCGGGCCCGGTGGCACGCCGCGCGGGCTACGAGGCGCGAGGACGCTTGACCGAGTGGGCCAGCCCGACGGCTTCGAGCATCCAGATGAAATACCAGCCGATGTCGGTCTGATACCAGCGAAGGCCAAGGCGCGCGGAGCCAGCGTGCGTGTGATGGTTCTGGTGCCAGTTCTCGCCCCAGGCGGTCAATTGGAAGGGGCCTAGCCACCAGACATTCATGCTGGAGTCGCCTTCTTCGACGCGTTTGAGATGCGTGAGGCTGTTCACCAGGCACTGCATGTGCAGCGAATAGACCAGGCGGATAGCGCCCATCCAGAAGAAGCCCATCCAGCCGAAGCCGAGAATCAGGCCGACGCAGATCGAGAAGACAATGACCGGCGTTTCGGCCCAGCCCCAGATCTTGTAGACACCGCCGGTGAGTTCAGGTGCCCAGCGCTTCTTGTCTGCGGGCTGAGTTTGATAGAGCCAGCGAAGATGCGCCCACCAGAAACCGCCCTGCTTGGGACTTGAGATGTCCTCGGGTGTGTCGGTCACGGAGTGGTGGAGGCGATGATATGCCACCCAACTCGCTGGATGGCCGGAGCCGTTGAAGACAGCCCAGAAAATCAAGAATTGCTCGATGAACTGGTTGGTCTTGAGGGTCTTGTGCGCCAGCATGCGATGATAGCAGACGGTGGTTCCGAGACCGCCAAAGGCAATACTGAGCAAGGTCATGCCGACAACCTTGAAGCTTGGCACGGGGAATAGGATCAAACCGATGACCGCAAGAACGTGAATGAGGACGAGATAAGTGAAGACGCCTTCTTTCCCGTGGACGGGCTTCCAGAAGGGCCGGTCCCAGGGGCGTTCTTGTTGCGTTACGGTTAATTCCATGTGCTCTCCGGTGATCTGCTTTGTTGAATGCGCCAATGCCTGGTGTGCAGAACGTGATAGGCATTCATAACAATACCATTTTCGGGCGGAGGGCGCTGCATGACTGTACAAAAAAGAACACAATGAGTGAATAGCCCGTCCTGGCCCGCTGCGCCATCCCTTCAGAGACTGCCTCATTTGCCCTTTTGCGAATGCGCATTGACTCCCGGTACGTCTCGCGTTGGATTTTCTGGATGCCCGGACCCGCGAGAAACCTCAACTGGCAACGAGTCGAGAAATTTCCCCCCCGATGAATACATCGGGCCGCCTTTCACTCACCCGGCCCGTTTTCGCAACTACCTTCTCGAGCGCTTGATTCACAGTTTCTTGCTCACCTAGACGGCTCCCCTAAACGGCCTTGACACCTCAACCTCGCAGGCCTAGAGTCGCTCCGGCCGGTTCCGCTTGGTCCCCAAAAAGCTCCCGCTGGGCTTCCTTCGGAGGTTGCCATGGTCATTCTCATCGCAGGTTCCACCGGCTTCGTCGGCGGCAATGTGGCTCTCAAACTCAAGGAGCGCGATCACAAGGTTCTCGCCCTGGCGCGCGGCGGCCGCCGCAATCCCAAAGCTCAGCGCCTCCTTGAGGCTGGAGTAGAAGTTCTCGATGGGGACTTGACTCGCTCCGACTCTCTGTTCGCGTCTTGCTCCGGCGTCGAAGCGGTTGTTACCACCGCCACTTCTATGCCGAGCGGTCCCGATGACGGCCTTCGCCGCGTGGATCACGAGGGCACCCTCGGCCTGATTGACGCCGCGGCGCGTCAGGGTGTTCGCCGGTTTGTCTACACCTCCTACTCTGTAAATATTCAGGAAGAATGCGCCCTGACCGCTGCAAAACGGGATTGCGAAGCCCGCTTGCTGTCCGGCCCCATGGAAGCCGTCATTTTGCGCCCTTCGTATTTCATGGAAGCTTGGCTTAGTCCTGTCCTGGGCTTCGATCCTGTCGGCGGCACCGCTCGCATCTGCGGTTCTGGGGAAGCTAAAGTCAGCTACATTTCTGCCTTCGATGTCGCCGACTTTGCGGTGGCCGCGACTACGAAGGTTTATCCGCAAGAAAATGTAGTTCTTGAACTGGGCGGCCCGGAACCTCTGTCCCAGCTCGATGCTGTCTTCCTGTTCGAGCAGGCCTTCGGCCAGGAGATCAAGGTGGACCATGTTCCGGTCGAAGCACTTCGCGCGCAGCATCAGTCCTCGGATCCTCTGCAAAGAACTTTTGCCGCGCTCATGCTCGGTTATGCGAACGGAGACCTGGTGAAGGATGCCGCCAGCACTGCCGAGGCCCACGGCATCCGCTTAGGGTCGGTTGCTGATTATGCTGCTGGTTTTCGCGCGCGGGCCGCCACAGCCGGTCGTTGAGATTTCCCGCCAGCGGCACTAATCGGTGGAATCATCTTCGAAGAAGACTCGGCCGCAGGACACTCCGACTGTTGCCAAGGAGAACTGTGACGGGCTGGCTGGAGGCCACAATGGATGCGACGCGGCAAGCACCAGCACCCCATTCTCACCTGGGGCAATGGCACCGCTTCCCTCTCCGGCAATTACACGTTTTTCCTGAAACACATGGCCTCCTGGGGATTCGTAATTATCGCCGCACAGGACAAGAACTCCGGTGTGGGGCAAACCATCCTGGACGGCGCGAATTTCCTGACCGCCGCCAACAGCAACCCCGTGAGCATCTTCTTTCACAAGCTGAACGTCAGCCAGGTGGGCTCGTTCGGACATTCGCAGGGAGCCACCGGGGCGATCAACGCGCTGATCAAATCCGCCGGGATGATCAAAACCGTCTTGCCTATCGAGCTGCCCGGCCAACAATTCTGCGCTAGCCCGCTGAATTGTACCGATACTTCGCACCTCACGCAGGGCTCTATCTTTTTGGTGGACGGCTCGCTGGACATTCCGATTTCGCCGCCTACGCAGCCGGCATCAGCCACGGGACTGCAATCCATCGCCGCGTACTACAGCGCCGTGCGCGTGGGCGTCATCAAGGTGAAAGGTACGCTGATCGGCCCGACGCATTGTGACGTCCAGGGCGTGCCCACCTGCACGCCGACCACCGTGCCTTGTTTCCTCGGTGTGTATGGTTATTTGGGCTACCCGACGGCGTGGATGATGTTTCAACTGCAGAATGACAACTTGACGGGCGGCGCATTCGTGAACGGCACCGGAGAGATTTTTTTCGAGACCACGAATTGGCAACTGGTTACCAGCAATGTTCCTTTGCCACACCTTCTCGAATTCACTTCGCCCCAGCCAAGCCTCTGGGCCTTTTTATCAAGTCAACTAACGGTCGCTCGTGGAGCCGCGGTTCAGCTTTCCGCAGCCGGAGCTTTGACGGAGCCGAGTTTCCAGAAGATTTGGCGGAGGATGCCGAGGGTGAGTTCGGCATCGGTGGCGGAGAGGTGGAGGCGGCGGACGAGGCGGCGGATCTTTTCCTCGGTGGGGGCGGGGGAGCAACGTTCCTGAGAACTGCTGGGATTCGCTTTCACATAGCCGCTGGAGCGGAGGGCGTCGAGCAAAAGCGCGGTGAGGCGCTCGAGATCGGCGGCGGCGGCGAGGATCGGTTTGGTCGGATGCGGGGCCGCTTGGGGATTGCGTGCGAGTTCGTAGAGGCACACGGCTACAGCCTGGCCGAGGTTCATGGAGCGATGTTCCTCGCGCGTGGGGATGCGCAGGAGCCAGTGGCAGTGGCTGAGGTCTTCATTCGAAAGACCCCGCTTCTCTGAACCGAACAGAAGGGCGACCGGGCTGGTCGCCAGGCGTTTGCGGATGAAGGGCGCGGCTTGCTCCAGGCGCCGCACGGGGTGCTGCAATTGACGGAGGCCGACGGCGGTGGTCCCCACGACGAGCGTGCAGTCTGCGACAGCCTCGGCGACAGTCTTGAACTCTTCGGCACGGGCGAGCAGCGGAGCGGCGCCGACTGCAGAGCGCGCCTCACGAAAAGCCAGCTCATAGGGGTTCAGCACGCGGAGATGGAGGCATCCGAAGTTGCTCATGGCGCGGGCTGCGGCGCCGATGTTGAGAGGATTGCGCGGACTGACGAGTACGACGCGCAAGCGGTCGAGTGCGGAGTGCGGAGACAAGGGAGATGAGTTTACCGCAGGAGAGAAGTCAATGAAGGAGAGAGATAAGGAAGAGCCAAGCAAGAGCAAGAGCCCGCCTGAAGGCCACGCCACCAGGGAGGCGGCTTGCGTGGGCGGCGAGGGGTAACATAGACTGTGGGCAGGTAGAGATAAAAAGCGTGCCAGCCTGGACGAAAGCTGGCACGGCCGAGTCCATTCGCTCCAGGACCCCGGCCCGGTCGGAGCCCTCCGTTCCGAGTGCTGTCGGCGGGGCCAGCGACCGGGGCGGTGCGGTTTGGTCAATGTGCCGGCGAAATGCTGGACCGGCAGGGAGATCCGTTTGGCAACTCCACTGGAAACCTGGGTTGATGAAGCGGCGAAGCTGACGAAGCCGGAGCGCGTGGTGTACTGCGACGGGTCCGAAGCGGAGTACCAGCGGATGATCGCGGAGCTGCTGAGCGGGGGGGAAACCCACAGGCTGAACGAGAAAACCTACCCCAATTGCTACCTGCACAGAAGCAGCCCGAATGACGTCGCGCGGACTGAACATCTCACCTACATCTGTTCGGCTGAAAGAGACGACGCCGGACCGACCAACAACTGGATGGACCCGGATGCGGCGAAACATAAGGTCGGTGCGCTGTTGGACGGAGCGATGCGCGGCCGGACCATGTATGTCGTTCCGTATGTGATGGGGCCGATGAGC
>Ga0209056_10003398_pt1 | contig 16987 bp, 8 predicted proteins | sample GraSoiAngelo_114_FD_185876 | JGI IMG/M metagenome (GOLD analysis project Ga0209056, IMG submission 185876) | Grasslands soil microbial communities from the Angelo Coastal Reserve, California, USA - 14_0903_13_40cm (SPAdes) (version 2) | ecosystem: Environmental > Terrestrial > Soil > Grasslands ... | reverse complement strand
TAGCATGGATCAGGAAAGACCGGGCACGGGCATAACGACCCAGGGAATCACTACCTATTCGGCGGGCAATTTCGCTGCCGAGGTGCGCGCGGGACTGAGCCGGGAAGGGCAGAAGGAACTACCGTCGAAGTACTTCTACGACGAGATTGGCTCGGCGCTGTTCGACGTCATCAGCCTCCTTCCGGAATACGGCCTGACCCGTGCCGACGAACGGCTCTTGCGCCGTCATTCCCGCGAGATTGTAAGCAAGATCCCCTCGCCGGTGACTGTCGCAGAACTGGGAAGCGGAAGCGGCAAGAAGACGCGCTGGATCCTGGATGCCCTCTGCGCGCGGCAAAGCACGACGTACTATCCGATCGAGATATCCCCCTCCGCGCTGGCGCGCTGCGAGCTCGAGCTGGCCCGCATGGATTGCGTGAGTGTCATCGGTTTTGAAAAGGAGTACCTTGATGGGCTGCTGGAAGTCGCCTCCCGCCGCGCCGAGGGCGAGCGCCTGCTCCTGTTGTTCCTGGGGAGCACCATCGGGAACTTCGACGCCAAAGCAGGTCTGGAGTTCCTGACCTCCGTGCGCGAGGTCATGCTTCCCGGAGACGCTCTGCTGCTTGGCACCGACCTCGAAAAGCCGATCTTTCAGATAATCGCGGCGTATGACGATTCCCTTGGGGTGACCGCAGCGTTCAACCTGAACCTGCTCGCGCGCATAAACCGTGAGCTGGAAGGAGATTTCCAGTTGTCGCGCTTCCGGCACCAGGTGTGCTACGACGCTCAGGAACGGAGGATCGAGATGCACCTCCGTTCGACGGTCAAGCAAACCGTCACCATGCGCAGAGCCGACCTCGCCGTAACTCTTGAAATGGATGAAACGATCTGGACCGAGAGCAGCTACAAGTACACCCTGGAACAGGTCGTCAGCATGGCGGACGCGACGCGGTTCCGGTGCGTCTCGCAGTGGGTCGATCAAGAGTGGCCCTTCGCCCAGAATCTCCTCATCGCCCAGTGATGCTCAAACCCCAAAAAAAATGAAACCACAGATAAACACAGAATCCTGTTCACCACGAAGACCCGAAGACGCGAAGAATCGCAAAGGATTTCTTCGCGTCTTCGGGTCTTCGTGGTGAGATTTTTTTGGTTGCGGCTGGGCTGCTTCGTGAAATTCTTACCGCGTCTGTAGACTAACGAGAGCGGCGCAGCTCCAGGAAGTTTTCCGGGCCGAGCTTGAAGCTGCTCTCTTCAAGCTCGTACTCGTCGAAAACCTGCTCAACCTCGCGGTACAGCGCCGGGCCGTTGATGTGCCGGTATTCTTCGTGGATAAATTCCGCAAACGGGTCTTGGGCTTGCTGCAGGTCCGCGTACGAATCTGTCCAGAATACGTGCTCCGCGACAAAAACCCTCCCTTCCGAATCCAGCGCGGACTCGATTTCGGAGCGCATCTTCTCGCGCCAGTTTCCCGATTCACCTTGCGGCATCACCCAGTCGTGAAGAATGGCCCGTCCCGGGTTTCTCGGATACCGGTCCAGGCACGTGAGCAGAAGATCGTAGTCCATCTCTCCAAACCAGTCTCTGCCGAGCACAATGAAAATGTCCTCACTGCCCAGGTGATGCTGGATCGCTTCCACGAGCGGCTCCGGAAAGTTAATGCTGTCGACCCTGTCGCGCGCGTGGTTTGCATAAAGATTCCAGGCTCCGAGAACGATGAAAACGGAAGAAAAGATCCGCGCGGGCCGGCCGCGCACCAGCATCCCCACGCAGACGAGCGAGGGGAAGAGGTTCAGGCCCCAGTAGTAGCCCGTAGGCTCCCAGGCAAAGACAAAGGCAGACCAGGCAGCCAAGGAAAGAAGACAAACGGTAAAAAGCGGGCTGTGCCGAACGAGCTGGCGGAAGCGCGGACTCTTGCGCAGCGCCCAGGCGATGCCGGCGCCGGCGAGCAGTCCGAGCGCCCCGTACAATTGCAGGATCGCCCGGTTGGAAAGATGTTCGCGGAGGTAATCCTCCATCCGGTAAGTCTGCACCACCGAGCGAAGGATCCCGATGACGCTTTTGGAGAGAAACTCGGGAAACTGGACCTGAAGCGAGTGCTGTGTCTCGAGATACCGGGTAGTCCAGGAGGCGAAATCGCGGATGCCGGTCGTGCCGGCAAAACGCGACATGCCGAGATAAACTGCCAGGACCAATCCTGCGACGCTTCCGCTCCAGAATACTGCGCGCCGGAATCTCCAGCGCCAGCTGTCATGGGAGCAGATCAGCAGCGCAAGCGCGCCCGCCGGGACCAGAAGCGCCGCGGCCTGCTGAAAAAACGTGGCCACCGCCAGCGCCAGACCCGCCTGCGCGAGCCGCAGACCCTCCGGGACGCTTCCATTCTCCGGAAACCACGCATCGAGGTACAGCACCAACGCCAGAAAGACCAGGGGATACGGCTGATTCTGCATCCCCAGGAGCCAGAACTTGGGCGAGAACGCCACAAAGAGCGTCGCCGAGGCGGAGAAGATTCTGCCGGCGCCGAGCTTCAATAACAAACGGCAGAAGAGCGCCAGCGTCAAGCAGTTGATAGCGAGCCCGAAAATCTGGAACGGCGCGGTGGTCGGGTGCCCGATCGATTCGCTGATTTTCAGAAGCCCGGCCTGCAGGGGATGCCACAGTAAGTGGTGCGGGTTCAGGTTCTCATCCTGGAACGGAGAAAAGGCCTGCAGGCGATATACGTAGCCGTCGTAATTGAAGAGAGGCGGGCGCAAAGCCAGATAGACAGCGCCCGCAAGAACCGCCACAGCGAGGCCCAGCCCCCACGACTCTTCTTTGCGCATCCATGAATCATACCACCTGCAACGAGACACAGATTCACACGGCGCAGCCCCGCCCGCATCCATGAATCATACCACCTGCAACGAGACACAGATTCACACGGCGCAGCCCAGCCGCAACCAAAACGGATTTTCGGTCAAATGAGAAATGACAAATGAACAATGACAAATAGAAGTCAGGAGTCCCGACAACGAACTGCCATTTGTCATTTTTCATTGGTCATTGGTCATTTCGTTGATTAGTTCCTCGCGTGCAATCCGCGCGGCAATATTTTTGAGTCTCCCCGCCTGGCGTTGCTATAGAATAGCAGCAGCCGCGAGCTTCACCCCCCTTGTGGAACACGTGGGATGTCAGTCCTGTGAGGAAGGCGAGGAGCCCCAGGGTCACTCGCCGGAAAAAAACTGGAGTAGCTTATGCGAACGCAGCGCTCTTCTGTTCGAAGCGGTCCGTCACCGCCAGCGCATCCCTCCGCGCCGGCGCCCGAAAACGCAACCGCCCCCTCTCCGAGCGGGAGCCACGGCGACCGGAAAAATGGCTTCGACACCCGCGAACTGCTCCGTGTCCTCCTGGCCACGCGCAATGGCGATTTCTCGGTGCGCCTGCCGTCCGATTGGGCCGGCATCGACGGCAAGATCGCCGACGCCTTCAACGACATCATGCTCGCCAACCAGACCATGGCCGGCGAACTGGAACGCGTCAGCCGGGCCGTGGGCCGCGAGGGCAAAATCCGGCAGCGCGCCGCTTTCTCCCCGGCCGGCGGCGCATGGCGGCGCATCGAGGAGTCGGTCAACTCGCTCATTTCCGATCTGGTCTGGCCCATCAGCGAAATCACCCGCACCATCGGCGGCGTCGCCAAGGGCGATCTGACCCAGGTCATGAGCCTCGAAGTCGACGGCCGGCCGCTCGAGGGCGAATTTCTCCGCAGCGCCAAAATTTGCAACACGATGATTGCGCAGCTGGGCGTTTTCACGTCCGAAGTCACGCGCGTGGCACGTGAGGTCGGCACAGAAGGCAAGCTGGGCGGCCAAGCAAAAGTCAAAAACGTCAGCGGCGTCTGGAAGGAACTGACCGACAACGTCAACTCGATGGCTTCCAACCTCACGGCCCAGGTGCGCAACATTGCCGAAGTGACGATTGCCGTGGCCAAGGGCGACCTCTCCAAGAAGATCACCGTGGACGTGCGCGGCGAAATTCTGCAGCTCAAAGAGGCGATGAACACGATGGTGGACCAGCTTCGCTCCTTCGCCGCGGAAGTCACGCGCGTGGCGCGCGAAGTCGGCACAGAGGGCAAGCTCAGCGGCCAGGCCATTGTGCCGGGTGTGGCCGGCACGTGGAAGGACCTCACCGACTCCGTCAACGTGATGGGGGGCAACTTGACGGCGCAAGTGCGCAACATCGCTGAAGTCGCAACAGCCATTGCCAATGGCGACCTCTCCAAGAAGATCACCGTGGACGTAAAGGGCGAGATCCTGGAGTTGAAGAACACGATCAACGTCATGGTGGATCAGTTGAACGCGTTTGCCTCAGAAGTGACGCGCGTGGCGCGCGAAGTGGGCACGGAAGGCAAACTGGGCGGCCAGGCCCAGGTCCCCGGCGTGGCCGGCACTTGGAAAGACTTGACCGACAACGTCAACTCGATGGCTTCGAACCTCACCGCCCAGGTGCGCAACATTGCCGAGGTTACGATCGGCGTAGCCAACGGCGACCTCTCCAAGAAGATCACCGTGGACGTGCGCGGGGAGATCCTACAGCTCAAGGAGGCGATCAACACGATGGTCGACCAGCTGCGCTCGTTCGCGGCGGAGGTGACGCGCGTGGCGCGCGAGGTCGGCACCGAAGGCAAGCTCGGCGGCCAGGCCATCGTGCCCGGCGTGGCCGGCACCTGGAAAGATCTCACCGACTCCGTGAACGTGATGGCGGGCAACCTGACGGCGCAGGTTCGTAACATCGCCGAAGTCGCCACCGCGATTGCCAAAGGCGACCTGTCCAAGAAGATCACGGTGGACGTGAAGGGCGAGATCCTGGAATTGAAGAACACGATCAACGTGATGGTGGACCAGTTGAATGCCTTTGCCTCGGAAGTGACGCGCGTGGCGCGCGAAGTCGGCACCGAAGGCAAGCTCGGCGGCCAGGCCATCGTGCCAGGCGTGGCCGGCACGTGGAAGGACCTCACCGACAACGCCAACGCCATGGCGGGCAATCTCACCGTGCAGTTGCGCGACGTTTCCAAGGTCGCCACCGCAATCGCCAACGGAGACCTGACCCAGAAGATCACCGTCGAGGTCCGCGGCGAGATTTTGCAGATCAAAGACGTCATCAACCGGATGGTGGACCAGCTCAGCGGGTTTTCGTCCGAGGTGACGCGCGTGGCGCGCGAAGTCGGCACCGAAGGCAAGCTCGGCGGCCAGGCGCTCGTGCCCGGCGTGGCCGGCACGTGGAAGGATTTGACCGACAACGTCAACTCGATGGCTTCCAATCTCACGGCCCAGGTCCGCAACATCGCCGAAGTCGCCACGGCCATCGCCAACGGCGACCTCTCGCGCAAGATCACCGTAGACGTCAAGGGCGAGATCCTCGAACTGAAGAACACGATCAACACCATGGTGGACCAGTTGAACGGGTTCGCGTCGGAGGTCACGCGGGTGGCGCGCGAAGTCGGCACCGAAGGCAAGCTCGGCGGCCAGGCGCAAGTCCCCGGCGTGGCCGGCACCTGGAAAGGCCTCACGGACAATGTCAACTCGATGGCTTCCAATCTCACGGCCCAGGTCCGCAACATCGCCGAAGTCGCCACGGCCGTTGCGCGCGGCGACCTCTCGCGCAAGATCACCGTGGACGTCAAGGGCGAGATCCTCGAACTGAAGAACACGATCAACACCATGGTGGACCAGTTGAACGCATTCGCCTCGGAAGTCACGCGCGTGGCGCGCGAAGTGGGCACCAAAGGCGAATTAGGCGGGCAGGCGCAAGTCTCCGGTGTCGCCGGCACGTGGAAAGACTTGACCGACAACGTCAACTCGATGGCTTCCAATCTCACGGCCCAGGTCCGCAACATCGCCGAAGTCGCCACGGCCATCGCCAACGGCGACCTCTCGCGCAAGATCACCGTGGACGTCAAGGGCGAGATCCTCGAATTGAAGAACACGATCAACACGATGGTGGATCAGTTGAACGCGTTCGCCTCGGAAGTCACGCGCGTGGCGCGCGAAGTCGGCACGGGAGGCAAGCTGGGCGGGCAGGCGCAAGTCCCCGGCATCGCAGGCACGTGGAAAGACCTTACCGACAACGTCAACTCGATGGCTTCGAACCTCACCGCTCAGGTCCGCAACATCGCCGAAGTCACCACGGCCGTCGCGCGCGGCGACCTCTCGCGCAAGATCACCGTGGACGTGAAAGGCGAGATTCTGGAGTTGAAGAACACGATCAACGTCATGGTGGACCAGTTGAACGCGTTTGCCTCGGAGGTGACGCGCGTGGCGCGCGAAGTGGGAACGGAAGGCAAACTGGGCGGCCAGGCCCAGGTGCCCGGCGTGGCCGGGACGTGGAAAGACTTGACCGACAACGTCAACTCGATGGCTTCGAACCTCACCGCCCAGGTGCGCAACATCGCCGAGGTGACGATTGCCGTGGCCAACGGCGACCTCTCCAAGAAGATCACCGTGGACGTGCGCGGGGAAATTCTCCAGCTCAAGGAGGCAAGCAACACGATGGTCGACCAGCTGCGCTCGTTCGCGGCGGAGGTGACGCGCGTGGCGCGCGAGGTCGGCACCGAAGGCAAGCTCGGCGGCCAGGCCATCGTGCCGGGCGTGGGGGGAACGTGGAAGGACCTCACCGACTCCGTGAACGTGATGGCGGGCAACCTGACGGCGCAGGTTCGTAACATCGCCGAAGTCGCCACCGCGATCGCCAAAGGCGATTTGTCCAAGAAGATCACGGTGGACGTGAAGGGCGAGATCCTGGAGTTGAAGAACACGATCAACGTGATGGTGGACCAGTTGAATGCGTTCGCGGCGGAGGTGACGCGCGTGGCGCGCGAGGTCGGCACCGAAGGCAAGCTCGGCGGCCAGGCCACCGTGCCCGGCGTGGCCGGCACGTGGAAGGACCTCACCGACAACGTCAACGTCATGGCGGCGAATCTGACCGACCAGGTCCGCGGAATTGTGAAGGTGGTCACGGCGGTGGCCAACGGCAATTTGAACCAGAAACTGACCGTGCAAGCCAAGGGCGAAATCGCCGCGCTGGCCGATACGATCAACAACATGACGGACACGCTGGCCATTTTCGCCGAACAGGTCACGACCGTCGCGCGCGAAGTGGGCGTCGAAGGCGGGCTCGGCGGCCAGGCCAACGTGCCGGGCGCTTCCGGCACTTGGAAGGACCTGACCGACAACGTGAACCTGCTCGCGGCCAATCTCACCACGCAGGTGCGCGCTATCGCTGAAGTCGCCACCGCGGTCACCAAAGGCGACCTGACGCGCTCGATCCAAGTCGACGCTCGCGGCGAGGTGGCCGAGCTGAAAGACTACATCAACGCGATGATCAGCAACCTGCGCGACACGACGGAGCGCAACACCGAGCAGGACTGGTTGAAAACCAACATCGCGAAATTCACCCGCATGTTGCAGGGCCAGCGCGACCTGCTCACGGTCGGCCGGATGCTTTTGTCGGAGCTCGCGCCCCTGGTCAACGCGCAACAAGGCGTTGTGTACCAGATGGATTCGTCCGGCGACGATCCTTACCTGAAGCTGCTGGCCAGTTACGCTCACCGCCGGCGGTCGCGGGGCGAGGAGCATCTCCGTCTCGGCGACGGCCTGGTCGGCCAGTGCGCGCTCGAGAAGAAACCGATCCGGCTCACCGGCGTCAACGACCATGGAATCGAAATCGCTTCCGGTCTCCTGGCAACGAAGCCCGCGAACATCCTGGTGCTGCCGGTGCTCTTTGAAGGCCAGACCAAAGCGGTCATCGAGCTGGCTTCGCTGAGCGCCTTTACCGCGGCGCACCTGGCGTTTCTCGAGCAGTTGACGGGCAGCATCGGCATCGTGTTGAACACGATCGAGGCGACCATGCGCACGGAAGGCCTTCTGAAGCAATCGCAGGAACTGGCCGGGGAATTGCAAACCCGCCAGACCGAGCTGCAGCGCACGAACGAGGAGCTGGCCGAAAAAGCGCGCCAGTTGGCCGAGCAGAACGCCGAAGTCGAACGCAAAAACCAGGAAATCGAGCAAGCGCGCCGCGCGCTCGAGGAAAAAGCCGCCGAGCTGGCGCTCACCTCGAAATACAAATCAGAGTTTTTGGCGAACATGTCGCACGAATTGCGCACGCCGCTCAACAGCATCCTCATTCTCGGACAGCAACTGGTGGACAATCCTAAGGGCAACCTCTCGCCCAAGCAGGTGGAATTCGCCCGCACGATTCACGGCGCCGGCACCGACCTGCTGAACCTCATCAGCGACATCCTGGATCTTTCGAAGATCGAATCGGGCACGGTGACGATCGAGGCCGAGGAACTGCCGTTCGCCTCCATCCGCGACGCGGTTGACCGCAACTTCCGGCACGTGGCGGAGAGCCGCAATCTGGGCTTCGTAACCAACATCGACCCGGACTTGCCGCGCAGCGGTCTGATCACGGATTCCAAGCGTCTCCTGCAGATTCTCAAGAACCTGCTTTCCAACGCCTTCAAATTCACTTCGCAAGGCCACGTCAGCTTTTCAGTCTTTGGCGCGCAAAGCGGGTGGTCCACCGATCATCCGGTGCTGCGCCGCTCGCCGCACGTCATTGCCTTTGAGGTCAGCGACACCGGCGTCGGCATCTCGCCCGAGAAGCAGAGGATCATTTTTGAAGCGTTCCAGCAAGCGGACGCCGGCACCAGCCGCAAATTTGGCGGCACGGGCCTGGGCCTTGCGATCAGCCGCGAACTGGCGAACCTGCTCGGCGGTGAAATCCGCCTGGTCAGCACTCCGGGCCAGGGCAGCACCTTCACGTTGTATCTGCCGCACACATACTCCGGGGCCGCCGTGGCGAAGACCGCGCCCGAACAGCAGGAGCCTGCGGTCAAAGTTCTGCCGCTGCCCCGCGTCGAACAGGTGCCGGACGATCGCCACAACATCCGGCCCGGCGACCCGGTTCTGCTCATTGTCGAGGATGATCCCCACTACGCCCGTGTGCTGCTGGGCCTGGCGCGGGACAAAGGTTTCAAGGGACTGGTCGCCATGCGCGGCAGCCATGCGCTCTCACTCGCCCGCGAATTCAACCCGACAGCCGTCAGCCTGGACATTTTCCTGCCCGACATGCTCGGCTGGACGGTGCTCAACCATTTGAAGCAGGACCCGGCCACGCGTCACATTCCGGTGCAGATCATCACGATGGAGGAGGAGCGCCAGCACGGCCTGGAGCGCGGCGCGTTCTCGTATCTCGTCAAACCCGTGACCACGGAAGGTTTGGAAGCGGCCTTCACGCGCATCCAGGAATACACGCGGCCGCGTGTGAAGCAATTGCTGATCGTGGACGACGACGAACGGGAGCGGAACAGCATGGTCGAGCTGCTCGGCCACAAAGACGTGGAAATCACGAGCGCAGGCAGCGGCGCGGAGGCCTGGGAACTGATCCATGACCGCGCGTTTGACTGCGTCGTCCTCGATCTGCGGCTGCCTGACATCTCCGGTTTCGAATTGCTGGAGAAAATCCAGGATGACCCGCTCTTGTGCGATTTGCCCATCGTCGTCTTCACCGGCAAGGAACTTTCGGCCGACGAGGAAATATACGTGCGCAAGATGGCCAAGAGCATCATCATCAAAGGCGTCCAATCGCCCGAGCGCTTGCTCGACGAAACGGCGCTGTTTCTGCATCGCACGGTGACGGACTTGCCGGTCGAGAAACAGCGGATGCTGGAGCGATTGCACCAGACCGACGAGGCGCTCGCCGGCAGGAAAGTGCTCGTGGTGGACGACGACGTGCGGAACATTTTCGCGCTGACCGGCCTGTTGGAGCGGCACAGCATGCAGGTGCTGAGCGCGTCGAACGGCCGGGAAGCCATCAGGACCCTCGAACAGACGCCTGACGTCTCCATCGTTCTAATGGATATCATGATGCCGGAAATGGACGGCTACGAGACCATGCGCGTCATTCGGGAGAATCCGCATCATAGAATTCTCCCGATGATCGCGCTGACCGCCAAGGCGATGAAAGGCGACCGGGAGAAATGTCTCGACGCCGGCGCCTCGGATTACATCGCCAAACCCGTCAACACCGAACAATTGCTCTCACTGATGCGCGTCTGGCTGCACCGGTGACCTGAGAAACGATTTATGCCCCCGACGGTTCCAGTCGGACCCTTCAATGGGCTTTCGTTGATCGATTCCACGGCCTCGGCGGAAAAGGTGAACATCCTGCTGGTGGACGATCAGCCGGGCAAACTGCTGGCGCATGAATCCGTTCTGGCGGAACTGGGCCAGAACATCGTCAAGGCCGCCAACGGACGCGAGGCCTTGCAGTGTCTGCTGCGACAGGATTTCGCCGTCATCCTGCTCGACGTCAACATGCCGGACATGGACGGTTTCGAAACGGCGGAGCTGATTCGCTGGCGGCCGCGATTCGAGAAAACACCCATCATTTTCCTCACCGCCTACAACACGACCGACCTGGACCGCCTCAAAGGTTACAGTCTCGGGGCGGTGGATTATCTGTTTCTGCCGGTCATTCCCGAAGTGCTCAAGGCGAAGGTGACCGTGTTCGTCGAGCTGGCGCGACAGAAGAGGCTCATCCAACGCCAGGCCGAAAACTTGGCGTTGCACAATCAGGAGCAGACCCGGCAACTGGAGATGATTCAGAAACTGAACGAGGACCTGCAGGAAGCGAACCGGGAGCTCGAAGCCTTTTCCTACACCGTGTCTCATGATCTGCGCGCGCCGCTGCGCGCTCTGAAAGGTTACACCGATATCCTGCTGGAGGATTATGGTCCGAAGCTGGAGGCGACGGCGAAGGAATATCTTTCCAACCTCGAGCGCGCTGTGGTTCGCATGGACGCGCTGACCCGCGACCTGCTGAGCTATAGCCGCATCGTCCGCCAGCAGATTGAGCTCGAGCCCGTCTGCGTGGATGCGGTGTGCCGGGAAGTGACGGCAATGAATCCGGCTCTTCAGCCGCCGAACACCGAGATGGTCGTTCCGCCCGATCTGCTGCCGGTGCGCGCACACCCGACCTTGCTCGGCCAATGCCTGGCCAACCTGCTCGACAACGCCGCCAAATTCGTCGCGCCAGGAGTGACGCCGCGCATTCACATTCGCACCGAGCCGCGCGGCGACCGTGTGCGGATTTGGGTCGAGGACAACGGCGTCGGAATCGATCCCGCGCACCATCAGAAGATTTTCGGAATTTTCGAACGCGTCGGCAATCTCAAGACCAACCAAGGCACGGGAATCGGCCTGGCGATTGTCGCCCGCGCCGCGCAGCGGATGGGCGGCATTTGCGGCGTCGAGTCCTCCGTCGGTAACGGGAGCCGCTTCTGGATCGAGCTTGCCGGCGCGTGAAACCGAAGCCTATGGAAGCGAAACGCGAACTGACGATCCTGCTCGTGGAAGATTCGCCGGACGACGCCTTCTTCTTCCGGCGCGCCCTGGACAAAACCGGTTTGAAAGTGGCCCTCCACGTGGCCGGAGACGGCGAAGACGCGATCGATTATCTGACAAATCGGGGCCGCTTTAACGACGCGACGCGATACGTCCTGCCCGATGTGGTGTTTATCGACTTGAAGATGCCTCAAATGAACGGCTTCGAGTTGTTCGAGTGGATTCGCGCGCAATTTGCCGAGACGCCGTTCCGGGCCTTGGCGCTGACCTCGTCGGATGAGCCGCAAGACCGCAAGCGCGCGCTCGACTTGGGCGCGCATGGCTACTTCCTCAAACCGATTTCGCCGGACCAGATACGCGCCGCCGTCGCGGGAATTCCATCGAGCCGCGTGCCGACGCCATCGCCCTGATGCAATCCCAGGCGCAACCCAACGAACGAAACCACAGATGAACACAGATAAACACGGAGCAGCCCAGCCGCAACGAAAAGCGATTTCGCAGTTTTCGTGTAATTCGTGAAATTCGTGGCCAGGCTAGTAGTGTGATGGTATCATTTCTCCCATGCAAACTACCATAGATTCTGCCGGACGCCTTGTCATTCCGAAAGAAATCCGCCGGGAGGCGAAACTGGTGGCCGGGACGGTGCTCCAGATTCGCTGGCGGAACGGGCGCATTGAGATTGAGCCCGCGCCCGTACCGGTGAAGCTTGTGCGCAAAGGGAAACTTCTGGTCGCGGTCCCCCGAAGTGAGGCCCAGCCCCTCACCTCGGGAACCGTTGAGGCAACCAGGAAGAAACTGCGCGAGGAAAGACTTCCCTCAAGTTGATCTCTCATGCCAGGCTTTTTGCCGGATACAAGCTGCATGGTAGCTGCGGTTTGCGGCTGGCACGAGCACCACGAAGCAGCACATAAAGAGATTGAGCGCCGCCTCGGGCTGGGCGAGCCAATGATCATGGCGGCCCCTGCCCTGGTTGAAACATACGCGGTGCTGACCCGTCTGCCACCTCCACACCGGCTCTCGGCTGCGGATGCCTATGCACTCCTGAGCACAAACTTTATGAGCTCGGTCCGAATCATTGCGCTCGACCCGAAATCCTACCGCAACCTCCTCCGTCGGCTTTCCGAAAGTCATATGGGAGGGGGAAAGACCTACGACGCAGTTATCGCAGAGTGCGCGCGGAAGGCTCAGGCCAATGCGCTTTTGACCTTCAACGAGAGTGATTTCCACGCTGTCGTGGAGCAGGGGCTGGAGATCGTGACGCCTGGAAAAAGGAGCGGGTAGGAAAGACAGTCGCGTTAAATGAGCCGTCAGTCTCAGGGGAAAGAACGGATTTCGCAAAGGTGGCCGCGAATTTCACGAATTCCATGAATTTTTTTGAATTGTTTTCATTCTCGGGGAGTTTCTCATGTAAAGTGCAGGCGATTCGCCGATGAAGACCGCAAGAATTCGACAGCTGGCCCTCCTCGTGATGGGTCTCTTCTTGTGTACGCTGGTCCTGGCTCAGGAAAATGCCGCCAGCAGGCACCAATCATTTCTCAATTACCTCAAGGAAACCGCCGCCGGGATCTCCTCCCATTCTCTGACCCGGATCCAAAGCCTGGAAGCTTGGGAGGAGCAACGACTCGTGTTGCGTCGCCAGTTGCTTTACATGCTGGGGTTAGACCCTCTGCCGAAACGCACGCCGCTCAACGCGCAAGTCACGGGGAAAATCAATCGCCCTGCTTACCACATAGAAAAGATTGTCTTCCAAAGCCTGCCGGGGCTCTATGTGACAGGGAGCTTTTACGTTCCCAACAGGTCTTCCGATCCTCTGCCCACGATTCTCTACCTCTGCGGTCATTCACCCCATCCGTTAGGGGCAAAGTCAGATTACCAGGATCGGGCAATCTGGTTTGCTTCGAACGGTTATGCTTGCCTGGTTCTGGACACCCTCGAATTCGGCGAAGTCCCGGGCCTCCATCATGGCATCCACGACCTGAACATGTGGCATTGGTTGTCTTTGGGATACACGCCGGCAGGGACTGAAGTATGGAATGCCATACGCGCCCTGGATTACTTGGAAACTCGTCCAGAAGTCGACAGGCGCAATATTGGAATGACGGGCATTTCCGGAGGCGGGGCGATAACCTGGTACACGGCAGCAGTAGATGAACGCGTCACGGCGGCGGCCCCGGTCTGCTCCACTTACACCTTTGGATCACAGGCCGCCCATTGGGTCGCAGCGGGACAATGCGATTGCATTTACTTCCACAACACCTATCTGGAAGATTTTCCCATCGTGGGCGCGTTGATAGCACCGCGTCCACTGATCATGCTGAGCGGCCGCAAGGACCCGGATTTTCCGCCCGACGGCTATCATGAGGTGTTTCGGAACGTGAAGAGAGTTTACGACCTTTACGCGAAACCTCATGGAGATTCGGATCGGGTCAAGGAAGTCGACGCCGACGTCGGGCACAGCGATGTTCCGCTCTTTCTTAAAGAAGCGCGTCAGTGGATGAGGCGTTGGCTGAAGAATGAGAGCGCTTCCCCGGAAGTGGAACCAGCGGGCAAAGAGACTCCCGAAGATCTGGCTTGCCTGTCCAAACTGCCTCCAGACGCCGTTAACTACGAGATCCATAACCTATTCATCCCTGTAGCAACCCTCAACAACTGGACTTCCGTGGCAGCGTGGAATAACCGTCGCCAGGAATTATTGCAAGAGCTCAAAGAAAAAGTTTTTCGGTGGTTTCCTCGCACGAAAACGCCCTTCGAGACCAAGGTGAGCCGGAACCAAGGTGGATGGGCAGCCCGTTACGCCGATTACAAGGAGGTTGAGCTCAGCAGCGAACCGGGGGTGAGGGTTCGGGCTCAAGTGTTGAGACCGAAGAGTCGCTCAAACGACGCTCCCCTTCTGGTCTATGTGAAGCGTGCCGGCGATTCCATCTATTTCCTCGATCTGGACGAACTGCTGCCGCTGCTGGGCCGCTATACCGTCCTGATCCTCAACCCCCGTTTGACCGAACATCCCGTGAGTGCCTTTGAGTACGCGGAAATTGAACGGACTGCCTCCTGGATTGGCAGGACCATAGCCTCCATGCAGGTCTGGGATGTTTTGCGCGCCATCGAGTGGGTAACGAGCGAAGAAAAAATCTCTCCCCCCCTCATTTCCATTTATGGCAAAGGAGAGATGGGCATTCTCGCTCTTTACGCCGGGCTCTTCGACGAGCGGGTCAAGCAGGTGATTCTCAACGATCCGCCTGCATCTCACTGGCAGAAACCGGCGCTCCTCAATATCCTGCGGGTCTCTGATATTCCCGAGGTCGCGGGCGCCTTTGCCCCGCGGCGTATAGTTTGTCTGACCGATCTTCCCGGATCTTTCAGCTATACCCGCAAAATCTACGAACTGTACGGGCGTTCCGCCAATCTCGCCCGCGCGCGTAGTTTGCCGGAAGCCCTTGAAGTCTGGAAGTATTAACGGGTGCAGTTCAAAGTTTTTGTGGAATTCGTACTACTATGCCGAAAATCCTTCGCAAACTGGCAAGGATTTTAGTCTGCATAAACCGCACAAAATGCAACCACCGATGAACACAGATGAACGCCGATGGCCATGCCGCGAAGCCATCGTGGCAGCAGCAGCAGAATTTTCGTGACGCATAGCGAAGGCTTTGCCTTCGTTTCGACCGATTCCCTTCAAGGTTCTTCCCGCATCACCCTGGCGCCTTGGGGCAGGGTCGAGGGTATCTTAATGATTGGGAGGAGACCGGCCCCCAACGAAACCGTCGCTTTGAGGCCTCTGATTCCCGAAGACCCCGAGACGCGCCTGTTCTTCACCTTCCACAGCACGACCGACGCATTGGGAAGATTTCGTTTTCCCAGGGTCCCGCCGGGTGAGCACGCCATCGGGCGCCTGCACCTTCCGGCAGAACAGGGCGGCCAACCCATCAGCCGTGCCGCCACCGTTCTCGTGCGCCCGGGTGAGACGGCCCATGTCCGGGTCGGAGGAACGGGACACCCTGTAATTGGCAGAGTCGTTCTCGAGGAATGGCCTGGGCCCGTGACCTGGAAGGACCTGCATCACATGCTGGTATTGAAACTCCCGCCTCTGAAGGAGCCTGCCTTCGCCAACGACGCGGCGCGTCAAGCTTGGCGTGAGTCGTTCTCCGCAACTGAAGAAGGCAAGCGACGGCTTCGCGAGCAAAGGCTCTTCCTTGTGGATAATTCTGACGACGGCGCGTTCCGGATCGATGATGTGCCCCCCGGTGTCTACGAGTTGCGCATCCAAACTCCGGATCGCCGCACCGTAACCAAGGAGGTCGCCGTCCCCGAAGGTCCGATCCACGAGCCGTTAGACGTTGGGGTTCTGAGAATACGTTGAGCCCTTCCCGGGCGCTGAAGGCGGCGATCTTGCGCGCAACGCCCTCTTGACGTGTGAGCGTCTCTCCGATACGGGGCGGCCCTTGCGCCGGTCCTCGTGGAGTATTTTCAGCCCGAGTTTTCAGGCTAGGGGATTCGCGGACAGCTTCCAGATCCGAAAACTCCCACAACGAATTCGTGGCCGGTGGGAACTACTTCGTAGAGAGCATTCTAAAGATCGCGCGCGAGGGCGAGCCCGCCCGCGGCGCCCAGCGCGATCCCAACGGCGGGGATTCGCATGCCCTGCCACAGCACCAGGCGGATCGCATCGCAACTTAGCGCTCCCAGGGCCACGCGCACGGCCATTTCCCCATGGCGGCCGGCCGCGGGACCGAGCAACAGATTGGCGACCTTGGCGCAGGCGATGAGCAGTACGAAGACAACCGCTCCGCGCAACATCAGCAGCGTCGGTTTCACCGGCTCCCTGAGCTGTTCGCCAAGAGATTGCGCAACAACGCAGTCAGTCACGGGCGAGACGCCCGTGCCACGTGGTTCGGAGTTCAGCCTTCAGGCTGCACTGACCCAGGGCAGGTCGAGTAGGGCAATGGCGCGGACCGGGCTTCGAATGATGCCGACGTCTCCATCGCCCCCTCTAAAATTCCCTCGTCGAGACGCCCGTGCCACGTGGTTCGGAGTTCAGCCTTCAGGCTGCACCGACCCAGGGCAGGCTAAAGCCTGAACTCCAAACGCTCCCTCGCGAGACGCCCGTGCCACGTGGTTCGGAGTTCAGCCTTCAGGCTGCACCGACCCAGGGCAGGCTAAGGCCTGAACTCCAAACGCTCCCTCAGGATCATTTGAATTATTCCTTCTGCGCGCCGGCGCAGCCAGTATAATGCTTGGCGTTCCTTCGCGCGTTCGTGTCTTCGTGGTGAATCGGGCGCAAGCCTTTTTCACCACCAAGACGCGAAGACACAAAGGGCTCCGGCGGAATGATGCGACTCCTTCCCTTCTTGCTCGCAGTTTCGGTGTTTCTGCAATCCAGCCGATCCACAGCTCCGTCCAGCGAGGCGCAGAGCTGGTTTCAACAGGCCCGGCAATATTTCGAGAAACAACAATGGGAAGAGTCGCGATCCGCGGCAATGAAAGCCTTGGAAATTGACCCGGCGCTGGCGGATGCAGAGGTCTTGCTCGGATTGGCAGCCACAGCCCAGGCGCGGCTCCACGAGGCCGAAAGACATCTTTTGCGGGCCGTTTCTCTCCAACCTCAAAATGATCGCGCTCAAGGCTACCTGGCTTTG
>Ga0209056_10003397_pt1 | contig 16988 bp, 9 predicted proteins | sample GraSoiAngelo_114_FD_185876 | JGI IMG/M metagenome (GOLD analysis project Ga0209056, IMG submission 185876) | Grasslands soil microbial communities from the Angelo Coastal Reserve, California, USA - 14_0903_13_40cm (SPAdes) (version 2) | ecosystem: Environmental > Terrestrial > Soil > Grasslands ... | reverse complement strand
TGTTGCCGAGTTGTTCGCCAGAGAATACGGTGTTCCGAAATGGTATGAGAGCCATCATGCTTTGATAAACGACGAAAATATTGATGCAGTAGCGGTCATCACGCCCACAAGTACGCACAGAGAGGTAGTCATCGATTCCGCAATGAGAAAGAAAGCAATCTTTTGTGAAAAGCCAATCTCGTTATCGCTTGAGGAAGCTGAGCAAATGCTGGAGGTAGTGGGAAACACCGGCGTGTTCTTTCAGATGGGGTTTCAGCGGCGGTTTGACGCTGGATATGTGGAAGCACGAAAGAAAATAGATGCAGGAACCATTGGCACTCCAGTGCTCCTCACTTTTACTTCCCGGGATCCCTTTCCCCCGCCGCTCGAGTATTGTGATCCGAAGGTCAGTGGTGGGTTAATTGCGGACATGGGTATCCATGATTTTGATTTGGCGCGCATGTTTGTGGGCAATGTCAGGAGCGTCCATGCCATCGGCGCTGCCCTAGCTTATCCCGAGATGAAATCCGTCGGCGATATCGATAATGCCATCATCAACATGGTCTTCGAGAATGGATCGCTGGGCGTCGTACACTTGAGCCGAAATGCCGTCTTCGGCTACGACATTCGCACGGAAGTTTGGGGAACACGAGGTTCCTTGCAGATCGGCTATTTTCGCCACACACCGGTCTTGGTCATGACGAAGGAAGGGATCATCCATGATGTCGTGCCACACTTCATGGAACGATTCGAGAATGCCTATCTTGCTCAGATCCAAGATTTCGTGAACAACGTCCTAAAAGATGAGGAACCCTCCATTACCGGAGAGGATGCCGTCGCTGCGCTGCGGATAAGCGTGGCCGCAACCAGGTCCTTTCGGGAGAACACGCCGGTCGAAATAGAGTAGTAATGAGTTGGCAGGAGTGGGCACAATGCTTGGCGCGAAGTGAAGGATCGCCTGCGACCAATACAGTGGAGGGCGCGAGCCCAACCACCCAACGTCTAAGCGTTTATGAAGCTGCAGAGATGTCGTTTTTAACTTCCCATCTCCCAAAAAAATTAAGTGCTTGACAACTGCGTGAGATTGGATATACAAAACGGAACGTTATAAGCGGTTAGAGCCTTTTTATTTTGGCGTTTAGTTCTAGGATCGTCGCGAGTCGTTAGCCATCGCCCTACGGAACGAGCCAAATCTACTGAAAGTTAAACCGCGAGGCAGCTGGGTGGTGGTGGCGGTAAGGAGGAGATATGATGCGCGCGCGTGACGACAGTCTATTGATCTTCGCCCTGGGATCCTTTTTAGCAGTCTTCAGTGTTGTTTCACTCCAGGCGCAGATCGACCGCGCCACCCTGATAGGTACCGTTACGGACCCGAGCGGGGCAGTCATTGTGGGTGCAGGGGTCACTGCGGTCGCTCAGGCTACAGACTTCGAGAACAAGACCGAGACCAACTCCAACGGGGAATACCGTATTTCCGGGTTGGGGGTGGGCTCTTACACTGTCAGGGTAGAGCGCAAAGGCTTCGCGACTATCGAGTACAAGGATGTCACGCTGCTGGTGGGAGAGACTCGCACGCTCAATGCGCGAATGAGAGTGTCGGCCGCAATGGAAAAGATTATGGTAGAAGTGACACCCACATCGCTTCAAGAAAGCTCGCCCGAGATGTCTAGCGTGATCAAGGGTCAGGAGATCCAATCTGTTCCGGTGAACGGCCGCAACTGGGCAACTCTGCTGCTGCTGGCGCCTGGAGCCATCGATGACGGTGGCGGTGACCAGAGAACTATTCGATTTGCTGGCCGTGGGCGCGACGACAACAACTACACCATGGACGGTGTAGACGCCACCGGCATTCAAGAGCAAGCAACCAAGTCAACAACTCGATTGCAGATTTCCGAGGAAGCCGTTGCCGAGTACCGGGTGAGCTCCATGCTGTACAGCGCCGAGCACGGCGCCGGCGCCGGCGGACAGGTAGATTTGGTCTCGAAGACAGGCACAAATGATTGGCATGGCAGCCTTTTCGAGTATTTCCTTGATTTCGACCCTGTCACAAACCAGTTTGTCAGGCCTCCTTTCCATCTCAACCAGTATGGGTTGAGTTTGGGCGGACCTATTAAGAAAGATAAAACCTTCTTCTTTTTGACCTATGAAGGGCTGCGGCAGGCTCAAACTCGCACTTTAATCGCGGCTGTCCCCAGTGTGCCGTTACGCAATGCCATCCTTGCCCAATCTCCACAGCTGGCGCCGATTGTTGCCGCCTTCCCTGTTGGGGATGGCAGTGGTGCCTGTGTTGATCCGACGAGCGATCCTTGCAACGACAATTTCGTCCACCCGGGCGCGGTCAGACTAAACGAAGACAGCTGGTTGTTCCGTTTGGATCACAGGTTCAATGAACGAAACACCATATACGCTCGCGCTGGCCGGGATGTCTCATTCACAAGTGCCCCCCTCGGTAATTTGCTGGACACCCAGCAGATCATCACCCATCCCGCCAATTACGTACTTGCTTGGCAACATACCTTTTCACTTCATGTCTTCAATGATGCGAGATTTGGCATCAACCGCGTCCCTTATCACAATCCGCAGGCTACCGTCTTTCCTGTCGAAATAGATACTGACGCTTTCGAAGCACTCAACAACAGCGCTACTGATCACGAAATTGGTACGACCTTTGGATACATCGACAACCTGGCGATCTCGCATGGCCGCCATACTTTTAAGACGGGTATTGAGGTCCGGCGGATTCGGCTGAATCAAGGGATCACCGAAGATGACCGGTACGCCTTCACGGATAACAACTCTCTTATCAACGATCACCTAGATAGCGCTGACGTCAGGCCCCCATGGTATCCGCATGGCCTGCGGCACACTTACGTTCTTCCTTATTTCCAGGATGAATGGAAGGTGAGGCCAAGCTTGACCCTGAATCTTGGCATTCGATGGGAATACTATTCGGTGATTTCCGAAGCTCACGGCCATATGACGATTTTCGACCCGACATGTAGCGGCGGATTTATCCCTGGCACAACCACGCCAGTTGCTGGTCTCTGCCCAAAGGGATCGCCGCCCTACTTCCCAAATTACAGGAACTTTGATCCGCGAGTGGGTATCGCTTGGGCGCCCTCGGGGTTGCACGACAAGACTGTCATTCGTACAGGATTTGGAATCTATCACGGGGCGGGGCAAAACGATGACCTCAACGCCTCGCTCGAAAGCGATACTTCCAGGACCGAAATCTCATCCACTGACTGCACTTTGGGTAACGGACTGGCGTATCCTGTGAATCTTGCGGACTGCCCAGGCATTGGGCCGTCGGCGTCTCCACGCGCGCTCGCGCGACACCGCCGTGACTTATACGTCGAGCAATGGGGTTTATCAGTCCAGCAAGCCTTGCCGGGGAGCTTCGTCTTCCAAACGTCATATATGGGTACTCATGGCGCGCGGCTCTTTGCGCGGAATTACATAAACCTCTGTGAGGAACCCCAAACCGTAGTCCAAGGTGTCTGCGTAAGGCAATTCCCAGAGTTCGGTCAGGTCGACATAAAGAGAGACGAAGGGACGAGCAGCTTCCAGGCGGTTCAGTTTTCGCTCAGCCGGAAAATGACCCATGGCTGGTTGCTGGATACGCAGTATATGCTGTCTCACTCGATTAACGATGGATCAGTCGGTGGCGGAGAAGCGAACGCACCTGAAAACGCGGCTTGCGTCCGCTGCGACAGGGGCCCCAGCGTGTTTGATGTGCGGCACAACTTCACAACAGCTACTGTATATGACCTTCCGATCGGCCCGGGGCGTAGTTATTGGAACCATGGTGGTGCGCTTGGCAAGCTTTTGGAGGGCTGGACTCTGAGTGGACTCGGCCTGTGGCATACCGGGCACCCACTAACACCGCTCATCGGACTTGACAGCACGGAGCTTCCTGATGGCAACTCCAAAGCTGATCAGAGACCTGACTTGGTGCCGGGGGTTCCAGTCATACCGCCGGGGCAAAACCGCAATAACTGGATAAACTGGAACGCTTTTGTGATGCCCCCGACGGATCCCACCACCGGGTTTATATTGCATTTCGGCGATTCTCCCCGCGGTATCATCCGGGCTCCCCAGATGTGGCAAGTGGACACGGCACTCACAAAGAGTACGAAGCTCACCGAAAAAGTGAATCTGGAATTCCGCGTGGAAGCATTCAACGTTTTCAACCGGGCGCAACTCGGCGACCCCGCTGATTTGGACATTCTGGATGGCCCCCCAACGCCGTCGCTGCCGACGTTTACGGGGTTTGGTGTAATAAACACGACGGTTAACTTTAACAATAATAATGACAGCCTCAGCTCAGCCAATACCGGTACGGGACTGCCGCGCCAGATCGAGTTCATGCTGCGTCTGAAGTTTTAGGTTGTCATGGGCCTAGTCGATGGTGGCAAGCGTCTTTTAGCAGACGCAATGCGGCCATCCTGAGGGAGCTCGCTGGCGAACGCAAAGATGGAGTCGACAAACGTGACGCGTACGTTGCTAGTTGCGGCTACTCTATTGGTCGCAGTCAACCTGTGGGCGGATGACCCGTGGAAAAAGCCCTATAAGCAGTGGGATGCGAAAGATGTACGACAGATTCTGAACGATTCTCCATGGTCAAAATTGGTCGAGGCTGAGCGTCAAAGCAAGAAACATGAGGAGCTGGAAGCACCAGAGGGTGCTCCTAAAGTCAGCGGGGGCCACCAGGAGAATGATGAGGACGAGGATGAAGCCGAAGAGAAACATCACGGGCGGGAGAAAGATGAAGATAAAGAGAAAGATGAGGGGGAAAGGCAGCACTCCAAGTTTGTAGTTCGTTGGGTTTCGTCGAGAACTCTTCGTGAGGCCTCGATCCGCGGCCAGGTATTGCAAGGACAGATTCCAGAAGCGGATGCAGACAAATCCCTGCCGCCAGCGGCCGACGATTACGAATTAGCGGTGGTCGGCACCGACATGACCTCCTTTCAGAATGCGGATGAGTCCGCACTTACGAACAAAAGTTATCTAATTGCGAAGAAGTCGAAAGAAAAAATCGCTGCGACTGGAGTGGAAATCGTGCAGGGAGCTGACGGCAAGAGGATCAACGCTCTCATCTTCCATTTTCCGAAGAAGAACGCTTCCGGCCAGGCGACGGTTTCAGCGGACAAGAAGGAGCTCAAGTTTGTTACTCGGGGGGGAGCAATCGAAATCAAGGTCACCTTCGATTTGCAGAAGATGGTTGACCAGCAAGGAGAGGATTTATAGCCCGCAATTGCAGAATTCGGGGTACCCAATGACGCATTTTACTAGACAGGTTCGAGGAACGTTGGTCGCGGGCCACGCTGAACGAAAGACGCCATGACTCCACAAGATTTTGTGTTTCACTCACGGCAATCAGGAAATGGTACAGGTGACATGCTGAGCCTGCCACGTGAACTTGCGGGGTGGGAGTGGATGAGCTTTTTCGTGCATCGATTGGCTCCTGGTCAATCTCACACCGTGCATACCGAGAATGAAGAAGCAGCCATCATCCTTCTTGGCGGAAAGTGTGTCGCCGATTGGGGTGAAGGACGGCAGCGAATCGGGGAGAGAGCACATGTCTTCGATGGCTTGCCGTACACAATTTATCTCCCCGCTACAAGTCGAGCCGAGCTACGAGCGGAAACCGAATGCGAGTTTGCGGAATGTCGGGTGCCATCGAGTGCACGCCTAAAACCGCAGTTGATCGGCCCTGGAGACGTGAAAAGCAGCTTGCGAGGCGGCGGCAATGCATCGCGCCAGATTATAGATGTGATGCCTCCCGATTTCCCCGCAGATAAATTAATGGTAGTCGAGGTTTATACCCCAAGCGGCAACTGGTCGAGCTATCCCCCGCACAAGCATGACGTTCATAATCCTCCGACCGAGGTTGATCTTGACGAGATCTATTACTACAGAATGGACCGCCCCGCAGGTTATGCGCACCAGCGTCTATACACTCGGAATGGAAAGCGTGATCTCACGCTCACGGTGCGTGATGGTGATGCAGTGCTGGTGCGCGATGGTTACCACCCGGTAGTGGCCGGTCACGGTTACAACATCTACTACCTGAATTGTTTGGCAGGTAGCGCTCGTTTGCTTTCGACCACCGAGGATCCCGACCACCTTTGGGTGCACTCTACATGGAATCAAGTCGACCCGCGATTGCCTCTGGTACAGCCGCGCGGCTTTTGAGGGTGCGGTCTCGCACTCTGTTTAGCAACCGTGGAGCGCAGAACGTGGATAGGTTTGGCGATTTGAAATTGGCGTTACCTGCAACAAGTACTGACCGGCAGTTTGTTCTCGAGGGGGAAGACATCTACTCGTTTGGGTCGTGGAGTCTGTGAGTCATTCACCGTCCGTTTTTTCATACCCTAAGCATTTGGAGATCCCATTGAAAACTACCGTTGCTTTCTTGGTTTTGTTGATCGCGTCAACTGCCAGTCCGGCTCCTTCTGGTAGTGGCTACCACTTACTTAAGAAAATCCCCGTTCCCGGCAGTGGGAGTTGGGACTACTTGACCATCGATGAAACCGCGAGGCGGCTGTATATCTCTCATGGAACACAAGTTAACGTTATCGACGTAGATTCGGGCAGCATCGTGGGTAAAATCCCCAACACGCTCGGCGTGCACGGGATTGCGCTTGCTCCCGAACTAGGACGCGGCTTCATCAGCAATGGCCAATCTTCAACGGTCACGGTGTTTGACTTGAAGACGCTCAAAGCCGTCGGCGAGGTGAAATCCGGAAAAAAGCCGGATGCGATTACTTACGATCCGGCCACTTCGCAGGTTTTCGCATTTAATGGCGACAGTAACAGCGCCACGGTGATTGAGGCCAAGAACGGCAAGGTGGCCGGCACAATCGATCTAGGTGGCGGCCCTGAGTTCGCGGTCGCGGACGGTGGGGGACACGTTTTTAACAATCTGGAAGACCAAAATCTGGTTTTGAAGATCGACTCCCGGAAGATGACGGTTGAGCAACGCTGGCCCACGGCACCTTGCGAATCGCCTTCGAGCATGGCCATGGACAAACCGCACAAGAGGCTATTCGTCGGGTGCAGAAGCCGCGTCATGGCTGTCGTCAATGCGGACAGCGGTAAGGTCATTACAACGTTGCCGATCGGCGATCATGTGGATGCGACCGCCTTCGATCCAGAAACCGGCCTCATCTTTAACTCGAATGGCGAAGGTACCGTTACAGTAATTCATCAGGATTCTGCGGATAATTACACGGTGCTGGACAACGTGAAGACTCTGCCGAGAGCCAAGACCATGGCGCTTGATTCCAAAACCCACCGGCTTTTTTTGTCCACCGCTGAAGCGGGGCAGTTCGAAGTGTTAGTGGTGGGAAAAAAATAGAAATAATAGAGGATCACCGGCTTCGGCAGTCACTATTCTCGACATGGCTTCGCAACACGGATCTCTCACACGCATCCTGCTAATCATTTCTGCCGCGATGGCTTGTTTAGCGCTGGTATCCTGCACGCGGACCCATGGCCCGGTAGAACTCAGGCTAGCGATAAATGTCCCGTTCCGTTTTATTGCTTACGGAGACACACGCTTCCATGATCCGAAAGACACCGAAGCGGCGAACGCTGCTGCGCGCCAGGCGCTGGTTCAAGCCATAGCCAGCGCCAGTCCCGCGTTTGTGTCCTTTGGTGGAGACATGGTCTACAACGGCTATGATCTGGACGACTGGAAAACCTGGGACAGCGAGACCAGCGTGTGGCGGAAGCAGAAGGTGCCTATTTATCCGGCGCTGGGCAACCATGATCTTCATGGTGATCCAGGGGTTGCGCTTGCCAACTATTTTCAGCGCTTCCCCGAGTTGAAGAACAGCCGTTACTACTCCGTTCGGATCGCAAACACGCTGATGCTTGTGCTAGACAGCTCTCTCGATGAGACTTCCGGTCCGCAAGGGCAATGGCTCACGCAAAAGTTAGACATGATTCCTGCCGATGTAGACTTCGTTTTCATTGTTCTTCACCATCCGCCTTACACAAGTTCGTCGGATGAAAAGAAGTACGGCGGAGGACACTCGGCGCGTTCTCCAGAGCAGATGTTGGCCAAGATGCTGGAGGAGCGACAGCGGCATTCGCGTGCCCGTTTTGTGGTTTTCTCAGGACACGTTCACAACTATGAGCGGCATGAGCACGGCGGCGTTACTTACTTCGTTACCGGTGGTGGTGGAGCACATGCCTATCCCATCGAACGCGCCCCGGGCGATCCTTTCCAGAGTAAGGCTGTGAACTACCATTACCTTCTCGTCGACGTGGACCGGGGCAAGATGACTGTGACTATGAACCGCCTGGACCTCACCAGCGGCAAGGAAACCTGGACACAACCCGACTCGGTTGCGATTTCCGTTAATACTGCCGCGTCTGCTAAAGCGGGCAGCGGCAACTAAACAGCAAGATTGGGGGGCGGTCATCGTGCCAAGCAAATAAATGGTGAAATGCTGCTTGGCCGCCTCCTTGCAGAACTACTGGATGCAGGGCTATCTGAGTGAAGTAAATACTAATCTCATTTTAATATTCGGTTTCGATCGCGTTCGATGACTTCAGGTTGAGGGAGGGAATGTGTACCGAAAAAAGACGGCAGGTCTGTTGGCTGGTTGGTTGTTTGGATTCGTTCTCTCCCTTCAGGCTCAACTTCATCCCAAACTGATTGTCGTGGTTGTCGTCGACCAGATGCGTGCTGACTATCTCGATCGCTTTGCCAGTTATGAGCACGGCGGCCTTCATTTCCTGGCTACACAAGGAGCGAACTTCCTCAACGCTAATTTCGAGCACCTACCTACCGAGACGTGCCCGGGACATGCAGTCCTGCTTTCTGGCAGAAACCCGGTCCACACGGGAATCGTCGCAAATGATTGGTATGACCGCGACACGGGGAAGATGATGTACTGTGTCGAGGATGCCAATTCGGTGGTGATAGGCGACTCGGGCGCCGCTGTATCGCCGCGCAACTTCCTCGGCGAGAATTTCAGCGACTGGTTGCAAACTTCATATCCCGGGGCTCGCGTGTTTTCCATTTCCCTCAAGGATCGAGCTGCCATTCTTCTCGGTGGACATCATCCTCAAAGTGTTCTCTGGTTCTCCCACGAGACGGGACGATTTATCACCAGCCGCTATTATGCCGATCGACTGCCAGGATGGGTCGAGGAGTTCAATAGCAAGCGGGTCCCTGACTCCTATGCAAGTAAGGAGTGGACACCGGTGATGGGTGATAGCTCGCCTGCATATCACACGCGCGAAGTTGCTGGGCGGTTCCCCCATGTCATGCCCAGCAAAGCAGGGCGAGAACTTTATGACCGAGTCTATGGTTCTCCGTTCGGCGATGAAGTATTGGGAGCCTTTGCGGAGAGTGCGGCTACTGCAAATCAACTTGGTGAGAACCCGCGCGATGCGCCTGACCTCCTGGCTATCGGGTTTTCTTCCAACGATGCAGTCGGACACGCCTACGGGCCAGACGGCCCGGAAATGGCAGATGAGCAGATTCGTCTGGATCGCACGTTAGGGCATCTCGTTGAGTCTCTCAGCGCAAGGCTGGGTAAGGAGAATGTGTTGTGGGTACTCTCGGCGGATCACGGGGCGGAGCCAACACCGGAAGCTGAACTGGAACTCGACCACAATCGATCAGCCCGGCGCATTCCATTTTCTGACGCGCTCAATTCGATGGAGAAACAACTCAGTGCGATCTTTAGGATTACTGGCGATGTGCACTGGTTTGCGGGGCAGGCAGATTCGATGCTGTACTTCGATCGGGCCGAGCTTGCGCGTCACGGTATTTCGCTCGCCGCCGCTAGCCGGGCACTCGTGACGCAGGTGCATGATGTCCCAGGCGTGGCGGGATTCTATGACACATCGCGATTAGCGTCTGTACCTGGCTGGATCGGCACGTTTCTCAGAAATAGCGCTTCTACGACTCGCAGCGGTGATGTTTACTACTTGACCAAAGAATGGACGCTGTTTAGCTCGAAATCGACGGGTACTTCTCATGGAGACCCCTGGCCCTATGACACGCACGTTCCTCTGGTGATTGCCGGGTGGCGTATCCAGCCACAACGAATCAAGCGCAACGTGCAAATCGCCGACCTTGCGCCGACATTAGCCAGCCTTATTGGAGTTCATTCGCCTCGATTAGAAGTAGTCGATGGGCGATCGCGAAAAGACTGGCTCAAGCTTAGAGCTCACACTGATCTGAAGCAACCCTAACAACCCTAGCCGCCGCTGGCGGGCTACGGCAATGCCTTCCTTGGGCAACTCCAATATTCATGTGAACGGATCGCGGAACTGCCTTCCACCCAAGCTGCAAAAGCCGGTTTTGCTAGTCAACAACTATTCTGCCTTTGCAATTCCGAGATCTTCATTTACAGTGGCCAGGACAAAAATGACGAAAACATCTAGGGTTGACGTAGTCGGTGTTGGATTGAATGCCACGGACACTCTGATACCTCTGCCACGCTACCCTGCGTGTGGTTCTAAAGTTGAGTTTCGCTCTGCGAATGTGTTGCCTGGCGGACAAGTCGCTAGCGCAGTGCTCGCGTGTCAGCAATGGGGTCTGCACACGCGATACATTGGAAAGTTAGGCGACGACGGCGCTGCGATCCTCCATCGAGCGGCATTTGACGAGGCCGGTGTCGAGACCAAGATCATCACAGCTCCGAGATGTGCAAGCCAGCAGGCGTTCATTCTAGTCGATGATTCTGGCGAGCGAACAGTTCTTTGGAAACGTGACGATCGCTTGGCTCTGAGACCGGAGGACCTCGAGCGCGAATGGATCGTGGACGCCCGCCTTCTCCACATCGATGGGCATGATACTGCCGCCGCGACTGTGGCAGCAGGCTGGGCTCGGGCTGCTGGTATCCCGGTCATCATCGATCTGGATAATCTCTACCCGGACGTAGAGCCCTTGCTTGAGAACGTCGACTATCTCATTGCGAGCAGAGATATTCCTGGGCGGCTAATAGCAGAGTGTGACCTCAAGAGGTCGCTGCCGGCGCTCCAGCGCCGATATCGCTGCCAGCTTACCGCTGCGACCTTAGGCCACGACGGCGTGCTGGCGTGGGACGGCGGGCAGTTTCATTATGCAGCTGCCTATCGCATCCAACCGGTAGACACCACGGGGGCTGGTGATATCTTCCACGCCGGGTTTATCTATGGTCTCCTGCAGGGCTGGCCGGTGCAACGGCAACTCGATTTCGCGTGCGCTGCCGCCGCCCTGAACTGTACGGCAGTCGGCGCGCGAGGTGGAATTCATTCAATCGAGCGCATCGAAGCGTTAATGGCAACGGGATTTCGACACGCCCCTGCTTTCGCCTTTTCAAGAGCGACTTGAGGACATATTGGATGATAGCTTTGGACCGGCTAGCCGCGGAACGGTTCCAGCGGCTACAGCGCAACATCATGTCGCTCGCAAGAACCCACTGACCAATTTCGCTTTGCATCGCGCTCCCGTGATCTCATAAATCTGTCCTGAAGATTCCTGACTAATTGGAGTAGATCGCTGCACTAGACTTGGCGTTGCGCATAAGTCTAAGCGTTTAGGCAAAGGAAGCCAAATGGGATCTCGATGAAGAGGCTTCAGCGCTCTAGAAAATGCTTGACAAGCCTTCGATGGCCGGTATATACGAGTAGAGTTTTTAAAGGTTCCTAAGCGGTTAGCCACCCGGCGAACTCTTCCGAGGAACTATTGCAAAGACTCCAAAGGGACTCCTCTTGAGAGAAACCCCACTATAGTTACCCAGATAAAGCGAGATTTTTGTGAGGACAAGGAGAACTATATGAAGAAATCAGCGAACCTCTCGTGGAGAAGCGTGTTGCTTGTCTTGACGGTGTGTGGCTTGGGTGCTGGAGTCCTTCGTTCTCAGACTTCGAAGCAACTCACTGCGAACGCCGAGCTCGGCCAGCCCAACTTCACCAGCTCGACTTGCGATAATCCCGCGCTCAGTCCGTCTCAGCAGCTTTGCCACCCGGTTGGGGTGGCGGTGAACAATGCGAACGGCCCGTTATTCGTTGCAGATGGTGACAATAACCGCGGTTTGATCTGGCCGAGTGCCTCGGGGTTCACTAACGGCCAACCCGCCAGCGTAGTTCTGGGCCAGCCAAGCTTCAACATTGGGCCCAAGTGCACGGGTGGGACGACGGCCAGCACGATTTGCGATCCGAATGCCGCCGCCTTTGATCCAAATGGAAGTCTCTGGGTCGCCGACACCGACGGGGATCGAATTATACGATTCAGCCCTCCCTTCACAAACGATATGCCCGCCAACATGGTGATTGGCCAACGAGACCTGACAACAAGCATTTGCGGAAACGACGCCCAAACTTTGTGTTCGCCTCGGGACCTGGCATTCGACGTCTTCGGAGATCTGTGGGTCGTGGACAGCGACAACAACCGTGTTCTGGTTTTTATGGCGCCACTTAGCAATAGCGAGGCGGCCACTCTGGTAATTGGGCAGCCCGACTTTACCAGCAAGCACTGCAACCGGGGCAGCATGCCGGCTGCGGACACGCTCTGCGGCCCCAAGGGCCTGACAATCGACCCATCATCCGGTAATCTCTGGGTCGCCGAGGACGACAACAGCCGGGTACTTGAGTACAACGACCCACTGCATTCTGGATCCGCTGATATCAGGGCTAATTTAGTGTACGGGGAGCCCGACTTTTCGACGGTCGCGTGCAATGTGGGTGCTAACGGCGTCTGCCATCCGGACCGTGTCGCTTTGGGTCGTTTCAGTCAGTTGATTATCAGCGACAGCGATAATAATCGCTTGCTAGTCGTCAATAAGCCGTTGAGCAACACGACCGCCAGCGCCGTGATTGGACAGCCTAATTTCACCAGCGACACGCCCACAACGACGCCTAGCGGCCTTGCCGGCCCAAAAGGAATAAAAGTTGACAGCAGCGGAAACCTTTATTCGACAGATGAAGATAACAATCGTCTGTTGAGGTTTAACAAGGCGGAATGATTTGATTGCTCGTGGGACGGGGCAAGGACCACCTGCGGGCAAGGGAGCTTCCTAACATCACCTGGGACGAAGCCACCTCCGTGGACGGGCCGATTGGACTAATCGTGTTGTCACGTTTGCCAAAGGTAATGGATATGAAAACTTCATTTATTACGACCATGGCTCCACATTACGTACATTCGAGGAGATTTTCGATGTGTCGCCACTCCCCAATGACGCTGCTAATCAGAGCGACTTGAGCGACTTGTTTACGGTCTTTCCGTAAAGAATTCGATCTCGCTGCAGCAAGCTGTGTTTGGGCGAAACACTCACCCGCATTGGGGTGTTCGCCTTAGTTAGTGCGCGGGCTGCAGCGGCTCGTGCAGGCGACGCGAAACCGTCAGAGCACGCACGCCCTCCGACGATCCCGCCTCCGCAATCCAGAACAGCAGGCATTTATTGGAATGGGTGAACCCGAGATGAATCTAGCTTGCCGTTGGTTTTCTGTACGACATCTTGCTGTCGGGATTGCCATATCGTTCGCCGTTTTGTTTTGCACGGCGAACGCTGACGCTCAGGCTTCGAGAGTTGGAGCGACTCTTGAGGGTACTGTGACAGATAGCAGCGGTGCGGCAATACCCAGCTCAAAAATCACAGTGCGAAATGCGCTGACGAGTCAATCTCGCAGGGTCGCAACGGATGAGCAGGGTTTTTTCCGGGCCGAGCAGCTCACCATCGGTACTTATGAAGTTGAGGCGGAACGAACGGGGTTCGCACCCTCCCGACACACCGGCGTCGTCTTGAGCCTTGGGCAGACGGTGCATCTCGACATCGTCCTCTCTCCGGCGTCCACGTCGGAAAAAGTGACAGTCAGCGCGCAACCCTTGGCCATAGATACGTCGCAAACGTCCGTCATATCGTCGGTAGATCGGGAGAGGATCGAAGAGCTACCCGTAAGAACGCGCAACTCCCTCGATTTCGTTCTCCTGGCACCCGGTGTTTCGGGTTCACCAGCAGCATCCGCCGTGAGCGGCTCGACGCCACTCACGGGCAGCGGCTTTACCTTCGGCGGTCTCCGCCCTCGAAGCAACAATGTATCCATCGACGGGCTCGATAACAATGACGAGTACACGGGATCAAGCCGTACGGAACTATCGCCTGAGATCGTGCAAGAATTTCAAGTCGTCAACAACGGCCTCTCAGCAGAGTCTGGCGGAGCCTCGGGAGGTTCGATTAACGTCATCACGCGTTCCGGGACAAACATGGTCCACGGCGACGCATTCATTTTTGCCCAGGACAGCGCTTTCAACGCACACGATCCGTTTGAAACGGAAACTGGCAAACCATCCTTTCGACGCTTTCGTGCCGGCTCTTCCTTAGGCGGGCCCATCGTCAAAGACCGGACCTTCTATTACGTCGCTTTTGAACAGGAGCATAACCGGGGGCAGATCGGCTCGGATATCGATCCCACCATCACCTCATCTATAAACTCGTTCCTCGCGAGTGGAGCATTCCCCGGCTTGGCAACACGGCAAATCAATGCCGCTTGTTCTCCCATCGCGCGAGCAGAAACTGAAGCCGCAGGCAAGTTGGAACACCAACTCACAAAAAATACCGCGCTCATGTTCCGTTACGCGTTCACGAACAACAAGGAATCGGGCGATGCGTTCAACACCGGTGGCCTGATAGACGCAAGTGCGCGCGGCAGCAGCTTTACCAGCGACAACCATCTTTCGGGATCGCTCACAGCTGTGCTTGGTTCAGAAGCCGTCAGTGATTTCCGGTTCCAGGTAGCCACGCGCCATGCCGTCCTGCGCACGAATGAGCTCTTCGGACCGGAGATCGATATCACGGGACTGGTCATCTTCGGACGTCCCTATTCAGGGAATAGCACGCGCCGCGAAAATCATTATCAAGCCAGCTATACATACTCGCGTACGCGGGGCAAACACCTTTGGAAGGTTGGCGGGACGGTGAATCGCATCAGACTGCGTGCCGACGCACCTGACGGGTTTGAGGGCGTTTATCTCTTTGGCTCTCTCGGCGATTTCCTCGCAGCAAATCCTAATCAATTTCGCCAGGCGTTCGGAAGTTCGAGCGTGGATTTTCCAGTTACGAGTTTCGGCGGATTCGTGCAGGATCATTGGTCACTCGCCCGCCAACTGACAGTTGATCTTGGTATGCGTTACGATTTCGAGCGCCTGCCTGCTGGGTTCAATCAGGACACGAATAACGTCAGCCCACGAATTGGTTTGGCTTGGAGCCCGTCTCCTAAATGGGTATTTCGTGCCGGGTATGGAGTTTTCTTCGACCGCTTCGTTCTCTCTAATTTAACGCGAGCCATCGAGAAAAACGGTTTACGGGCATTCGAGCAGGTCGCTGATGGAAATGCAGCAACCAACCTCTTTGTGACAGCGAAAGGGGGGCCACTTGTTGGGCCTGCATCGGGGATCGCTCCTTCGATCTTGCAGCCTAATCCGCACATCGCAACTCCTTACAGCCAACAAGTCAGTTCCGGTGCGGAATACTTGCTCGCGAAGAATCTCACGTTGCGCACTGACTACTTGATCGTCCGCGGTCTCAAATTACCGCGAACTCTTGACGTCAACTTGTTGCCTCCGGTTATCCTCACTCTTGCGAACTCCTCTAGCCTTGGTATTTCAAATCCAACGCCACAGCAGATCGGGCGAGAAGTCTTTTCACGGGGTCGTCTCGATACCCAGTTCGCCGACATTTATCAGCTACAAGATTCCGCAGAGTCAACCTACAACGGTACCTCGTTGACACTCAGCCGCCGGATGAACAAGGAACTGGAATTCTCGGCCAGTTACACGCTCTCCAAGACATCCGACGACGCCTCGGACTACGACGAGCAGCCCCAAAATCCTTTCAATCTGCGTGCGGAGAATGCAGTGTCCCGCCAGCATCAGCAGCAACGTTTTGTGTTCAATGCACTCTGGGATTTGCCCATTGGGGACGAAGAGGACAAAGGCGAGAAGTCGAAAGAACACGCCGGGTGGCTCACGCAAACCTTCAGCCATATTGAGATAGCACCGATTTTGACACTAGAAAGTGGCCGGCCTGTAGACCCGCTGACGGGCCTTGACTCCAATCAGAGTCACGCGTTTCCTCTCTCGGCCAGACCGCTCGGCCTCGGCAGAAACTCTCTGAATGCACCTGCATTGGCGACTATGGATTTGCGCGTCTTGAAGTATCTCCCGTTCCGGGGGGTGAGACGCCTCGACCTAGTGGCGGAATCGTTCAACCTATTCAATAGTGCCAACGTCTCCCAGATTAATCCTGTGTTCGGCTCAGGTTTGAGTCCGATAGCCGGATTTAGGCAATCCATTGCCGGAACCGGTGCCCGCCAAGTCCAGTTTTCTTTGGATTTCGAATTTTGAAAAGAAGTTGGCAAGAAGATTGGGATTGAGAACGCATACCAGTTGGAAAAGGAACTCCAAAGATCATACCCACTCAGGCCTCGGAAGACCCACAACAACCGTCCACAAATTGTGTAATCTGCGGTCTAGCGCAGGTTGGAAAATGCCTCAAAGACATTGATCACGATCAGGCTGGCATCTGAACAGCCCATTGCGTATTGAGCTCAGAGATGCCGTTTGGCTGGCGCCCTTTGCCGCTGGCACGGGAGTTGCGATTCATTACGACACACAAGCACAGCAGAATCTTGGCCGCCGACAAAAGATAGCGCCGACGATGGCCGAAACCCGATCCCCTGTTGCTTGGCCAGGGGTTCTTCCAATTGTCATGCCGCACCGCTTGAGCTTAATAATCGCGCCTTGGGCCGTGGGCTCAAACGACAGACGGCATGCCAAACAAATCACGGAAATGGGGACTGGGTCCTCGATTCCTTGTACATTCCACCCTTTCCTTCTCGCGAACTCCCCAGTGTTCCACTCTTAATTCCTCAGGAGCAAGGTAAGCGTTCGGGCACGGCATCTGGCGCCGCGCCGAAAAGAAGTGCACTCTCTTAGCGGATGCGTGTTGATCGTGTCCACCTGGAGATATAGATGGGCACTTCCGAACCCGCCGAGA
>Ga0209056_10003395_pt1 | contig 16999 bp, 16 predicted proteins | sample GraSoiAngelo_114_FD_185876 | JGI IMG/M metagenome (GOLD analysis project Ga0209056, IMG submission 185876) | Grasslands soil microbial communities from the Angelo Coastal Reserve, California, USA - 14_0903_13_40cm (SPAdes) (version 2) | ecosystem: Environmental > Terrestrial > Soil > Grasslands... | reverse complement strand
ATGATTTTCATTAATCAGCTGTAGCCGAGGTCGTTGACCTCGGCTGCCAGGCTCAACGCCCCGGCTACAACATGACGAATCGCACGATTCTAGGTAGGCACATCCCGCTGCGATGTCCGATCGGCGCAGCGCGCCCACCCTACAATCACTCTCCCGCGTGATGCGGTTCGGGCGTTTTCGGTTGGGCCGGTTTTTCGGCTGGTTTTTGCTCCGACTCGGTCCAATCAGTGTGAAACACGCCGGGCTTATCGATGCGCTCGTAAGTGTGCGCGCCAAAGAAATCGCGCTGCGCTTGCAGGAGGTTTGCCGGAAGCCGAGCGGAGCGATAACTGTCGAAGTACGCCAGCGACGCAGAAAACGCAGGCGCAGCTACGCCATGTTTGATCGCTGTCGCAACGACGAGACGCCATTTGGGCTGCGCCTTCTTGATGGCCCTCGTGAAATACCGATCGAGCAGAAGATTGTGCAGCGTGGGGTCGCGCTGATATGCTTCCACGATTCGGTTCAAAAATTTCGCGCGAATGATGCAGCCGCCTCGCCAGATGGTGGCAATGTCGCTCAGGTTGAGGTTCCACTTGTATTCGGCGCTTCCAGAGCGCAGAAGCTCCATTCCCTGCGCGTAAGATACAATTTTCGACGCGTAAAGGGCATCGCGCACTGCATCGATTAGACGAGTGCGATTGCCTTTAAACTGTCGAGCTCTGGGTTGCGGCAGAATTTTCGAGGCGGCTACCCGTTCTTCTTTTCGCGAGGAGATAACGCGCGCTTCGACGGCGGCGTTAATAGTCGAGATGACGACGTATTGTTTGATCGCGGCTTGCAGTGTCCAGATACCGGTCCCTTTTTGGCCGGCCTTGTCGAGGATCATGTCTACCAGCGGTTTGCCTGTGTCAGGATCGATCTTTCGAAAAATCTCCGATGTGATTTCGATGAGATAACTTTCCAGCTCGCCTTTGTTCCATTCAGCAAACGTGTCGGCGAGTTGCGCGGCGTCCATTCCGAGGACGTCTTTTAGAATAGCGTAGGCTTCGCAGATCAATTGGATATCGCCGTACTCAATGCCGTTGTGGACCATCTTGACGTAGTGACCGGCGCCGTCCGGTCCCATGTAACGACAACACGGTTCGCCATCCACTTGCGCGGCGATCTTGCGAAAAATCGGCGCGATAATCTCCCATGACTTACGCGAGCCGCCTGGCATGAGCGAAGGGCCTTTGAGCGCGCCTTCTTCACCGCCGGACACGCCCATTCCCACGAAATGAATTCCTTTGCCCTCTAATTCCTTTCCGCGCCGTTGCGTGTCGGTGAAAAGCGAATTTCCTCCGTCGATGATGATATCGCCCTTTTCGAGTAGCGGTGAGAGTTGATCGATAACCGCGTCCACGGGCGGCCCAGCCTTCACCATCATCATTGCTATGCGCGGCTTTTTCAGCGCGGCGACGAATTCTTCCATTGTGCGCGTCGGCTGAATGTTTTTTCCCTGGGCGCGCCCGGCAGCGAATTTCTCGGTAACTTCTGTTGTGCGATTGAACACAGCGACAGAAAATCCCTTCGATTCCATGTTGAGTACGAGATTTTCGCCCATCACACCGAGGCCGATGAGGCCAAGATCACATTGATTCGCGTTCATTTTTACATCTCCCTGTCTGACTGGTTAGAACTCTCCTCATAATGGTGCTGTCATGTTGAGCGAAGCGAAACATCTCCGTATCGCTCTGGGGAATCGCTTCGTAAATGATCAGAGATTCTTCGCTTCGCTCAGAATGACATCTGTGACATGGTTTGTAAACCCGCGGCAATGAGCTGTGGCGAGGAGTTGAGGCATATGGCAAACCCGGCTTGCGAAGTTTTAGTAACCGAAGCGCCCCTTGATGCGCTGCCGCAAAACCACCGTGGTGACGCAGGAGCGATAAACGACTTTTGGGGAGTGGTGCGGAGACTTGAAGGTGGACGCGAAATCATAGGAATCGAATATGAAGCGCACCGGGAAATGGCCGAACACCAATTGAGACAAATTGCCGAGCAGGCCGTGGAGAAATTTCGACTTCAGCTTGTCATCATTCATCACCGAATCGGATTTATCGCCGTTGGGGAACCATCGCTTTTTCTGCGAGTGGCAAGTCCGCATCGCAGCGAAGGATTTCGAGCCGGTCAATGGATAGTCGATGAGTTGAAGAAGAAAGTGCCGATTTGGAAACGGCCCGCCTTCGCCGAGGCTACGGCGGGCAAGCCCCGCTAACAAGCATGACGATGATATGAACTGGGCGAATCGGATTACTCTGAGCCGGCTTGCGCTTACAGTGCTTTTTGTAGTGGCGCTCAATTCTTCCTGGCAGTATGCGCGCACCACTGCGCTTGTGATTTTTTTGATCGCGGGCCTCACGGATTTCATCGACGGAGAAATCGCCCGGCGCTACGGAGTAATCACTAGCTTTGGGAAACTAATGGATCCGCTCGTCGACAAGATAATGGTGGCGGCAGCGTTCATTTCCCTAGTTCCTCTCAAAGCCGTGCCAGCGTGGGCAGCCACGACAGTGGTGGCGCGAGATTTTTTAATTACCGGATTGCGCCTTATGGCGAGTGCCAAAGGGCGGATCCTCCCGGCGGAAAGTCTCGGTAAACAGAAGACTTCATGGCAAATGATCACGATTATTTTCTTTCTCGCGCTCCTTTCGATTGTGGAACTGCATTACGCGAGCGAAACATCTACATGGTGGATGCGGGCCTGGGGCGAAGCCGGGCCGGTGCTGGTATGGATTACGGTGGCGCTGACGATTTACTCAGGTCTCGGCTTCACCTGGCGAAACCGCGAACTGATCTCGCCGGATCAATAGCGGGCAACGGGAATCTAATCCGGATTTGTAGGAATCCGTTTAGACAAACAATTAGTGGGGGAAGCGCGCCAAGAACGTAACAGCCGTCCACTGGCCGTTGACGACTGAACAATGGGTAGAATTAGGGATGCGCTGGCCCCGCTTCGAGCCCGGGTTGATACGTGAGCGGCGGCTGCGGCGGTGCTTCAGGCAGAACTGTTTGTTGAGTTCGTGCGCTGGTGTCAATCATTGTCTCCGAATAGGGACTGTTGGAAGCGCAACTACAAAGCAGTCCGGATAGGAGTAAACCCAGCAGCAAACGTACTTTCATCGTTTGATGCTTCATACATCGGATAATTTAGGCTAAGATGCGAGTCTGACGACAGGTTTCGCAAAGATCTTTCGCATGCGCCCGAGGGCAACCCAAAGCACGGGAGCGAGGAGTTTCGCTATGATCTCCACGCGCGACGGAAAAAGGAAAAGAGCGGGCAACGGGAATCGAACCCGCATGGCCAGCTTGGAAGGCTGGAACTTTACCATTAAGCTATGCCCGCGCGTGATGTAGTGAACTCCGAAAGTTCGCGAGTACATAGTGACTGGCGACGAGTGAATAGTCAAAGCTCCGCTTTGTGGTGAATTAGACAGCACTGGCTTCCAGTGCGGAATGCTTTCGGAACACCTTACCGAACAAGAACCCGGGAACGAGAAAAGGTTCGGCACGATGCCGAACGACGTACGCTGGCAGCACGGCTATTCTTCAAACGCGCTGGCGACCAGGGTGGCGTTGTGGCCGCCGAAGCCGAAGGAGTTATTCAGAGCGACGCGCACTTTTCTTTCGCGGGCGACGTTGGGCGTATAATCCAAGTCGCATTCTTCGCCCGGATTTTCCAGATTGATTGTCGGCGGAATTACCGAATCCCGAATGGCAAAGGCGCACGCGGCCATTTCTACTCCGCCAGCGCCGCCTAGCAGGTGGCCGGTCATCGATTTGGTAGAACTGATGGCAACCTTATAGGCGTAGTCTCCGAAGACCTGTTTGATCGCGCGGGTTTCGCAAATGTCGCCGATATCGGTGGAGGTGGCATGTGCATTAATGTAATCAACCTGGTCCGGAGATAGGCGGGCGTGCTGAAGCGCGAGTTGCATCGCGCGCGCTGCGCCTTCGCCGTCTGGCGGCGGCGCCGTCATGTGGTAGGCATCGGCAGACATGCCGTATCCTGTGATCTCGCAATAAATTTTCGCGCCACGCGCTTTGGCGTGCTCCAATTCCTCCACCACGACAACTCCTGCGCCTTCGCTCATCACAAAGCCGTCGCGATCACGATCGAACGGCCGGGAGGCGCGCTCGGGTTCATCGTTGCGGGTGCTGAGCGCTTTCATGGCTGAAAATCCTGCAAGGCCAATCTCGACGATGGACGCCTCCGAGCCGCCTGCGAGAAAAACATCGGCATCGCCGAATTTAATGATCCGCCAAGCTTCACCGATGGCGTTGTTCGAGGTCGCGCAGGCGGTGACGATGCACAGATTAGGGCCGTGGAGGTCGAACTCCATCGAAATAACGCCGCTGGCCATGTTGCTGATCAGCATGGGAATCGTGAACGGCGAATTCCGCGATGGACCTTTCGTCAGCAGGATCGTCAATTGCTCCTGGAGAGTTTTTAGTCCGCCGATTCCGGTGCTAACGATCACACCGAAACGGTCTCGTCGAGACACCTTCTCTATGTCGATCCCGCAATCCTCGACTGCCATTTTTGCTGCTGCCATCGCCAACTGCGTAAATCGATCGGTGCGGCGTATATCCTTAGGATTTTTGAAGAATGGTTTGGGAGCGAAATCGCGAACTTGTCCACCGATTTTGCAATCGTACCCGGTGGTATCGAACGCGTCGATGGTGTGAATACCGCTAACCCCGTTCTTAAGATTCGACCAAAACGTCTCGACGTCATTGCCAAGCGGCGTAATGGCACCGAGACCAGTGACAACAACTCTGCGATCGTTATTCATTTAAGCGGTTTAGCGATTCGGCGATTTAAGGGTCTAAATGGTCTAGCGATCTAACGTGAGGTCAATCGTTAAATCTCTGAATTACTGAATCGCTGAGTAATCTTTAGCTCGTTCCCATTCCGACGCTTTGGACGGTTTGGAAGAGTTTGCCTTCGGTCTTGATAGAAGGCGCAATGATAATCTCCGTTTGCTGAAACTCGGCAATGTTGCGCGCGCCGACATTACCCATGCAGGTAGTGATGGCGCCGACCAAATTTTGGCTACCGTCGTCAACTTCTGCCGGCCCAAACAGGATTTGTTTGAGCGATCCGGTAGAGCCCACCTGGATGCGGGTCCCTCGAGGAAGATTTGCGTGCGGAGTGGCCATGCCCCAATGGTAGCCGCGCCCAGGCGCTTCGTGCGCTTTGGCGAACGCGCTGCCGACCATCACCGCGTCTGCACCGCAGGCCAGCGCCTTGCAAACGTCGCCGCCTCTGCTCATCCCGCCATCAGTGATGATCGGCACGTAGCGTGATGTTTTTTTGAAGTAAGCATCGCGCGCCGCTGCGCAATCGACCGTCGCGGTGACCTGCGGAACACCGAGTCCAAGCACGCCGCGCGAGGTGCAAGCCGCTCCCGGTCCGACGCCGACCAAAACCGCAGCGGGCCCGCACTCCATGATCTCGAGGGTCACGTCGTAGCCGACCGTGTTTCCGACGATTACCGGAATGCGCATTTCGCGGCAAAACTTTTCCAGATCAAGCGACTTGTACTGCGACGAAATATGCCGCACCGTAGAAACCGTGCTTTGCACCACGAAAACATCAGCGCCAGCATCTTCCGCGATCTTGCCAAATTCAGCGGCACGTTGAGGAATGGAACTGACCGCAGCTAGTACACCGCCAGTTTTAATCTGGCGCACACGCGCCGCGATTAGATCCTCCTGGATAGGTTCTTGGTAGATCCGTTGCAGCAGCGCAGTAATGTCGGACCGGTCGGCCTCGACGATTTTTTGCAGCACTTCCTGCGGGTTTTTGTATCGCGTTTGCACTCCTTCGAGATTCAGAACCGCGAGCCCCCCCAATTTGTTCATGGCGATGGCGAAACGCACATCGACGACTCCATCCATCGCGCTCGCGAGAATCGGAATTTTCAACTCAAGTGGCTCTGCGTCTTTGCGCGGCAAACGGAAGGCGATGTCGACTTCATTGGGGTTGATCGTTACGCGCCCGGGTACAAGCGCGATTTCGTCAAACCCGTAGGTTACACGCGCCTTGCGATTTCGGCCTATCCACATTCCCATATTAAATCCGTTCCATCTTAAATCGTTCGTTTAAACTTCCGCAGTGCGGGCACCGCGGAAGCAGCGCGTCGGTTCGATCCTCAAATTCGAACGCGCAAATCACACAACGCAACCGGTGCTGCAGAGCCCGTCGCTCCCGCCGCCGGCGATTCCATTCTCCAACTATCCAGAAGAGAAAAACCGCCGCAAGAAAAAGCAGCAGATAAATCGTTACCAAAGTGGCAAGACTAACCCGAATCACGGGGTCACGCTGACTGCCGGTTGCGGCTGCAGGCGCACGATGTCATTGCCCCATTCAATTGTCGCGATCCCCCAGACCAGAAACGAATCGGCTTTGCCAGGGTTCGCGGTGCTTTTAGGAAAACGGCAACGCGCCACATACAAACGGGCTTGTTCGTCCAGCGCCGGGTCACCTGACGAATTGACCGGGAAACAGTATCGAATTTCTCCAAGCTTGTTCACGGCCACCCGAAAGCGAATGGTTTGAGGCGTCTCCTCGTTGGAGGCGGCGAAACTCGCCTCTGGCGGGGTCGGAGCGCCAAAAGCGTCGAACTCCTTTGAAAACGAAGCGGACGTTGTGAAAAGAGCCATGGCAGCGGCAGTTTTCTGACGAACAAGCCGTACCGCGCCCGGTGCCTGGCAACTCGGAATGCGCAGATCGCGTTCCAGCGGTGGAATGTCCTTCAACGTGGGCTGTATGGCGGAATAGGACGGCACATGCTCAGTCTTTGGCAGGGCATAGAGCCTTGCTTCGGGCGGACGGTGAGTTGTGAAAGCGAGCGCAGGATCTTCCGAATCGATCCAGCGAAGCAGCGTGCGACCTTCTTCGGAGGCGGGCGTAATCAACGTCACGCGGGCTGGCGGCGGCAGAAGCGCGATCGTTGGTGGATAAACGATTTGAAAAACGTAAAAGCAGAGAGCGTGCGCCGTCAAAGAAAGCGCTAGAAAAATTGTGATCGCTAGTTTTTGGCGGCGAGGCGAATCCCAGCTAAAGATAAGCGGTTCAGTTGCGCTCTCCGAGATGACGCTGTTCATCGCGGTGGACTCGCGGCCAGCGCTACGGAAGTGATGCCATGTTCGAGCGCAGCGTTTGCCACTTTGGCAACCGTTTCGTAAGAAGTAGAACGGTCGGCCTTAATGATAATGGATTGGTCCTTGCGCTTGGCTGCATCCAGTAATAGCCCGAGTTGTTCCATTGTGACTCTTTGGTCTTGGAAATAAATGGCCGGAACCGCCCCGCCACTGATGCTGATGATTTGGTGGCTGATCTGCGGGCCGAGCGTAAAGCGCGAGAACGGCATCGAAATCGAGATGCCTTGTTGCAAGATGAAGTTGGAACTGAGCAAGAGGAAGAAAACAAGCAGAAAGGCGACGTCCACTAGCGCCACAAGGACAATCCACCCAAAATTGAAATTTATCGTGCGGCGAAGCTTCATGAGACGCTGCAGGTTCGTCGATTACCGAATCGCCGCTCTAGGAATCAAACTGCGCCTCGGACCTGGCCGGCTCTTCAGGTTGTTGAAAGCTGATAATGCCACTGATCGGGCGGCTTTCAGTTAGCATGTGGACGATCTCAATTCCCGCGCGTTCCATGTCATGAAACATGGTGTTCACGCGCGAAGAGAGATAGCTATAAGCGACAAAAGTGGGCGTCGCTACAACCAAGCCTGCTGCGGTGGTCAGCAAACTCTTATAAACGCCGCTGGAAAGCTCAGTCACTGTCGCGTAACCACCGCTTGAAGCGATTGTACCAAAAGCGTCAATCATTCCGGTAACGGTTCCAAGCAATCCAAGCAATGGCGTCAAAAACGCAATGGTAGCCAACACCGCTAGGAACCGCTCCAATTTTGGCACTTCAAGCTGGGCGGCTTCTTGTACGATATCGCGCAATTCCGCGCGGGGCGCATCGTGCCGGATAATCGCTGCATGAATCACCCGCGCCACCGGGCCCGGTGTGCCCGCGGATTCATGAAGTGCCTCAGCGAAATTGCGCCGACGAATGAGGTTCGACAGTCCCTTCAAGAACTCGCCGACGTGAATCGTGGCACGGTGCAAGTAGAAGAGGCGTTCGGCAAAAACAGCAATCGCGATGATGCTACAGCCCAGGATTGGCCACATTAACAATCCGCCCTTTTGGATGTAATCAATCACGCTGGTTTTTCTACCGCTCTTTGCCCACTGTGGCAAGCCAACAACCGGATTCCACTCTGCCGCCTAACCAGTGCCAGGAGTGAGTCTTCAGCGTCGGGTTATCTTGAACAGGAGGCTTAGCGCCGAGTCTTCTCGTGCGGTTTTGGGGAAGGAGATGCGCGGCTGGTAGCAGCGCTCGTGCGGCCCAGCAATTTGCCAGATGCATCAAAGATGGAATAACCCGTCTGCTTTCCCGATGAGTCGTAGCTATAAACGATTTTATGCTGAAGAGTGCCGTCTGCTGCGCTTTGCGCTTCTTCGAGTATGCGGCCGGCATCGTCATACTTGTAGCGACTCTTGAGCCGAAGGCGGCCATCAGATCCGGAAATTTCCGCACTGGAAAAACGCCCCACGTCATCGAGTTCATAGCGAATCGTCTCCCGAAGTTTGCCATCCTGCCCGGTGGTCGTGGCCGTCGCCTTATGCTGTGCGGCATCGAAATTGTAAACGGTGCGCGAGCCGTCTGGGTGCATCGACACAGTCACCCGCATAGCATCACCACGAGGTTGCTCCAGAGATTGGCCGAATCCCTTTGTGTCGCCACAGACGAGAAGAGCGCAAACGATCGTCACCTCGAGCCGGAAAAATTTCATGACCCGAAGAGCTTACGGCGACGGCGGCTGGGCGCAATATGGCTGAAAATTTTTATTGACCGCCGGTTGCGGAGGTGGTTAAAGGTGGGGTCAAGTGGGGCAAAATGGACGATTGTAACACTCGACCAATGGACGCCGATCCCCAACCCGAACGCCTCTACGCCGGAGAATTCCGGCATTCCGTCGACGAGAAGAATCGGATTACGATTCCCTCCCGTTGGCGGCGCGGGCATGCTGAAGAATTCATTCTCTTGCCGGAGGCGACTCACCAGTTTCTGATCGTTATGTCGCCGACGGAATTTGCAAAAACGAGTTCGGCTGCGGAAACCAATCAGACCGTATCCGCACGTGATCGCCGCGTCTTCCTGCGCCATTTGCATTCTCGCGCTCAGCACGCAGGCGCGGACCGACAAGGGCGGCTGGTATTGCCGGAAGACCTTTGCCGAAAGCTCGGATTAAAAGGGGAGGTTGCTCTCGTGGGCGGGCAGGGCCGTTTTGAGGTTTGGAATTTGCAACGCTGGAAACGGGCGCACGAGGAGGAAACGCCCACTTACCAGCACGTGGCAAGTGCAATTGGTTTATAAGCGAATGGTTCGTCAAAACGTTGTTAGCGCATTGTGTTTGGAGCGGCCTGTCGGGCTCGCCGTCGATCCGGGGCCTGCCGAAGAGGAGGCCCATCCAATGGAGGATTTTGTCTATCACCGTCCAGTGTTGCAGAGGGAAGTGCTGAGGTTACTCAAGCCCAAAGCAGGTTCTCTCATCGTAGATGGAACATGCGGCGGCGGTGGTCACACCGAAGCGCTCTTGGAAACTGGCGCCGATGTAGTGGCCCTGGATCAGGACCCTGATGCGGTAAAACATGTGAGCGAGCGACTGGCACATTTCGGTCGTCGCCTCATCGTGCGGCAGGCGAATTTCCGGCATGCAGCCTGCGTCCTCGATGAGCTTGGTATCCGCACCATCGGCAGAGCGCTCCTCGATCTCGGTGTTTCTTCGCGGCAACTGGAAAATGCGGAGCGCGGTTTCAGCTTCGTGCGAAACGGTCCACTCGACATGCGCATGGACCCGGGGACGCAGCTAACTGCTGCTCAGATCGTAAACGAATATGGTGAAGAGGAATTGACGCGGTTATTTCGCGAACTGGGTGAGGAACCGGCTGCGCGGAGAATCGCGAGCCTGATCGTCAAGATACGCAAGACTTCGCCGTTTCGTGAAACTCTGCCGCTGGCGCGCGCGATCGAAAAGTTGGTCGGCCGGCACGGGCGGCAGCATCCAGCCACTCAGGTTTTTCAAGCGCTGCGGATGAAAGTAAATGACGAGCTGGGCGCCCTCGAAGAAGGCTTGCGGATTTTAACTGCGCGACTTGCGCCCGGCGGGCGCATCGGGGTGATCACTTTTCACTCACTAGAGGATCGGATCGTGAAGAACTTTTTTCGCGATCATAGCCGGGAATGGCTCGATAAGCCGGAATGGCCAGAGCCACAGCGCAATCCCGATTACGACCTTAAATTGGTTACGCCGAAACCGGTGGAACCGGCCGATGAAGAACAGCGCGCGAATCCCCGCTCGCGGAGCGCAAAGTTGCGCGTGGCCGAAAGGATAAATGAAGCGTTCGCGTCGAAGAAACCATAATGCGGTAAACGCGGCCTCGCTTGCGCGCTGGATCGTGATGACTGCATTTCTGGCAGTGGCCGGATTGACCTACGTTTATTTGACGCTGCAACTTTATCATCTCGGCGAGCGCAGAAAAGCAGTCGAGAACGAGCTTACCAGTCTGCGCACTCAAAATGATGTAGCGAGCGCGCAGATAGAGGCATTGACGTCGCGGTCGGCGCTGCAACGCCGATTAAAAGAGGGCTACTTGAAAATGATCCCGATTTCGGAGGCAAACATTGTTCGGCTGACTATTCCTCCCCGGTCACCGGACGAAGATACGATCCAGCCTGTAGCCAACCCTTCCGCCGCAAGATGAATCCAAACAGCCGAAGCCGTTGCGTGTTGGTGTGCGCTGCTTTTATCGGGCTGTTCAGCATCTTTTCATTCCGTTTGATTTATCTGCAGGCGATAAAGCACGACGAATATGCCGGTCTTGCTGCTGAAAAACACGTTTACAAGCAAATCATTTACGCAGAGCGCGGCACGATTCTCGACGCGAACAGTGAAGTTCTCGCGCACAATATTCCTGTAGAGACGGTCGTTGCCGACGCCACGCATCTCAGCAACCCGGAAGCGATCGTTGGCCCCGTAAGCAACGAACTCGGCATCCCGTCCCGGCAGCTTGCGGAGAAATTAAACAGCGGACGCCGTTACATCGTGATTAAGCGCGAAGTGCCCGAGCACACCGCAAACGCGCTGCGTGAAAAACTTCGTGCCGGAAATTTGCGCGGAATTTATTTCGAGCATGATGCCACGCGCATTTATCCAAATGGCTCCATGCTTTGCCACGTCATTGGATTTACCGACTTTGATCATCGCGGTATCCAAGGCGTGGAAGCCTCGATGGAGGAGTATCTTCACGGGCAGGACGGCTATCGTTTCATCGAGCACAACCGGGCTGGCCAGGAGATCGTACCTTATCGCGGACAGGAGCGGGCTCCGCGCGACGGCTACCAGATCCATCTGACCGTCGATCTTGGTTTGCAGAACATTGTGGAGAACGAGATCGACGCCGCGATGCAGCAATATTCACCTCAAAAAGCCACTATTATTTTGATGCGGCCGCGGACAGGAGAAATCCTGGCGATGGCCAATCGACCGCATTTTGATTTGAACCTCCGCTCGGAGGCCAAACCTGAACAGATGAAAAACCGGGCCATCATCGACATGATGGAACCGGGCTCGACTTTCAAGATTGTCGCGGCCGCCGCCGCTCTCAATGAACGCAAGCTGCGGCCGGATTCGGAGGTCTTTTGCGAGAATGGTCTCTGGAAGTTCGGCGGCGCCGCCCTGCACGACCACCGCTCGTTTTCGTACCTTAGCGTGCGCGACATTCTCATTAAATCGAGCAACATCGGAGCAGCTAAACTCGCGCTCAGTGTAGGCGAACAGAAGTTCTACGAGTACATTCGCCGCTTCGGATTTGGCGAGCGCACGGGAATTGAGCTGCCCGGCGAGATCAATGGGCTCATTCGGCCTCCGCAATCCTGGAGCAAAATCTCCATCACCCGTATTCCGATGGGGCACGAGATCGGGGTCACGCCATTGCAGATGACAGTGGCGATGGCGACGATTGCCAACGGCGGCAAACTCATCGTGCCGCGCATCGTGAAATCGATTACGACATCCGAGGGCACAACCATCAGTTCGCTTTCCCCGGTCGTGTTGCGCCAGGTCATTTCTCCTGAAATCGCTAGGGAAATTGGTGATGCGCTGCGAGGCGTGGTAAGCGATGCCGGGACCGCTGCTGCCGCCGCCGTGCCAGGTTTTACCATTGCTGGAAAAACTGGAACCGCGCAGAAAGTTGATCCTCGAGGCGGGTACGAAGAGGGTAAGTACGTCGTTTCTTTTGCAGGGTATCTGCCCGCCGATCATCCCGAATTTGTAGGTCTGGTGGTGCTCGATGATGCACACACGAGCAAACCAGAGTTAAATTACGGCGGGCTTGTCGCGGGGCCGATCTTTGCCCGCCTTGCAGAGAAAGCTGCCCGCTATCTCGATCTTGAGCCGCATGAGGAGATTCGCAAAGCGATTCCCGTGGAGCGAGTGGAAAAAAAAGTGCCGGCAGAGCGAATCCACAAGACTGCGTCGGCAGAACGAATCGCCTTAACTAATGCCTCGCGCCATTGAATGCCTCGCTTGGGAATGTTAAAGCCTCATGCAGCTCAAGACTCTCCTCGCCGCGACTCCAGTTCGCCAAGTCATCGGGCCACTTGATCGCCCGGTGGAAAACATCGCCTATGACTCGCGGCGAGTGCAAAGGAACACCTTGTTCGTGGCCTTGCGGGGCGAGAAAACCGACGGGCACGAATTTATCGGTCAAGCCATCAGCAAAGGCGCATCAGTAATCGTTGCTGAACGCGAGGAAAAAGACCCGCGTATCACCTGTCTCGTCGTCGAGGACACGCGTACTGCGCTTGCTGATTTCTCGGCGACTTTTTACGGACACCCAGCGCGCAAATTGAAACTGGCGGCGGTCACGGGCACGAATGGTAAAACCACGACGACCTTTCTCATCAAGCACATCTGTGAAAGGGCTAGTTTGCGGTGCGGATTAATCGGAACGGTGCGCTATGAGATTGGTGAGCGGCTTCTGCCGGCCATCCGCACCACTCCGGAGTCGCTGGATTTACAAGAGCTGCTGGCGCAGATCGCCAATGCCGGGTGCAAGGCGGCGGCGATGGAAGTCTCTTCACATGCGCTTGCGCAGAATCGGACGCACGACCTCGAATGGAACGTCGCCGTCTTTACAAATCTCACCCAAGACCATCTCGATTTCCACGGCACAATGGAAAACTACTTCGACGCCAAGCTGAAGCTGTTCACCGGACTCGCGAACCAGAAAAGAAAACGCAAACCTGTTGCAATTGTGAATATCGATGACCGTTACGGCCAACGACTGCTCGACAAAATCGACAAGCGCGTGGCGGTTGTCACTTACGGAATGGGGACGCGCGCGGATTTTCGCGCTTCAAATTATCGCGCCGAGTTTAGCGGCACGTCCTATCAGCTTGACGCCCATGGCAAGAGTTATCTGGTTCGTCTCCCGTTAATTGGCCGATTTAACGTGACAAATTCGCTCGCAGCGCTTACTGCGGCCGACGCGCTCGGAATTAATCTGCGAAGCGCAGTGTTTATCCTCGCCAAGGCGCCGCAAATCCCGGGACGTTTGGAGTTGGTTCAAGCGAAGCGACAATTCCAGGTGTTCGTCGATTACGCACACACGCCGGACGCGCTCGGCAACGTTCTGAAAACCCTTCGGGAACTGGAGCCGCACCGTTTGATCACCGTATTTGGCTGCGGCGGTGATCGCGACCGGCAAAAGCGCCCGCTGATGGCTGAGATGGCAGATCGCCTTGCTGACTACTCCATCATCACCTCTGATAATCCGCGCAAGGAAGATCCAAACGCGATCATCGCCGAAGTCGAAAAAGGTTTTCGCTCGAATCGGTACGAAAAAATGATTGATCGCACCCAGGCGATCGACCGCGCTATTGCGCTCGCCCGACCGCGAGACATTGTATTGATTGCTGGCAAGGGACACGAAAATTATCAGGAGTTCGGCGATTACACGATCCCGTTCGACGATATACAAGTCGCGCGACGCGCGATTGAAAACCATCCCGTCGAGTTTTTGTCATTATGATTCTGTTTTTCAGTTTGCCAGGACGTGAATCGCGCAGAATCAGGCGCCTGCGCTCACGAATCCCTGCACTATGAATCCGCTCCCACTCTCTCAAATCGCGCAATTTGCTGGTGGCGCCATTTTGAGCGGCGACGGGACTGTCTTAATTCAGAAAGTCAGCACCGATTCACGCACACTTAAGCCGGGTGACTTGTTCGTCGCATTGCGGGGTCAAAATTTCGATGGCCACAATTTCGTCGAGCCCGCCGCACGAGCCGGCGCGGCCGGGGCCATCGTTGAGTCCACCTGGAACGGGAAAATTCCCAAAAACTTCGCGCTCATCCGTACGGAGGATAGTTTGCGGGCGTACCAGGAGCTCGCGGCCAACTACCGGAAATCACTGACGCTAAATGTCGTCGCGATTACCGGAAGCAATGGCAAGACGAGCACGAAAGACTTTACTGCAGCAGTGCTCGCCCGCCGTTTTCGAGTCACGAAAACGGAAGGAAATTTCAATAATCATGTCGGGCTGCCCCGGACAATCTTGGAGGCAACCTCACAGGACGAAGTAGCTGTCTGGGAGATCGGCATGAATCATCCCGGCGAAATTGCGGCGTTGGCGAAACTGGCAGCGCCCGATGTGGCCATCATCACAAATATTGGTGTGGCGCACATCGAGTTCATGGGTTCGCGCGAAAAAATTGCGGAGGAGAAAGGGGCGCTCGCGGAGGCCGTAAGCACGCAGGGAACAGTTATTTTGAATGCAGACGATCCATTTACCGGGAGCGTCGCGAGCCGCGCACGCGGGAAACTGATTTTGGCCGGCAGCACCGCGGGAAATATCCGAGCCGGCGAAATTAGTCAGAGCGGGACCGGAACAGATTTCACGATTCTCGAGGGCGCACATCGCTGCCGCGCGCAGTTGCCGGTGCCTGGCTTGCATATGGTGCAGAACGCGCTGCTGGCCGTCGCCGCTGGTCGCGCGTTCGGTCTGTCATTGGAGGACTGCGCCGCCGGCCTGATTGCTGCGCCGCTCACTAAAGCCCGTTTGCAAATCAAGGATGTCGGTGGCGTGCAATTCCTCGACGACAGCTACAATGCAAATCCCGATTCGATGAAAGCAGCGTTGCACACACTGGTTGAACTGGACGCCGATGGAAAGCGGATCGCGGTTTTGGGCGAAATGCGCGAATTGGGCGAGGAATCAGAACGCGGGCATCGCGAGGTGGGCGAAACCGCGGCCGCGCTAAAGATTGATCAGTTGATTGCGATTGGCGACGCCGCGACCGCGATTGCTGACGGCGCAAGACACGCCGGCTTACGAAAAACCACCGTTGTAAACTCGACATCGGAAGCCGCAGACCTGTTGCGTGAGATCGCCGCGCCAGGCGACCTTATCCTGATCAAGGGAAGCCGCGCTTCGCGAACGGAGGAAGTCATCGAGCATTTCGGGCTTCGTTATTCTTCATTCGTTACATCCCCATGATGTACTACCTCCATCGCCTGAGTGATCACTTCATCGGGTTTAACGTTTTCCTTTATGTCACTTTCCGAGCCATTGCCGCGGCGGTAACGGCTTTCGTAGGGACATTAATTTTTGGAAATTTTATCATTCGAAAACTGACTGCGCTGAAGCTGGGACAACCGATTCGCGGAGCGGCAGAAGTTCACCGTCTTGCAGAGCTGCATGGCGTCAAGCAAGGCACACCCACCATGGGGGGCGTGCTGGTTATCGGAGCCGTTTTCGTGGCGAGTGTTATGTGGGCTCGCCTCGACAACCGATTCGTTTGGCTGGCTCTGTTCAGCATGGTCTATCTCGGGGCGCTTGGCTTCGCCGATGATTACCTCAAGGTCACAAAGAAAAAATCCGACGGCATCAGCGGCCGGATCAAACTCGTTTTTCAAATCGCTCTTGCGGCAATTATCACTGCCGTTTTTCTCACCAGTCCGTTGTTGGAAGTGCAAGCGCGCGCTCTGTACGTGCCGTTCGTGAAGGCGCCCGTCATTGCCAACATGAGCTGGTTCACGTTCGTGTTTTTTGTGCTCGTCATTGTCGGTTCGTCGAACGCGGTGAACCTCACCGACGGCCTCGACGGATTGGCAATCGGTTGCACCATCACGGTAGCATTTGCATACGCGTTGCTTTCTTACGCGGCTGGCAATTTCCGCATCGCGGAATACTTGCAAGTCCCATTTTATCCGTTTGCCGGGGAACTGACGGTTGTCTGCTCAGCACTCATCGGCGCGGGTCTCGGTTTTCTCTGGTTTAACTGCTATCCAGCCAGGGTTTTTATGGGCGACACCGGATCGCTGGCGATCGGCGGCATGTTGGGCGTGGTCGCCATCTGTTGTAAGCAAGAGTTGCTTTTAGTAGTCGTCGGCGGCGTTTTCGTCATCGAAGCCGTGTCAGTCATTTTGCAGGTGTTGAGTTTCAAACTGACAGGCAAGCGATTTTTCGTCATGTCTCCGCTTCACCATCATTTCGAGCTGACTGGCTGGAAGGAAACCACCGTCATCGTTCGGTTCTGGATTCTCTCAATCATCTTCGCCTTGCTTGGTTTGGCGACACTCAAACTGAGATGAAGAACGGGCGCTACGAAAATCAAAATATCGCTGTTCTTGGTGCAGGCTTGAGCGGCAGCGCTGGGGCGCTTCTGCTCAGGTCAGAAGGCGCACAGGTCACGGTGTTGGATAGCGCGGACGAAAAAAATTTACTCAAATCGACCATAGATAATCTGCGGGCACACGGTGTCCGCGTGATTTGCGGCACCGCGGCGGATGAAGATTCAGCCGTATATCACATGGCCATTTTAAGTCCGGGCATCGATCTGGCTTC
>Ga0209056_10003394_pt1 | contig 17000 bp, 18 predicted proteins | sample GraSoiAngelo_114_FD_185876 | JGI IMG/M metagenome (GOLD analysis project Ga0209056, IMG submission 185876) | Grasslands soil microbial communities from the Angelo Coastal Reserve, California, USA - 14_0903_13_40cm (SPAdes) (version 2) | ecosystem: Environmental > Terrestrial > Soil > Grasslands... | reverse complement strand
TGAGCTGGACGCTCCAGAGATACTGCCGCTCGCGCGTCGCGTAGGCGACGAGGCAGCGCTTGCCGGGCGGTGCGGCGGGTGGCAGCGCGCTCACGGCCTCGAGCGGGCACGCGCCACGAAGGCATCCACCAGCGATCCGAGCGTCTCGGCGAAGCGCGGCTCGAAGAGCATCGCGGTCAGCGGGTTCCTGAACGCAAAGCGCATCGCGAGCTCGACGCGGCAGCCGTCGCCGTCGACCGGCGTCAGCCGCCACTCGCCCTCGAGCGTGCGAAACGGCCCGCTCACCAGCTGCATCAGGATGCTGCGGTCGGGCTCGAGCGTGTTGCGCGTCGTGAACTCGCCCTGCAGAGCCCCCTGCCTCACCCCGAGGGTGGCCACGATCTCGTGCGGCGAGCGCGACTCGACCCTGGCATGAGTGCACCATGGCAGGAACTGCGGATAGCTCTCGATATCGCTGATGAGCGCGAACAACGCCGCGGGCGGCCTGCCCACCAGCGCCGAGCGCCTGATCTCTCGCATCGGGGCATTTTCCCATTAGGCTTAGCGGATGACCAAAGAGCCTCAAGCGCCGCGGCTGATCGCCGAGAACCGCAAGGCGCGCTTCGACTACTTCATCGAGGAGCGCCACGAGGCGGGCATGTCGCTCGAGGGCTGGGAGGTCAAGGCCATGCGCGCCGGCCGTGCGCAGCTCAAGGAAGCCTACGTCTATCTGCGTGGCGGAGAGGCCTTCCTCATCGGCGCGCATCTCTCGCCGCTGCCGACCGCCTCCACCCACGTCCAGCCTGACCCCGTGCGCACCAGAAAACTGCTTCTCCGGCGCAGCGAGCTTCAGGGGCTGATCGGCGCCGTGGAGCGGCGGGGCTACACGCTGGTGCCCCTCGAGCTGTACTGGAAGAACGGCCGGGCGAAGCTGCAGCTGGGTCTCGCCAAGGGAAAGAAGCAGCACGACAAGCGCGCGGTGGAGAAGGACCGCGACTGGCAGCGGGATCGCGCGCGACTGCTGCGGCGCGGAGCTTAGATGATGCCGCAGGCGATGCGGCAATGCAGGAAAAGGGCGCCTGAGTTATGCTGCGCGGGTCAACCTGATGGGGGCGACCGGTTTCGACGTGGGTCACGAACCTTCAGGGGCGTACCGAGGCGCAGTGCCCTCGTAAATAATGCTGCAAATCATAGTTGCCAACGACGACAACTACGCTCTAGCTGCCTAAACGCAGCTGACCTCTGACCAGCTCGTGCCTGTGCGACTGAATCAGGGGACGCGTTCACAGGATCGCGCTCCGGCGTGCGACAGGCCGGTGCGTTAAGAGTCACTGTCCGCTGGCGTTGCGTCTTCCCTGCTCCTCGGGTAGCGCCGCGCGAGAAACAAAGAGAGAGCTACGTACGTAGATCCTGCTGTCTAGGACTTACGGACGGGGGTTCGATTCCCCCCGCCTCCACCAAGCAAGCGGTTCCCGGCCTTGAACGGCCGGGAACCGACGAGCCGGCAACCGAGCGCCGAGCGCAGCTCAGCCGCACCGCGCACCGGCGCGCATAGCTCCATTCCCCGAGCGGCAATTCGGGTGTCGGCCGGATTGAACATCGCTCGCCTTTTCCAGTATTCCAGTCCCGAATTGGGATGGCTCTATCCTCCGGTCCCGCGCTGGTTCCGGACCAAGCCACGGAGGTTCGCACCATAGGCACTCTGCGAAGGGACCCGCCCGCGCCCAGGGGAGCCCGGAGCCCCTCGGATACCGCGAGGGTGCGTGTCATTGATCCGCCCGATGAATCTGTCGCGCGGTCCGCGGGCGAGAAACTCGCCGACATGGATCGGCGCTTCCGTCTGTTCGTGGAGAGTGTCAGAGACTACGCGATCTTCATGCTCGACCCGGCCGGGCGCGTAGCTACCTGGAATGCGGGGGCAGAACGAATCAAGGGGTACCGTGCGGCGGAGATCATCGGCCAGCACGTGTCGCGCTTTTACTCGCCCGAGGACGTCGAGCTCGACCTCCCGGCGCGCCTGTTGAAGAGGGCGCAGGAGGAGGGGCGCGTGGAGGCAGAAGGCTGGCGCGTTCGCGCGGACGGCTCCCGATTCTGGGGGCACGTGGTAATCACGGCGGTACGCGACGAACACGGAAACCTCCAGGGCTTCGGCAAGGTGACCCATGACCTGACGGAGCGCAAACAGGCCGAGGAGGCGCTCGGCGCGCTCGCCGGGCGGTTGGTTCACGCGCAGGACCGTGAGCGGCAGCGTGTCGCCACCTCACTCAGCGACAGCACCAGCCCCAGCTTCGTGGCGCTGCTGTCGAAGCTCTATCAGGTGAGGAAGCGCACCGACGGAACCACCGCCCAGTTGACCGACGACTGCATCGCCTTGGCCGAGTTTCTGTCGCGCGAAATCCGGACCGTCTCCTATCTCTTGCATCCGCCCGCGCTGGACTCGGAGGGCCTGCTGGCCGCCCTGCGCACCTACCTGGAGGGTTTCGCGAGGGAGAAGGAGATTCGGATCGTCATCGACTTCCCGGCCCAACTTCAGAAACTCCCCGAGTCGGTGGAGATTGCCCTGTACCGGGTCGTCCAGGAAGCGCTCCCGAGCCTTCTTCAGCTCTCGGGAAACCTGCGTGCGAAAGCCACTCTCGCGGTCGACAAGGAACACCTGTCGCTTCGAATCGGCGACGAGGGGCAAGGCCTGTCTCCGCAGGTCCTGGAGGAAGTCCGCAGAGGTCTCGGCGAGCTGGGCATCGCGACTGCGGGTCTTCGCGAGCGAATGAAGCTGCTCGGTGGCACCGTGCAGATCCATCCCACCATTGGCGGCACATGGGTCATCGCGACGCTGCCGCTCGAAAAACCTAGCCCACCGCAAGCCGCGCCGCATTCCTAGGCCGTAAGGCCGATCGGCCAAAAGGTGAAATGGGGTATTTGCCCCAGGGTATCGGCACAGCGCCGATACCCTGTCGTCCCCGCGCAGGAATAGACTCGCAACCCAATCCCCAAGGGCAATGCGATGGCAACAAGAATAAGCGCCAAGGGACGGGTCACGCTTCCCCGGAAGGTCTGCGAGGCGCTGCGAGTGGGGCCGGGCGATCGGGTGCAGTTCGCCTTCAACGGCGGCGGCGAGATCGTCGTCCACAAGGCGCCGCCGGAAGTGCGGCCTTCCGGGCGCGCCCGCAATGCCCGCCATCATGCGCGTCTCGAGGCGCAGATGCGCCGCCGTGCCGCCGAGCTCCTCGCGCTGCTTCGCGGCCTCGACTGAGCCCCGCCGCGCCCCTCCTCAGCCCGTCCGCCGTCCGTCGAGTGAGGTGAGCGGCCCGTAGAGGTCCGGCCGCCGGTCGCGGAACACGAACCAGTTGTCGCGCAGCTGCGCGGCCTCTGCGAGGTCGAAGGTGTGGGTGAGCACCGCGTCGCCCTCCTCGGGCGCTTCCTCGACCTTCGCGCCCATGGCGTCGGCAATGAAAGACGAGCCGTAGAAGCGGATGTAGAGCCCCTCAGGATCCTGCAGCGAGCGCTCGAGGCCGTAGCGGTTGGAGGCGATCAGCGGGGTGAGATTCGCGGCCGCATGTCCCTGCTGGGTGCGCTGCCAGTGCTCGCGCGAATTCACCGGCAGCGCGGGCGGGGGCTCGGTGCCGATGGCGGTCGGAAACATCAGCAGCTCCGCCCCCCTGAGGGCCATCACGCGAGCGGTCTCCGGAAACCACTGGTCCCAGCAGATGCCGACGCCGAGCCGCGCGAAGCGCGTCGGCCACACCTTGAACCCCGTGTCACCGGGGGAGAAGTAGTTCTTCTCCTGGTACCCGGGGCCGTTGGGAATGTGCGACTTGCGGTAGAGCCCCAAGTTCGTCCCGTCGGCGTCCAGGATCGCGATCGAATTGAAGCATGCAGGACCGGAGCGCTCGAAGAAGCTGATCGGCAGCACCACGCCGAGCTCGCGCGCCACCGGCGCGAAATGCCGCACCGCCCGGCTCTCGGATGCCGTGCGCGCGAGACTCAGGTGGCGCGCGTCCTGCTCGATGCAGAAGTACGGCGTCTCGAACAGCTCCGGCAGCAGGATGATCTGCGCACCGCGCGCGGCAGCCTCGCGCACCAGGCGCTCGGCGCGGACGACGTTGCCCTCGATGTCCCAGTCGCACGCCATCTGCACGGCCGCCACCGACACCGGGCGCGGCGCGCTGCGGAAATGCCTGGGATCCCGGGACATGCTTGCCGCGACCTCAGGCCCGCGCCCGGCGCGCCTCGAGCGAGCGATTCACCTGCTCGGTGATGCGCATGGCGGTCTCGAGCGCCACGAGCCCGGCCTCCCCCGGAACCACGGGCGGCCGGCCGCCGCGGGCGCACTCGAGGAAGGAATCGATCTCCGCCTTGAGCGCATCTCCGGGCTCGAGGCTCTGCTCCTCGATGGTCACCGGCAGCGGGCCCGGGCCGTCGGCCGCGGTGCGCTTGCGAATCAGCGTCACGATCTTCTGCTGCAGATCGAGCGAGAGGTAGGCGTCATCCTCGAAGATGCGCATCTTGCGCTCGGTCTTGAGGCTCACCCGCGAAGCGGTGGCATTGGCGACGCAGCCGCTCGCGAAACGGATGCGCGCGTTGGCGATGTCGATGCCTTCGGAGAACACCGGCGTGCCGATCGCATCGATCGAGGTGATCGGCGCGCCGACGATGGTCTGCACGATGTCGATGTCGTGGATCATCAGATCGAGCACCACGTTGACGTCCGTGCCGCGCTCGCGGTACGGGGCGAGGCGATGGCATTCGACGAAACGCGGCGAATTCAGGTGCGGCTCGGCGGCGAGTATCGCCGCGTTGAAGCGCTCGAGGTGCCCGACCTGCAGCACTCGCCCGAGCCGGGCGGCGAGCGCGATCAGCTCCCGAGCCGGGCGGCGAGCGCGATCAGCTCGCGCGCCTGCGCCGGGGTGTCGGTGATCGGCTTCTCCACGAGAACATGCGCCCCGGCTTCGAGGAAGTCGCGGGCAATCTCGAAGTGCGCCGGCGTCGGCGTCGCCACGCTCACCGCGTCGACCTTGCCGAGGAGCGAGCGGTAGTCGGTGGTCGCGCGTGTCTTGAGCTCGGCGGCGAGCGGCTCGCACGCCTCCGCGCGGGAGTCCGCGACCGCGATGAGCTCGCACCGCTGCGCTTGCGCGTACTTCTGCGCGTGAAACCGCCCCAGGTAGCCCACCCCGATGACGGCGGCTCTGATTTTCTGCATGAGAACGCTATTATGCCCGCCCGCGCGGCGACGCCCGAGGTGAAATGTCCACCCCGCCCCCGACCGACGGAATGGCACCCCTGGTGCGCCTCACGCGCCTGCGCGAGCGTTACGGCGCGCTGCCGCGGGCGAAGCGCGAGCTCGCCATTTTCGGCATAGCGCTGCTCTTCGGCCTCATCGCGATGCCCTTCCTCATCTGGTTCGCGGGCAATCGCGTGCTCGGCCCCTACATCCACGGTCAGAGTCCGCGTGCCGGACCCTTCGCCCTGGCGGCAGATTTCCTGCTGGGTCTGCTGCACGGCTCGGCGGTGTTCTGGATCGTGGCGCTTGGGCCGGCGGTACTGCTGCTTCTGGTGCGCCTGTTCATCGCCCTGCTGCGCGCGTTACCGACCGCCCGCGATACTTGAGCCGGGCGCCCTCACTTCGGCCAGTAGATCCAGACGGCCACGCCCAGCATGAGCAGCGTCGCCCCGTGGGCGCCCGCCCGCCAGGGGCGCTCGCGCAGCTCCCCGTAGAAGCTCCCGGCGGAAGCTGCCGAGAATAGGGTAAAGACGGCTATCGCGCGCATCAGGGCGGCATGCTCGGGCGCAAAGCGCGCCTGCTCGGCGGGCAGGAACAGGATCACAATCCACGTCATCAGCAGCCCCGTAGCCAGGGCCACGGCTGACCCCATCAGGATCCCCAGAAGCGCCGTGAGAGGTCTCATACCACCCGATGTCTCATGGTGTGAGGACCGTACTTGCTAAACACGAACCGCCCGCTCTAGCCTAGGTCTACTCAAGTGTACCGAACGTGCGAGCCCTAGCCGATGAGCCAACCCCTGCGCCGATCCCCCCGATGGCTGATCGCCTCGGTCCTTCTCGTCTTTGCGCTCGCGCTCGCCGGCTCCGCGCAGGCCCCGGCGGGCACCTCGGTATTGCCGCCCGGGACGCTCGGGCCGACCGACATGCAGCGCGCGACGGCGCGCAAGGTCGGCCGCATCCTCGAGGAGGCCCATTACAGCCGCGCCTCACTCGATGAGCGGATGTCGGGGGTCGTCTACCACCGCTACCTGGAGTTCCTCGACGGGCAGCGCAGCTACTTCCTCGCGAGCGACATCGAGGAATTCAACGCCTACGGGAAGCAGTTCGGCGACATGATCCGCACCGGCAGCATCGATCCGGCGTATCTGATCTTCGCGCGCTTCCAGCAGCGCAACCGCGAGCGCCTCCAGCACGCGCTCGCGCTGCTGAAGACCGAGCCCGACTTCACCGTCAACGAGTCGTTCGAGTTCGACCGGACGCACACCCCGTGGCCCGCGGATGCGGCGACGATGGATGAGCTGTGGCGCAAACGCGTGAAGAACGATGCGCTGTCGCTCATGCTCGCCGGCAAGCAGTGGCCGGATGCGGCAGAGGTTCTGCGCAAGCGCTACGAGCGCGTGCTGAAGCGGGTCGACCAGGTGACCAGCGAGGACGTGTTCGAGGGCCTGATGAACTCCTACGCGCGCGCCTTCGACCCGCATTCGAGCTACTTCTCGCCGCGCAGCTCCGAGGAGTACCGCATCCAGATGAGCCTCAACTACGAGGGCATCGGAGCCTCGCTCCAGATCGTGGACGATTACGTCACCATCATGAACGTGCTCGAGGGCGGCCCGGCGGCCATGGCGGGCACACTCACCACCAACGACCGCATCACCGGCGTCGGCCAGGGGCACGACGGCCCGTTCACCGACGTCATCGGCTGGCGGCTCGACGATGTGGTGCAGCTGATCCGTGGCAAGGCGGGCACCACGGTGCGGCTGCAGGTGCTGCCGGCGGGCGCGGCTCCCGGCGGCGCCGAGAAGATCATGGAGTTCGTGCGCAACAAGGTGACGCTCGAGGCGCAGGCCGCGCACAAGGATGTGAGATCCGTGGCGCGCAACGGCCGCACGCTCAAGATCGGCGTGATCACCGTGCCCGGGTTCTATCAGGACATCGCCGCGCAGAACGCCGGCGACGAGAACTACCGCAGCACCACCCACGACGTGCTGAAGCTGCTGCGGGACCTCAAGAGCGAGAACGTCGACGGGCTGCTCGTTGACCTGCGCGGCGACGGCGGCGGCTATCTGCCCGAGGCGACCGCGCTCACCGGGCTATTCATCAACCACGGTCCGGTCGTGCAGCTGCGCGATACGGCCGGCAGGCTCGAGGTGCTGGACGATCCGGAGCCCGCGCCGGCCTACGACGGCCCGCTCGCGGTGCTGGTCGACCGGTTGAGCGCGTCGGCGTCGGAGATCTTCGCCGGCGCGATCCAGGACTATCACCGCGGCATCATTCTGGGACAGACCACCTTCGGCAAGGGCACGGTGCAGAACCTGGTGCCGCTCGACCGCTGGTCGCAGAAGCCCGTCAACGGGCAGCTGACGGTGACCATCGGCAAGTTCTACCGGGTGACGGGCGAGAGCACCCAGCATCGCGGGGTCGAGCCGGACGTTCCCCTCGCCTCGCCGCTCGACACGAAGGAAGTGGGCGAGAGCGCGCTCGAGTCGGCGCTCCCCTGGGATCGCATCGCGGGCGTCCCTTTCAGGGTCAGCACCGCCTCGGCCGCGGCGCCGCCGGTCGCCGCCCTGGCCACGGAAGAGGATGCGCGCGCCCAGCGCGACCCGGACTATCGCTGGCTGCTCTCCGATATCGCCGCCATCGATTCGGTACGCGGGCAGCACAGCGTGTCGCTCAACCTCAAGGCGAGACGCGAAGAGCGCGCCCGCATCGACGCCGAGCGGCTGACGCGGGAGAACAGCCGCCGCGCGGCGAAAAACCTGCCGCCGCTGAAGAGCGTCGAGGAGCTCGAGAAGACCAAGGACAAGGACGAAGCGGCCGACGTGGTGCTCGAGCAGGCGACCCAGGTCATGGCCGACATGGTCTCCGGGGCGCACATCCAGCCACAGACGAAGACCGCGCGCGCCAGCGGTTGAGCGAACGCGCGACGAGCCTCGGGCTGCGTTCGACGGGCCTCGCGCGGCGACGCTTCAGCGCAGCAGGACCCGGAACAGGTCCCAGGTGTCCTCGGCGAGCACGTTGGGGAGCTTCTCGGCCTGGGCCCCGAGGGCCGCTAGCGCCAGCACGTCGCCTTCGGAGAACGCCAGCGAGTCGGCGAGCGGGGCCGTGTCGGCATCGCCCCGATAGCGGGCCGCAGTCTGCAGCCGCGCCACACGCGCCTTGATCTCCCCAGCCCATCCGGTGCGCTCGTTGATCAGACGCTGCGCGCGGGCGATCTGGCCCATGAGCAGCACGCATTCCTTCGGCGAGCCGTACTCATCGGGCGTCTCACGGCGCGCGGTGGCCTCGCGCGCCATCTTGAGGAGCGGTCCCTTGAGCTGCGTCACACGCAGGCACAGCACTTCGGCGTGGGCGATCGCCGCGAGATTGATGCTGCGGCGAGCGGCGACCGACAGCCCCTGAAACTCGGGCGCGGCTTCGCGCTCGATCTCCTCGAGCGCCTGCCGCGCCTGGCCGAGCGAAGCCCCGGCGCTCTCGACGGCCATCCGCGCGGCCGCGATGCGCCGCTCGAGCGCACGGCGCTTGAAGTAGTGCCAGAAGCGCGTCAGTTTGGCACGCTCGCCCTCGAGTGCCGTGAGCTGCGCGGCGGTCTCCGCATTCAGCCCTTCGGCGGCGCGCAGCTGGCTCTCGGCGCCCTGGCGGCGCGCAAACCCCTTGCGGTTGTGCTGCGCGATGTGCGCGCGGCGCTCGTGATCCTCCTGCTGGCGCACGAGATCGGAAATGAACTGCGTGATGAGCTCGCGTCCCGACTGCCACAGGCCGCGCAGCTGATAGAACACCAGCGCCGGGTAGCCGGTCTCGGCCGCGACGAGCCGCCCCTCGAGCGTAGCCAGCATGTCCTGCACGCGCTGGGTGGCCGCCTCCTGCTGCTTGATCAGGTCCTTGAGGCGGAAGGTCTCCTCCTGCAGGTCGCCGTAGGCCTTCTTGAGCTCGGCGCGATTGCGAAACAACGCCAGCACCCGATGGTCGTCATCGGGTGAGCCGTCGGGGCGCAGGTTGAGCTTGAGAAACCCGAGTTGACGCAGCGACTTCATGAGAAAGGCGGCGGCGGACCGCCGCTGCTCACTCGCCGGCTTCGGGCTCCGTGCTGGATGAGAAGCGATGACCGCGCTCCACGCAGTATTCCAACCACTTATTTAACATCATGTTACGCGCCCAACGCTGATCCAGTTCACGCTCCGCGCGGCTGCGCAGCGCCCTCAGCAGCGGCTGACTGTGAGCGTCCGCCCACTGCCGCGCCTCGACGAGATGCGCGTCATGGTAGATGCGTACGCGCATGTCCGGGTACTGCAGCGCCCCGCGCGCGTCGGGCAGCAGGTAGGTGAGATTGACGTCGCTCGTGTAGGGCGAGCGCTCGGTCACGGTGAGAACGAGTTCACAGTCGCCGCGCACCGAGGAGGTATGGCGGCCCGAGAGCGCCGCCAGCCCTCCGGCCAGCCAGCCGAGGCGGATGAAGTTACTCTCGTAGAGTCCCATGAGCGCGACGAAGCTGCGCGGCCGGGCGCGCCATGAGACGACGGTTTCCGTGTCGGTGAGCAGCACCTGGCGACTATAACGCACGAGGCTCGCGCTGCAAGCCGATCACGGCGCGGAATTTGTGCCGCTTTGCGCGCCTGAAGCCGCTTGCAATTTTCGTGCGACCTCGAGCGCGCACCCCACGGCGACCGTGACTCGTGCAACAATGTTATGCTCGATGGCGCGCCTTGCGCGCCGCGGGCGGGATCTGTTGCGGCGTCACGGCCGCAGCCGCCGCTCGATGCCGCTGGTGTTCAGGATGCGGCTGGCGATCTCCTCGATCGAGCACTCGGTGGTGTCGAGCCACGGCAGCGCGTAGCGGGAAAACAGCGCCTCGGCCGCGCGCAGCTCGTACAGCACCTGCTGCCGCGAGGCGTAGCGGCTGTCCGGCCGGCGCTCGTTGCGGATCTGCTGCAGCCGCTCGGGCCTGATGGTGAGCGCAAACAGCTTGGCGCGATACGGCTCGAGCCGTGGCGGCAGCCGTCCCGCCTCCAGATCGTCCTCGGTGAGCGGATAGTTGGCGGCGAACACTCCGTACTGCAGCGCCATGTACACACAGGTGGGCGTCTTGCCGACCCGCGACACACCGATCAGCACCACATCGGCGTGCGCATAGTCGCCGCCGCTGCCGTCGTCGTTGGCGAGCGAGAAGTTGGTAGCCTCGATGCGCGTCGTGTAGGCGGCGAGATCGGCCATGCCGTGTGCGCGCCCGGCGCGGTGCGTCGAGCGCGCGTCGAGCTCGCGCTCGAGCGGACCGACGAACGTCGAGAACAGGTCGAGGAACAGCGCATTCGCCCCCATGAGGATCTCGCGCAGATCGTCCTGCACCAGAGTGCTGAACACGATCGGACGCAGACCCTGGCTTGCCGCGCGGTTGATGCGCCGAACGGCCTCCTCCGCCTTGTCAAGGCTCGACACAAATGGCAAAGTCACCGGGCGAAATTCCTGCCCCTCGAACTGCGTCATGAGACTGTGGCCGAGTGTTTCCGCAGTCACACCCGTCTGGTCCGAAACGAAGAAAACGGTTCGACTGCTCACGGCGCGCTTGGCTTGCAGGGCTGGTGCGATGAGAGCGCAGTGTTTCATCCGGCCCGCGCACTGGCAAGCGCTAAGCGCCCGCATCGACCGTGAGGAGCCGCCTTGGACACCTACGTGATCCGGTTCGAGCAGCTCGGCATGCGCGACCTCGAGACCGTGGGCGGCAAGAACGCCTCGCTCGGGGAGATGATCCGCGCCCTCGGCGCACTCGGGATAAGAGTGCCGGGCGGCTTCGCCACCACCGCTCACGCCTATCGCGAGTTCCTGGCGCAGGGCGGCCTGGACGCGCGCATCCGCGCCGAGCTCGCGCGCCTCGATGTCGATGACGTGGCGCGGCTCGCCGCGACCGGCGCGCGCATCCGGCAGTGGATTCTGGAGACGCCCTTTCCGCCGCCGCTCGCGGCGGCGGTGAGCGCGGAGCTGCGCCGCATGAGCGGCGACGGGGCGCCGCCGGCCGTGGCAGTACGCTCCTCGGCCACCGCCGAGGATCTGCCCGAAGCCTCCTTTGCCGGCCAGCAGGAGAGCTTCCTCAACGTGAGCGGCGAGGCCGCGGTACTCGAGGCGATGCGAGCGGTGTTCGCCTCGCTCTACAACGACCGCGCGATCGCCTATCGCGTGCACCAGGGGTTCGCGCACGAGGCGGTGGCGCTCTCGGCCGGCGTGCAGCACATGGTGCGCAGCGATCTCGGGGCGAGCGGCGTCATGTTCACGCTCGACACCGATTCGGGATTCAGGGAGGTCGTGTTCATCACCGCCTCGTGGGGCCTGGGCGAGACGGTCGTGCAGGGGGCCGTCAACCCCGATGAGTTCTATGTCTACAAACCGGCGCTGCGCGCCGGAAAGTACGCGATCCTGCGCCGCAACCTCGGCGGCAAGGCGCTGAAGATGGTGTACGCCCCCCAGGGCTCCGGCGAGCGGGTGCGGACGGTGGCCGTGCCGCCCGAAGACCAGCGGCGCTTCTGCCTGAGCGAGGCGGATCTCGTGACGCTCGCCCGCCAGGCGCTCGTCATCGAAGAGCACTACGGCCGGCCGATGGACATCGAATGGGCGCGTGACGGCGCCTCGGGCGAGATCTTCATCCTGCAGGCGCGTCCCGAGACCGTGCAGAGCCGCGCCGGCCGCACCATCCAGCGCTACGCGCTCAAGGGGCGCTCGCGCGTGCTCGCGACCGGGCGCAGCGTCGGCCAGCGCATCGGCGCGGGCGTGGCGCGCATCATCCGCGATGCCGCGGAGATGGCGCGCGTGCAGAACGGCGAGGTGCTGGTCGCCGACATGACCGATCCGGACTGGGAGCCGGTCATGAAGCGCGCCGCCGCGATCGTCACCAACCGTGGCGGCCGCACCTGCCACGCCGCGATCATCGCACGCGAGCTCGGCATCCCCGCGGTGGTCGGCTGCGGCGATGCCACGCGCACCATCCGCGAGGCGCAGGAGGTGACCGTCTCCTGCGCCGAGGGCGATAACGGTCACGTGTACGAGGGACTGCTGCAGTTCGAGCGCCGCCAGATCGAGCTCGACGCGCTGCCGGAGATCCCGGTGAAGATAACCATGAACGTCGGCAACCCCGAGCGCGCCTTCGACTTCGCCAACATCCCGAACCACGGCGTCGGGCTGGCGCGGCTCGAGTTCATCATCAATCGCATGATCGGCGTGCACCCGAGAGCGCTGCTCGAGTTCGAGCGGCTGGACGGGGAGCTCAAGGAGCAGATCCGCGCGCAGATGGCGGGCTACGCGAGCCCGGTCGGCTTCTACGTGGAGAAGCTCGCCGAGGGGATCGCGCAGATCGCCGCGGCGTTCGCGCCGGCGCCGGTCATCGTGCGCCTGTCGGACTTCAAGTCCAACGAGTACGCCAATCTCATCGGCGGCAGCCGCTACGAGCCGCATGAAGAGAACCCCATGCTCGGCTTCCGCGGCGCTTCGCGCTATGTCGACGAGAGCTTCCGGCCCTGCTTCGAGCTCGAGTGTCAGGCGCTGAAGCGCGTGCGCGAGACCATGGGACTCACCAACGTCGAGGTGATGGTCCCCTTCGTGCGTAGTGTGGAGGAGGCGCGCCAGGTCACGGAGCTGCTCGCGCAGAACGGCTTGAGGCGCGGCGAGAACGGGCTGAAGGTGATCATGATGTGCGAGCTGCCGACCAACGCGCTGCTCGCCGAGGGCTTCCTCGAGCATTTCGACGGCATGTCGATCGGCTCCAACGACATGACGCAGCTCACCCTCGGGCTGGATCGCGACTCGGCCATCGTGGCGCGCCACTTCGACGAGCGCGACGAGGCGGTGCGCAAGCTCATCTCGATGGCGATCGGCGCCTGCCGCAGGCAGGGCAAGTACGTCGGTATCTGCGGCCAGGGCCCCTCGGACCACCCGGACTTCGCCCGCTGGCTGGTCGAGCAGGGCATCGAGAGCCTCTCTCTCAACCCGGACACCGTGGTGGAAACCTGGCTGTTCCTCGCGCAGTCGCCCTCTGCCGCCAGGAGCTAATGGACTAGGGCCGAGAGCGCTCCCGGAGCCTCGCCTCCGAGGCGGCGCGGTCCTCGTCGTCGAAGGGCTCGATGTCGATGTGCTCGAGCGTCGATTGATCGAGGCAGCGCACGTTGACGCTGTAGCCCTCGGGGTTGGAGCGCGGCACGTAGAAGGACTTGACGCCGCAGCGTCGGCAGAACAGGTGCCGCGCCGTGCCGGTGTTGAAGGTGTACTCGCTGAGCGCGTCCGCGCCGCGGAGCAGCCGGACAGCGTCGGCAGAACAGGTGCCGCGCCGTGCCGGTGTTGAAGGTGTACTCGCTGAGCGCGTCCGCGCCGCGGAGCAGCCGGAACCGCGCGCGCGGCACGATCAGGTGCAGATAGCCGCTCATGCGGCAGATCGAGCAGTTGCACTCGCTCACGGTCACGCGCGCGGGCGCGTCCACCTCGAAGGCGATCGCCCCGCAGTGGCAGCCGCCGCGGTGCCTCACGAGCGCCGCGGCTTCAGGCACCGGCGCTTCCCGACCAGGCCGGGGCAAACAGGCGCGCGCGATAGTGACGCAGCTCGCGGATCGATTCGTGGATGTCCGCATGCGCCAGATGCGTGCCCTGCTTGACGAAGCTCTCGGCCACCGCCGGCGCCCAGCGGCGCGCCAGCTCCTTCAGCGTGCTGACGTCGAGATTGCGGTAGTGGAAGAAGGCCTCGAGCTCGGGCATCGAGCGCGCGAGGAAGCGCCGGTCCTGGCAGATGCTGTTGCCGCACATGGGCGAGCTGCCCGCCGTGACGAGCGGCGCAAGGAATCCGAGCGTGCGCTGCTGCGCTTCGCCGACGCGGGTGCGGCTGGCGCGCACCCGCGCCAGCAGGCCCGAGGATCCGTGCTGGCGCCGGTTCCAATCGTCCATGCGCGCGAGGACCTCTTCGGGCTGGTGAATGGCGAGCACCGGTCCGTCGGCGATCAGGTTCAGGTCCCGGTCGGTCACCACGGTGGCAATCTCGATGATCGCATCCGTGGCGGGCTTGAGACCGGTCATCTCCAGGTCGATCCACACCAGGTAGTCCCCGCTCGGCATGCTTGTTTAGCTCACCGCCTGCCGGCCGGCGAGCGCATGCGCCAGCGTGCCCCCGTCGACGTACTCGAGCTCGCCGCCGACCGGCACCCCGTGGGCGATGCGGCTGGCGCGGATGCCGCGCCGCAGGGTGAGCTCGCTCAGGAAATGCGCGGTGGCCTCGCCCTCGACGGTCGAGTTGGTGGCGAGAATGAGCTCGCGCACCTGCCCTTCGGCGAGAATCGCTTCGAGCTCGCGTACGCCGAGCTGCTCGGGCCCGATGCCATCGAGCGGCGACAGATGACCCATCAGAACGAAATAGCGGCCGCGGTAGCTGCCCGAGGCTTCGATCGCCACCACGTCCGCCGGGGACTCGACCGCGCAGAGCAGCGCCGCATCGCGCTGCGGAGCGGCGCAGATCGCGCACAGCTCCCCTTCGGTCAGCATGCGGCAGCGACGGCAGCGCGCGACCGACTCGAGCGCCGCGTCGAGCGCTTCGGCGAGCGCGCGCGCTCCCGGCCGCCCGTCCTGCAGCAGGTGAAACGCCATGCGCTGCGCGCTCTTCGGGCCCACCCCGGGCAGGGCGCGCAGAGCGTCGATCAGCCGGGCGAGCTGCGGCGAGTGCTTCATGCCCTTCAGAACGGCAGCTTCATCCCCGGCGGCAGCTGCAGGCCCGCGGTGAGGCTCGCCATCTTCTCCTGCACGCGCGCCTCGACCTTGTGCACGGCGTCGTTGGCGGCGGCCGCGATCAGATCCTCGAGCATCTCCCGGTCCTCGCCGCTCACGGCGGGCTCGATCTGCACGCGCTTCACTTCGTGACGGCCGTTCATGGTGACCTTCACCATGCCACCGCCGGCCTCACCGACCACCTCGATGTTGCCGATCTCGGCCTGGGCCTTCTGCATGCTCGCCTGCATCGCCTGGGCCTGCTTCATCAGGTTGTTGAAGTTACCTCGCATGGGAAAGCTGCCCCTCTGGCGCCGCGCGCCGGAATGCCGGAGTCATTTTACCGGACGCACGGTGTCGGGCAGCACCGTTGCGCCGAAGCGCTCACGCAGCCCCTGAACGCCCGGCTCGGCGTCGAAGGCGCGCCGTGCGGCGGCCAGCTCCTGCTCCGAGACACGCCGTGCGAGGAGCGCCGGGGTCTCGGCCCCGGCGCTTAGCACCTGGAACTCGAGCCGCACTGGCTCGCCAAAGTAGCGCGACAGTGCCTGCGCGAGCTTCTCCTCCTGCGCGGGGGTGCGCACCGGCTGGCGAGCACACAGTGGCTCGCGAGCTGGCGCGCCGCCCCGGAGAGCTCGAGCGCGCTCACGATCGCGGCCCACGAGTCGCCGCCCGACGAGCCGGTCGTGCCGGCGCCCTCCCCCCGCCCGGCGGCGCCCGTGGCGCCGCTCGTGCCGCCCGCAGCCGCTGCGCTCGCGGCGCTCCCCGGGGAGGCGCCGGCGGCGGTGATGCTCCCCCCGGCGCGGGCCGCGGGGTCCGCCGCGCCCGGCCGCGACGTGAGCCACTCGCCGGCCGGTCGGAAGGCGATCATGCGCAGCAACGTCATCTCGAAGCCGGTGCGCGGATCGGGAGCGAGCGGCAGATCGCGGCGGCCGATGATCGCGGTCTGATAGAAGAGCTGGACGTCCTCGGGTGAGAGAGCGCGAGCGAGCCGCTCGAGCAGCTCCGGTGCGTACAGCTCGTCGCCCTCGTAATCGCTCACCGCCTGCCGCAGGCCCACCCGCACCAGCAGAGCCGCGAGCTCATCGAGCACCTGCGCGTAATCGGGCGCGAACTCCTCGAGCGACCGGGCGCAGGAGACGAGCGCTGCCCCGTCCGCCTCGGCGAGCAGCTGCGCGATGCGCAGCACGTGGTCGCGGGAAATCGTGCCCAGCATGGCGCGTGCCTCGGCTTCGCCCGCCCGACCGCCGCCGAAGGCAATCAGCTGATCGAGCAGCGAGAGCGCATCGCGCATGCTGCCGTCGGCCGCCTGCGCCACGAGCTTCAATCCCGCGGCGTCGAACGCCACCTCCTCCTCTTCGAGAATGAGCTTCAGCCGCGCGGCGATGTCCGCGGCCGGCAGTCGCTTGAGGTTGAACTGCAGGCAGCGCGACAGCACCGTCGCGGGCAGCTTCTGCGGGTCGGTGGTCGCCAGGAGGAACTTCACGTGCGGCGGCGGCTCCTCGAGGGTCTTCAGCAGCGCGTTGAAGGAGTGCGCGGACAGCATGTGCACCTCGTCGACGAGGTACACCTTGTAGCGGCCGCGCGTCGGGGCGTACTGCACGTTGTCGAGGAGCTCGCGGGTGTCGTCGACCTTCGTGCGCGAGGCCGCATCGACCTCGATGAGGTCCGGGAAGCGTCCGGCGTCGATCTCGAGGCAGCTCGCACAGACGCCGCACGGCTCCGCCCGCACACCGGTCTCGCAGTTGAGGCATTTGGCGAGGATGCGCGCGATGGTGGTCTTGCCGACGCCGCGCGTGCCGGTGAAGAGAAACGCGTGATGCACGCGGCCGCTCTCGAGCGCGTTGACGAGCGCGCGGCGCACGTGCTCCTGCCCCGTGAGCTCGGAGAACTTCTTCGGTCGCCATTTGCGCGCCAGCGCGGTATAGCTCATGAGCGGTCCATCATTGCTTCAGCTAAGGAGGCGGCCCGCACCAGCTTGGGCTCCGGCACCCGACATCGCCGCTGCCGCTGCTGCCTTCCGGCCCTGACGGGATTCACGACTGGTCGTCGCGGAGAAACCGATGCGGGCCACCATGACTGCC